>Ga0210059_1010620_pt1 | contig 14183 bp, 11 predicted proteins | sample Ectturendosymbi2_FD_188042 | JGI IMG/M metagenome (GOLD analysis project Ga0210059, IMG submission 188042) | Ecteinascidia turbinata endosymbiont from Florida, USA - Sample 2 (SPAdes) (version 2) | ecosystem: Host-associated > Tunicates > Ascidians > Unclassified | place: Key West, Florida... | reverse complement strand
GCAGTTCACAATTTCTTAAGTGTGTCAGGTTGGGTTATACAATTGCTAGGTTTGCTACACTACGAATGGCTACGACACGAGAAATGCGTCGAAGACATTATCTCAATCTCAAATCGAGACACCCATGCGTACCCACTGCGCAACAACTTCAGTTCATCTGACGACAATAACAGAAGCGCGGCGCATTAAGCAGATCACCGATGGAATGCGCTGAGGCTGGAGATCACTACGAGACTCCGTACATTCATCCCCACCCTCCTAGATTGATATTAGCTAAACAGATATATACTGTGAGTGCAACATTAGTATTAGATTCTAGTGTGTTTTTGCGTGTATGAATTGACTGTTTATTGCTGTTTCGTTTTCCGTTGTATTTGTTGCAGCTTTCTCTTTTTTTGCTGCCGCGGTCTCTTTCTATTGCAGGGAAAATGCGCCAAGAAGGTTGTTCTACATCACATGCAGCAGGCCGGTGCCTTGGAGTTTCTTCACCATCATGAAATGCTTCTGCACAGCTTGTGAAGCTTTGTACACCACAGTGCGCATGGCTCCTCAAGCGGCTGGCTTTTGCAGAAGTTGGAGAATTGACCTCCTCTTGGCACAAAAATATGACTGCTACAGAGCAATAGTCGTCTGCTTGGATGCGAAAGGGTTACGGAAAACTGGGCAGAGTTTCATCTTAGCTGGGTTTACACTTTCTCTGCCACGCTCAGCTCCTTGTGGAACTGAGCAAACAACGATAGATACCGGTTGCGACCCAGCACTCCCGCGCAACTGTATTGATCATCCAGCAGACTGCAACCTCTTCAAAACTACAACCTTATTAAATTCACACTAATTCGGCCATCAACTTCAAACCACGATGGAAATTTATGAAACTTTCGAGGGGCGCCAGACGAGACAATCTGTTTTACAAGTTTTTTTCGGTGTCCCAGCGCCTTAATTTAGTTTTGCATGAAATTGTTTGATGTTTGTGCCAATAAACTCTCTCTCCAGCATGTTCTCGCGGAAGGTTTATCGCGAGCTGCACCAGCCGCCAGTGGGAGACTCATGCAGTTTTTGGATTTTTCCGCATAACGGGCTTTTTGGGCCATAACTTTGGTTCCAGACATGCTAGAAGGTCAATCAAGGGCTCTATAGACGCGGATGATCATCTAGTTTCCCACGTTTGAGCCAAAATTTTGGCGCATTGGTTTGGCGTCCAGGGCCATTCAAAGTTGGTAAAAATTTCAAAAACACCCCCACTTTGTGACGTTCCCCCAAGAGAACCCCTAACCCAAATGAAATACTTTTTTTTTCAATCGAAACTAGAAGACTTGCCGAATCCGTAGAGGATTTGAACAGCTCTCTAACTGAATTGGCTGGCGAATTATGGCGTTGCAAACTTGGATAAAATTGTTGTAGGAGTGGTCCTAGAAGGGTTAAACACATCTTCGCATTTGTGTTAATGCAAATGTGTGCGTGTTTGAAAGAAAATATGAGAGTCGACTATGTGTTTAGCGCTCTTTGCGTGGTTTGCCCGGGCAGCGCTCTTAGCTGGAATCGCCAAGGCTGCAATAGGCAAAGCATGCAACGAGTGCAAAACACTTAGTCAATTGGGACTGGTCAGTTTTTAAACGCTCGGACACAAATGTAGTTTTCCAAACAGCCATTTTCTTGATTCTGTTCATAAGAAATAACAAAAGGTCCTCAGGCATTGACGGCAAAACCAGCGACTGCCTTTCCAGAAATTGTTTATATTATCGTTATCTTGAGTTACGTTTCTGCTAGTGACTGTTCTCTGAATCGTCTGAATCTGTGATTGCTGTTTTTTCGCTGATTTCCCCACTGGTAACAGCGCTATTTGTAGAATCCCACAAGATTATATTACTCAAAAAAGTTTGGTATATTCTCTGTTTTTGTGCACTTGATTTAATTCATTTTCCATTCAAATTGAGGCACACCAAGACAATGAAATATCAATGTGTGAAAACGATCAGAAGCCGGAGCCATGAAAAAGAGAGCTCCGGAGCCAGAGCCACACTCATGAAAACCAATAGCTCCGGAGGTGGAGCCGGAGCTGTGTCATTTTTACGACGACTACGCAGCCCTGAATAATCCACTTCAACCGGGCACATAGACGATCCAGAGTAAAAATTGAACAGATAAATTGCTGTAGCAACAACTTCCAACGATTATCATAGAAAGGCAAAATTTGCAAGAAACTAACAAGTCATAATATTAGGCGACTGAAGTTGACTCAGTGATCGATTAGTGGTTGAGCATTTCGCCCCCTTGATGCTGTTTCGCCCCCCTATCGCCCCCTTTGTTTTTCTCGCCCCTTTGCCATTAAAAATCGCCCCCAAGAGGGCGATGCCACCCACTTTGAGAAACACTAGTCTACACCCTAAAGCAAGCTTTTGCTGCATTACCCTTGCTTCATTTCTGGTATTTCAACAATGAAAAACAAGAAACTGTGGATGCATTGAAACCTATATTTTCTAGCGCAAGCCATTTGCGACAAGGCTTCCCGTGCCCTTTAGTAAATCCTCAGAAACACACCTGTATTCGGGCATATTTTTAAGATATGTTTGTTGTGAATACGTGAACCCATGTTTTCCGTAAAAGGAAATCGTGTTGCAAAACTGTTTCGATCTGTTAACTACGTCCACATGTAAAAAATATTCTTAGCTGTGCTTTACATTTACCTGTCACTAATCCAGCTGAAAATAAAGATCGTTTTGCAGCTTGATTTATTCTAAGACCAAAAAAAGGTTATTTGTTAAGGCAAATGCTCAAAAGTGAGAGTTTAAACATGAGTTTATCGTGATAAATAAATATATGCAGGTCAAGAGGGTCGACCATCAATGTTAGTAAAAGCTGATATGCCATACTGTTCAGCATTCATAGAGGAGGTGACAAGATACCGGACGTTGTTACCCATGAGCGTTTTTCCCAAAACGACTGAGGATGTTATGCTTTAACGATTACCGCATCGCCAAAGGGACTACGGTGAGACAAGCGTAGACTTAGCCATTCACACAGGTTTAAACTGTCCATGCACTTTTTCAATTGTGACAGTGTATTATGTTTTTATAAGATATTTTCCGAAATGCTTTCCTGGTGATTCAGTTTGTTTCCAGTAAACACATCGCACCCATGTTTTGCAAGATACAGAGTCATGGCCCCATTTAGCTGGCCTGACCTTGTTCTTTGAATGAATTACGCATTGGTGATGATTCGAAAGATCGGTATGTTTCGAAAATGTCTGTGAAAATCGGTAAACATTGAATAAACAGCTTTTCTAGAGATGTGTATTGAGAACTGAAACGCTCAATTCCGACTGATTTGAACGGTATTTCAATTTGGTTGAAACTGCATTTTTCGTGTGTCGGAAATTACCCCAATATCTTCCAAGTTCATTTTATATACAATGGATTGCTTCAAACTTGTGAGCAGTTTACAATGACCCCAAGTTCTGGGATGAACTGAAAAAGTTCAAACCCGAGAGGCATTTGGACAGCGATGGAAACTTTATCGAATCGAAACATATAATTCCCGTCTCTGTTGGTCCAAGATATTGTCTCAGGGAGCAATTGGCAGAAATGGAATTGTTCTTATTTTTGACATCGATGATTCAAAAATTCGAATTTCGTCCAAATCCGGATGATGACACCTGACCTGAGATCGAAAATGTAGCAAGTGGTGGACAATTTTGTGTCCCTTCTTTGTACAAAGTAGTTGCTAAAGAACGTGGATCATGAGCTCATAGACTCAATGTAAGTTTTTTCGAAAGGCATGGATTTGTTTTGTATGAATAAAATATAGCAAAACATCCTCATGTACAGTGCACCGGTTGATACAATATCATACCTTTGTCGCAAAAGTTGTGTTTGTGTACTTGGGACGCCCATTTTGGATTGGATTGTGTCTCAATGACTTGTACACGTGGTTTTTGGGTCTCTAGTGAGACTTTGTAAACCGCATGCTTTAGACTTAACTATTGCTAATCCGTGGGTTCGTCCTAGCAGTTAAGTCAGGGGGGACACTCATAATTCTCAGATTACTTAATCTCCCCGAGCTTCTGTTCTGTCTTAAAAACACGTTCAAAACACCTATTAGTAAACCTTTTTTGTAAGCTTTTATTTCACAAAACTTCACATATCAAAAGGTGAATGTACTCACCAATAAATCATCATTGTGACAACAAAACAGTCTCTCCAACTCTCCGCACAATCGAACAGAAACGCAAGGGAACGCCCAACCAACAACAGTTTGACAAGTACTCAAGCTAGCTAGATGCTTGCACTGACTGAATTCTCAGCACGTATCAAGCTTTTATGTATTCATATTGGCAGACGTTTTATCTCCCACCTTTTAGGTTACTGTCTTTAAGACAGGATGTTATGATGCGATAGATGCCTTCTTCAGTTATTTCCTGACCTAATGTTTGATGCAAACTTTGATTGACATGGTAGTTTTAGATCTGGACTTTGGTATTTTAAAAACTAATTGACGACACCGTCTGATAGGGATTGTGTGCGGACAATTCACTTATGTAGTCGGTTATCAAAGATTATTTATGAGAAAAATAATTCGTGAAGTGGAGTAACAGGGACTGTTTTTTTACTGTCTCTAATTTTTCAGAGCGGAGTGGCAGAACTTCACCTTACTCTGGTTTTACAGAGCAAAGTGACAGAACTTCGCCTTACTCTGGTTTTACAGAGCAAAGTGACATAGCTTCGCCTTACTCTGGTTTTAAACTAAAAACGAACCTATTTTCGTTTTTAGGTTGAAGAACTCAAGCCGCTAACCGTGACAGGAGACACCTCCTGACATTGGGCGCAGCACTCCTACTTTTCTTCGGAGGCTGAGTCTTCGGAATTTTATCTCCAATGGCTGACCATAGTGGGCAGACCACCAGAGAGAGAGTAAAGCTAAGTGATGTTAGCAGCACTCTGACCTGGGTCTGTGAAATCACCTCTATTTATACCAACCTTTAACCAATCAGATTAAAGGGACGTGGTTGTTTTTTCCGGTTTGGTCCCATGACCATTACGTAATTACAGATCCCATGACCATTACGTAATTATAGATCCCATGACCATTACGTAATTATAGATCCCATGACCATTACGTAATTATAGATCCCATGACCATTACGTAATTACTTGATAAGTGACAAGATGATTATGCAATCACCTGGTAGGTTTTTGCTGCTACTGGAAAAACCCTTATATTTTACCGTAAGGTACTTGCACTTCCCGTGTTGTTAGGAAGTGCTGCATTGTCACTGGGAAAGCCCCTAAAACTTACCCAAAGGTGCCTGCACCTTCTGTGTTGCTGGGAAGGACTACCATGCTTGTTTATAAGCTTCCAATCCGATTACTTTCGAAGTTCTAGCTTATTGCTGACGTTCCTCATGCTTCATTGTTTTCGGATTTCTTTGGTTGAGACCGCTGTATTTTCAGCCTTTCAGTAGCTGTTCAGCAGCCTTCCAGTAACTGCACAATCTAGTAGTTTTTCAGCAGTTTTTCAATTTAGTCTCCAGCTTGTCCTTCAAGTTCTGTTGTTGTAACTTTAAATCTGTTACATGTAGAGAACAATATAATTGTTCTGCTACAGACTTTTGCCACGAAATGGTGGGTTCGATCAGATATTTTCACGTTTGTTTCTATCCGAGATGTTTTTTATTTATATAGGCGTGCATGTAATTCACATGACAATGGATGGATACAAATGCTGTGATTGAAAGTGCAAGTGGAACACAGTAAAAGAAAGTTTCATTTTTAAACCAACAAAACGAAATAAAATGTTACAGAAAATTAGTACCGTTGCTTTTATGGAGGTTTGGAGTGTTGCCCAGCGTAGACGTTGCTTGCGAGGAATGCTGTCGTTGCATGCATAGATGCTGGTTTCCCCAAACGCTGCCAACGAGGCAGCCTAGTCGTTGTATGAGTGCTGTTCTAACTCCCGACCAAAACTGCCTGACATTTTAAGTTGCCAAACCGAAGCAAGGCGTTTGGCTCTCACCGCTTTATAGTTCATTTCACAGATTTCCTGGTGCACTAGAGTGTGCACTGCACAATCTTTATTTCCAAAAAGCTTCTGATTAGCAGCAGCAGAAATAGCTTGAAGATGGCGCGACAGCAGAAAACGGTCAACGTGGTCCGTGCTGTAGTGATACCAGACTCGACTCATTAAAAACGTGGTGTCCACGCCGATGGACAAAACTTCGAATCCAATGCAAAACGAGGTGACTGCGCAAATGCAGTGGAGCGTGCACACACGAATTCCCTTGACGCAAATGACAAGTTGATACAAAGCAGACCTCACGTATGGAGTACAATCGCAAGTAAGAAACGGCAATTCGTAATGCGAAAAAGTAAATCCACTATATAAGAATGCCCCCCACGGAAAAATTGTGTGGATAGTTTCGCGAGAACTGACACGCAAAAAAACACGGTTTTCGAGCAAGCACAAAACAACAGACACAGAAAATGGCAAAAACAGTACGATAAGCGAAGCGAAAAATGTACGCTGCAGTTGAAGGCGCAAAAACAACCAGGGATGAGCAACCACACAAAAAGCAGGGGGTGCTGGATGCGAGCTACGGGGGTAATTTCGGTTTGCAGTTGCGTAAATGAGGAAAAGTGTCATGCTGCCAAAATTCGTTGCGATCGGGAACGGTCATTCCGAAGAGGAAAAAGGAGGCAAAAACAGAGGCAAGGTGTGTAGGTTACACGGGAAAGTGCAGGAAGTGTCGTTGAAAAAGCGATAGTGATGACGTTGAAACGGGCTGAAGTTAACGACGGAGGAGCGTGATTTCCCTGTGTAGGTAAAAAACGCAGAGTTGTTTCAGGCAGGAGCTATCCACTAGGCGTTGGAAACCTGAAAGTGCGTTCGCTGACTTTGAGATCTTCCAAGGAAAAAGCTGTCCTTGCGACGTTGTCCAACGAGTGAGTGAATTAAATGACATTGGAAGTGTTCGCGTGGGCTCAGACTATGTTGCAGCGAAAAAGATGCTGAGATGGAGATTTTACGTGAATGTTGAAACGATGAAATCAAGGCAGTGGGGTGTCCTCGGTAGGAAATCGGACCGAGAAAGACGATAATCTCAAGGCACAGCTGGACGAGCACTCGCCCGCGAGTAGGCTCGTGGCAAGTGAAGAGAGGTGGAAAATCAAACTTCGAGCCGCACGGCAGAGGATGAACGGTCTTTCCCAGGGCCGGCCCTAGCAGTTGCGGGGCCCAATGCAAGACCTGGTCGCGGGACCCTTCTGATCAGTGATTTTAAGACGTCAATGTGTTCAGTCAACCGTGTTATGATCGTGTTAGAGTGCAAATATGCAGTGCAGCACAAAAATGAGAATTGAGCACGTTTGCTAACTTTCGAGAGGAAATTTGCTATTTCTGACGAGAGCGTGCTTTGTTAACAATGAAATTTATACGGCGTTTCTACTGAATTCTCAAGCGCAAGGTGTATCCGGCAAAATGAATAATCTATTCAAACACCATGGAGCGGGGCCCCCAGAGGCGCGGGGCCCAATGCAGCTGCATCGGTTGCATCAGCTTACTGCTCTGGTCCTTCCGTCAGGCCAACTAGGTAAGAGTGGGATGCCACTGTGAAGTGAAGCAGCCGAGCGGGGTCGAAGAGAATTTGCAGTAAAGGATTCAGCGACAACGTAGAATGTGCGGATGGTTAGATGCCAAACGACACGCTCAACAGTGCAGGAGCATCTCTGCCGTTGACAGCGGAAATGATGCGATCCAAAACGTCATTGAGAAAAGGTGTTAGAGATACCGTGCAGAGCAGTCGACTCCGAGAAGGCATCATGAAAGTGAGATTGTGGCTGGAACACAAAAAAAATATGAGGGGAAGGCAGTAGGCCAACTGTTTCTTGGTTGAACAAACAACAGAGTCGAAAGGCAAAAGTTTAAGCAGAGTTAGAAAATAACAGAAGAGCACGTAGTGGTTTTCAGGAGGAAGCCGGAAATGCTAACAGGAGAAAGAGCACTCTTGACGTGTCTCTCACTCTGTAACACACATGTACGAGCTGTGAACTGATTCACGCTGTCCTATGCGATGATGAAGGCGTTACTCAGGCTCGCGGCTGTTAGAGACAAGAAACAGGCAGGGGAGTTGAGGGGGGACACTGTACACTTTATTGCTTCGAGTTCTGCACTGATTTTAATGACGCAAAACGGCAACATGTATCGACCATTATCACAAACAGCGACTTGTCTTTTACGACTATACAGCAACAAACATATCGCAGAAAACAGTTAATGGATCAGGCAGACGACAACTCGCTCACGGCACTACTGACGAAAAGAGATCCAGAAAGGTTCCGCGTGATTGTAAATACATGCACAGAAAGGCGAGCAGAAAAACGCATTCAACAACCGGCGTGAATATTGAGTCACGTGTTACGTAAAACGCTGTGTGAACATGTGAACGGTTTGTGCCCAGCCGGATGGCTTAATGAGCAGTCTATTACAAAGCACTGGTTCCAATCCGTACGCACTTGTCCATATAGTTGGGCCACTGGCCGCAACAGCACGAATGCGTTGAAATGTTGCTGGAGAAAAAATGCGGAATGATGTATGACTGCATGGTGGAGCTGGTCGTGGAACGAAAATGGTCGTTGTAGCAAATAAAAGCCAAGATAAAACCACCAGAGTTGTGAAACAAAAAAAATACACACTATGTGCAAGACACGGCAGCCAGAGCTGTTACGGCCTGTAACGGTCCGACCGCAGACCAAGTCACCCTGCTGACATATAGGACATCGAGGATAGCTTTTCGGCTAAAAGGAAGGCCTGAACTGTGTTTTTCGACCTCACAGCAGCCTACAACACTGTGTGGCACCGCGGCCTCACCTGCAAGCTGCTGCAATTGCTGCCTGACAGACACTTGGTCCACATGATCATGGAGATGGTTAGCAATCGCAGCTTCACCCTCACCACCGGAAACAGCAACAGAAGCAGGTTTACGACGCCTCAAGAACTACGTCCCGCAGGGATCTGTCCTGGCGCCCGTTCTCTTCAACATCTACCTCTCTGACCTGCCAACCACCGTCTCCAGAAAGTATGCATATGCTGACGATCTAGCAATCACGCATGCTGATGGATACTGGCAGGCAGTGGAAGGGGTGCTAAACATGGACATGGCGACTGTAGGTGAATACCTCCAGATTTGGAAGCTAAAGCTCAGCACTACAAAACAGTGTCGGCAGCCTTCCACCTCAACAACAACAAGGAAGCTAAACGTGAATTTAAAGTTAAATACAACAACGAAACCCTGCCCTTTTGCTCCGAGCCCAAGTACCTCGGAGTAACGTTGGACAGGTCGCTCACGTAACGCCGACACCTTGAGTCACTTTGCAAGAAGCTAACATCACGCCTTGCACTCCTGAAGCGGCTTGCTGGCTCCGGTTGGGGCGCTGGAGCAACAACGTTGCGAATAGCCACCCTAGCCTTGGAACACTCAACCGCAGAGTACTGCGCGCCTGTTTGGTGCCGCAGTGCTCATACCCGCCTCATCGACCCTGCCATCAACGACGCCTTGCGAATTGTGACTGGATGCCTGCATCCTACACCAGCGGACACCCTTCCAATCCTCGCAGGCATCCAACCTGCTGAGCTTCATCGCAATGGAGCCACACTATCTCTAGCACGCCATGCCATGGAGCCTGGACATCGGCTCCACTTAGCGCTCACCCCCCATCGAATGCAAACGCACGGCGCCTCAAATCAAGACACCCATTTGCACCCGCTGCACAACATCTCATCAGTTTATCTGACAACAACATACGTGCGGCGCTCTAGGCAGATTACCAATGGAATGCGGAGTGGGCGGACAACCCCACAAGACTCCGCATTTTCATCACCGACACCAGCACCCACCCCACCGGAATGACCCTCCCAAGAAGAGCCTGGGTCTGGCTTATCCGCCTCCGCATTGGTGTTGGGCGTTTCCGCTCCTGCCTGTACTAATGGGGTATGGCCTCCTCTGCGGCCTGTGAGTGTGGCGCAGAAGAACAATCCGTCTACCATGTTATCTTCAAAGGTCCAATCCATCGACCTCCTCATGGACTGCATGGCCTGACGGTTCTGGACGATGAGGCAATTGAATGGCTGCTCAACACCTGCCCCGAGGTCTAGTGCGGCCAAGCAGTGGTTTGAACAACTCGCTCAAAAGAAGAAGACGGTCTGGTCTGCGCACAACACGAGTGCGTGTATGACGTGGTTGGTACGGCGATGACGTCAACGGAGGTGAGTGACGAATTGCATCGGTTGGAGGAGAAAATGAGGGGGGAAACCTTGGACATTTGGGCAGCAGAAACCGGCTGTGGTTGTTGGGGCTTGCAGAACGAGAAACATCATGACAAGATTGGTTAAAGTCTGACAACGTATAAGCGGGCTGTAAGCGATCGATGCTGACTGTGTAGGCGTTGCCTTTCCCATCAATGATGCAAGTTTTGGGGCCACGGCGTAAGATATTCCAAGGACTAGTCCAAGTGCGTCCAAGGAATGCTTTTTGTGTTCGTTAGACATCATTACGTGAGAACACGTGAGCAGACGTTTATTGAGATTCCCTTTTTGCTGAGCTGGGAAACGTGTGAGCACATACTGATAAGATGCCACTCTTTGTTGATGCCGTTGCAGTGCGGCTTGGGGATCATTCTGCCATTCGTTGGCGGCCGGGTAAAACTCGTTGGGAAGCCACAAATTCATGCCATACAACGTCATAGCAGATGACGCGTCGAATACTTCGCGGTGCAAAGTGCGCAAAGCCAAACGAACCATCGACAGCCTGTGGGCCCAGTGTTGAGGTCAAGTTGAGACTTTAAACGGAAGATTAGACGTGCGCATTGCCAAGAGAAGTTTCTCAAACAAATGCTCACCGCGTGTAGTTCCATGCATGGGTTCTAGTGACAACAAATCCTCGTGTGTTTTAAAATCAGAAGTAACCCCTCGAATGAAAATCGCCAGCTTGGCTGCATTTGTTACGTCGGTAGCAGTGGCGTAGAAAGGGGGGGGGGGGGGGCGGACCCCGGGCGATACTTTTAGGGGGGCGGCACTTTGCTTATCAAAAATGAATTTTTGAAAGGAGTTTAAAATGTTCTAGCTTTTTATTATTATTTTTAAATAAATTTTAATGATCTAAAAGTTCCAACTCTTTTCAATTATTGTGTTTAGAAGCCCTAGACGGGTAGGTTAGCCCATAAAAACACGTCATGCGGCTGTGGAGTGAGCAAACTGATGAAATGTTTTTGCAAAAGTCTGGGTCAAAAATCCAATGTACGAAAGTTCCGCAGTGTTTGTCTTGAAATTAGTTTTTTTTACCCAGTTAGTTGTGTGGCAATTGTGCCAAAGTCCCTACACCTTCCTCGCCAGGCAATGCAATTTCGGCCAGCTCAGTCTAGAGTCCTTTGAACAAACAAAGAGATGACATTCGACTGCGGACTAGCAAACATTAGGGCGGCGGTTGTTCGCGGTTGATATTGCCCTTCCTCTCAAAATCTGATGAAAAGGTTTTGCATGAAATCACGGTAAATAGTCAAGGCTAGCTTAACCTTTCATCTCCTATCGTTGGTTCCCCAGTAACTCCTCAACGGCACATTATAACATCACCTGACACCTAGGCATTGGCGAAGAAGATTTCGCTGGGGTGGCGATAGTCAAGTGGTAGAGTTCCGCCTCTCAATTGAGTGGTTGTGGGTTCAATTCACCGACACTGAGTGTAACACCGCAGCGCCCCTTGGGCAAGATCGTTCGCCTCAACTGCCCCGGTAAGAAGCAATTTCAGACATTGGTATGCCGCTAATTGCCGTCGCCAAAATTATAAAAAAAATTTCTTGACACATCTCATGCTATATTTTAATGGAAAGTGGGATAGTTTCAAAAAGTGCCATAAGCTGCAGCCTAGTCTTTAGGCAGGCTTATCAACATCACATTTTGGCAGTTAAAGTAAAGAACTCTGCAAAGATAACTTTGCTCAGTTTCAATACAACGGCTGTTTTTCTGCATGAGGTAATGGAGTCGGAAAATGACGTTCGTGAAGCGGGTTTGTGCGTTTTCGTGAGTAACTTTGAGCTGAGATTGTCGGTTTGAACTGCAATGGAGTGAATCAGAACCAGCCAATTGGTAGCGTGAGTTTTGTAAAAGTCTCCATTGTTCAACAGTTTACTTGACATTTGCAGTCATAGAAAAATTCATTTCAACAAGAAGAGCTTGGAAAAGGTGTTGCTCTCATATAATGAATTTGAGGCAAGAACCTCAGTCTGAAAACCTAACGCAAGGGTAAATGATATGCTTAGATATGATTGTGGTCAAGGGCGTACGCAAGGGGGGCTCGGGGTTAACCCCCCCTTGAGCTTGATATTTTACAAACATTTACTACATTCGCAAAGGAGATCAGTTGTTTTCACATACTTTTTACTTGTTAATTTGTCGACTTAATGCAAATACCACGGAATGAATTTGCATGCAAATTTTAACGAGCATTGTAAGTGGGCCAAAAAGTAATTATTACGTTTGGTGGGAATCTGGATTATCGTCTGCATCCAGAAACCAACTCACCACTTTTTGCAGATCTTTCTCCCACTATGCATATAAGATCGTGTACCGCGATAGTCCACTTTATCCGAAACAATTGTCTCCATTATGTCTGCTAAGGCGGATCAGCGCAAGGGTTGACCGCATTGGCTACATTTTATCAATTTCTGTAGCATGATAGAACTGTTGCACGAGCTCAAAAACAGCAGTTTTTGTCATAGAAGCATTCAGGCATTTGAAAATGTCTCAGCAGGGAAAAGGGAAACTAAAAGTTTGCTGAACTTCTATACCTAACAAAAAATTGACAGTTATCTTGCGTACTTTATGTGCATTCTCAATTCTTGTGTAAGTTTGCATGATTCGATCTTGCAAACAGGTGTATGCGCCAGCCAGTCCAGCCGCACACTTTCTATGCTAGACTACTCGTATTCGACAAGTCATCAGCGCAGCCTCATTTTGCAGTTGTAAATTGCTGTGACGCAGTGATAAGTGTGTTTTACTCCCCTGTTTTAACACGTAGCCTGATATATTTGCAGTTATGAACTGCTAGTGTCGATATCCTAAAGGAGCACTGATAGTTCATATACAGTGCAATGACACATAAAATAAAGGGAGTGCGTGTAGAAGAATATGCCTATAATGTCAAAAAATTTCGCCAAAACGTTGGTTTGGAAACAGGAATATGACGTCAAATTGTGACGTCACAAAGAGCGCACCCCTAATACAAATGACCACCATACGCCACTGAATGAAACCCCCATGAAAATTTTCTGCATACACCACTGATTGTGGTGAAGGCTTTTAGGGTCGCTAATCAAAACAGTTGTACAAATTGGCAATGGCTGTACTGAATAAAGTTGTTCAACTCGTTTACCGTCGAAGGTGAGAGGTTGTAATTACCGCTGAGCATTAAAATAATGCCTATGTCCCACTTGGGATGGTTTGGTAATACAGTTTTCGAAATAGACGTCTGTTGCTCACCTGTCGCCACGGGTGCTTAGCCCCTCAAACAAAGCTCCAATTCTTGAAATATGAAGCACTATAATTCAGAGGATTTTTTGTCAAAATTTAAAATGTCAATCGCGTCTCCCTGCACAAACATGAAGTCTCCCAACGGAAGACCTTCTGGCAATGATTCTGCTGGTAACGTACAAAGGCAAGGAATAGCACTATGCACGTGTAGTTGGAAGGGTCCAAAACAACAGCTAGAACAAGTGCGCAGGTCACGATGAATACTGCAAGCCAGGGCTTCTCAACCATAGGTTTAAACCTGTTTAAGATATTTTTTCAAAATGGGTCCCCGCACCTATAGAGGACTCCGTGAAGTGCTGAAAGAGTTAACGTAAGAAGCCTTTTATACATACTAAAACAGGATTAAACCAATACTGATACGTGAAGTGAACAATGAAACGTTCTTTCCATCACTGAAATCATATTAACGGAGTAGCCTGGTATATGTAGTATATAAGCTACATTTTAGTTAGAGATGGGGATAATATACGAAGTTTTCACATACACAAATGTTTGCATCTATAAAGTAGCTGAGCCGCCATCACCAGAGCGTAACTAGAGGTTTGAGCCAGGGGGGGGGAAAAGTTTAGTTGGAGGAGGCCCACAGGTCACAGTAGGGGTGACTACTAAAC
>Ga0210059_1010619_pt1 | contig 14184 bp, 10 predicted proteins | sample Ectturendosymbi2_FD_188042 | JGI IMG/M metagenome (GOLD analysis project Ga0210059, IMG submission 188042) | Ecteinascidia turbinata endosymbiont from Florida, USA - Sample 2 (SPAdes) (version 2) | ecosystem: Host-associated > Tunicates > Ascidians > Unclassified | place: Key West, Florida... | reverse complement strand
CTAAATCCAAACTTAAGGCGAGTTTGGCCGTTTGGCGGAATCTTTTGCCTTACATTTTTCAGGGAGGGCTGCAGCCCGTCTAGACGAGCCGCCCCTGTTTGTCACTTCGCCTAAATCGTCACTTTTTTTTAATCCCCTCGAGGTGACGGATTAGGCAAACTCTACAGGATTGGTGAAGGTGACGTGAAACAGATCGAGTTTTGCACTATTTTCACTTCCGATAAAGGTGATACAAGAGAGTGAGAATTTGAAATTTGGCTAGCCGTGGATAAGCGCGCGCACCCACATCGATCACCTTTCTGAAGAAGCGTAATATGTAAATGAAACCAACTGATCGGAAGAGCTGGAACGCACAGTAGCCATTGCTACACGATGTCGAGCAGTCGATGTCCAGGGCAGTTCAGCATCGACTACGTTATTTCATATATCGCAATTTTTAGCCAACTTTTTCTTTTTCTCTAGTTGAAAAGATTATAGAATCTTTTTATTGAAAAGATTAGTCAGAAGTTGTCTGCATAAAAAATCAAATGTCGCTTTCAAAGCATAATTTAACGAGTTCAATATCTCCTAATCGAATTCTCTGTCAGCCATATCAGTTCATCTTTTTCTTTTGATGATCGGATACTTGACTGATACACCACTGGGTCGATAGCAGTGTATCAGGTACGTTCAGCCGCAACCACGTTTACACTCGAGGCGTCCCGGAAATCTCGCTCAGATCCATTGAAGTAGACTCAGCAATACCAGCCGCTGAACTTCATCAACCAGACGTTAACAAACATTAATTACCAAACCACGACGTAGGCTATTTGATGGCGTCTTTGACTTTTAACTCTTGAACGGCTGATGTGTAGGCTTCGCGGATTTGTCCGAACGCTCCCAAATCGTAATACGGTATTTTCGTCAGTGGGTCAACAAATCGCGCAGGCTTGTTCGTCACAACGCATATTGGCTTCGGCGGTGGCTTGGTCTTTTTCCAGTGGAACATTTCTTCGACACCGAAGTCGTGCGAAAAGATCAGGAAGTTTCGCGAGGTCTTGTTCGACTCGGGGCAAGACGCTTGAGGCGATTCCACGCTGCAACAGGAAAGCAACAAGTGAAAGCAAACACAGCACTCATGTAGAAAGCGATTTTATGCATAGCTACGCGTGTGTACATCGCTACGTGTTTCTCAGACCACTTTACCTGTCACTGGCGAATAAACTGGTGCAAAAACCAATACTATTTAAGTTATACCGGTGCGACGCAAATTCAAAATCGTGTTTCACACGTATCAAAACCTGCCCATCAATTTACTAAAACTCTTTCTTTGGTAGAGGTCTCCTTCAGAAAAACTTTTTGAAGTCATTCCGGCTTAACCGCCTCCGCACTGGCGTCGGACGTTTCTGTTCCTGCTTACACAACAAATGAGGCATGGCCTCTTCTGCGGCTTGTGAGTGTGGCGTAGAAGAACAAACCGTCGACCATGTTGTCCTCCAATGTCCAATCCATAGACCTCTCCATGGATTGCACGGCCTCACGGTTCTGGTTGATGAGACAACCGATTGGTTGCTTAACATCTGCCCAGAGATCTAGCGGGGCCAAGCAGTGGATTGTAACAACTCGCTCAAACGACGAAGAAGAAAAGACATTCCAGTTTTGCTAAGTTACAAACACTGAAGTGTGGTCACAAGATTTTGACTTGTTAGGTACTAGAGACAAACAGTAATGCTTTTATACAGCACAACGTTTAAAAATGGCAAATCGCTGAATTCCAAATTCGAGCAGATGAGGCACAAGCACAGGCTGTTTTTCATACTTGGTGTTTTTCAATACAGGTATTATATGTCCGATTATTATCTTGAGTAAGTATGTCATACAGGTGCACGAAATACAAACAACGATTTCGGAGAGTCATTACTTGGAATACGAGAAGTCGAAGTGTCATGTACAGGTGTATGAAAACGATAACAGTTATCCCATATCGTCATAGAGATCAGTTGCGCACGCTCAACGAGTTGCAGCAGTTTGCGAAATTTGCAGTAAAACTAAGTTTGCTTTCTGCCTCGACTGAAGGAAGACCGTTGTGCGTAAATTAACCACAATGGTTATAGTCACATAGAAGTCTGTAGCGGGCTGCTCGTTATTGCAAATAATGAGATTCGCTTCTCCAACTGAAAGTCTCTGAAGTTTGTCAATGCCGCTACGGTCAGCGTAGCCACTATCCGTGAACACGCATTCTTGCGTCAAACTACACTGAAATATGTAGTAACCCAGAAAAATCTTTAAATGCAAAGATCCAGCAGTGCTCATGTTGTGGTTGTAACTTAACAACGATAAAAACATGAAAACCTCTTGCGTCCTCTCAGGAGACACACTGCATAATGCATATCTACAGCGAGTCGCAAGCAGTCACACGACGTATGCTGCGAGATCTACAGCTCCATTCACAACATCGATTTGCAACATTCAGCTATCGTGAGTTGTTTGTCAGTTCATCACTTACCCTTCAACATCAACGTTTGCCGGCATTGTGGTGGAATAAAACTTGACAGTTGGACCCTCCAAGGATCGCTTCTTGGTAGTTGTTTTTTTCCTACTGGCCTCCAAACGCTGGTAATTCTCTGCAAAATTACAACGAATTTGATTTTTATGGGACAACAAACGAAATTCCAAAAAAGTACGCTGGATCGATAACGCCGGTGCGCAAAACACTGCGGTTAGTTACAAGATGTGAAGAGCATTAAACCAACACGCCCGCAACGCAACAAACGAGGTTTGGCATTATGACGAAAGTAATTCCGAATTGTGTGATACGATTAAATCTGTGTGCAAGTATGGACGAAAACCAACCTAAAGATTTTAAATTTTTTCTTTCTGTTCTTTCGGCTTCTGCCAACAACTCTTCTTGGGTTAGTCGCCGCACCTGTCAAAAAGAAACACATTGAAATGAACAGAAGCACAGCATGAGCGCTTTGAGCTCCCAGCTTTAAGCATTAAAATGCTTCCGCAATCGAGTCAGAGTTGAGTACTAGGCATAGCATCGGTGTTCATCATTAAACTGCTTTTCACGCATGTTGCATTGAATTTTCTAGAACGCAAGTGATGGACGTCGTAATGAAAAGCGAATAAAGCGCAGTTTCATTACAGCCACGCGTTTGCTAACAACAGCAAAAAAGTACACTATGTCATTCCGTGACCTCTTGCAACGTACTCATTACGTTACACAGTGTACACTTGTGCATGGCTAGTGCTTCATGACATGCGCATGAACGCTGGTACTTTTAAATTACTCTCCTAAGCAGTATACTTTCATAGAGTGTTAGCAAGCAAGTGGTAAAAACAACGCCAGCGCTTGTAGTTCACTCGCTACATTCACGTGATTGTCACTGACACCTGGGTGGGAAAAGCAAGTAAAAGATCGGTCGCTGGGAGTTCCAGTACATCGCACTGATCTGGCGGATAAAGAATTATGAGATCAAGATGTCCGAAGCTGCATGAGACGATATGAAAGATACTTAGCCCTAAATCATATGAAGTAAATCTGAGAGTAAACCCATATAAACCATGCACAACTCCATTCTATTTAAGAGTTACCACCACAAGAAGATTGGGATTTATTTTACTTTCGGATATGACAGTGGGCTGACGCCAAGCTTATTTTCCTTCAGCCTCAACATTTTTATATGTTTTCAAGATCTCACATACTTCATAACAGCAACAATAAAATCTGCAAAGTAAGATTTTCTTTCGGTGAAAGGTACTGAATTTTTTGAATTGAAAAAGGCATTTTCATTTTCTAACATGCAGGTATTATCAGTCGGCAGTTATTTTTTTAACTAAGCGACTGTACGCGCTTTACCAACAAAAGCATGTACTGCCGTGAAAACTTTTGAGGCCATGGCCATTGAATCTGAACATAAACCTGTCTGTCGCTACGTATCGCAAAGCTCAAATCACAGACAATGTATACACCATACACAGAGAGCACAGGTGCATAAACACAAAAAGGCTAGGATTTGTTTGACTAGAATGCAGAATTACGAGAAGAATTTCATGGACCGTGAACTTTAGATATCACCAATCAATGAAATGAAGTGCAAAGTGCACCATGCACAATGTGAACAAAGGCCATTCTACGTGTGTTTCATGCCACGGCTGTGGAGTCGGAGTGAGGAGTCTGTGAAATTGTCCTGACTCCAAATCTAACTTGAGCTGATATTAACTTGCTTTGCAATACAGACGAAATCGGTTAACCGCATATCGCATTGTCAGTGATTTTATGCGATTATCCGATATATGCGTTAAAACGAGTGGTACGCAACTTGTATGAACGAGTGACGCACTAACCTTACGCATAAAAACAAACGACGCTATGGGGCGCCGTTCGTAAAAATATTACATCTGACAGATTTAGCACAAAAACTGCTATCTCTGCGCATATTCAGCTATCTAAATGCGGCGCCCCATACGACGCACTCACACAATTCTACCGTCAACTGCCAACCATTAACTTAAGCTCACCTGCCCTAAATGATCATAATTTTGCGGGTTAGGTTACTGTTAACCCATTGCTGAAATCAATTTCACAATTCTAACGTCACTGCACGCAGTGCTTTTAAATTCTTGCACAGTCATTTATAGAGATCGACCGATATATCAGCCGATATTTGGGTTTTACCGATATATCGGTATCGGCCAAAACGGCCGATATTATCGGCCTCAATAGGAGTTGACAAAACGCTGATATATTCCTCACGCATCCAGAAAACTTGCGCAAGAAAGTACAACGAAGCAAGTCAAGACAGTTATCTTGCAGCAATGCTAGCAGGTGCGGTTTAATAAACAAGCAGACAAGATTAACCATGGAGCGTGCGTCGGTCGTCACAACCAAAACAAAAGCATCATCGGGAAGTTTCGCAATGCTCGAAGCCACCACGTGCAGGTGTTGTGTACGAATAAACTCCCGTTATACTTCCGGAAGTTTTCGCAGCACGAAAAGTTTGACTGGTACTTAGGTGCTGATTTTCAAGGTTTTGAAAAAAAGGTAAGGCATAAAATACATCATATGTTTGATAATGAAGCACTAACGAAGATTTAAAAATTTTGGAAGTATCGGTATCGGCCGATTATCGGCCCATGAATGGCCGATATATGGGTATCGGGCTCAAAAAAGCCATATCGGTCGATCTCTAGTCATTTACACTTACATCGATTGGGTTTGGGAAGGTTTTTCTAAAATCCTAACATCTTGCTAGTGAAGCTGAAAGCTTGCGACACCCTAGTATCTCAACGACGCACCAGGGCGTCGCGACTCCCATTAAGGAGCCTCTGGTCTAAGCGATTTTCTCTAGAAAAGGTTTGATTGTGAACAGAGACTGTAGTTGGCATTGTGTATCGGTCAACTTGGGCGCATAGCGCAGTATGTGTCTCAAGCAACACTGACAACTTCTCGGGTGCGTTTCTCCGATGAATTGGTATCGTTGCGATGTTTTTCTGTAACTTTTCCTTCAACTTCTATATCGCCAAAGCTTGTAATTACGGTATGTTAAATTTATCTGCAACAATTTTCTGCGACGGTTTGATTTTTGACTCTTTGATCACACCTTCGTACTTTAGACAATCTTCGATTTGCAGGTTCGCTCGACATTTTGATATTACCACTATGTATAGTAATGGGGCTACAGCCATTAGTCAACACTCAGCCCTACAACTTGGGAATTCTGCAAATTGTAAGATTGAATCACTGGCCGATTGATCAGAAAAGTTATTGTCCATCATTTCGTATCACGTGTACGTATGTGACTGTAATGTCTAGCGTGGTCGACCTCATGGCGAGTGACAGCCTGGTGGAAATGAGCAATTGTTACTAGTGGGGATTTTGCACTCATTGCTTCTTCTACTCATACTGAAAATTAAAACGTTTTTCTTGATTTTTCACATGCTACGAAACTTTTTCACAAATGTACGATCCTACAGCGCAGATGGAAAGAATTTAGTCTTTCTGTCGGGTGTATGTTGTCCAAATCTCGGAAGCGTAGAGGGGCTGGACAAAACACATGCATGGTAAACTTGAATTTTTGTTCGGATAGAAAGGTTTTCGTTGGTCCAGTCTCTTTTGTTTATCATTGGCAATTGTGGTTGAGGCATGGCCCATCCTGAGTTGGTCTCAACATCAATCGAGAGATTACCACACAGGGTGGAACCCAGATATCTTAATATTTCAACTGCCTGGAGTCGCTCTCCATGAATGGTAAATGATGCATACGAACTATCATGGATCATAAATTCTGTTTTCGGAATGCTGATTCTCAGACCGAAGTTCTGGCGAGTTTTGCTGAGGCGGTAAGTAGGATTTGAAGCCCCGCTTCGGAATGGGAAAAGAAGGTAGCGTAATCAGCGTACAAGAGATCTGTTACTAGGTAGACGAGCTATATTGTAGACCTCCATCTGTACAGAGTGGTGGTGTACGTCCTCGGATGAAAAGTGGAATGCTTGAGATAGTAGCACTGTGAAGAAGATAGAGAACAGGGACCAGCACGCAACCCTGCTTGATACCACAGATAACAGGAACTGTTGATTCCCCGTTCATGCAGACAGTTGCTGTCATGTTGGTATGGAGCGACTCAATCAGGCGGAGAAGTTTGGATGACAGGCGATCTGCTCCATGACCTGAAAGATGCCCTCTCTGCGGACAAGATCAAAGGCTTTTGTCAGGTCGATAAAGGCCATGTACAGCAGTTTGTTTTGTTCGTGACACTTTTTCCTGGAGTTGTCTCATGGAAAACACGCACCATGTCGGAAGTGGAACGGTTGGATCTGTAGCCGCACTGAGAATTGGGAAGAATTCACTCAGCCTTGACAGAAGAATTCACGAAGTCTCGACAGAAGGACTCTCGTAAACACCTTTCCAACAATGCTGAGCAGCGAGATGCTTCGGCAGTTATTGCAATCGCCACGACCTCCCTTCTTAAATGGGGAGATTATTTTGAATTCCGCAAGTCTTGCGGAAAAGACTTTTTCATCCTGCAGCGGAACAGCACGTCATAGAGATCTTGTAGTAGCACACCTTTGGCGACTTTGATCACCTCTGGTAGCGGGAGCTTAGCCATGTTGGAGTTCATCAGTCGCCAGTTCGGTTAGTAGCGCGTCCAGTATGCTGAGAGTACCTGATTATGGGGATAGCACGCAAGCCGCCTTCTGAAACTTGAGACCTAGAGCAGATCAATTCACAGATGTGTTCCTGCCAGCGGTCAAACTGTTGCAGTGCATCTGTCAACATCAGTCCTGCTTGGATTCGATAGGAGCGGAGATGGCCTCAACGGCTTGTTTTATACCTTTGTACATTTCGCCTGTGTTTCCAGAGTCCTTAGCATCGGGAATCTTGGGACAGGGCGACAGTCAGTATCCACAGCGCAATACCGCACGGCCTAAGCTGGAGAAGAATCTGGCACCTCACCTCAACAACCAGTTCCACATTATTGTAGTGTGCTTTGTACGAGTCTGCACTAGGCAGTTTGCGTGTACCATACGCAATGATGGCACACTGATAGATCTTAAAATGAAGATGCTCCCATTTTCCGTAGCTGTGGAGCATTGCCAAGGATTTCTGAGAGAGATGCTAAGAGCAGAGGCGTTTTGTTCATACAGGAGACGCAGGATGCAGTTGGTGTTGATCTGCCAGGCTGTGGCTGGTTTGGAGTAATGAACTCATTTTGCACAAAGATTGATCTTGGTAACGACCACAGAGCGATCAGTAGGGCTTTCAACATGACGCTTGAAGTGAGCTCATCATCTCACTTTCCTGGTCACGTGAAACGATTTCTGCTGATTCACCGAATGCTTGAGTGGTCGAATCAGCTTTCGGGAAAGTCAGCACAGCATGTTCGTAGTTGCTTCACTTTTTCTTGGTTTGTAAGTGAGTTAGCCGGTAAAAGTGTGTTCGTGAAGCAGGTGCCTCAACTTCGGCAGTCGCCCTAACGCCTGCTTTTGGTTGGATGATGCAAGAGTGAATATAAATCACGTCTGCTGTCTTGAAATGGTACAACGTGTTGGTTTTATCTTAGTTTTGCAATCCATATTGCAGTAATAACGACGCAAAGCTGGTGTGATTGATGAGCTCTTCTTTCGCTTTTTTCCTGCTTAATTTAACAACAGACCGAGGCCCTTAGCAATGCGACTGACAAAATCAGGTGCGAACGCGACGCACCATTTACAAAACTTGATAACATCGCATTTGCGAGCTTTAGGTGCGCTACCGAAAAATCGTACGAGGATGAAGAAGTGCAGCTATTTGGTAAGAAAGTTTTTCGGTTGCCTTCGTGCAGAGTTTCCAATGTCCTTACTCTTGTACATGCCAGGGAACTCCCTGAAACAGTGTCTTTATTTACGTCAGATGCTCGTTGCTGCCTTTTTACAGGTAGACAAGTACTGTTCTGACAGTGATCAATGAAAACATTGAGGCTGCTCACCGTGATGTGTTTCATCTGAGGAGAAAAGCCGTTTTGATTTCACCATAAAATTGCTCATCCTCACTAACGACGGTCAGCGGACTGAAGTGTGGCGAGCAACTGATTACGCCAGCAGCTGGAGGTCACTCACACTTCACATTGCGTATCTTTAGCAGATTGCGAGACTCTAAGCTTTGTGACATTTTAACTGCGGAACAGTGCGCATGAGCTCTAGTTTTTTATTTCCACGCCTGTAGATCACGGTACACCATGCTGGTGTTGAGGGTGCTGGTACGACAGCGCAGGAATGAAGCTGCTTGGTTATTTTGCAAAAATAATGTGATCTTTCCAAAACACAATTTCATTTTTCAGTGCCGTCTCGCATCTTCGGTATTTAGTATTAGTTGCACACATTTCTACCAACCAATCAACAAATGAAAACGTACCCCAACCAGAGGCTTTTTAGCTGCTTCTTTTTTCCTTCTGTCACTCTCCTCCCTTTCTTTCCTTCTTATGCTAGCCAGATACGAGTTTGTTGCAGTCGATTTTCGAGATGATTTTCTCACTGTACGCCACAGAAGAATTTGTGTTAGCTCGTGTTGAGAATTACTGCTAAATGATGTATCTGATGGCACAATATTAATACTCGTGCATCAAATAAGCAGTCACCCGATCCAACCCTCTGCCATTGGCTCACATTTGAAGCAAAGCTTAAAAACCAGCGAGCTAGTAAAATGTAGTCACACCCAAGGTGTTTTACAGATTGTGCAGTCCAAACAAGAAAGCACGAAAACAAAACGAATTACTCACTTGGAAGATCTGAGCTTCCATCAGGTATCTTGGAAGATTTCCTCTCCTTGAATTCTTCATCATTCTTCTTTTTTTCATCACTTTTAGCATCTACACCTTTACTGTGTGCTTCGGGTTTCTTGGTTTTTTTAATGGTAGGCTCTTTGTACGCTTTTGTTGACACTCCCCTTTTTCTTTGTTTTGGTTTGTCTGTGCTATCATCATCACTAATAGGCTCATCATCCTCTGGCTGATCAAAGTCTGAATCCACTTCATCTTCTGAGTCTTCTTGACTTGAATCAAAATCTTGATCTTCAGCTTCCTGCCACAAATCAAGCAATACCATTCGCACCAATCTCACATCAGAAAGAAGCTTTCCTTACATTGGAGGTTCACCAAGATAAAGGTCTGAGAACACGCATAGATAACAGCAATGAAAGCCCATTAATTCAACTAAGAGCAGACATCTACAAATACAGTGACTTGTGCAATGTGCACACTTGCACGCTGGTTGTTGATCTCTCTTGTTTACAAACATTGTGAATTTTAAATGCTATAACAGAATGTAAAACCTGTAAGTAATGGTGCAGATGAGCACAGAGTTAAGTAAAAACCACCTTCCATGCCCAGTTCAAATTTTTTCAAATACATATACACATTATGAAATCGTTGAGGAACCACTACATTGAAGAATTATTTCAAAATTTCAGAGGTAAAAAATATTTAAATATAGTGAATCACTACAGGCAAACAGAAAAGCCTGACCTCTGTAAAACCACCATAGGTTGTTTTGTAAAAATCATCTTCCTCCAACTCCTCTTCTAATACACGAGACATGCGATTCCCAGCATTTTTACGAGGTTCACGAGAGGCTGCCATATAAGTGATTTTATTATTGTTTATTGCCAACACGGACAAAGTGTCAGCTGCAATACAATAGGAAAGAATTTTACATACATAAAGGACAAAGGCAGTAGCCAAGAAGAAATGTTTATCAGTGGTGCTGTGAACAACAAGAAGACAAAGGCCAAATCAACAATTCACAACAGAAACCATTCCGTCATAGATGTGCAATGGAAATGACCCTCTCATTTAAAGTAAGCCCGTATGATAGCAGTGACATTACAACAGGTTATCACCGTATTCAAAACACACAATTATATCAGCAACCAATTCCTGCAAAGGTAAGGCAAACCAAGTATGCAAACCTGTGACTTTTCAAATAGGCAATTCGATTTTTATTTCAACTATATTGATAGAGCCAAAATTACAATGCAGTTCCTTTTGCCTTCACATTTGAGATCTGTTACATAAGGTGTCCAGAAAAGAACACAATGATCACGTACACTTGCTGAAAATCATATATTACAGGGATAACCACAGATTGTAACATGTACATGGACAGGAGAACAAAGCAATAACAACACGGTGAGAAGACATGTTAATGTAACGCAGGGATGGGGAACCTTCTGCCCGCATGAACAGTTGATATGGCCTGCATCAGAATTTTTATCACATCAAAACGAAGCTCCATGAATAAGCATGCACTTAGATAGTAAGTCAAGAGAAGTCACTCGTCCTCATAGTTAGATAAAGGTAGAATTTGATTTTGCAGCCCGTCAGCAATAATGCACAACTCATGCAGCTTGTGATGGTAAATAGGCCCCTGATGTACAGGTAGGGACTTTTTAAGCCAAACTGGATCAATTACAGGACTTCATTTTAATCGGTTACCCCTTCAAATATTTTAATTACTTTATAATTACTCTGTGCTTAAAACAACCAATTCCCATTACTCTTAAACTGCACTTACTTGTAAATGCAATTATTAACTACAAAATTACATTGCAATGTATTTTTAATTTAGTTCATTTCCAAAATTGTTTAATGGTTTGCACATGAAAGCATGGAGAGATATGGAATTTACTACTGTTACAAAATTTTGTAGCAATTAAATAATGAATCAGCTGCATTTTACGTTAACACTTTCCATGTGAATAAGCCACAGAAGTGAAACTAGTTCTCAATCCTAAAGACTCCCTCAAACCTAAATTAAATACTGCCTCAAAAACCTAAACACTACTTTAAGGTGAAATGCTTGAAAATATTAGTGAAGCTGCAAAACGTGGAAGAAAAGTGGAAAAGCTTCCTCTGCCTTGTGCACATCACATCATTGTCTAGCCTTGGCCTTGCACACAGCAATGTATCATGGAAGATACTGATACACTATCCAAATCACAGGCACTCTGGGATATATCATTGCTGACTTGGCAAAACTGCAGAAACTTGCACAGCATGTGTTTCACTGCTTTTGTTCATTCATTTGCTCAAGTTTTGTAAATTTGTTGAAAACAAGATGTAGCTGTGATTAGGTTAATAATTGAGGAAATTACAAGCACACAAAAAAATCTTCATTACAACTACTTTAAAACGTGCAGGTAATTAAATTCACCTCAACCAGAAATAGCAACTGATCCAACTCATTTTTTTAAGTTCATGAATCACACAGGTTGATAATGCACAGTATATCAATCGTGAAAGTGTGGTTTGAACCAAGCTTGTTATTACACACATTAACACCTTCGGCACCGGTGTACAAAATATTTGTACTTTGAAAGCCCATGTTTAGCCCATATTTTCATGCCACTTTGCAACTCCATAACTCGACAGGCAGTTGAGGTAGAGGGCTGTCCCCAAAAGATGCGGCAAGTCTTCTATTTGCATTAAAAAAAGGAAGTGGCCTAAAGGCCTGCCAGCAGTGACACAGTTCAAATAAAACACTAAGTTTGTCACTCTAGTGGCACTGTCATAGGAGTAGAGTGAATGCATCTACTTCCACTGTGCGAATGGTTTTCAGTTCAGCTCTCACCATGGCTGCACTTTTCATGGGACCAGTTCTTCTTTGTTTTTATCAAAAGTTTCCCAACTTTTCTGTTTAGATTTACAGTTTACATTTCGGGCTTAGTACGTTTCTACCAAGCATAGTGCAGTCTACTGCACACGCATAGTGTGTTACTGTTGGCCGACGAATAACTTTTCAAAGTAAAGGCCTGCTGGCTGACCTATAGCCACTGCCTGAAAAAAATTTGGAAGTTTTGGATTTACCTTTTTTTGTGGGTGATGTCATAAATGGGGTAGGTTTTAGGCCAGCTATGTCCGACCCACGACCGCATGCTGCCCAATTTAGGTTTTTGCTGTAGTAAGAGAATCCTACGTACTGACAACCTGTCCTTGTTTTGATAATCTTGAATTTGACATTTTTGTTGCAATTGGTCTTCAGTGCCACTTTATCACGTCTGTTACCATTGCAGTTAGTATTTGAATGCTTTCAGGTCATTAGCTTTAGCTAAATTTAGTTTTTGAAGATCAAAGTAGGCCATTCAATGTGCGGCCCTCATTAACATGTTATTCAATATGTGGCCCTGGTTAAGATAGTGACATTATTTTTGGCCCAGTAAGCTATTTGGGTTAGACATAGCTGTTTTAGGCCATTTTGGCTCAGGTTACCTAGCCCTGGGTGCCAAACACAAGAAGGAATTTTTTGACTCAAGTTTATAGTGGAAACTAAGCTATATTCCGAGTCTTTAAAGCCCTCGATTGATTTTTTAGGGTTTTTGGTTAAAAAGTTATGGCAACAAACAAGTGATAATTAATTCATCAACAAATTAGGAGATTAATACCTTTGATACGGGCCAAGTTACACTAAAGGTATAATTTGCCCATCTTGGTCAAGTCTTTGCAACTCCATAACTCGCTAGTCGATTGTGCTAGAGAGCTGTTCAAAGCCAAAAAGACTTGGCGAATCTTCTAGTTTGCAATGAAAAAATTTTTTTTGGGGTTTTGGGTTTTTTGTGGGTGACGTTATAAGAGGGATAAGTTTTTGGCCATTTTGGCTCAGGTTACCTGGACCTAGGCCCAACCACTAGATGGAAGTATTTCTCTCAAATTTTTATTAGAGACTACACTAAAATTCGAATTTTTTGTGCCTTTGATCAGGTTTCTAACATTTTTGGTTAAAAAATTATGGCCATCAAACCACAAAATTCATAACTTTACAAAAAATTGGTAATTTTACCCTAACTCTTGAACCAGAAATGCTAGAAAGCCAATCAAAGGCTCAAAAGGCTCAGATTTTAGCCTAGTTTCCAATAAAAACTTGATTTGAAATTACTTCCATCTGGCGGTTGGGCCCAGGGTCAGGTGACCAGAGTCAAAATGGCTAAAAACCTACCCCACTTATGACATTACCCACAAAAAACTGAAACCCATAACCAACAAAACTCTTTTTCATTGCAAGCTAGAACACTCCCTGAGTCTTTTGAGCGTTTGGATAGCTCTCTAGCACGATCAACTGGCATCGTATGGAGTTGTAAAATGGTGTGAAATTAGCGCTCAATGCATGATTTCAAAATACAATATACTCATACACCAGCTCCAAATGTGTTAATTATGGATTTTTTGTTGTTATTAAGCCATACCTTTTGAACCAGAAATGCTAGAAAGCTAATCAAGGGCTCTAAAGACTTGGATTATAGCCTAGTTTCCAATAAAAACTAAAGTCAAAAAATTCCCTCTTGTGGTTGGTGCCCAGGCCCAGGTAACATAAGCCAAAATGGTCTGAAACCTACCGCACTTATGACATCACCCACAAAAACCCAAAGCTTTTCAGTTTTGAAAAAATCCAAGCTAGAAGACATGCCGCATCTTTTGAACATTTGAACAGCTCTCTAGTGCAATTGGCAGGTGTGTTTTAGAGTTGCAAAGTGATGGTAAAAAAGTGGCTCACATGGGTCTTAACACTTTGAGAGCCGGGGTACGATATATTCGTACTTTGATTTCAGCCTAAAACCAGCAATTTCAGTTGCCTTACCAACGCCCTAGCTCCTCCGCCGATTGCGCTAGAGAGCTGTTTAATGGCTCAAACGGATCGGCCAGCCTAGTAGATTACACTCGAAAAAAAATTTTT
>Ga0210059_1010618_pt1 | contig 14186 bp, 5 predicted proteins | sample Ectturendosymbi2_FD_188042 | JGI IMG/M metagenome (GOLD analysis project Ga0210059, IMG submission 188042) | Ecteinascidia turbinata endosymbiont from Florida, USA - Sample 2 (SPAdes) (version 2) | ecosystem: Host-associated > Tunicates > Ascidians > Unclassified | place: Key West, Florida... | reverse complement strand
TAGAGGGTTTGATGGACATTCTAGCGTTTCTTGTTGATAAGTTATGGCAAAAATGGTAGAATATTAAATAGGGAAATCCCCACTAATCCCCTGGGATATTCCAGACATATTTGGAACTTTTGAACCAGAAACGCTAGAAACTCAATCAAGGGCTCTGAAGACGCGTATTTTAGCCTAGAATCCAAAAATACTGCGAGCCAAAATATTGGTGCGTGGGATCGGATGACGACGTCATATAATTAACCAAAAATCATACCCCCATCATGAACTAATTGGCACGAAACCCCCCATCCAAATTAAAATTTTTTTTGTAATTCTAAACTACACGACGCCACTAGTCATTACAGGGTTTGAACAGCTCTCTAGCTCAATCTGCTGTCGAGTTATGGCCGGCCAAAGTTTGGCCTGAAAGGGCAAATCATGCTTTTTCTGAAAAGTTAGGAATTAAGCCAAAAACTGGGTTTTTGGCCCATAATTTTGGCCACAGATGTGCTAGCAAGTCAATCAAGGGCTCTATAGACGCGGATTTTCACTTAGTTTTCAACAGAACTTTGAACCAAAAGAATGGGTCAATGCGTTGGGGCCCAGGACCGGCAAAAGATGGACAAAATTTCCAAAACATATCCTCTTTGTGACGTCACCTCCAGAAAACCTCCCACCGAAACCGAAAATTGTTTTTTTCGATTTTGACTACAAGACTTGCTGAATCCGTAGAGGGTTTGAACAGCTCTCTAGCTCTAGCATCTGGCGATTTATGGCCAAAAAATTGCTAGCCAATTTATTGGCTCGCGCGGTCGTTAAAGTTAAATAAAGCTTTCCCCATCAAAGGCTAAAAGTGCATGGATAAAGTAGTCACAAAGGCACCTGTATTTTGCGGCAGGCTAAGTGGGATTGACAACTGGCATTACACAGATGATACGGCTAAATGGCGAAGCACAGCCTTTGTTTCCTGAAAACATGATCGAAAATAACTTCATCGTAGTGCTGAATTTATTTGCGTTTATTTAAAATTGAAATAAAATTTGTCGTTTTGGGAAAAGGCTTCGCCGGTCTCTGCATAGACAGAACTTCCTGAATACCTATGGTGATTTCAATAAGCAGCAGATTTGGAAGCCCAGGTGCTGAAGTTCATTGCAGGATTCTTTTAATTTACAATTTATTAAAAATCAGACACCAAACAGTACACGTTACAAGTTTTTTCCTGATTTACCAGTACCACCCCTTTAGACACAAAAGAAGGTACTAATAGAATGTAGCCTACTGGGCCACGCCGAGTACTTTTCACAAATTACAGAGAAAGATCCTATCGCGATTGCAGTTAACAGCCTTAAAGCTATTCTGCTAAGCTGAAAGTGCTGAATTACCGGTTTGAAATTGTCGATGTTAGCACATACGCCAGGGAGGAAACCAGTTGTTTTGACTGTGTGTGAGAAATGCTGAAACAGGTGAACCAGACTTACAAGCAACGCACGATGATGCCAGCATGATGAAATAAGCTGTGAGAAAAGATCTCAAGATGACTTTTAACCTAGTAAGCTACGCCAGATAAAACACAAAAAATGTAGACGAATGCACATTTTCAAGTTTCATCATGCTGGCAACACGCTACGAGCACGCTATGAGATATTGTGTAGAGACGCCATCAATGCCAATAGAACAGCCACCAGATGCTGGAAGAGTTATGACTTGCGGGCGTTTTAACATGCTGTTACTACGTTCTGAGCCCTGACTTGAGGACACCGCCGAATAACCTCAGCGGCTAGCGATTTACAGGTGTTTGGCGGAAAAGAAGGAAAGGTTTGGCGTTCGTTGATTGATGATAACAACAGCAAATGCATTCGTACGAAGGCATACTGAAAGTTCAAACTCGAGGTTAAAACAAGCGAGGCAAACTCCGTCTGGCCCTCCCAACTGCGACAAAAGGAAGAATACTGCTGTATATTCTATTCTATGTTGTATCTTGACTTTGGTTCGGTGCAGTTGGTTTCAACCAGCTCATTATTGCTCTGTAAACGCCGCTTTCCCCCAAGCGCAAATACTGAATTGCTTTCAAATCAGTAACAACTAAGCTATAGGAGGTGAAAGCAATCCCTCAAAAAACTGCCTTCCTGAATAAGAAATGTAACCCCGAACCTTGCAGATAGGTTTGCTACTTGAACACGCGATACACGCTAAACACACACAAGCGCAACTATTTGAAATTTATGGCCATAATTATAATTATACGCCACAAAAGATTCGCTGTAATGGCTTCACGACTCACAAACTCAACTGAATGCATGTGCAATCGAAAATTCTCCGATATTGCGGATCATGTAGTATTCGTAAACAAAAGAAGTTGCTCGGAAGTGACTAAACAATACGGTTGTGTCGAGTATGTAGTTTAACTAGTGGCAAAAGTTGAACATGTCAGCCCCAGCAAAACTGGTTAACGCCAACTGCAATTGTTCGGGTTTGATTTTCATTGTTCATCTGGCAGATGCAGAGCACTTCATTTTTTAACCTTCAGACTCAATTTAACATAAACCGAAAGTTCTACCAATCCCAAGTCACACTTGCGTCTGAATGAAATAAAGCGTCAAATATGTCTTTTACGTGCAGCCACAGCCAAGAAGAGAATCAATCAACAGGCATAAAACTTCCAAGCGCTCTAAAACCTGTGCTTAAAATCAATGTTTTGCTGTTGGTGGATTTAAATGATGAACTATAAAAGCTTTTTGATGTTTCAGGGACGAAATTTCTGTGGCGGATGTCGCACCACTAACAATTAACTCGATTAATGCTATAGTACAACCTTAAGCCGTTTATGCTAAACGGGCACGAAAAAAAAATGCACATCAGAAATTCGGAAATTTGAAGAAAATTTAACGCGGCTTGACTCTTGACGACTTGTGCTTGGTTAAAAATGTAAATAACGAACAGCTCTCGCAACAAAATGTAAAGTGGGCTAACCGACAATCGACAGAACTGCTTGCGATACAACGTCGCCAATCCCACAGAACAACCGAGCACAATCTTCAGAAACTTCTACGATTTTTCAGCGAGAAAACAAATGGCCTTTTACTCAGGTCCTTGTACTACTGACTCGCGTAGTTGCCAAAGTTCTAGTGCTGAGTTTTGCGGAAGTACATGTGCACGGCATGAGCAATCGAATCACGGCACGTCGCAAGCCCGGCATAAAAGTGATGAGAAGCAAGGGGCACACGAAACAATAAAACACAACCAAACTAGACACTGCTGTCATGGCCATGTCGCTCACTGCTGTCACTCCATACGCAATCGAGCTGGCAACGTCAATCACAATGCAAATGACCATAGGGCCAGTTGTTACTGTATATGCAATTGAACTCCCGATCAAAAGCTTCACCGTGGGATGAAGTGGTCTCCTGTATTTTATCTGCAAAAGTGTCCACAGTCACCAGCAGGAATAAATTGAATGATAAAAATACAATAACAAATTTAGTTTCTTCTTAAAACAAAGTGCAGCAGTGAGTTTCTGTCAGTTTTTCTTTTCCCATAGTTCTGTATTTTCATATTTCAACAGTGCTGAAAAACTGCAAAAATTTTTTTCTCAGGATTTTTTCTGACAAATGCATTTTTTGTGGAACAAACTTCTACATTCTTTCTGTGATTCCGAGCTCTGTATATCTGAATTGTAGGCTGTTTCGATTCACATTTTAAGTCGAAACAATAAACAGTAAGAATGCAGCATGTGGATCCACAACAACTTTGCAATAAAGCTAAACTTGTTGAAGGTTTCACAATTTCGTTATTTTGCAACAGCGTGCCGCTAAGCAAACAAATGAGAAAGATCTTGTTTTAAGCAGAGATAAATTGTTACACAATATTTCATTTTCTCTAATAGATTATGCATAACATTCCTTTGCAAACTCGTGCGAGTAGCGAATTGCATCGCGGTTAACGTTTTGTTGCCAGAGGCTTCAAAGAACAACTTTTCTTGACAATATTTCAGCATAGCGTCAATCAGTGCCGTGGCAAGGCAGCCCCGTACCCCGGGTCGGGGGGGCCCCGACCATTCGTATGGGCCCCACAATGTATATTGTATTAGTAAATTAGAGCCGTCTCTCTACCCTTGACTGTTGTTCTTCTGGTTTTTGCCCTCTATGCAGAGCCGCTAGATTAAGCATGTAATATCATGATTCGTTAATTTCGAAAAAGAATTGCGGACGTTCGGGCAGTATTTTGTAAAGTTGTGGTCACGTGATATTAAAGGGCCCCATCTGGATTTTTTGGGGGGGCCAACAGCCTTTCACACGGCTCTGGCGTCAATTTTCTTAATTAAAGGAAACAGGGTATAGAATGTTTGTAAACCATCTTTACAAAAAGCGCAGGATTCAATCGCCGTTACGATAGATTGGACGGTTGAGCAGTAGAATTCATCAATACCACAGATAATTTTGAAGATTGTTTTATTTACTCAGAGGAAAACTTTTATGAACTCCACATAGTGGACGATTTGTTGAAAGGTTTTGATGTGCGCATAAAAAATACAATGAAGCCAGGTGAAACTGCTAAAAATGTCTGCGGTACATTCGAAGATATTCCGAATTAGAAACCACGGTTCGGAAAATTAGAAATCAAATGCATTTCCGCGGAACTTGCCCAAATCATGTAATGAAACTTTCAAGATAAGAAACTTTGCATTAGGCTTTATTTTCATATGGGTCAAAAGCGGGTGATGACAGTGGCAGAATGCATTATAAGCTCTCTGTGCAGCAACATCGCAGAGTTTACATACCGAGCGTAACCGGTTTTCATGTTCAATTGTGGCCCTTTTACTTCGCCTAACATCCGGATGGATATCCGCCGTCACTTCCGCTGTAGAACAAATTTTTGTATCATTGTTATATGAGTCAACGAGGAATGTGTAGACCATGTCATTTTACAAAAGGCAATCGTGAAATGTTTAGTACCACTGCTTCAGGATGACGAGGTATGACAATCCATTTTCCGTCGCACATTGCATTGTATTGTCACGTAAACGTAACTCAACGCGGACTCATGATGTGCATCATCCCCACGAACCCTTGTTTTTATATAGACTCTTAGCGGCGTTGTTGGTTTGTTGCAAGTGAGACTCGAGCCAAATGGCAAGCACGCCGGTAATAACCTCGAGTCCTTAGTCAAACCAATGATGAAGATAATATAGAGTACAATTTGAAAGCGCATGCGAGGCACAAGTTAATTTTGTTTTACGGGCATGCGAACAGCCATCACACAAAGGTAACAATCTTCCAGAAATCTATTTAAGCCAATAAAATAGGTAAAACAATAGAATTAAAGCTCAAATCCAGTCAGAAGTCAAGTGGCTTAAGTCTTCACTCGAGCACATGGGCGTCGGAAAGGGGGGCAGGGGGCCTTGGCCCCCCTAGATTTTGAAATTATTAGCAAAAAAGGGTTGTTTTTTCAAGTTCGAGGGGTAAAAAACAAATTTCACCACTTTTGGGCACCCCCTGGAAAAAATTTTGGGAAAATTCCCTACTGGCCCTCCCATGGAAAAAATCCTTCCGACGCCCATGCTCGAGTATCTATCAAGCATTCAAAGCCGAGGTCTGGATCCACGACATCTGTAATTGTGATTGACTTTGAACTCACCCTTGGAATCATGACCAACAATGCTTATCTTTTTGCACATTGAACACAATACCAAAGAATAGCGTTAATGATAAAGTGATAGACGAAAGTAACCATATTCTTAACTATTTGAAGTTATTTTACCACTGCGGGTTGCCCTTCATCACTTATAATTTACAACAGTTTGCATCCTACGAACAAAAACTATGAGGAAAGCTCACGAAGTCGCTGTACAACAAGCACATACTGCAAGCCAAATGGTTACTTTCGTCGTTGCTGGTAAGCTTAATGCATGATATACATAAAATATGAGCCAGAGGAAGTTGGATTTGGACTTAAAATCAAAGATGGGTTTTAGTTTCTTTCGTCATGCAGTGGCAAGCTTTGGTTTTAAGACCTAATAAAAGTTGCAAATCCACAGACAAACTTTTCAGTATTTTAAGACTTGCTTGGATATGTGTTCAGGGAAGTCGCAAAACGTTTACTTCCAAATCAATTCGTTGATTCTGGATATAAGCTCACGGCGAAAATTGTCGTTATAGCATACTTGAAATTCTTAAAATAAAAAATATAAGAAAACAAGTACAAAAAAGAGGAGGCAAAAAGAAAAAGCACGCGCTTGCAATATATATTTTAGAGACTCACGCTTTCTTTAAACTGCAGCAAACAGTGTGACAAATTTAATTGGCTGTCATCAAAGAAGATTTGCTTACCGACACCTTCATCTTCTTGAGATCGAGAGGACCTGGTCGTACGATAGTATTTATCCAAAGCATAAAATAAACTAAAAGCAATTACAATGAGCTGGATAAACCAAATGATTGCGGCAGTCAACATATGCATTTGAGTCATCGGGGTCCAGATGTTAGAACAGAGAGCGGGGTCATCGTCTAAACACAATCCGGGGATCATCACTTGGTTTCTATCAAACCACTGTGGTTATTCACGTACACTACACATCAGGGTTGGGCAAACTACGGCCCGCGCAGGGGCGGATCCAGCCAGTAAAGTTCGGGGGGGGGGGCGATTTCATTAAAATTTGGTTGTCAAATCTCATTGCGGGATCACTGCTGTGAAAGAGATGAAGTATACTTCACAACATTGCTGTGACAAAAAAATGGACGGCAAATCGCCAGTGCTGTTTTGCGAATTGTACAAAATCATGGTGAATAAAGCTACTTTCGTAGGTTTTAGAAGGGCGATCGCCCCAATCGCCTCCCTCTGGATCCTCCCTGGGCCCGCGGGCTGCATACAGTCCGCGAGGGTATTATGTGCGGAACGCAGGGCAGCCACACATACACAGACAGTACAATTACGAGTCTGTGTTAAAGTAATTTTATCGATTATATTAGAATTCTCGAGATTTTATTCCACACGTTTCATTCAAAACCGCATTTTCACTCAACCAGCAGTGACTACTGTTACCTTGATTTTGTGCTAGCTAATGTAAAAAGTTTTTGTTAAAGTTTTTAAAGCGATTATATGTAATATGTGTAATATATGCGGCCTCCGTAGCAATCAAGTTTTCTTTCTTCAATGTGGCCCTCCGTAGAAAATGTTTGTCCACCCCTGCCATACATCATTACGATGTCACCATAAAAATCGAAACGTCTTACGTCTCTTATTAATTTCAGCTGCAGGTCATTTTTTAATTATTTCTGTACGGCAGGCCCGTAGCCAGATTTTAAGGTTTTGGGGGCAAAATACATTTTAGGTGGGAAAGACTTTATTATTATGTGTTTAAAATAAACAGTATAAAGAATTTTTGGGTACAACAAAATTTTGGGAGGCAAAATATAATTTGGGGGTACTGCCCCGAATGCTCCCAGTGGCCACGGGCACGGTGAATATTCTCACCGGAAGATCCCTGAGGGAAGCTAAAGCTGGATAACGTCAAAAGTAGGATGATGTCACTAGGTACTTGGAATCGCCATCCAGCTTCTGTTCAGCTTCCGTCAGGGACTTTAAGTTCTGATCACACGAACGTTGTACCCGTAAAACAATCCTTCGGCTGGCTGACGATGACGAAAACTCGAAAAATTGACAAAAGCTTTTCAGACAGTTTGACTACAAACATCATTAATGCCATTGTAAATAAAGAAAATATTCTAGGCAAATTATGAACCATACGTTTTCGAAAACCAACCTTCACTCAGATTATCGCTTGATAAACATTCACTTTCCAATATAGTCATTTTCGAATTAGAGTTTGGCTGGTTTCTCTTATCTAGGTAGAGTAGTGCAGTTTCAAGTATATCGCCTACACGCAGCACAGTTCCGGCCTGCGTGTTATTCGCATTCGCAACAAGAGAGAAATGAAGCAAAAATAAGTAATATTGTTTGAAATTTTGTTAGTGTTTCATATTTATTTTCATGAATTTTACGGACCTGCAACGCACTGATATCCACCATAATACCCAGGTAAACAGTCACAGTGTTTAACACAATTCCATCCAAACACGGTTGGCAAGGTGTATAGTAAAGGAAAGGCCCACGTTGCTCCAATTACCATGAAAGTTCTTCTTTTCTTTGTCTGCACAAGAAGATATGGTCGAAGACTATCTATCACTTCCAATCAGTGGCGTGCAGAGGGGGGGGTGAACGGGGCGACGGTCCCGGGCATCCAAGGCAGGGGGACATCCAAAGAGTGAAATTACAAAAATTAAAATGTTGTAACTAGATGATTTTTCCCATTGCGAGGCTACTAAAACGTGCTGCGTAGATTTAATTTGTAGAAACTTGTTTTCTTGTCAACACTAGTTCTTAGGTATTCAAATGCCGGTAATTCTCACATTCTTCAAAACCACGGACCTATACTCCAGGTGTTCGACGCACACCCAATCAAACTGATAGTGCCGTGGCTTTTTCCAGATCGTGCGATCAAGCGAAAATCATAAAAAGAATTGAAACATAATTATGCACGTTTTAATTGATTTTCTCAGCCAAATTTCAAAACAGTCCTATTTCAACTTGCTTGATTTAGCTGACTTTTTGATGCATCACTAGTTTCCCGTTTGGTTTTTTGATGTGGCAAACCTGAATGTACGCTAATACAGCTGCACACCTGTGCTTGCAATATGTGCATCATTTCGAGCTTTTTCGAGCTTGGCAGTTCAAGCGGATTGATCATAACAACTCACACAAGCCCGTATCTGTTCTGTCCCCAGGAACGTCGGGGAACGGGGGCATGGAGGGGGCATTTCTCCCGGGGGTGGAGGTCATAAAAGTATCATAGATAATTTCATGATTTACCAAGATCGACTTGAAACCAATTTATTGCAGCAATTCGCGCACCCAGAAAATTCAGAATAGTTTTCGATAATTTCTGTTATTACTTTTGAGGTCAACATTGTTGATGAACAGAAACAAACATAATTGGTATCTCAATTTGGGGGCGCCAAATTGAGATCGAAAAAAACGATTTTTTTGTTTTTCATAAGTTTCCATTTCACATCAACTCTTTTACTGCCCCCACCGGCCCTTCCGCTGCTCCGGCGTCCTTGTCTGTCTTCCCAGTAGTTGTACGTATAACAGCCACATAACAAAACGAAAGTTTTCTTGCGTACTTTATGCGCATTCTCAATTCTTGTGTAGTTTAGCAAGTTTCAAACTGTCAACCCTGGGTGTCCGCCATCCCAGCCGCATACCTTCTCTGCTCAACTATTATTCGACGAGACATTCGTGCAGCCTGATGTTTTTGCAGTTGTGAACTGCCCTGTCGTAGCACTTTCTACGCTCTTGTTTTAACGCTTTGCCGGAAGTTTTCGCAGTTTTGAACTTCTCTGTCTTAGCATTGAGTGCTGTGTTTTGCTCCGATCTCCTAACTAGGGAGTGCTGATATAATTCAAGTTCATTACAATGACACATTGTACAACAACGAGTATGGTGAGAGAGTGCGTGTAGAATAATATACATGTTGTGTCAACAAACTTCGCCAAAACGTTGGTTTGCAAACAAATGTGAACATGACGTTATATTGTGACGTACTAGAATTTGGTAGGGGTATATTACTAGAAATTTGGTATACTAGAATTCGGTAGGGGGCATGCTCAATACTAGAATTTGGTAGGGGGCATGCATTCAAGCATTCGGCCCGGGCATCACGAGACCTCTGCACGCCACTGATTCCGATCACCATGATCAACTAACATTACAAAAATAGCGTCTTCCCCGTTTTACACAAAAACGCGAGAGCCTTATTCCTACAACGCAAGAAAATGATTGTCACACACACAAAAACCTGTAAATTTCTAAACGCTGATCAACTCATAGTCGTGTAGTTTATTCTTTTCATGAAAAGCTTCAAAGTGATGGTTTGTTTCTTGTCTTGATAAAATAGTAAACTGCAGCACAAAATTGAAAAAAAATTATCAAAAATATGAGCAATGCTTGGAATGTACAGCTTTGACTGTATTTGAGTTCCTGTTTCTTCGTAAAAGCCTGCCCAAACAAAAATCAGATATGACTGTTTCTCAGTGCTTTTGAATCTTGAATCCATTTCGATGTCTCTCGTTACACAAGTTCCGTACTTACAGATTTCTGAAGGCGATGCCTCACTTTTTTCGAAAAAATTCCAGCTCAAGGGTTATGTTTTATAATCAAATGTTCTTATCCCACTTTTTGCTGCGTTGTCATTGTGCTTCTCAAAAATCTTTACTGCAGTTAATATATAGTGCAGCATTACGTTCAAGGAAAATGTTTCAAAAATATTGCTTTATTGTGTGTCACGACGTAGGGAGATCTAAAGAAAATATTTCTTTACCGCTATTCGATTGTTTTTGAAATACAGGTATAGTTTTTGTGATCATCCGAAAAACTTGACTTCCGATTTTGTTTTGTTTCTTTGCAACGTATTCGCCACATGCTGTTGTACTCACATCATGCTTCACAATATTTACTAATATCTAATACAATGAAAGATGTACAACAATTAATAAAACTTACAATCTGTACAGAGTGTCGCTTTTTCGTACTCGAACGAAGAGGCGAATCTCCTGTGGTAGACGCTGTGGAAGTCTTTATTTTGAAGCGCGGTTTTGTATGAGAATCGCCGGATCGTCCAACAAAATAGGCGCTGTTTGCTACGCCGTATATGAGTGCAGATACATTTCCGCTCATAATCAAGAATAGCCCAACCATTATTGATTTTCGAATTGCCCACCAAATCATCACTGCTTGGTGATCTGGTTGGTCGGGGTGGAACCTACAACAGAGATAACTTTTGCACACGATTTGCAAGTATTGTGCCAGGCTTAAATGTCCAGCCTGATATGCTTGAGCTTTTGCAACGAAACAAGGGTTAGTCATGGCATCTGTCAATAATAAGTAATCCGTGTTGTTCACTCAAAAATTTTACTTGACCTTTCTACTTTGAACAAAATCTATATTACGATATTTTTTCCAGTAACATCTGGCTATGCCCGTAGAACCACTGGTGTAGGAGGCGGGGAGTGCAAACGTACCCCGAAACCGTGGCGTAACTAGGGGGGGACAAGGGGGGGCATCTGCCCCCGGGCGAAGCACTTTGGGGGCGCCAAATTGAGATCGGAATGTTACGTACTAATTACGAAATGTCAAATGTCAGCGGATGCTAATAATTACCATTTAGAAAATGTCGAATGCCAGCGACTGTTACCCGTTTGCGAAATCTTGTCAAGATCACCAAGGTTTGCAAAGCGAGCAATTACGAATCTTGGTGATGTTTCAAGGCGGAATTTCCGGCTCGCAGCAATCTGCGTCTGGGTGTGCTTTGACTCACAGCTTCGCTACAATGCTTTCAGATAGCCAGGGTTGCGAACTTTCCGAATTCGCTTTCATAACGCAGCTGTGCCAAAATGGGACGGGAATCCAACGTTCACAATGCATGCAGTGTGCTATATTGCGCATGCTTTCAGAGCAGCGATAAAACTTAGTGTACTGTTACCAGTGGTGTGCAGAGGGGGGCGAACGAGGCAATGACCCCGGGCATCCAAAAAGTGAACATACAAGAAGTACATTTTATTAAAATGTTTTAAAAGGAGATGAGAGCAAAACCAGGCAGGAGATTCCTCATACAGCCGGCTGCAAAGCTAGAGCCTGTAATTGTTGTTTATTAAAATCCTGTAACCAGATCAGGGGCGAAAATTTTATGTGAATATTAGTAGCCCGGAGAAATTTTTAGTAGCGAACATATACAAGCTTAGTCATACAACATTCATATGCATAAAATATAAAAGGTAAAAAAAACTTCGCGCACTCCAAGTTTTTGGTCACGTGGCGCGAGTGCGCGACCGCATTTTCCACCTCTGAACTAGACGATTTTTCGTATTGTAAGGCTACTAACACATGCTGCATGGATCTGATGGGAGCTTGTCTGAGGAGACATGCAAATGTATGTTAAGTGACCCGAGAGGGAGAGATGAAGCACTCCCATCGTTATCTTTAAGGCCTTGTTAATGCTAACCTATTGTTAATCTACGACTTGTAGTCTTCAAAAGTATCTGTCTCAGTGGCGTGAAGAGGAGGACGAACAGGGCGACAGTACCGGGTATCCAAGGCAGGGAGGCATCCAAAAAGTGAAATTACAAAAATTATATTTTATTAAAATGCTGTAACGAGATGCTTCTTCGTATTGTAAGGACACCAACACATACTGCATGGATCTGATGGAAACCTGCCTGAGAGGGCATGTAAATCTAAGTTATGCGACCCGAGAGGGAGATGAAGCACTGCTATCGGTATCTTCATCTGTTTTTACTAAACAACATCCTAACAATGTTTATAGCTGATAAAATATAAAGGGCAGCAATGCATCGCACTGTATGGTTGTACACTTTCAGATACTATTTATAACAGAAATAATAGACAACTCTATCTCATATCATGCCTCACAAGTACCATCTTCTTTTGGTGGGCCTATCTGATACTTATTTGCATGAACAAATGCAATATCTAATTCGTCAATGCATACGCATGACTGGAAGAAATCTACTTATAAACAGATCCCTCAGGCCCACAGAATAAAACAAATTATTAAACACTAACACATTAATGATTTTTTCATTTCAATTTTCGAAACTTGTTTTTTTGTCAAAGCTAGTTCTTACGTATTTCAAAGACCTGTATTTTTCACATTCCTCAATACTACAATTTGGTAGGGGGGCATAAAATCAAGCAGTTTCCTTGAGCATCACCAGACATATCTGCACGCCCCTGTTTGTTACGACAACAGATCTGGTGTTTAGGAAACTTTTTCAGCTTTGATGGTTTGACAAACCTCATGTTGAAATGGATTTTATGCGGTCGTGAAGACGGTTGTGGTGATTTTTATTTATTTGGTGTTTAAATAAATGCTGAGTACTTTTGCACGATTCTAATTGCAACTGTGTAACAGCGTTGAGTATATTAGTTATTTTCAACTGCAGTTACTGCTACATATGCTTTATATTACTTTGACCTACAAAGTGAGCATTTCCATGGACATGGTTGTCGAAATTCACGTCACAAAATTGCTAACCTAGAACTTCTCACGGAGCGTCACTGTCCGAAGATATTTTCTAGGTTAATGGATGTGACACACTTAAAATATATCAGTTTTTAGAAGAAACAATCGATAAATTTACAGCAGTGGCAAGAAAACTTTGTCTTTGAAGTTAGACAATTACAAGTAAAGCATTAAATCGCAGTCTTTCTTTCATTTTCTGTCAACTTTTCGGGGTGTTGTATCCAATAAAATGCTTTAGGATTTTGCCACGTTATATTTGTCTAGCGGTTTTATATAAAATAGTTCGCCTTCAGTTTTTCATATGCAGTCTTCTGTCTGTCCTTCTCTTTAACGTTCGTGAGTCTCCCGCAGTCAGATCTTTATGATATTTTAATACTCAAAATTGTGGGAGTGCATGCTCTAGAAACCCCGAGTCCCTACAGCTCGCACCAGCGGTGATTGTAACCAGACCTGACAAGGGAGGGGAACTAGCGGGTACGCTGCATTCGGCATCTTCAAAAGGCTCTGACAACCCGTGCTTTAGAAAACAAGGTGCAACTCTCGACAATTTTATCCTGTGTTATCAGAAGATTTTTGTGCCCAAAAAATTATGTCATTAAAATTCATGCATATTTCTACGGATGATCAGTTAGCTTTTTGCCTAGTTTTTGCATTTTGTTTCACTAGTTGCTACAATTCCAACGTATGCCGCAATTTGGAGTGTCGTAATACAACAGTTTGAATGTTCAATCGTGACCGAAATTTCAAAGTGACAATAGCTTCACGCAAAACGATTCGACTCTTAACTCTACCATAGTTATGATTTGCAAGATTCAAAGGTCCTGACGTCAATTCTGTGACGTCGCAATCACATAAAGTTTTCAGACGGGTCCAGAAAGAACTATATGCGGGGCTCGAGTCCTCTTTCGACGCCCGTTTACTCCCAGCTCACTCTTCGCATCTCTGCTGTCATGAACGAGCTGGGTGGGGCAGGCCCGTCGCCAGGATTTAGCAGCAAGGAGGGCCAAAAACCAGAAGGAGGGGCCAAAAACTAGAAGGGGGGGCCACATTTTTAAAATACTGTATTGGGTGTATGCAGCAACCAGGGGGCCAAACGTGAAATGGGGGG
>Ga0210059_1010616_pt1 | contig 14188 bp, 16 predicted proteins | sample Ectturendosymbi2_FD_188042 | JGI IMG/M metagenome (GOLD analysis project Ga0210059, IMG submission 188042) | Ecteinascidia turbinata endosymbiont from Florida, USA - Sample 2 (SPAdes) (version 2) | ecosystem: Host-associated > Tunicates > Ascidians > Unclassified | place: Key West, Florida... | reverse complement strand
CGCACGCCGAGTCGGCGGTTGAGGTGAACGCTCTTGCCCATGGAGCGCACGCCGAGTCACGCAGTATTCGTGGATCGAACACACAACCTTCCAATTGAGAGGCGGACACTCTACCACTGAGCTAATCGCCGCCCCGGTTGCTGCGTCGTTACCTCGTAGATGCTCTAAAGGCGATGCTGTGCCTGTTGGTCATGTACCTACTGTACGTTTTGGTGCACGATGTCCGAATTGCGCCTGCAAGTCCCTTTTGTATTTATGATAAACACTGGATTAATTGGCAGGCAAAAGCGTCTACGTCAAGGACAAGTTGATGAACAATTTACCGCAAGACAAGTTTCTTCCTGCGTTCGTCAACTTCTCAGCGAAGACGACGGCCAATCAGACCCAGGGCCTGATCATGTCCAAGTTGGACAAGCGACGCAAAGGTGAGGTTTCTGTGGCCCTTCGTCTTCACCCACCTTTTTTCGAGTTATAATCGAAGTGACGTGTGTAACCACGTGACAATCGTGTTTTCAGGCGTCTTCGGGCCGCCAATGGGCAAAAAGTGCGTCATATTCGTCGACGACATGAACATGCCGGCCCGGGAGGTGTACGGCGCACAGCCCCCCATCGAGCTCCTGCGTCAGTACTTCGACCACGGGAACTGGTGCGTTCCGTGTGTTGCGTGTCGCTACTTTGCTGTCTCGTCTTGTCGCGATAAATACGGCAAAAAAATATGAAAAACATGTTTGCGAAAATTGCTGATTTCGGTTGGTCGATGCGCCGGAACGGTGGGATCTCTTTTTGCTGATCTAAACGACTTATATCCCAGAAACATTTGACCACAAGACCAGGGGCGTACTGAGGTGAAATGCAGAACCGTCGCCAGAAAGTCTTCAAAAGTGGGCCTTACGTTTGTGCAGTGTGTCTTGACATTCTGAAAATGATAAAACTCCACTGCTTTATAGTGCTTCATATTTCAGTTTGGTGGGGATTGGATCTTTGTTTTTGGGGCCAAGGCCACCAAAGTCCCCCGTGGCGACGGGACTGGATGGCGCCCGGGGTATGAAACAAGTTTGGCGCCTCCATGTTCGACCCCAAGCTTTTTTGGAAGCAAATGTGCTGTATTGAAGAAATTAGTTGCGTCACTGTTGGGACTCTCGGCGCCCAGGGCATTGTCCCTCCTTGCCCCTCCTCGGTAGGTCCCTGCACAGGACCCGGTAGATCGCTGAGTATGTGTTTCCGATAAGATAATCATTGATCTGATGGCAGTCTATTCTTTGTGTGGCACCAGCAGTTTTCATTTGCAAATAGACTGCGCCTATGTTCAAAAAACGGCTGTAATAATCAAAAACAAATGTTTGCAATTTTTTTAACGCTTCCGAAAAATGGCTTGCAGTGCGCTCTGTTTCGCTTTTTTTAAGTAACAGAACATTTAGTTCGAATTTCGAATATACCCTCACGTTATTGTCTGCATTGCAGGTACGACTTGAAAGACACAACGAAGGTCACGCTGGTCGACGTGCTCATTGTGGCGGCCATGGGTCCGCCAGGTGGCGCGCGCAACCCGGTCACGCAACGCTTCCTGCGTCACTTCAACATCATGTCAACACTGGAGTTCAATGACGAAACAATGGTCAAGATCTTCAGCACGCTGATGTCTCTGCACATGCGCGCGCACGAGTTCCCGACCGACTTGCTCGTAGTCTCGCAGCAGATCGTCAGTGCAACGATGGACGTGAGTCCGGTTTTGGACTGTTTTCGTGTTTGCCGAAGGAAGCGTTGGTGTCTTGCGCAACGTAGTTTGCTTGACGAAAATTCGTTCCGCTGAAGAATAGTGTGCTTTTTTTCCCCAATTTTTAATATTTTCGTTTGTCGTAGTCTTGCCTTTGAGACAGTCGTCCACAAAGATTTGCAGTTTGTGAGATGTGAAGCCAACAGCTGTTCCTCTTAATACGTAGTGAACGGGACGTTGGTGAATATTTCACAGTTTTCCAACACAGCAACGATATCTCTTCGGCAGCAGTGTCAGAGATCCTCACACACATGCGCCCCTACTGTTGTGCGTGGGTAGTACGATCAGTTGCCGACTCTAGGAGATTGAATATTTTATTTTTACTTGACTCTTTGCGACGAAGTTTGGCAGGCTTGTCGAAGCCTCCATGAAGGCTTTCCTACGTTGCTTGTGAATGAAATTTTGGAAACGGAAGTTTTGGAAGCGGGTGAAATTGCTTGCACACTTCTGGCGAAAAAAAATAAACAAATCAAATCAGAGCAACGCAAACTTATCATGCTGCCCGATGCAGTGCAACATTACAATAGTTGTCCTGCATGTGTTTGTAGAAGAGTGTTTAGGCGCGCGGAGAAAGTCTTTCTTTTGCTTTTATCCCTAACCCCAAGAAAAGCGAATCGCTATTGTCGAAATGTTTTAGATTTTTGTCAGAAAAGTACGGTGTTGCAACAAAACGGATGTCTTTCCGTCACTGTCGCACTGTCATGTTCTTTCAGGTGTACAAGCAAGCGATGGCCAACTTACTCCCCACGCCGGCCAAGTCCCACTATACATTCAATCTCCGAGACTTCTCTCGGGTCGTGCTCGGCTGTTTGCTCATCAAGAAGCAAAAGATTGAAAGCAAGAAGACTTTCATCAGGTCAGTGGTTTGCATCGAGGAATTGATTCCGCGTGCTGAAAAGAAGATCTGCTGTAGAAAGCTATTTGCGCCAGCGATGTTGTGCTTGACGCCTCGCCTTTTAAGCAGGCCAGGTTTTAAGGTTTGGGGGGGCAAAAAACATTTGTAATCTATGTTGAAAACAAAATTTTCTGGGCACAACGAAATTTGGGAGGCGCTGACCCCGAATCCCCCTCCCATTGTCTACGGGCCTGACTTTCAGCTAAGCCATCTTTACGTAAAACGTGGCATTATTTCAACGAACTGCAAGTTTTTTAATTTTTTTTATACATTTTTCTGTCTTTCCGTAAGCAAGCGATGAACTCGCAACAATTGTTTCCAGATCTTTCGTCACAATGTGGGCTTGCACGCTTATGCGTTCATAAGAGCGTTATACGTCACAGAACGCTGATAATGACCGCCGACTCCTTCTTTACAGGCTTTTCGTGCACGAAGTCTTCCGGGTGTTCTACGACCGTCTGGTTGACGACGAAGACCGAACGTGGCTTTACAAGCTGACCCGCGCCCTGGCCAAGGACCACTTCAAGGAAAACTACGACACCCTCTTCGACCACCTGGCCCAACCCAACCAACCGGTAAACGACATGACTGCTGAAGATTGCTCCCACAGCGTGGACGTTGTATGTTTTATGCGCCGTATATCGATGCGTCTGTCAACGCCGGAGACAGCGTTTGCCACGATGATCGTAATTTTAATCCAATCTACTTTAACGACGCCATCCCGACTTGGGGTAAATCGTCCGTGATCATTGCTATCCAATATATTTAAATTGTTAAACTTCCACTTACGCCACTCAACATATCAGCAGAACAGAACGGTTTTGACGATATATTTGCACTGTGCAGTTTTTTTTCACAGTGCTCATTTTTCTGATTTCGCATTGGTAAAAAAACACTTTTGATGACAATTGCGGGTTTCCATTACCAACTCGAACGGCACAAGCACCTGGCGTGGAACGCGACAGACATTGATGCATTTAAGCTCAGTTGCGTTTTCGACTGCGATGAACGATTTCGTAACGCTAATTGCGATCACACGCATTGGTCATGTGGACCTGCTGTGGCGATATCAAACCTTGGTTTTAGATAAAGTCTTGTCTATCTCACGTTTCGTAGCACCGGGTTTCACGTTTCATATCTCACGTTTCATAGCATCGTCCATCTCACGTTTCATAGCAAACTATCTCACGTTTCATAGCATCGGGAACTTGAGATCGCAGACCTTTATTTGGCCCATCGAATTGCTGCACTCAAGTATGAGCTTGAGGGCGTTGCGTTTTCGTGATGACTATGGACGTCGGAAGGATTTTTTCCAGGGGGGGCAGCAGTGGCGAAATTTCAATTACCAATTACGCAACTGAGAGCAAGACATTTTTCTACTGAAACGTTAATAGGGAAATACCAAATGTCAACATCCAGTGGGGGGCAAGGCCTCCCCAGCCCCTCCTTCCGACGCCCATGGTGATGACGTCGCAGTTTTGTGCGTAATCGCTGACGCATTTCTGAACAAACACACTTCGACTTTCTCTAGCTGTGCGAGGACGACATGCGGTCCCTGATCTTCGGCGATTACATGAACATGGAGGCCGAGGGGGAGGACCGGATGTACGAGGAGGTGAAGTCGGTTGAAGACCTGACCCAGATAGTCCAGCTTAGCTTGGAAGAGTACAACCAGACGCACAAGGCCCAGATGAACCTGGTCGTGTTCAGGTATTGCCCGACTCAGTTCTGTGGTCCGCTCCTTTTCCCTCGAGCTTCCAACAGATCGATGGCGCTTATATTTGGCGGGACCGGTGTCTCGAATTTGGCCGTAGAGAGGGAAAAAGAAAAGAAAGAACAACAACCCACTTTGACATTTCTCAATTGGCTGTAGACGAGAACAGCATATGTTTGATATTTGACGGCGTTCTTATTCGATTTTTGTTGCTGTGTTTTTCGTTTTAGTTGAAAGATTTACTTGAGTTTCGCTCGTGGGAAATAACAGAAAGCTAAACAGCCCAGCGGATGTTAAAAGTGAACAGGAGTTATAATAAAAAAGTTCACATTTTTTTTCAATTGAAAACAAAAATTGAAGAAGGGAAAATATGGGTTTCGAAATGTTTTTTGCTTTTTTAAAGTCCTTTTATTTCTCTCCCGTTTTCTAAATCTTTGCTACCCTTTCAAACCAAATGCACTGTCCATCATAACAAGCAAGCGTAGCGTTAGTTATTTGGATTCTCTTTTGCTGTGCTCTACAAATGGGACCTCTTGCCCATGTAATCTACCGGTTAGTTAACAGAATGCTTTTCTTCGGGCTTTGCACAAATTTCGGCGAGTTGTTTACTTTTAAAATTCTCTTCGTAAGAATTCTCACGTGTCTGATTCACGGTTTCCTGCTTCTGTTGCTTGCTCAGATACCTGCTGGAACATTTGTCGCGTATTTCGCGTATTTTGAAATCACCCGGCGGCAACGCTCTATTGGTCGGCGTCGGTGGGAGTGGCCGTCAGTCGCTGACGCGGTTGGCTGCTGCCATGGCGAACATGGTGATCTTTCAACCGGAGATTTCGAAGAGTTACGGAATACCGGAATGGAAAGAAGATTTGAAGGTTACAATCACGTTTTCAAATGCTTTTTATAAATGAAAACAACCTCACTATAAAAGTTCGCGCTGCAGTAAATACTGTGATTTATTTTCTGAAACCGAAAGTTGTCGACTTTCAACATGTCAGATTGCTTGTCGTGAACCCCGAAAGCAGTTGTGAAACAATATCTTTTCCGAGCCGGTTGAGGTTGGAGTTTTTAAAAAATGCTTTCGTTGACATTAAAAATTTCAGGCCTGGGACTACGCGGCTGACTTTTGTTGCACCATTTCATGTTCATTCACGTCGGAAGGGGGTGACTGCGGGGGCTTTGTCCCTCCTAGATTTTGCACTTTGATAGTTTCTTATTTGCTTTTTAGTAGAAAAATGTTTTTCTCTCAGTTTTGCAGTTGTTAAAAATGAAATGTCACCGCTGTTGCTCCCCCGCAGTTTTTGGCCACTTACTGAAAAAATCCGCTTTTTTCCCTGGAAAAAATTCTTTCGACGCCAATATGTTCGTTGCCCGTTTTTTTCACAAAATTAGGAAAAGAAGCTGCATTCGCAAATGCACGCTTCTCCGTGGACCAGATTGAACGATGCAGACCCGTCAGGCGCCTGTTAAATGTTTCTTGTTAAAGTTCTGAAGAAACGAAGTATACGTAACGAAATGCGTGTCTGTCAAACGAAGGGGTGTCCGTCAGTAGCTTTGGTCGCAAAAGCATCTCAACTTTGCAATCCTCGTAATCGAATATTCTTTCCCTTCAGAGCTTACTTCGCGGGGTCGGAGCTCAGGGCAAGAAGACAGTGTTTCTCCTGACGGACACTCAAATAAAGGACGAGTCCTTCCTGGAAGATGTCGACAGCATGTTGAACACGGGAGAGGTGGCCAACCTCTTCGCTGTGGACGAGAAACAGGAACTCATGGAGGTGGGGAATTTTAGCGCAGGTCCCTGACCCTTTCTGGGGCCTCTCCAGATTTTGCTGTGAAAAGTTTTTGGCTGAATCCATGCTTTAAAAATACGAGTTCGCTGTAGCGAAAATCCGCTTTTCCGCCTGCTTGTTAAGTGGAATTTACACATTTTCTGAATGCCGTGCAAAACTGTCATACTGCAAATAAAAAAGCGCACAGCTCACGAGATAAACGACCCCACTATGTTTACAGGCAGTCCGGCCCGTTATGGCCCAGACTTTGGGCCAGAACGCCGACTTCAGCCCCCTGGCCATGTTCGCCTACTTCGTCAGCCGCTGTCGCGAGAACCTGCACATCATCATCGCTTTCTCTCCGATCGGAGACGCGTTCCGTAATCGTCTGAGACAGTTTCCGTCGCTCATAAACTGCTGCACCATCGATTGGTTCCAGGTGCGTCGCATGATTTTATCTCCACACCTTTTCACGCAGGAAAACAACGATGCACCCAGTCTTGTTGTCGATTTCATGACATAAACTTCTGAAAAAATCTTCTTCCAGTATCGTCTTCTTTGCGTCATTTGGCGGCAAAACATTGAATTACTGTGCTCCTCTTTCTATCGATCAAGAATCGTAAGTTCGGCCTGTCCAAAATCTTTGCCTTGTGATAACAGTATATCACATCGTCGCCAAAGCAACGTCCAGATCCGATCTTTCCTGCAGCCAGGAAGACCTTTTTCTTCTGCCGAGCTCATCAGAAACGGCGATTGGTTTTTCATCGTTGTTGATTTTCTTTACACAGCCTTGGCCTGCTGATGCGTTGGAACTGGTCGCCAACAAGTTCCTGGAGACCCTGGAGTTGACAGAACACGAGCGTACAGAGATCGTTCCCCTGTGCCAACATTTCCACACGTCGGCTCGCCATCTATCCGAACAGTGAGTCTTTTGCTTTGATGCATGAAAAAGCATTTTGTCAGAGAAAAAAGCATGTCGAGAGTGTAATTATTTGAGAAATCCTAACGATTGGCCTCTGGCTGATCACGTGGCGTCACAGTTCGTTAATCACCAAGCTTTATCTCATCCCCCGAGATGTAAACAACGTCAGGAAGGATGGATTAAAGTGCAACTTGATTGATGCACACAGATGGAATGTATAGTTGTATCAAATGTGCAACCATCTTATTGAGCCCTAAACTAGATTGCGGTGCATGCTGGTCAGGTTCGCCGACCCAGCTGCATGTCGGTTGTTCATTTCATGCTTGAAAGTTGTTTTTCTGCAGGTTCCTGAGCGAGATGGGGCGACACAATTACGTTACGCCTACGTCATACTTGGAACTGATTGCGTCGTTCAAGAAGCTGCTTAATGAGAAACGAGACGCTGTTCTCAAAGCGAAGAAACGCTACATGGGCGGTTTAGACAAGCTGAAATTTGCCGCTGGCCAGGTGATTGAACTACAGTAGATCTCGTTCCCAGGTTCGGAAGATACCTGCGTGGTTGCCATGGTGATGTCGTCTGCACGATTTGAACGTCCTTGCTTGACAACGAATTAATGTTTTTTGAAAGGTCGCGGAGATGCAGAAAGAGCTTCAAGATCTTCAGCCACAGCTGATTGTAACAGCAGAAGAAAACAGCAAGCTGCTCACTGTGAGTAAAGGACCGAATGATGTAACCTTTTCAGACTTGTCCTGAGAGTATTTACGGTAAAGGTGTCTGATGCATTGCTGTCGAGGTATTCCTTGCGATACATACTGGTAAAGTGTAAGAACTAGTGCGTGGAGATTGTATTATTTTTGCGGTAACTGCTATTTCATAACTACCTGACCGTTGTAACGGTGGTTTCGGGTACGTTTCTTTGATAGCATTTTGATCTCACAAATCTCTCAGGTGTAAAAGAGTTTTTCCTTGCGGGTCGGTCCTCACCCTCACCATGATATGCAAAGTCTCTTGACCATCAACCAGTAGTCGTTTGCTATGTCTCCTATTTCCAGTTTGAAAACGCCAGCGATGACTAAAAGCTTTGGATTACACGATTTAAAGCAATAAACAAAAGCAACATAACAGTTTCATTTCAGTCAATAGTTTTACGGCTTGTACTACGAACCTACGGGTCGTGTGTTGACGAATATTTGCTTGTCGTTGATTGTTTTGAGTTTAAAAAGTTCTACTTTGGCGTCACTGCTTTACGTAGTCTAGTTCAGGATTTTGGTTTAGTTAAGTGGTTCCCCTGGATAGCCTCAAGTTTTGAGCCGAAGCTATTGCGTTTGTTCTGCAAGTTGCTTGGGCAATATGGGCTGGCATGCGGTTGGTATTGAACTTGTGATAAAAGCGCCAAAGCTTGGAAAAGCAGCTCGGTATTTCAGTTTGTTAACTAAAAATAAAATTCGCATCACGCAAAGTTTTTCGACCTTCTCTGAAAGGAGCCCTGACCCCGTTAAGCGCATTGCCTGAAATTGTTTAAATGGTCCACAGTACAAGCCGGTAATTGCTGATCCACCCTCTCTGTAGTGTTTCTCGTTTCGTTGTCGAAGTTGATTGGTCGTTTTTGTGAAAGGTGATCGAGAAAGAGACGGCGGTGGTCGGCGAGCGTACGAAGGTCGTGCAAGCCGACGAGGCCGTCGCCAACGAGCAAGCCGCCGAAGCGAAAGCTTTGAAGGACGAATGCGAGAGCGAACTGGCGGAGGCCATCCCTGCCCTGGAAGCCGCCATCGCCGCCCTAAAGACTTTGAAGGTGTTTAAGTGGAACTTAGTGCTGATCGAAGATCGCATGAAGTTTTTGCGTTGCGTGACGAATCTGTTTTGCCACAAAATTGGTTGATTCGTTTGTAATTTTCTAGTTGCTTCATCTGCTAGTCGCTTGATCATCGATCAACTTGGAAAGAGTTTCGTTACTTGTGGCGTTTGTTTCAAGGGCATTCCCGCCAGCAGGCCCGCAACCCAGGGGGACAACTGGACAATTTCCCCCCCGAGAATTTCAAAAACATGTTTAATTGCTGGGTACAAAAACAAGTTGGAATCATTTCGCCCCCCTCCCGAAACTATCAATTCGTTGCGGCCGTGGCTGCCAGTAGCCGTAACGTCGAGTATGTTTTTTTTATGCACTGCCTCCCTTACAGGAGTAAATTTCGGTTCTTTCGACAGCCTGCTGACATCACCATCGTCAAGTCAATGAAAAACCCACCGGCGGGCGTCAAATTGGTGATGTCAGCCGTTTGCGTCATGCGTGACGTCAAGCCGGAGAAAATCAACGACCCGTCGGGAAAAGGCGAAAAAATCCTGGACTACTGGGGCCCGAGCAAGAAGCTGCTCGGAGACATGAACTTTTTGCAAAACTTGCAGCAGTATGACAAGGACAACATACCGGTGAGTAAATAAAAGAGATGCATGTTATATTTGCAAGATACAGTGACCTTTGCGACTGGCTGTCGTTTTTTCCTGTTTAATAAGTTCACACGAAACGGTGCATCAAACAGTTATAGTTTAGGTCTTAAAAACTGCTACTTGTACATTCTCATGCGAAAGGTTGGCTAACTGTTATGCTACAAGATTTTCAGAAAGTTTGCCTTCTTTCCTCCAGCTCTTAGCCCAACCTTCATGAGATGCTTAACGTCGTTCGTGTTACAAACGCATTGTGCGGCCCTTCAAAATTGTGACTTTGAGAATGTGGCTGTCACACTGAAAGTTTGCCTACCCCTGCACCATAACCTTCATCATGTTCAGGAATGCGATTGCACATTGCCAATCCGCTTTACGAAATTGCTCGTTACTGTATATTCCAGCTTTTGGTTCAGCGTCTTTCTTAGACTGGAGATGCATTTGTTGATTTATCCCGTTGAATAAAAAGGGAATTATAGCTTTCGTGTTGCAATCAAACTCTGTTGAAACAGCGTTTTTCAAATTGTCGCTGTCGTTCGTTTAATCACCGGTCTTCTCACATATACATCTCTCCCCCTCAAATATACATCTCTCCCCCTCACATATACATCTCTCCGCCCAGGTTCCGGTCATGAAGAAGATTCGATCGGAATACATGACGAACCCCGACTTCGATCCCGCCAAGGTCGTCAAAGCCTCGTCGGCCGCCGAGGGCCTCTGCAAGTGGATCCTGGCCATGGAGGTCTACGACCGCGTTGCCAAGGTATCCACGTCGTGACGCAGCATTGCCAGGAGTGTGCAGTAACTTTTGGCAGCAATAGTCGTGGAGCGAAACATTTTAAACGTCAATTTCTTGACTTCGACCAAATGCAGAACTTATTTAATAAAACCACAAGCCAGTCTTTCTGAAATGGATGAAAACTTCGTCGAAGGACGTATTTTGCTGGCGTTTTATTATTTTGGAGTTTTTTTCTGCACACATGCACGCGCACACGCACAAGCACGCGCATACACGCACAACCACCCACGTACACACATGAACACGCACAGCGCATACACGATCACACACACACGCATGCCCAGAAACAGACATGCATTTGATCAATTTTTTAATCATGGTTCTAGAAGGTTTTAAGACTTGAAATTCTAATTTCTCCCCCCACGTTTCTTACGATATTAAGGTGGTAGTAGAACGTAAAAGGGAAGGTGTACAGACAGAATGTTGGATCAAAACAGTGGTTAGAACTTTTCTGTGATTAATTACATCCAAAACACTCTGATTCGTCTGTGAGCGAAACGAGAGCTGACTGTTGATGTCTGATTTACAATATAGCGAAGCTCCTCATTCGATGTCTTTTTTGCTTTGGCCGACGTCTCGAGCCCCCAGCAACAATCTCCGAATCCCCCGAACTACATTTTCTTCCCAAACTTGTCTTTCACAGGTTGTCGCGCCGAAAAAAATCAAGCTCGCTGAGGCAGAGGAGTCGTTGGCGGCGACCATGTCTGTCCTCAACGCAAAACGGGCTGAGCTGAAGGAAGTCCAAGACAGGCTGGCTGAGCTCGAACACAACTTCAAAGTAGCGACGGACAAGAAGGAACAACTTGAATTCCAGGTATGCGACTGCCACGCACTGTTCCGGCATCCTATAACGTGCAAAAGTTTCCAGTTTCAACGATAGCAGACGGCCGCTCATTTTTGTACGATACTTTCAATCTGTTGTATAACTATTCAGGACGTAACATTTGATTTCTAATGGCTTTTATGTTTCGATCAACCAAATCGTCCACCATGATCAGTCTCTCTCCCTTGTCAGCATCACCCAAAGTCGTAGAAAAAGCAGTCGAAATTAATACATTAATAGTTCATAACTCGTCAACCGAAAACAGAAGCAACTACAGTAGTAACTAGTCTCCGCAAAGGTGAAGAACACTGACCAGTCGTTCGTTGTTTTCATCTGTTGCGTTTGGGTAATCGAAAATTGCCAACTATAGTTTTTAGTATTGTATTTGTTCAATCCTGCTGAGTTCCTATTGCCCGAAATGGCATTTTGAAACCACCGCGTTTATGTCTATCTTTGTCCAGGTCGACCTTTGCTCGAAGAAGCTGGATCGCGCTCAGAAGCTGATCGGGGGTCTGGGGGGTGAAAAGACACGGTGGACTGAAGCGGCCAGGGACCTCCAGACGCAGTACGACAATCTAACAGGTTTGTACGGCGTAATCACGTCTCCTGGACAGTAAGCACCTACGTATTTCAGGAATCGTTGTTTTGGAAAGTCTTCGGTCCACATTAAACCCGCGACACACTTTAGTAGAGTGAATCTAGTTTGAAAAGCAATTTACTGGTTACCATGTGCTTGAAAACAACTCCTGTGAAGTTTGTTTCGCCAACGTTGCTGCCTTTTGCTTTCCAGGCGACGTGCTCATCTCCTCGGGGGTCATCGCTTACCTCGGGGCGTTCACGGCCGCTTTCAGGAAGAGATGCACTCAAGACTGGACCCAGGCCTGCAAGGTAAACTGCGAAGTTTGTCTCTCCTTGCTCCCAAAGTCATTTGCTTTTTCTTCAGCGTGTTATGAACAGTGCTAATGTTTTACGGTGAATGTTTGTAAACAAGGCTTCTGGCTTATCTATTCTTTAATCATGTGCAGCCCTAACGCAAATATTTGTTCAAATCAACATTGGTTTGACACTAGCAGCATTTCGTTAAAGTATGTTTCGAGTTTAGTTGAAGGAATGTGACAATCGTAGGGTTTGTAGTAAATCACTGCTTTGGCGGCGAAAACAATTTTCAATTAGCTGTTTTGAAAATCAGTGCTTTTCCTGCCAGTATTCGTGGCTACTTCTTGATTGTGTTGTGCTTGTCTCAATGTTGGATGTTCATCCCTACATCCGGGTATTTAACTTAATCTCCATCCATGATATAATGAGTTGCAATGAACAAGCTGTACTGTATTTTTTTCTCGAGTGATTCCAGAATTGTGACGCACCTGGAAATATGCTGTACTTTGCCCCAACTTCTTGCATCATAAACTATAACAACATTTACTTTCTGAGCGTTCATTAGAATTTCAAAGAGGGCCATATCTTCAAATGAATGACTCAGCAACTCCACAACACATGTTGAAATCGTTCATGCAGAAACACGACATCACGTGCTCGGAGAACTTCTCGCTGAGTCAGACTTTGGGCGATCTGATCAAGATCAGGGCTTGGAACATTGCAGGCTTGCCTACTGACAACTTCTCAATCGACAATGGAGTGATCGTCGACAATTCCCGACGATGGTAAGAAATAAGGACCATTTAGCTGTTGCGCCGAGCTGCCAGCTAGGCTTTGCTATCATTTTGCTCTTTCCTCTGATGTTTAAAATTAAGTTTGATTGCCTTTTTTCACTGGTTTCTGCTTGCTGGTACTTTCCCGTGTTCCTACAACTTTGGATTTGATTTCAATTTGATGATGACTAATCAGCATTCACTTCCGTCGATCTATTTGTTCCTTTTTCTACGCAACGAAAGTTCCAGAAGGTTTCCATGAATCAGCTTTCTTTTCGCAGGCCCCTGATGATTGACCCGCAGGGCCAGGCCAACAAATGGGTCAAGAACTCGGAACGAGAAAACAAGCTGAGCGTCATCAAGCTGAGCAACCCGGATTACATGCGAGTCATGGAGAACTCGATTCAGTTCGGCACACCCGTGCTACTCGAAAACGTCGGCGAAGAATTGGATCCGTCCTTGGAGCCGCTTCTGCTGAAACAAACTTTCAAGCAAGGTCGGGACTGCATTGAATTAAAATAGTTTTTCAACTTTTACCTTTCGAACCCTGAGCGCTGTGTGAACATCGGCTGAGGACGCCAACTGAGAGAAGTTGCCAGTTAAAAAATTTTCCGGCTTTTTTGCAAACGAGACGCATTGAGCATTTTATTTACGCACCGAAGAAACCCTCTTTCCTGCAGACACTTTGTTACTGTGGGGCTGAGCCGGAGTGTGCTGCTTCCGATTTGGTAAAATTTTCTGAAATATCCTGTTGATTCCGTAACAACATCTCTAATTGCAATAAAAACCCGTGCGAGCTATATCTCTGTAATTTGTTCCTGAATTGGACATTCTTCCGGCTTACTGATCGAGCCTTTTCCACTGAAGAAGCTTTGCTGAGTGTGCGCAATGCGCCATTTGTGTTATGTCCTGCACAGTAGTTTGCTCACTAAAAGCAAGAGAAAAGTCACGTGAGACTAGGAAGTTTTCAATCCCCCTAGTTTCGATTCAGGCAGTAATCGGCGGAAATTAAAAAAACTGGAAAAAAGTGAAAGCACATCTTTTTCTCCCCCCGTCAGAGATGCTATGCCTTGAAAAATTGTTGTTTACGTCGTAAACTTTGTGGAGATTTTCTAGTGTATTGAACCCCAGTACGCTTTGCTCGACCGCAAAGTTCGCGTAAACCTCGCTTCAATCCAGGCGGCGTGATGTGCATTCGACTCGGCGAAAACGTGATCGAGTACAGCAGCGAGTTCCGCTTCTACATCACGACCAAGCTGCGCAACCCCCACTACCTCCCCGAACTCGCAACCAAGGTCTCCCTCCTCAACTTTATGATCACCCCCGAAGGTCTGGAAGACCAACTGCTGGGCATCGTCGTGGCGAAAGAGAGGTGGGGCTGATCGAGTTGGGTGTTGGGGGGGGGGGGG
>Ga0210059_1010615_pt1 | contig 14188 bp, 8 predicted proteins | sample Ectturendosymbi2_FD_188042 | JGI IMG/M metagenome (GOLD analysis project Ga0210059, IMG submission 188042) | Ecteinascidia turbinata endosymbiont from Florida, USA - Sample 2 (SPAdes) (version 2) | ecosystem: Host-associated > Tunicates > Ascidians > Unclassified | place: Key West, Florida... | reverse complement strand
CTCAGCGGAACCAACACAACAGCAGCAGAGCACTGACTAAACAAGTGCTGACCAGCGGCACCGAACTCGATATACGGGAATGCAGGTAATCAACGCCGACGCGACCAGGGTAATTGCAATCACAACGTAAATGCGATCGGCATAATTATCACATTTGTCCTTTGCTTTTTTTGTTTATTCCTTTTGCAACGCAACTTTTTTCCACTCTGGTTACGTCATCAAACCTCCGCAACCAAGCTCCGCTATTTACGGAGATCCGCCATTTACATGCACCCCGGTAGCATGCTTTTCAAGTTTGGTTTTGACATTTTTTAAACATTTTGTATGTCTGGGGTTTTTTATTATTTTCTTGAGTTTTTTCAAGATAAATTCTGGGGTTTTTCTTCATAACAGAGTGGCAACACTGTTTGGTACAGTAGTCAACCAGGGTTGCCAGATTGCCCATTTCATGGCCAATTTAAAAAAATTGGCCATTTTTTAACTGCGCTGGCCATGAAAAAACGCATTTGGCTATTTTGTAAAATTTGGTCATTTTTTCAGTTTGTCACTGAAAAATTAAGTTTTCATGAAATATTTTGTATTCTTGTATTTTTTGGACAGTTTTCATGTCACTCATTTTGCTACGGCAACACCGTGGCACTTCAACCTTTTATTGCTTTGAAGTGTGTAGTCATGGTTTAGCTCTTGCGGTCAGTAGATTGTGTACAGATGTTTCAGTCAGTGATAATCTTTTGGTTACCATCCATTGGTATCTGCTGCGCTCGTACTGCAACCTATCTGAAGACTGCTGCACTCGGTTGTGTGACTGATAATGTTATGAACACGAAACCACGCTGTACTCTCATCATAGGCCATGCGATTGACGAGATATTTAACCAATGCGCAAGGTAACACTGCACAAGTGAGGGAACAATGAATTTTACAGAAAGAATGAGGATTCGGAAGGCAATAGCTACACATTAATACAGGGGCAAGTGGTAGGCAGTGATGGTGTTCAGTACGTTAAAGGCAGCTAGAAGAGCAGGTAAAATTAAATCAAACTTGCACACAGGCCAATATACCGGCAGCATTTCCCCTGGTCACAGCCAGGGACAGACGCTGGTGGAGCCACTGGCGCTCCTGGAGTCGCCAGACACCTCAACAAGTTTCTTCGTAAGACCACTCAAAAAAGGGGCGGTGGACTTGCCATACACACCAATGGTCTCAATTGCCACTGGTTGAAAAGGTAGTTGCTTTGGAGGTCATGATATTTTTGGCATTTTGTGGCCTCAGCTTTTGTGGCTGCAAAACCAGCCTGTCTGGTGGAGTCTTTATAATAGTGGCCCTGAGCAAAAGTGTCCACAACTGTTGCGTCCCACACCAGGCTCAGGCCTCTGTACCAAAGGCCCAAAGTCACGCCATCTGGCCTCCTTTCTCGTTAGTCAGGCCAACAGGCTCCAAAGTGGAGGCTAGACCAATGCAGGTCAATGACCTCTTGAGGATGGAGTTGATAGCTGAATGCCTTGGGAAGTGGCCTGCATTTTTAGTACAGAAGAGACCATGGAGCCCCAGCTCATCAACAATTTTGCCGCAGCGGCATTTCGTGCTTTCAAAGATTTTGGCACCAGTTCGGAGGGCGATTGCAATACGGAGCTCATCAGGACTGAGCAATTTTCCAACGCTGGCAATTGGGAATGTTTCTGACCAGGCAGCAGTGTGACTCTCTTGTGCAGCAAGTAACTGACAGTGGTTCCAAGGGTCATTGGTGTTTAGCAGGGAATTGAGTGTATCCCTGCAGGCGAGGTCATCCCAGGCTGCTTGTATTCCCTTTTCTAGTGGTGATGAATCATGGTGTTTGGACCAATCGTCAATTGCATCGTGATCGTTTACATCCCCATAAGGGATTTCTAGGTTTAGAGAGGGAAGTAAACGGTTGACGAGGCCTTTATAGGCATGAGACGATGACAGGAAACATGGCAGGGATAGGTCTGCCGCGGAACGAAGGCCCAGGCCTGCGTGTCAGATTTTAGTAGGGATGCTTTAACCAGTTTTCTTTTCCAAAAGACATATTGCATATTTTTCCATGTTGGTTTTAATGGCTGTGTGTGTGTCGAACACTTCCAGTTTCTCTTTGCACTTGAAGCATGATGATGGTGGACTTCGCAGTAGGTATATGAGTTTGGGGATTGAGTGGCAGTTTTTCAATATGGAAAATGCTTAATGTGGCTCTATTAGCTTAAGGTTTTCAATGATATTGTCAAGCATTTTAGTTTTTGCCTCTAGATGTAGTGGGGTGGAATCCTGATGCAGAGGGGATCCTAATAACTGCCATAGATCAAGAGCAGGAATTGGGATGGATGGAAATACATCCTGGAAACGCTTAGTCGTTTGGGACCGCTCTTGGCTGGTTGTGTTGTTGACTATGAGCAGCTCACATTTAGAGTTATTTATTTGTAGGCCAACTGAGGATAGACCATTCCTAATGATGGCAGCATTATTGAGCACGGTCTACGGGTCATCACCGATACATCCATCATCAAGGTACCAAACACTTAGGTCTAATTTGACCTCGGATGTTACTCCGTGAATGGCGAGGACAAAAAGAGCCGGGCCGAGAGGGTCCCCTTGTTGCACCCCAGTGGCTGAGTCAAGGCAGAACTCTCCATGAAAGAGAGATGTTTTACAAGAATGACAGTCCCAAATGAAAGGATAGATTTCTGGGAGGTGTGTTTGGGCTGCTTGAAGAACTGTGTCTCGGCGAATGCTATTGAAGGCATTTTTGACATCAAGTTTTAGTAAAACTTTTTCACCTTGTGTTTGCGCCATGAAAGAGCGTGTAGTAAAAGATTTTCTTTTGCATTTTTGGTAAGATTTTACTTTTAGAAGTTTCTCATCACTTTTACAGTAGGCAGTGGCTATAGATATGCCTGGGGATCTTGAAATAAGAAAACTTATTAATACGCTACCTGTGACGTAACAGTTACGCATGACGAGAGTGCAGTAGGCATGGTAGAAACGAACTAAACGTAAAAAATAGGCAGTGGCTATAGATACGCCTATCCATCTTGAAATTTGAAAACTTATTCATGCGCCACCTGTGACGTAACAGTAACGCATGACCAGAGTGCAGTAGGCTTGGTAGAAACGAAGTAAATGTAAAAGATAAGACCTTAAACCTTAACCCTAAGCTAAGGCTAACCCTAACCTGACGCTAACCTAATGTTAACCTAAAACTAACCTGTAAAGGTAACACATAAACCTGAAGAAAAGTAAAGAATAAAAAGTGAAGTTGGAAAGGTAAGAGTCGAACCGAATACCATTGGCATAGCAGTCGCAACACACAACTGCTACACCACGAGACCTACGTCGTTTGATTGGCAAACTGACTCTTTTATTTGAGTAACGTCAGGCCAGGCGTATCCGTAGCCACTTCCTAAAAAATAAACCCTGAACCTAACCCTAACCGTAGCCCTAATGTTAACTTAACCTAACGCTAACACTAACCCCTAAACCTAACACCTAAGCCTGAAAAAAATAAAGAAAAAAACTGAAGGGAAGTCGACAAGGTGATAGTCGAACCGAAAACCATTGGCATAGCAGCCGTAACGCATAACCCCTAGGCTACAAGATTTATGCTGTTTAAATGACAAAGTGACCCTTTTATTTGAATTGCGTCAGGCCAGGCGTATCCGTAGTCACTTCCTTTTACTATGTTTTTGGGTCAATTTTTAGCTGAACACCAAATCAGAAAATAGTGATAATAACATGTTGGAGCACTTGTTACCATGCACTGGCAACAAATTTATGCATGAAACCCATTGGAGTTGAGTAGGCTATATATTTAGAAAGTTACTTGCAATGAAAATGTTGCCTGATACTAAGCTAGACCTACCTTCAAACAACTATCATCTATGCACAGCCACAACATGGCACCGCAGTGGTAATGCTCGTGAGAAGCGTGAACTCATTTAGCTGGTAACCAGTCATCTGCATTTTTCTTTTGGACTTGCAACCGGAGTAAAAATTCTTTGAAAACATGGTTAGGGTAAAGGTTTCAGATAGGGTTAGAGATAAGGTTTGGGGAGTTAGGGGATATATAGTGATAGATTTATGGTATGGATAGGGTTTACATTTAGCGTTAGGAGTTAGGGATAGGGTTTAGGACAGGGGTCGGCAACCTATGGAAACGTGTGCCACACTTGCATGCCAAGTAAGTATTTTCCAATGGCATGCAGAAGCTCTTGAGTTTTACTTAATTTTGTTATGATTCACACAGAAGCTATATTGCACTTGGCTTGTATAAAAATACACAAGTTGTTGGCACAATGAATGATTTGAAACCTTACATCAGCAGACTCAGCTCACATTTAGCAAAAGGTTGCCGACCTTTGGTTTAGGGGATAGAGGTTATAGATATGGTTAGGGTTTAGAGATAAGGGTTGGGGATAGGGTGTCTGGTATAGGAATAGGGTTTAGAACCCCAGGTCTGCTTTTTCACAAAATTTTGACTCCAGATCTGAAAGAAAAATGCAGATTTCTGTCGGAGTCAACTTGGCACTCCAGACTCTTGCCAACCTCTGTCATAAATTATTTGTTGTTACCAGCCATAAGGACTCTGTTATGAGCATTGCTGCTGCCATGTGGCTGTGCATAGTTGGTGGAGGTAAGTCTACCTTGTATCAGGTGACATTTTTATTGCGCATAACTTTGTAAATACTCATCTCTGACTGGTTTCATGCATAAATTCTTTGTCAGTGCATGGCAACAAGCAGCCTCATGTTTTTTGACATTTTCTGATTTGGTGTTCAGCTAAAAATCTACCTATTTTTGTTCATGATTTTATGCAAAATTTAAAGAACATGGAAATCTTCGTCTCAAAAAATATGAAATATATTTTGACTATTGTCTATCGAAAGGAATCTTTCACAGCTAAACATCAGACACTAAGGTTTTACAGCTAGTTGTTTTTCAATCACAAACCAAATTTTTAAAAAAAATGACTGACAAAAAATTGAGTCATTTTGGTCATAATGTCTAAAAATATAGAGCAATGCATGCTGTTGTAGCGAGTTTCAATACTACTGTGGGACAAATTACTGAAAGGTCTCAGTGATTTAAATGCCTTTGAAAAAAATGACCAAAATGTCTCCGTGAAAAACAAAACTAAATCTTACAGAGTATATATTTCCTTACCGCATAGGCATCATCAGAAACATATACTTTGATGTTTACTGCTTAGTAAAGAATGTCTGGTTGTGAAAAAAGTTATATAATTGCTGGAGGATTTGTTTTTGGCAGTGTCTATTTTGCTGCCAAGATGGCAGCAGCAAAAGGCTTGGTAGAAACGAAGTAAATGTAACTAAAAGATAGACCTACAATCTAACCTTAACTCTAACTGTAGCCTAAACCTAAGCTAACGCTAAAGTAACACTAATCTGAACCTAACCTGACACTAAGCGAACACCAACCTAACCCTTACCTAACCTAATGCTAAGCTAAACACTAAGCTAACGCTAACCTGACCTTAGCCTAACAACACTAACCCCTAAACGTAACACCTAAGCAGAGCCTGAAAAAAGGCAAAGAAAAAAAACGAAAGTCAGCAAGGTGAGAGTCAAACTGAAAACCATTGGCATAGCAACCGTTACACCACGAGCATGACAACGTTTTCCTGACAAAGTGACCTTTTTCTTGGTATTCCGTCATGCCTCAAGACAGAATCTTCGACTGGCGGCATAATAGCTCCAGCCGATCCGGTGCCGCCAGAATATCACCAGTAAAATAGACACTACCTATGTTTTGCTGCTTTGCAACTATGATTGAATGTGCTGATAATATGAGCATTGACTTTGATATATTCTTCTTCAGAAAGATTCAGTATTGAGTGATTGCAGATGTATTTCACTGAACATAATATAGTTAATTAGGACAAAGATGAAGTGGGCTGATATACCAGCAAAGTACAAGCCACATTGGTCGTAAGTTTACATTCTGCTATAGGCTTATTTTATTAATATTTGAATAATAAATTTTCCTCATGGCGGGCAATTTTATGTTAAAAAATGCAGATATTTTATAGATTTTGAGATATTTGAAATTTCCTTTCTTACCTAAATTTAAATATTTTGCACACTATTCTCAATTGACAATTTGTTTTACCTTAAGCAAACAAATGTTCTCATTCTTACACATTGCTAGTGGTACTGACTTTGTATTGTGTTAATAATGCTCTAGAGCAGGGGTGGGCAAACAGTTTCTACGGAGGGCCACATGAAGATTTTATTGCTACTGAGGGCCGCATGCTCATATTGTATATATTACATCTATAATGGCTTTGAAAACTTCAAAATAGTTTTACATGAGCTGCCACAAAGTGAAGGTAACAATAGTCACTTCCAGTTGAGTAAAAATGCGATTTCGAATGAAACGTGTGGAAAAAAACTTGATAATTCTAATCTAATCGATAAAATTGCTTTAACATAGACTCCAAATATGTACTATCTATTTACGTGTGACTGCCCTGCGTGCCGCACAAAATGCAGCCCGCAGGTCATAGTTTGCCCACCTCTGCTCTAGAGCAGTGGTTCTCAACCACTACTCTGAGAGCCACATGCGGCTCCAAAGCCTCTTTTGTGCAACCCTCAGCAGTCCTGCAATAAAACCTGTAATATTTTGTGTAACAGACTTCATTCTGCTATAAAACAGAACATGTCAGTCAATTGACTTCTATTAAATTTTTTTTAATGCAGTTCTCTAACAAAGTGGTAAATCTGGATTGGCTCCCCTCAGCAAAAATGTTCTTGAGCAGTGGTTTTCAACCAGGGATATGTGACCACCAAAGGGGTCTTGAAATGTTTTTGGAGGATCATGAGTAGATTTTTTATGTACACAGCTGTATTAAATTTGCTAAAGTTTTACATGAGGATCGTTGGGTTATAATGGTTCATGGTAGCAGGGTATCCACGCGGTATTGAAAGTATTGAAAAGTATTGAATTTGGCCAAAATGTACATTAGGTATTGAAAAAGTATGAACATTCTAAATGGAAAAGAAATTTTTCTGAAGGCAAAGCACTTCATTTTTTACGCAGTGTTACACAATGTGTAAAATTGAGTTTATGAGAGCAGTAATGGCATAGAGATTTTTTAATTTAGTATTGAAAAAGTATGCAAAATGATTCTTAAAAATGTGTGGGAACCCTGCGGTACAAAAAAGGTTGAAAACCACAGCTCTGGAGCCAAAACTTTTAACAATTTTATAACCTGTGCAATGTTTTGAAGATAAGTCTTCATTTTAATAAAGTTATAATGTGACTGACTAGCACCATTGTGTCAAAAAATGCCATGAGTATGAAATTTTTAGTTACTGTTTTTTAAAAATTGGCCCAATTCTGGTCTACCCAAATACACAAAGCTTGCAAATGAAGCCACTCTTGATTTGGTTGATATGAAAAAAGGGCAAACCAACTCATCAGAGAAGCTCATAGATTTTTGTGCTGAAGTAGGGACAGATCTTATCCAGCATTGTGAAGTGTATTTGGGCATGGGTGTTGTGTCAATTGCAATTATATCCTAAAATTCATCTGGGCCATTAAAGAAAGTTGGGAAACAATAACCTAACAAGTGAAAAATTATAAATGGCAAAATTTTGACCCTGAGGTGCTTCCATCGTGGTACCTGGTAAATTTTTGTTTTGATTACTCTGAGATGGACTCAGATATCCGTAAATTAAAAAATGAAATTCAGGAAGATTAATAAAAAGTGAAAAGCCCTTATTTCTAAAAACAGAATCTCTTATTTATACCTCAACCTGCACCTTGTGCACAACTGTGTTGATCATCTGGCAGACTGCAGCCCCTTTCAAAATGTAACCCTATCAAATTCGCAATAATTCTGGCTATCAACTTTAAATCATGATAGAAAATTATGAAACTGTCAAGGGTTGCTCGATGAGACAACCTGGTAAACAGATTTTTTGGTGTCCCAGTGCTTTAACTGAAATTTGTATGAAATTGTCTAATGTTTGTGTCATAAAAAATAACTCAATTCTTAATGTAGATGCAATTGCTTCAAAAATCAAACTTTTAACCCAAAGTATGTCAGTGAAACAAGTAGGTGTTTTGAAAAAAGAATATAGAGGTTATATAGCAAATGCTAAACAGAAAAAATGCTCTAACATTGCATACATATGAAACAGAGTACTGAATAAATTGGTTAAAACACAAATTGTTGCTTTTCAAAACAATTTTAGAAAAATGTTTTACCAAATCACGTTTTATTAAGCATTTTCCTAATGTCTACAAAACAGTTTGGGTGATGAAATAACAGTTTTAACATAGCTTCTGCTTTGGTGTCTTGCTGATTTTTAAAGCATTTGTCATTTTTGCTTTTTGATCATTCATGTCAGATCTCATGCCGTCTTCCTTGTTTTTAAATCATAATCATACTGGTAAGGTGTTACGTCTTTGCACTGATCACACTTTCTTTCTGCATTTGTACATTTAGAGATTTCATTTCTTGATGTCGTTTGCCCTGAAGAAAGCCAGCTGTCTAGTTGGCTGAAGTGTTGATGTTGTTTTTAATTGCAACATTGAGCAAAAGTTTATTTTGTTTATCTCCGTAACAAACAATGACTCAAATCAGTGATGGGAAACCTATTTGTTATGAGGGGCTGCATGAATCTTGGAATATCGCTGGCAGGCCGCAAGTAGTACTTAATTTTACCTTTAAATTTTATCTTTATCTTCCAAAGGAAACTTAGGAGAGAACTATGTCAAGGAGCAAGAGACACTTCAGTTGATTAACTGTCTTCGTGTCTACTTATCATGAACTTTGGTTTTGTCACTATTTTGTGTTCTAATTTGGGTAACGAAAAATCTGATGCATGCCTTTCTCACAGGCAACAGGTTCCCCACCCCTGACTTGAACGATGTATTTTTCCACAATTTGCATCATAAACAACTGCTTTTTCCAACAGGACATGGAAGATCGAAGGAACCCCAATGGAACAAACACAAAAGATGCTTCATGCCAAAGGCTTGCATGACCCATGGTTGAGAAATGAGGTGTGGATATACAAAATAAGATACCCAAAATTCCCTGGGGTAAGGATGACTTATCATATGCGTAGACCATAGATTAGTAATTATTTAACTAGTTTGTGCTGTTTGAGTGTTTTTGTGATTTGTATCACCCTTATGACCAGCAATTCTGTAATGAATATATTATGTTGCAAGGTTTTATTTTAACAGCAAATAACTGCTGTGTGATCTTTTTGGTGTAGTGGCTGTACAACGAAGGTGATAAGTGAAAATCAGTAGTGCCATGTACTACTTTCACCACTGTAAATCCTCAGATTCAACGCCCTGCTATAAATACAATGTGCAGTGTGCACACTACATGGTTGATGTGGATGACGAACTCCAGTGCTTTCCACCCTGTAGGCCATAGGCTAATTTACAAATAGGCCACACAGGCATTTACATTTTTTTTAAATAGCACTCTTGTTTTGAAAACAATATACTAATAGTCAGCCAAAAATGCTATTAGCAATTGTAGAAATCATAACGGTTTCCAAACAATGTGTGCAACACTGACAAGTCAGTGAGGTGTGATATTTTCCTCAAAAACCATCTGGCTCAGCTAAGAAACAAACACTGATGCTGTCCAATACTTTTTATAAAAAGTATTGTATTCATATTTTTTTATTTAAACAAACCCTTTTCAATTGATTGACAAGTTTCAATGTATGTTTTTCAGGACATTGCAGTCAATGGCATCTGTATTTTGAAAAGCTAAAGCTTGAGTAAATTAACTCCATGCGCAAAGCAACTTTTTCAGGCTTGGGACAAGGTATTAAAACACGTTGGTGAGACAAGCAACGACCTTTCACTGTATATTTCAATCAGGGAGCTGTGAAGATGCGTTGTAGACCCTTATTTTCTTATAACGCTCATGGATACCGGGTGCTTTTTTCTGATCCAGAGAAATAGGCGCAAGTGGAAAATGTAAAGAAAGATTGAAATGCGTTTTGTAAAGAACGATTGAAACGCACTTTCAACAAGTTTGTCTGGTTCTCTGCTGCGGGTCTTTAAGGGTTCTGCGAAAACGCTTTTGCCTGCAGCGGTGCGTGTCTGCAGCTCACGAAAGAGTTTTTCACACGTGGCCTCGATCACGCAAATGTAACTAGATTGCACTTATAGTTAGACCTACCATACGTCCCGGTTTAAACGTCTGTCCCGTCCCAGAATTTCACTTCAAGTGAAATTTGCAAAATGAACTCAGCCTGATGATGCATTATGAAATAATTCCGCTCAATGGCTATTTGTATAATTGGGGGCTTATTGTTGCGTCATTAACTACAGCATCTGCTGCAGTTAGAAGCCCTTTTGTATGCTTTGAGAAGGCAGGATAACTTTCAGTTAGTAAAACTTTAAAACAAAGTAACAAAAATTTTCCCTTTTAATCTAAGTACGATACCTTATATGTGTTCTCAGACAATCTTAAAACAAATAAGTAAGGTATAAAATTTGCCAAGCTCAGGCCTTCGGCGGCTCGTCGGTTACTTCATTCATGGTTTTGAATTTGTCCCGGTTTAAGCCTAAGAAATTATGGTAAGTCTACTTATAGTGGGAAGTGTTAAAACCCCTGGACTTTAAAGAAACCACTGCGCTGTTGTTGCCCAACTCCTGTTGAACGACAACACCATTCGTTGATCTGTCGGTGTGCTGGCGCGTTTTCAAAACGGTAGTTTGTTTGTGGAGATTGAGCATGCGACATAAATGTCCACTTTTGCTCAACAAAGCTGCCGCTCGTCGCTGCAGATTGGTTGTTGCTACAGACTTAAACGAACTTTATCCTATTTTTTCTCTGTAAATTTGTTAGAGAAGAAATCGGGATGTTGTGTTTGTCAGAAGTTTACAAGTGTTCGTATTTTTGATGAGGCCACTTTGCGTATCAACCATTAAAAGAACCAGGAAAATTGAGTCAAGTATGATCTCTTAGTTATCAGGATTGCGGAGTCGTAAGCAGTCGGAGGTTTTTGGGTGGAGTCGGAGTCAGATTTTTTTGTCCGACTCCGACGCCGAATGTCCAGTTGGATCATTTTATACATCATACTCCTAAATTGGGAATTCCTGTTGACATAGTACAATATCTTTTGAAACTTTTGTTGAAACAGTGTTTCTTGCTGTGCACCACGATTTCCATTGATTTTAACAGCCAAATTTCATTCCCTTTGTTAAGGAGTCGGAGTCGAAAATTTTGCAAAGGTCGGATATGTTACCTCCGACCCCGTAACCCTGTTAGGTATGCGATGCGAGAATTAAGCAACGGGGTTTCGAAAAACCATCCATGAATTACCCTGTCTACACATGACCAACTCCTGCGTGTTGCCGTGCAGCAGCAGATCTTTTAACCTTCGCGTGATTTTTTGTTGTAGTCCTGGTGAGGCATCTCTACTCTGCTGCCAACTACTCGATGTAATTTGCAACATCGCTTCAGTGAATTGAAAATAATCGAAACGGAAACTTCCACTGTTACGTGCGTGTTCGGCCAAAATTGAAACGTGGTCACCGAAAGCCCAATGGATGCGAGCTACGCAATGAGAAGTGCTCTGCTGCGAATGCCACCGAGCGGCCGTAGTGCTTGGACACTTCTGGGGTTTCGCAGCTGGAACCTGGCCAGGGCTAAAAAACGCCCTCTGTCCCAGAGCAGGGCAAGATTGACCAAGGTTGTAGTCAATGGTTCAAGTGGAGTGATGTGAAAAAAGTTAATGACATGAGGGTTAACCGTAAAATACAAGTTTATGACTGAATGGTTGAATACAATAATTAATTCCTCTACTCTATCTACACTCCTCCATTTAATCTAACACCTTTTAAACCTTTAATAATGAGGGTTAACCTTGCCCTGCTCCGGGACAAAGGTTGAAGTCTTTCACTGATAGAAATTGTGTACATCGAAACAAGCTCAAAGATGCGAACCGCAATTTTTTGTCCGTGTTTGAAGATCTGTTTACGCAAAGCCATCCCTTCGTTCGCCCTCGACGTGTGAATGTGTAGCGATCAGGGAATTTTATTTTTTGTTGACTCGCAAAGTATTGATCTTTGTTTTCTTTTCAGTTGCTCGCCAGAGGGATAATTCCTGGGTTTTTCGTTTTCCTCGGAGCTCTGGCTGTCGAAAAGACGTGGTTTTCCAGCGGCGACGAACATCATTAACCTTCAAGATCGCATCTTTTTTTCTCATACTACGTTGTGTTGTTTCATAAAAGAATGTCTACCTTCCATTGCTTGGCTTGTTTGCTCTGAAGCCTAGTGATGTTTGTGACGTCATAGGACAGTTTTACCCAACAAAGCAGTTGACTGAAATGGTTTTTATAAAACAACATGCACCTTATGTTGTATTAGATTTTTAACGTGGTGCCAGATATCGTGCATGATTGTCGTTGATCTTTAGTCTCGAGTGCTGTAGCTGAGTCTTCAACGCTTTGCAGGTGTCAAGTCAGGTACAAAAGAACTCGGTTGATTAAAAACTACAGCATCAAAATCACAGAGTTAATAAACACTGACTAGTGAGTACTGTAGTTCATCTTGAAAGCGAACGACTTTGGATTCCTTTAACCGCAGGAAGCAGGTAAATTTGCAACGGTCCGCATAAATAGTTGAAGGTACAAATTCATCTGGATGCACCAACCGCTTTACATTTGCAGCGGAATTACTGAATGGATGTTTTACGTGACCGTGAGATATATTCAGCGCAAGTTTAAGCAGATTTTTCACTGAAAATTTGCGATCTCGTGTACTTGACTGACAATTAACGCTGCATTTTGCAGAACATATCACACCTTTTTGTCACTGGCACATTCCTCGCATGTCTTGGGGGAGCTTCGTTAGCACCCATGGGCATCGCAACGGGGGCCCTTGCCCAGGCCCGTAACCAGGGAAGGCGAAACTCCCCAGCAAATTTTTTCTCCCCACCTAGAAAAATGTGTTGGACATAGTTTAAAAATTTTGGGGCACTCTCAGAAAACTGTTTGCCCCGCCTGATGTCCCAAGCTGGTTGCGGGCGTGGCCTTGCCCCCGTGGGTTTTTATTACAGTATATAACTTAGTAGAAAAAGTTGATAAAATAAAGATTTCACCACGAGCCCCCTACCGGAAAAAATCTTCAGACGCCCATGCATCATCGCGGGAAATTCAAGACTATTTAATGAAGCTAGTGGCAGAGAGTTTTGGATGGACGAGTGGCGGTTTAACAATAGTAGCAATTGCTACGGGCCCCGCGCTTTTGAGGTCCCCACTGTTCTTTGTGTTGAATTTCGTTTTACTATTTTGCTAAATTGTGAATTTAGGAATTATGCGAAGGTTTTCAATTGAATGCTTTTGCCTCAGACTACTGTGAATTGAAAATTTATGTACTGTGTTTATCAGTCATTAGCAAAAGTTTGGAACTACTCAAGCAATGATGCCAAATTGCAGCAATTTCCAGGTGTTGCTTGGTTGTATTGTTATGAATGGCATTCTTCATATTATTACTTCACATTGACCTGTTCCGTAAGATTCCTCCAGTGCTCTCTCTTTTAGAGAGTTTGTTCCTAGATTGGAATTTCTGACGCTTTTTAGGGATATTCGGAAAAGTATGAAAATGAGCTATTTTAGATTATTTTTCAAATCATATTTGGTTCTATTTTTAACATTTATCATGGCATTCTGATTTTATGCTGCACCACTACCACAGATTTAGGGATTTTTTGGTACTGTTCTAGGGATTTTTGGAGTTGCATTCATGAGAGCCCTGGTTGCCTCACCTTTTTGGTACTTTCAAATAGATTTGGCATCTATTCACTAGCCATATGGTATTGTAGTTGGAGTCGCCTTTTACAAATGTGAAAAATGATTTGGGTGTTTTTTCTCATGGTGATGGCGATCTCTCATGGTGACCAACTGCAGTGGAGATTGGAGAAAGGTGATTTTCTAAACTTAAGGTGGTTGAAAATGAACAAAGTAGCACCATGAGCACGGCCGCAACCAGATGGCATTTTCGAGGGAAAAGGGGGCAAACCGGTTGTAACTTGTACCAAACAAACCACGGGTGTAGTGGCGTGGGAGCGGCGTTCCCACACCTTGAAGTTTTGCTTTGAAATTACTTTGAAGCTGTTTTAAAATGGCTAGTCTTGGGTGCGTTCCCACACGTTTTTTGTTAGCACCACATC
>Ga0210059_1010614_pt1 | contig 14188 bp, 5 predicted proteins | sample Ectturendosymbi2_FD_188042 | JGI IMG/M metagenome (GOLD analysis project Ga0210059, IMG submission 188042) | Ecteinascidia turbinata endosymbiont from Florida, USA - Sample 2 (SPAdes) (version 2) | ecosystem: Host-associated > Tunicates > Ascidians > Unclassified | place: Key West, Florida... | reverse complement strand
TTAGCGCCCTACTCCGCAGTAGTGCTGTAACAAGTGTTACGTGTTAGATAACAATAGTGTTAAGAATGTGTCTGTAACCCTATGGTTCTGTCTTCAATGCAGTTGCAAAAAGTGTCTGTAACCCTGCGATTCCGCCGGCTTCAATGTCTTGTACTACGTTCCGTATTATCTGTTTCTATCAACCTGCGTTCTGCAGAGTGTGTGTGTTCATACTATGGACTTCGTGTCTGCTCACAAACAAAAAAATTAAATTATGTTTTGCTAGCTTTGTCTTCCCAACTTTGAGCGTTTTGAAAGTTGTGTATCATGAATACCATTTTGCATTTTCTATTATCTCAGTCATGCCGTAGTCTCAGAAATGCATCCTTGGGTGATCTGCATATCCCCTTCCTAGGCTTGATCAAAGATCTTATCACGGTTGGTTAAATATGATGACGTCATCAGAGGGTCCTCTTCAGGTTTGTCTCAGGCCCCACTTTATCGTGGCTTCGCGTAGGATTTGTATATTGTTGCGATGCAAGTGCACAAAGCTTCACACTGTGGCAACAAGCAACAATAGGTATCACATACCATGATCACTCTATTATTCCATTAATTGCTTGTTCGCGCTACATACATATGGGTGTTATTATTCGGGCACATCCAGTTTGTGGTGAATTGCACATTCAGCGCCAACCGAGAGGTTGCAACATATCATGAACGTGGCAGTCGACCTCATACTTTTACTTTGTGTCTTTGTTGGGGTAGATGGAAGACACGGAGGTAATCTATATTTTTTCAAGCAGCGTTAGACTTTGGAATTAATTGAGAGTGAAAAAGAGAAGCGAAATGGAAGCTAAAAAAGTGTTTTCAAATGGTGTGACAAAAATACTCAAAGAACGTCAAACATCACTGTGCAACTCGTTAGGCACCAATTTCTAGCTCACTGAGCACCACTTTGAAGCCTAAATAGCATAGGGATAATGTTTAAGTTTATTTGATTCAACATTCTCTTGAGCTTGTAAACCAGTGAGTCGAATTGACTCCACAACTCTTGTGACCTGACTCTGGCTCTACTTGATCGAGCCATGACTCGATTCTGACTCGAAAAAAATTTAGATGGCTCGATGCTAATCAAAGGGTTTGTGATTCAACTCGACTTGGGACTCAACAAATATGACTCGGCTACATGACTGGTTATTAGGCTATGTATGCTCCGTTATGGTTTGGAACTAATTCAACTTTACTTATGCTGTACTTTTGGCTCACAACATCATAATAATTTGACATTTCAGAGACTTCAAGTTAATCACTATTAGCAGCAATGAGAAGCTAAGTTGATCTCAGTTTTAGCGTATATGATACGAAGCCAAAAAGATTAACAGGTAGGCTGATACAAAGTAAGCCATTTGCAAACAGGAGGCTACACTTGTGGCATAAATAATGGTGAAGTAGCCTATGCTAAAGGTATAAATAATTTGCACCATCGAATGTTCTTCTGAATGCTGCAGATTTGCGATTTTCGTACCCAGTCAGATGTCTTTGTGTATCACTAAATGCCTCGCTGAGGGATGACGACTACATCCAAAGACAAGTTGAATTGCTGTGTAGCAGATGTGATCGGAGCCACTTTTGTGACTTCTGCTCCTGTTCCCAAAATGGTTACTCAGGTCCTGCTCAGGGGCTCATAAAAACATTTACACTCCGAAAATTTGAAACCAAGAAATAGACTCATATGTTGTTCTTACCTAAAACAAGTATCGTTAAACTCTTTCCCCAAAGTTCTTTAAGCACAATAACAATGAAAGAACCATCACTACCATTTTAAATTAGTAACCTGCATAAATGAAAGACAATAGATTGAAAACACTTTGAATTAAGATGTCAACCACGCCGCGCCTGCGGTAGAGATGGCATGGGCCGCTAAAATGGTGGTTAACGGCAGGTTTGCATGGGCCGGTTAACCGCCCAAACACTTATTCTTTCTTTGGTACCGCTACGGACGTTTTTGAAGCGCTTACGAGTATGTTAAGGAAGATTTTTTTCAAAAACATAAGTTGTCAACAGCGTCGCCCACTGGTGGAATTTACGTCAGACCTTAAGAATTTTTGTGAGCTTTGTGAGGCGTGATGTGAGTGATCAACGCATAGGCCTAATCCAGGGGTGACGAACCTATTTGCTATCGCGGGCCACTTTGTCAGTTAACGCTGAGTAATCGGGGCGCACAACTTTTTAGTCATACTATGAAACCTGTTAGTTCAAGATTGCTGGTCTCGCCTGAATGCTTCGCGGGCCGCACGAAATTCTTTTGCGGGCCGCATGTTCGTCACCCCTGGCCTAGTCTAATGTAGGCCTATGCTTAATTGTGTGTGATGTGTGCTCGTGTACTGTAGACTGTACGCTCTCCTGTAGTGTGGGAGTGGTAATATTCGTAAGTGCAATATAGATTAGTTCGCATTGACATTACTGTATAATTGATTGGGAGGAGTATATTAAACTGCTTTCCAACCATTACAAGTGCTACAAAACAGAATTTTGAAACAAATGACGTTTAACTATGGAAGTTCAAGTTCAAACAGTACTTTCTAAGATTTAAAATTTTTAAAGAATTTGATTTATACCAACTCAATTTGACAAAGTTTTTCTTATGTACAAGTATAGTGGCAAGATATTGCTTTTGATTCATGAGGCAAAATACATACGGCAGTGCTTTTGGCTTAGGAAGCAAAATAGACACGCCTTCTTTATGGGCCGGACTGGGTACAGGACAAAATTTAGGAAGGGCGACGGATACGGGTTGGGTAACGGGTTTTTGTTATGGGCAGGGACGTAACGAGGGGGGAGCAAGAGGAGCACAATTTCACGGGCGCCGAATCACTATAGGGGCGGCGAAAGGCTGCGGGTCGCCGAAAAGTCCCAACAATGTCACAAATACTTTCTTCAATACAGTAGTAGCCTACATTTGCTTCCGAAAGACCTGAGATTCGAACATGGGGGCGCCAAACTTGTTTCTTGTCCAGTAGTGGTCTTAGCGAGTGTGCAGGGTGTGCAAGGGTGTGCAAAATGGGGGCCCACATTTTCAATTTACGCGCTTTGAGGGGGACCCCATTTTTAGTTTACGCGCTTTCAAAAATTTGAGATTTTATTTATGATTGTATTTTTATTATAATGATTACACAATAAAACTTAATTTGTTTGCTCTATGTTGTCATTAATAATATGTTTTAACTAATTTTGATTTTCAACCTGAAGATATGAAGCCAAAATGAAATGATGAAATATAAACAGCTTTTTGTATGAGCATAGGACAAGGGGCCCCAGTCAAAATGTGAAAGGTTCTCAAACAAGATGCTAGGGTCCCCTAGTCAAGGGATAAGAAGTCCTATCAGTCTTTGGTTAAACATAAATAGCCTGCCTAATGTGCATTCAATGGACAAGGGGCCCCAGACAAAAGGTAAGATGACAACAGGTAACAACATGGAGAAGGGGCCCAATACTCTTGAAAATGATATGGGTCCCTCAGTCAAAATTTAAGAGCTTTAAACTCAGTAATATTGAGCCCTTCCTTTATGAATCATTCTGCTTCTAACTACCAGTAGTTGCAAGGTTTAACTGGTAGCCTACCATTCTTGCTTATAAATCTACTAATTACCCAATGTACATATCCTCAAGCAAAATACCATGCACAGAAAGCCATTGCAATAAACCTAACTTTTGAGCACCTGGCCTATGTTGCAGTTGACTGCATCGCCTTGAACTACTGAGGCAAGCACAAGTGAAAGATGGCAATTCGGGGCATTAACTAACAGGAAAGCAACCAGCAGCAATGGAGCTCCCTCACTGAGTTCACTCTACTACAAGGTTGCACTATCATGATATAGTGATAAGAGAATTACGATAATTCGCTTGTGGTGACTATCACAGTGACTTGTTACTCATGGGCACCATCTAGCGGTGACCATTTATTTACATGTGGCGCCATCTTCTGGCCGCCACACCTACCAAAGATTTGTAGTGTTGTTATACTAACTTGTTTAAGATTTTACTGTCAAAAGTGTAGTGATTGTAGCTTATAAAGGTCAAACCAACATTGAAAGCTGATTAAAACATGTGGCAATACTACATATTTCATTCATTCCAGTCTCATCACAGACATTATGGTTGGTTTGTTCTTTCTCAAAGTATTTACTGGAGACGAAAGGCATGTTTACCTGTACTTTTGGACAATGAAAATCTAAAAATAATAAGTTCTTACAAAGCTAAACTTGGACCCAGGGTAACTCCATTGTTCAAACAGTTGTGTGAGACTAGTTTTGCTTGAGAGAATTATATTGTAAACACCGATGTATATGTGTGTACTTGCATGGTCTGCTGTACGCTTCAATAGCTGCTAATGCAATGCTACATCAATTGCTTTTAGTTTCCTTTGAGTCAGAACTGAATGTTTAAATTGAGGAAGCTTTCCTTACTTTCGTGAACCACTAATGTTTTCCTTCGCCCTATACCAGCAGAGATTTAGAAAATGAATGTTGGTAGTACAGTATCAGTACATTTTCTTCATGCAGTAGTCAATTATGCTTATAACAGGATGTGTTAAGTTTTTACGCAAGGTAAAAGTTACCACTCCACCGTATTGGTGTAGTAGTAGGCTATTTCAAAGTGTTTAGGGATTTATGAAACTGCAGTACTTTGTAAAAGTATTGTTTGGTTCCTTGTTTTTTGTGCAAGACGAACGAACGAAGGTGGAAATGCTGAATCAGGGTTGGGAGATGCTTCATCAACGCTGTGGGCAGGCAAACTCTCACAAACGTCCAAAGCTTTGTGCTTAAAGCTAAACGTTATTATTTATTTTGATAAACAAATATTTTTCCTGAAACAATTCTGCTAAACCATCTTAAATATCTGGTTTAGATTTCAATGTACCGGTGACCAACTAGTCTAATGATCTCACCGTACCCATCAATCAATTTACAATACTGCTCAGCAGAATCAGCGTGAGCTTCAGTTAGCGCGTTCAGTAAATGAATGGAAATTACCTACAAGTTCGACCGATTGGTAACATAACAATGATCATAATGCGTCGTTGACTATCCACATTCTCTAGGTTTGGAATGTTAATCTGGATGTTTACAACTGTCAGGAACGGAAGCGTATTTGTGGGAGTGCACATGGAAACATTTAGATTGTTTAACGGGCCAAATGTAAATTTTGGCCAAATTTCCAAAAATACTCACAAAAGGTCAAACAAAATATTTGTGACCAAACCAAACGGTCAAATTTTCACAATAAAAACGCCAAAAGCTTCCCTGTCCTGAAGTAGAAGCAGCCCTGGAGTGTCATATTTTGCTGTTTGTTGTATGCTATTGTGTTATTTGTGTAGTGGAATGTGGCGCATATATGGGAAGTAAAAGCCACGAACATGAACTTCATAGACGACGCACAATCTGAAAATGTCGCCTACGCATCGCAACATGGACATGATGGTGAAGAAACCACGCAGCCTTTCTGGAAACAATTTGCCCCACGAGATGGTTGGGTTAGATTAGATGGTTGACAAAACTCTCTGCAGTGATTCGGAACAAATAGCCTACATATGCTAGATTTATGCTTGTCTTGCAGGCAGTAAATGTTTCCTGGGCCTACATATTACTTCACTTAGCATAGAATCATTAAACAGATCAATGCAAGGCTCGTCAGTGCATGAGATGGCATGATGGAAAGCGTTAGATTTGTAAAGAGGAAACTTGAAATTAAGTACTACACCACATGGCAAAGACAGAGGGCGTTTAGACCATGGCCTAACCTCGTTACGCCCCTGGCCCTTTAAGCTAAGGTTTACCCACTGGCTCAAACATCTAGTTACGCCGATGGTCACAATCGCACTAAGAATGGATTTTTCAAACTTGTGGAAACATTGCTACAGATCCACTCGTGTTTCTTTTCACACAGTATAAATGTACGTGGTATACCGCTATCTGCAGTCACTGTCTCTCTGCATGCCTGACAAGAAGACAGCGTTCAACACAGGGTCGTATCGACGACGGCGCAGAGGGACTAAATTCCCCGGGCGCCGAATCACTATGGGGACGCCAAATCACTGCGGGGAGTGTCGAATGACTGCGGAGGGCGCCGAAAAGTCCCAATAATGTCACAAATACATTCTTCAGTACTGTTGCTTCCGAAAAACCTCAGGTTCGAACATGGGGGCGCCAAACGCTTCTTGCCCCGGCTGCCATCCAACCACGTTACGCCCCTGGTGATAGGTGTGGATTGGTGCAGGTCATAAAAACTGAGCCTGTGACATCTCTATTCCGGGTCATAAAAAATGTGAGCCTGTGACATCTCTATTCCGGGTCATAAAAAATGTGAGCCTGTGACATCTCTATGCCGCTCGGTCCGGTTTTGGAAAATTCCACCTCATACTGGTCGCGCCGTGTGTTTTTTAAAAATAGGACATCGCGTCAGTGTCGCGTACCGCGTGGATATTTTACATTTCATGATAATTTTTGCAAATCAGGGAGATTTCGTAGATGTTATTTTCTTGTAGCATAGTTGTCGTTGTTACTTGCAGCTTTTACTTGCTTTTCAGCGCTACCTGTGGTCGAAAATACACAAATAAGATATCACTGTTCTCTTTTCCTGCAGGTGGCGTGCTACAGTCAATGCACATTGCTCAATCCACTGGCATGCGAATGCGGAACGAGGTTACAGGTAGACAACTGGTTGGCATCTGACTAGCAGAATGCTTTCAGAGTGGTAATTTAAGGTTTGTTAACCACCCACTCTTCTGTAGGCTAGAATGTGAACGTGGTATCAATATACTATGTAATACTGCTTTGACAGTGTGACAATGCTCTTTGGATGTACGGCATCTCTCCATAGGCGGTATAATGCTTAATTCAAAATCAAAGTGAATCAGTTTTACGACAAACCTAGCCATGTTCACAAGATCAGAGCTTCTCAAACTAGCGAACTGTAATTTTGGGTTCGCGAAACAAACCGGCTTGACAAATCACATACACTTTTATGAGCAAATATTGCCGATATATATCGGCGGAATTTTGCCGATACCATACAACAGCAACATCGTCATATCGGCCGATATATATCGGTGTGCCGATACATCGGTCGAGCTGTAACTCGCACAGCAGGGTCGAGCAATTACCACTTTCAAGTCGCGTAATCACAGCATGCCTGTTGCTCCTGCACAGTCTAAGGCAGTGGTTCCCAACCTTTTCACTGAAGGAAGCCAAATCCGGATATACGATTTTGTGAAAGAGTCGCACTAAAAAAATTTTAACGCAAGTCAATTGAAACGTTTTGTTTTATTGCAGAATGAAGTCTCTCACACAAAATATTAGATATTTTATTCATAGGCGTAGCCAGGGGGGTCTATGGGGCCATTCCCCCTCTGATTTTTAGAACAGTCATTTTGTGCTTTGACAAGCAGTATCCCAAACAAAACAATGTCAACAGTTTGCCCCCCATTTTTTTGATTTTCCCCAAATTTTTCGGCTAGCAACGCTGCTGGATTTATTGAAAGAGCCGCACAAAAGGTGCTTGAGAGCCGCATGCGACTTTCAGAAAAGTGGTGTTAATTTGCTAGCGGTGCAGCATTTGAAGTGATGAATGTGGCGGCGTGTTTCAAACGTTGATTGTTGCGGCCACTTCGGTGGTGGCGAAATTGGTTCAACCGATCCAATCTGTAGAACGATATTCAGACGGTGTTAAAAGTTTGTTGAGAGCGAGCGTTCTACGCTTGCATTTTTTTGGGCGCGACTTCGCAGTTACCAGGGTGAGCTTGTGAGTGGACGCTAGTTTGGGCACGAGCTGAACATTTTTGCTATAAAGTTGGATGGCGTTAAAGCTTTTTTGCATATTGCGTTACTTTCTGCAACGGAAGGTCTGCAGCATTGTCTTTAGCAAATACTGTATCCCTAATTATTGGGATTTTTGTGGTGCCTACACTGAATTAAACTTACTGCTTCATCATATACAAAGCCAAAAATGCAAAAGTCAGCTTTTAGAATTAGTATCGGCTGTCTGTGACTATAATAATGTTCGTAATAAATAACTAACCAATTTTCTGAAACAAACACAAAAAATCCCGGTTAAAAAGTGTTAGTTCTAGCTGTAAGTGCAATGCCATTCCAGAACGGCGTCGTGCTACAAACGTTGATTGTTGCGGCCAGTTCGGTGGTGGCGAAATAAGTTTTTAACTGTAGAACGACCCAATCTGTAGAACGATATTCAGATGGTACAAAAAGTTTCTTTTGCGTCAGCGTGTTATGCATGCATTTTTAGACGCGAGTGCGCAACTACACGAGTGAGCTTGTCAGTGGACGCTGGTTTGGCAGTGAGCTGAGCATTTTTGAATGGCACTACATTCCTGAATGGCATTCGGAATGCAATACCATTTCGATTGGTTACCCAGTACGGCAACCACAAAGCAAAGCAGTCGTGCAGAGAAGTATTAACAATCTGAATGTATTCAAAAGCTTCCAGCTGATGCTAGCGCCACCGTCCACTCTGCTATCTAACGCAATGAAGTTCGCTCGCATACACGCACGTACTTTTAAGGACGTGTTGGCCTCAATATCCTCTGACTACATTTGTCATCATAGCAGCAATACTAAAACTAACAGCTTGCCGCCGCCATTACGAGTCTACGACACGCGACCAGGTTCACCAAAAAAGGTAAACATTGCCTCAAAAAAAGCCAAAATAAACCAGATAGCAGTCCTTAGACATATAGGCTGCACATACAGTAAAACATTTACAACCAAACAAAAATATATGATATATCGATGTTTCTAACTTTGTCAGAAACATCGATATGAGTGCAATTCCAATTTTTAGAAACAGTTGCTTCCTCCATAAATACACTGTCGTACATTTGTTTCTTATTAAATACATCGAAAATTTTTAGGGCAACAGTGAAATCTTTGTAATTTTCTTTGCACCCTGCATGGTCATAGACTTACGTCAGAAGAGATTTGTAATGAATCTGCAGCTCAGACAATGTTTAGCCAGAGCCAAGCCTTTCAGACTGAAAAAAATAAAGAAAAAGCCAGATTTTGACTGGTGTTTTTTATTTTCAAGAAAAGCCAAGTGCGTCACAAAAAGCCTGAATTTCAAAACTTGGCTTCAAAAATGCCAAACTGGCAACCCAGCAAGCGACCAACGACGGCATGAGACCACTATTGTTAGTGAACTGTTGCGTCACAAAGCCAAGTATTGGACCACCGTGACTTAGCGAGGAAATTTGTGCAGTATACAGTGCATCCTCGATTTTCCGGCTCCCGATTAACCGGCCGGGTTCAACAGGGAGGTACATTCAATTATTGAGTCTAAAATCTACACGTTTTACAGTGGAAAAAAACTAGAAAGCCAACAAACAATGTTTAAATTGTTTTGTGGCTAAGCTTGTTCTCATACTAGTTTCGTTTTTTCGTGCTTTTTTCTTTAGGTTCTTTTAAGTGTGGTGTAGGTGGTGGACGGTGGGCACCCTACGATAGATACTTTTCTTATCCGGCCAAGATTTTGGAAAAAGGTTGCCCAACATGGCCGGATAATCGAGAATGCACTGTAGTCCGTTTTGTGATTTTCTTGCAATTCTTGGCATATTATTTGATTTTACTTGACTTGCAGCTGATTAATTTCCCGCGAGCCTGTAAGATTTCCCGGGAAGCTCTTTCCCAATTTCCACACTTTCTGCAGCCCTGAACATGATATTTACATAAAGGAGCACTATCGCCCACACGTGCTGCAGCCACTACATCCAGAAACATGACCAATGTTTTCAGTGGTTGGCGAACGAGAATTTTGCGTCGCTTGTTCCCAACCGGGCTGAAATGAGGTCAACTTTTCCGAGAGATCCTGGAAAGAAGTGCGCAGCGAACTTTTGCGAAGATGGCGGAACTTTTGATCTTCGCGACAAAAGTTGCTTCAAAATTTCTTGCGAGTCGAAAAACATTTGCAAAGAATTTGCTTGGCTAGCAATAGTGCAAGTTATTTTCACCAAGGTTTGCTGGAATACATGTTGATCTTTAAAGAAGTTACCACGATGGCTTTGTCTTTTACACGATACTGCACCAGGAAGCACGTGAGCTTGTGTTGTTCAAAAGCTTTGCAGTTCTGGTCGAGTAGACCCTTTGAGGAGAAATACGGAAAAAACTAGTCCCGGTTTTTGGATGAAAGTGATTACTGCTCATCCCAGAGCAACGGTACATGTCCACAGAGAAGTAAAGGATGATGCACCGGTACTTTGGGACATTTAGTAATCGATATATATCAAACATACCGTTGTCTCCATCAAGCTGGCATGACTGCCACAAAGACGCAATTATTGGGTATTTACATTTTTCCGGATAACGAAACATCAGGTTTTGATGCATGGTTTAACAGCTTCTCTCAATAATACTCTTTTCAAATTGATATTTTTCCCGATCCTCTCCTGTGGTAATGGATCTCGGAAATTGACTGAAATAATACTATTTCAAGTGCAAGCGGCAGAGATTTGGATTTTTGCGAATAGTTCACGGTGTGACACATCGCGACCAACTGCGTAGCTGTGACATTTATAAAGACCTGAATGTTGAGCCACTCATCCGAATTGAGAGATCCCTGCTACGGTGTTTTGGTCACTTGACCAGAATGCCCCAGGAAAGACCTGCTGGCCACACCCACGGGAAAGCGGTCAAGAGTTCGCCCAAGGACCAGGTGGAGTGACTACATCTCCGACCTTGCTTGCTCCCGTCTTGGTGTGGAGCCAATAGAACTACACAAGGGATTTCTGCAAAACCCTGAGGTATTTCGAGTCCTAGGAATGCTGCCCTCGCGAACCTCCTCAGGCGGGCACGAAAATGAATGAACGAATCGCCAAACGTCGCATTCTAACTCGTTTTGAAAACCATTGACATTACTTTTAATAGAATTTCAGTAAGCTATAGATTTGATAAAAGCTGTCACCGGTGACGCAACGCGCTGCCAATTACACTTGCGTGACGCGCATTTCTTGAGTGTGCCCAAGGCCGTTGAGAATGAATTTCGGGCCCGGGAAGATTGCATTCTCGACCCCCCTCATGATTCCACCTGGCCAGGTGTTTGGCATGAGGTGAAAGTCGTACTAGCTCAGAAGTTAGTGTATATTAATGTGTTTCAAAGTGATGGAAATCACACCAATTGCATGCGTTTTTAAAACGTGATGCCACGTCAAAGGATTTAAACAAAAACGCAAAAAGGAACACGAAACGACAAAGTGCTTTAAGTCACAATGTATAGGTTCATGTGCTGTAAGATCTGCATACAGTTACAGGTTTACTATGATTGATGCTCAGCTGCGCTCAACATACTTAGTTTACGACATTTCGCTTCGCCCCTCCCGTGAACGCAGGGCCTGGAAACTTATTCCTAACTTGCGACAAAAAAATCTTCAGCATAAGCTGCACTTCTCGCGTACGTTTTGCACAAGTGCTATAACGAATGCGCAGTGATCTGCTAATGCAGGTGCGCTATACCACAAATCAGAAGTCACCAAAACAGAAGCAACGCGCGTGATTATTGCTGCTACTGCGTCTTAGCCAGAGCGGCTGCCGCATAACCTTTCGGGTGCCATTTCGCGGTGTGGAGGTGCTTACGACCACTTTGTGTTGTTGCATCAATTTAACTGAACAAGTCCTCGTAAGCCCCTTAACCACCAACACCGCACAACTTTGATAGAAATGCTTTGGTGATATAACGGTGATTAGTTCTCACAGTCGTTGCAAGCAGACAAAATGTACTTTTTAACTCACTCAGCGCACACTGTGCTGCGCGCTATTTACCAATTGCACCGCACTGTGAAAATCGTGAAAACAGGTTGAGAATTGTTACGTTACAAACGGTTACCTATGGTAGCATCGTCCAATCATGTGCTGCCAAGGTTTAAGTAGCACCAATATGATTAGATTATAACAGGATATGCATATCCAGACACATTGATTCTTTAATAAATGATGCCCAGAATGAGAATATGTATGTTCGATACTTTCTGCGTCTCGTGTTATTTTGTTTTTGTTGTCAATCTTTTATAGAATAACCTTTTTTTAAAAATAAACCGTTTTGCTATTTTACATAAACTTTTACTCTGACAAATGTTCGGAATTTAGCATAACTCGTAAAATTTCAACTTGTATCTCTCAGGTTTGAACAAACAATCAGTTTGGAGTAGACGTACATGTAAAATAGCGAAACGGGTTATTTAGTGAACGGTTCTAACTGTAGGTCCGATGGACATTTACGCCTCCATAATTTCTTCAGTTCAGATACTGCAAAGTAAGATAGCTGCAATGGAACCGCAGTTAACTCTGAAATACAGAGCAGCACAACGCTTGGGCGGGGTCGTTCAAACGAAAGTCAGACTGCAAGTGAAACAAGCTCACCGGAGCGTTTAACGCCAACTGAAGCGTGACACGGCAAGCAAATCCTACCACGTGGGATAGCTTTGATCCGGCAGTGACGAACAGTGTCCACGCTGTTGCGTTCCGCCTGAACGAATTTCTGTGACTACCACTGAAACATGCTGTACGGGATTCAGCGGCAAGATAATGTTTGGACGAGACGGCAAAGAATAAGCTTTGTTACAAACATACGAGTGCTGCCAGTTGGCTGAAACACGAGATTGCGAGCTTTCGCAACGTTACGTAAACGTTTTGTTTCTTTTTTCTAAACATGAAGATAATTTGTCTGCGTCACGAGTTCCGTTCCAGTCTGGGAGTCAGCCGTTCACTCCCTTAGGCCGTAGCTAGAACAAACCGTGCTACATCCAACACAAGTCAAACAGAGGTTTTCGATTATGACCTTGGCAGACTGAAAGAGAATAACCTGTAATTTCGCATGAGCATTTCCTTACTATCGTTCTAAAGTGTAGCACCAGCAGCCTGTAGAAGAGATTACAAGAAACAGTTCCGAGACATATCGATTTTTAAAAACCTTCACAAGGAAACCATTTGATAGTCAAGCAGTTTCGCTAAATAAATATGTTTCAGTGACCAGAACAATTAACGATGTTCATAGGCGTGTAAGTAATAGCCATCGAACGTTAACCAGTGTGTCACCCACTACAGTGCAAAGCGCTTCTGTCTAGTCTACCGCCGTGACCGTGTGTGACAGTAACTAACTCCATACGTTCACACAGCCTTCCTGTTATCGTTCACCTCCTTGCACTCACTTTCACTGCAGCACAATCTGAGGTACACGAAAAACAGAAGTGTTAAACAATCTAATGATAACAATTACGGACAAAAGTTATCAAAAGATATCGTAGACGTTTCTGCAACAACTTTAATGCTTACTTGTACTGCACTGATGATGGCAGCAGTAGCTACCGAAACGTCTACGATTTGTCTCTGACAACTTTTGCTTTGGCCGTAATCTTTATCATAAATTTACAGTACATGCACTTCAATGAAAGACTGGCTTTTCACAAACATCAGCAGTTAAAGCAATCCACTAGGCAATCACCCTTTTACAGCCTACAGTATCTGCTGTGCTCAGCTTTACCCAGTTGCTCGAACCAGTTACTTGATACCTATTACTTCGTCGATGACTCTGGAACAATCTGCTCATTTGTAACAATTCATATCTGATATTACAGGGTGATAACCATCCACGTGACCAAGTGGAGGAAGAACGCAGGCCTGCCTGGTTTTGAGAAGGAACCTTCAGCAATATTAAGGAACATACAGGCAAGGTCTCCATCTATCCTTTTAAGCGTAGCCTTTCTCCAACGAATGCCAGCGTGACTCGGCTTGGCAACCTTTCACCTGAAATGAAGTTACTTTCGGGCTCCTCGACAAACCTTTACTGACGTCACATGACTTGCCACTGCTCCAGGCTTCATTTCACTTTAAAATGGCTGTTGCAGAGCGCGCGCCAACACTTTAAAATGGCGGTGGCGGCGCTTCTTACGTCACAGCGCGTGCTGTCGTACCTTATGTAACTAAGTTACGTAAGGTTCGAAGGTCGAGCGGTTCACAGACAGCAGACTGGTGGACGCACCAAGCTGTGTGGCGGTGTTGTGTAACAGATTTCTAGTTGCAATTAAAAGCACTAGTGTTTCTGTATGCTTTCGAGGAATCAGTCGACTGCCATCTGCTTTCGTCTTTTTGCGATGATTCAAACTTGCACATATCTCTATTCAAGTATGTACTTTCCACGATGGGTGTAA
>Ga0210059_1010613_pt1 | contig 14188 bp, 9 predicted proteins | sample Ectturendosymbi2_FD_188042 | JGI IMG/M metagenome (GOLD analysis project Ga0210059, IMG submission 188042) | Ecteinascidia turbinata endosymbiont from Florida, USA - Sample 2 (SPAdes) (version 2) | ecosystem: Host-associated > Tunicates > Ascidians > Unclassified | place: Key West, Florida... | reverse complement strand
TCGAAGAATATCTAAACATGCTGTCAATTGTTCCAACATCTACTTACTGTGATTGTTGCAACTCCATTTTTCACCCAACCAACAGCTATGTCAGCATTTACCATAGATCCACTCGGTGAAAAGCCAAGGCCTATCCAACCAGTTGTTTGGACATGGATCTGAACGGAAGCAATACATTTAAGACAATCGTACTGACGAATAAGTGGTGAAACGCTTGTCTTTCAGACAAAGTGCATTTGATATTTGTGACCTGAGATTCCTATTTAATTCACCGTTTTGACAGTATCATATGCACTGGGTCTAGGAACAGTGAATGTGAAAACTAATTCGTGAGAGCCTACTAACCAGCGGTTAATCAGTTTGGAGAAATGCAAACTGATAATTCGAAGCAATTGGAGAAAACCATATTTGTTCATAGAGGATTTACCTTTTCAGTTTGTTTTAATAATTGTGTTTTTTTCTGAACTGTTTTTTTAATAATGCGAGATTTTCAAGACATTTTGACTTCTACTGTAAACAATTGATTTAAATGTGCACCTGGCTGTTGCACAACTTCGCGATTGATTGCTTATTGAACACTGCATATTATTGTCTTGGGCTGTGCTTTTGAATTAAATGACAATAGTGAAATCGACACATTACGTTTTTCCATTAACAAGGCAGAAGTTGCTTTAAAACAGGTAAGGAGATCCGAGAAGGATAATGAGCACAGCAAACTTTTTTTTTTTATTTCACCAGACAAGAACATCTTTGAGCAATAACAACTTACGTTTCAGCCCAGCACAACCTAGCTTAGCTTTGAATGTGTTTGAGCTAACAGAATAGAGCAATGCTTGTTTTTTGATGTCACTGCTTATGAAAGATAAATAAATTTTCTTCACTGCTTATGAAAGAAAAAACATGTCATTTCTCAAGTTTCACCCGTTTTTACCAACAAGCGAAACTGTTAGTAACAAGTGAAACTATTTGTTGAAGTTCATTGATAAAGAAACTTGTACCTTCACTGGCAAACTCAATTTTTGTAAGGCAGGGGTTCCCAACCTGGAGTACATGTACTCCTAGGGGTTCATTTGAGGTTAGCAATAGACGGGGAAAAGATATTTGTAGATTTTTTATTTCCAAATATTCTAAAATACAAATGTTCTCTTAAAAATGCTGTGAATTTTGTTATTTTCCTGTCTTTTTGTCATAAGAAATTTCAGGGGCACGTGCTCATCTGTCGAAATGGTGAAGGAGCACATGGTTAGAGAAAGGTTGGGAAACCCTGTTCTAAGGTACGGTGGTTGTTGCAAAGCTGAATCGGGCTCACATAGCACTGAAAACAGGAAGTACTTTTAATAAAGATTAACCCATTAATGACCACTACCAAAAATGCAAACCATATCCTTCTGTTTTTTTTAGTATCCGTATTATATATGTCGTAACATAAAAATTAGAACAAGAAATAGGTGAATTTTTGCGGTTGCTTAGCAACAACATGTTCCATTAATGGAACAATGGTACAATGTGGGTTAACTGCCTGATAGCCGTGGTTAACGATTTTTTCTGTTTCTCCGGTTAGACAACTGTTTGATCGTGACACTACCGCAGTTTTATATCGTTGCTGTGATGGTTATGTCCCAACAAGCCCGTGGCCAGGTTTTAGGGTTTGGGGGGACAAAATACATTCAGGAAAAACTTTGATTTATTATATGTTTAAAACAAACTGTAACATGACAAATGTCAGTATGAAAGTTCCTTAGGACAATTCTTTTTGCAACAATGAGGTAAGCTTTTATGCAATGTGGTAATGTGCGGTCGTGTTGCGAGTTGGCGTAACACTTAAATTAAAAGCGAGCATTTGCAAAATTTGTTTGTTTTGTCGAGTTTGAGTAAGATGATTATCTACCTATATCTATCAGAAAATTTTCTGAGCACAACAAAATTTGAGCGGGCGCTGCCCCAGAATGCTCTCATGGCTGCGGGCGTTTGTCTCCAATTTCCAGTGGAAAGACATTGAGGTTGTTTACCATGGTTCCAATCATGCCGACACAGCAGGGTGAAACGTGATAAACAAGAAATGAAAAAAATGATGTGATTAACTTCTTTCCTTTCACTACGAAAATCAGGGAGTGAGTGGCGTGGACTTACTTGCCAGATTTGCTAGTCAATAGAGACTGCAATTAAAATGTGGTTCTGGCCCTTACTTTTGAACTCTGATGAAAATGGCGGCTATATGAGAATGCATGGTACGGCTGAATGCTGCCTGAAGTAGGATCTACTTGAGTTTACAAGGTCAGTTATAATTAATTGAACTGCTGAAAACGTCCGCAGTGTCTTATTTAAGGCCCAGTGAGAAAAGGATTATCAACACAAAACCTGGGTTACATCACCATTGGTAAGCAGAAAAGCAAGTATGATGTGATATATGTGGCAAAAAAACTGCAGAAAATTCTACGATTGTAACGTCAGGTTGCGTGAAAAATGCTTTTTAGGTCATCACAAACAGAAACGTTTACTTTTACGTTTATTCAGTCACGTGTGCTTGTTCTCATTGAATATACTTAGTTTATATTTTTGCTGACTACGAGTTTAGTGAAGCATTTACATTGCAAAGGATTATCGTAAGAATGTTGATTCTGATACCGGTTTGGACCATTGTTCCAGAAATGGAGCAAAAATTTTCAACTCAAATAATTTCTTTGAAGATCACACCAAAGACTTGCAAAATGCATCATTACATTCGCTAGTGTTTCTACTTCCGATGAATGTAGCATTTGCCATGAAGTTGTTTTTTGCTGAGTCAGCATTATTGAGCAAATAGATGTCATTCAAATGTGAAAAAATGTGCCATTTTTAAGCTGCCGGTAGGAAAAAAAGAAAAAATTTTTGAAAAAAAAGTTTTGCAAGGCATGCTTGCATTAACGTGAATTATCATACCAGTCAAAACTGAGATAAGACAATGACATGGAAACGAGGGTTGACCAAGTAAAGCGCTTGTTTAAAAAATGGAACAATGGTCATTAACGGGTTAATAACATCAAGCAAACCTCAAATGTAATGAACGTTTCATTGTAATTCCAGAACAGGTGAAACAATTCATCTGGGTCCAAAATCGCGCTATGTTCGAAGCTTTCCGCTTGATTCAAAGGTTTTCCTTCGTGTGCTTGCTGCTGACTCAACGTCCCCCCTCCAATCTTCAGGACAATAAATGCAATGAAGCACTTAAACAGCATTGCCGTCATTCAAAAGGCTATGCAAGTTCTGCTTCTGTAAGAAATTTTTCGAAAAAAGCTTGAGGTTGTCAATTTAGGTTGTGATATTGAGGCTATGATTTCAAATGTTCATATTTCCGACATGAACTCAAAAACCTTTCAGGATATGTATGCTAATATATTTCGGAGGCATTTTGCTCCATAAAAATTTTCTGAAATTCTTTTTATTTGGGTTTAGTTAGCGTTGTAGAAAATGAAACCAACGCAATGATCTTTTCAATTAAGGCTTCACAATTTAAGTAAGAATTCTACAGCAACAAGACTTTACATAAAGCTTCAGTTCGTTTTCCCGTTTTCTGTTAATCGCTTTCTCCAAGTATTGCTCAAGAAAACGAGTCGTTCAAGAACACATTTGATGATATCTGTGACTCTCGCCTCCTGAACGTTACTATTCAAAACAGTTGTCCTTTTTGATTTACTGAACCAATTCAGTTTTTTATTAAACCAGCACCTAACTTTCATGTGAGATATATCTGCTTCGGTTGTCTCAAGCTGTCAAGAACTCTCATTTTGCCTTATAACGTAGATTTTTAAATTGCAGTAAGAATCTTGTGCCAACAGGTTAATTTATTTTTCTTTAACCCTATGCCCAGAACCTCCTCGGAAAATGTTCATGGCGCTTTGCACGTGTTAGTTGCTTTTACGCTCAATATATACCACTCTATGTTTGCGATATCACGTGCTTTTTACCGTCCTTCTTAGTAATTGCAACGCCAGTCTGTGTTAACGGCATCTCGTGCTTGCTATCATGCGCTTCTTCAATGATTAACCTCAGAACAAACCTGACGAAAAAACTGATGACGTCAGCAACTTGCTTAAAAAATCGCTTGAGCGGAGGTTTGCTGTCTTTTTCGGACTTCAAGGGTAAAACAAGAAAACTTGAAAGTGTTGCAAGGTTTAATCTACGTACACATCAGGTTTTTCAGCTAAAAATTTAATCATTTCGCACATCCAGGACCTACCGATTGCATTGGGAGGGAAATCTGTTACTTCCTTGGTGAAAACCTATTTTATAAAATAGATTGTGATAAAATTGAAAATCCTGTAAAGTGTGCACTAACAGAAGTTTAAGATGCATTTTTGGGAGGGCTGTCGAATTCACTCAATTTCGAGACGTCACCTTCAAACTTCTAAAACCTTGCCAAAAGAAAGCATGCGGAGCTTTTTAATGAACTACGAGGCCGGCCACTACCTGTATTAAGAAAAAGACCTGCCACTTTTTGCGACTGTAATCATGCTTAACGTATTTGTTTGTCGGTTAATCAGGCTGCTTTGAGTCTTTTGATTAAATGAAACATTTTCTTCGTTTGTTTTTATTTGCTAGTGGCTGTCAATTCAATGTATTCCTGGTAAGAAGTTTGTGTCTGTGTGGGCGGACTCGGAGTTAAAAGAAAACCGTTCACAGTGGGTGTTGGACTTTTGACAAGGGTGTGTACAGTACATTCACCACTCCTCCTCATAGTCTATTTGAATTGAATAGACCAGGGATGGCCAACTTGTCTGTGACTAGGATCGACTAGAAAATATTTTTATAAGTCGCGATCGACCGGTCGGTAATAAAGTCACAAGTACAAAATGTCATGAAATGCAACGTTTTTCATTTTTATGTACTTTCTGGAATACCGATTGAAAAATGTTCTTTTTATCAATCTTGTCAATTCATTGCAAAATCAGGCGCGATCGAACAACTGACACTCGGCGATCGACCGGTCGATCGAGATCGACGTGTTGTTTACCCCTGGAACAGACCATAACAGCGGAATCGGGAAGGACCTCAATGTTGAAAGAGGTAGGATCAACCGTTTGCATTTTGTGGACGATTTGGTGCTGTATGCATCTTCTAAGCAGAGCCTTCACAATGCACTTGATCGGTTTTCAGCAACGTACAATCAATCTGGACTTCAAATCAGTACTAAAAAGCAGGGTTGCGGTGTCGGAGGTAAAATGTCCGGCTCTGACTCCGGGCTTCCAAAATTTTCGAACTCCGACCTTTCCCAAATCGACTCCTTCACATAACGTGAAAGAGGTTTGGCTGTCCACAATAACGAAGAAGCGAACTAAAATTACTTCAAAAATAACCATTTTGATGTTTTTGCTAGATACGTGAGTTCAGGCTTTGAACTAATCTATTTATTCAAAGAATGTTTAGCTATCATAACAATTTATTCTGTTTTCTATGAGTTGTTATTATAACGTGAATGAACAATAACAACATTAACATATGAACCACGTTCAATACATCTTTGTAAGTGGTATATAGCGAGAGTGAGTAGCTATCTATAGAAATATTATATATTTGGTAATTTTAAATTATCTGAACATAAATCGTGGTGCACAGCAAGAATTCTCTGTTTCAATAAAACTTTTAAAAAATTGTACCATTTCAACAGTAGTAGTAGTAGTAGTAATTTATTGGCGATAAAGGGGATGCTATATTTACATTCCAAAAATAAAGTCTGCCAGGAAATTAAAAAACAAAAACGGTTGTCATATCAGGTGTCCCCAGAAAAGCCGACAATAAAACACATTTCAGTTAATGAAAAGGCCAGGTTAAAGAGTTAACAAGCGGTGCAGTCGAAGAAGGGTGTTTTTCAGGATGATCCACGTAGTTGCGAAGGGAGTGCTGGGTCGCAGCCGGTTTCACTCCTTAAGGTGCACCAGATTCACAAGAAATTGAGCTGGAACAAGCACGAGTTAGGATTCCTATGTAAAAATGATTCAATTGAACTTCCAGAATCAGATAAAATTTCCGACCCCGACTCCTGGCGTTCTTAGGATTCCGACTCCGCAACGTTGCTAAAAAGATTGAGGTATTATGCCTCTCAAGAAATCCAAGGCAGTGGATGCTGAAAGTAAGCAATAATACAGTGCAGGTGAAGTTCCAGTACCTTGGGGTGATATTCATGACGGAAGTGGGAACAAGGATATTGATGCATGGATTGTTAAAGCAAGCACAGTACAGTGGCGTGCAAAGTGGGGAGGGGCGAACGGGGCGCCGGCCCCGGGCATCCAAGGCAGGGGGCATCCAAAAAGTGAAATTATAAAAAATTTAATGCTGTTACTAGATGATTTTTCCTTTTGAAAGTCTACTAGCAGGAAAATGCTGAATGGATTTAACTTTTCGAAACTTGTTTTGTTGTCCACACTAATTTGTACGTATTCAAATGCCAGTAATTCTCATCTTCTTCATCATCAGGGACTTTTACTCTAGGTGTGCGGCGCACACCCATTCGAACTAATAGTGACGTAACTTGTTCCAGATCGTGCGATCAAGGAAAAATCTCAAAAAAGGATTGAAAGATAGTCAGGGTTGAGAAAAACCCTTTTTTTAAAAACACAACCCTCCTATTTTTTTAAATCCGTTTTTTTTAATGAAACAGGTTTTTTTTTCAAAAAATCACAAAAACCCCATTCTGAATTGTTTTCATTTCATCATCCAATATCACCATTTGCAGAATTACAAAATCATAACTTGTTATAGCTATTATGGCATTCTAATTTCAGGGTAAAGGAATGTACCCAATATTTGTCTTCGCAAAGTGTTGTTGGTCAATTTGCTCCAAAGTGATAAGGCTTGGCAACAATGCGCACAGCAAACAGAGAAAAGCTACTCCCACACAAATTCTGCAGTTTCACGTCAAGTTTATGTACTATACATGCCCTGCTAGTTTAGCATCTATATAGTGTATTTTTTCAATGTATGGTCTGGCATGGTCCAACATCAGAATCAGCTCCGATGCAGAGAAGGCAGAAAATTTGATTAAAATATTCCGATTTTACAGAGCTGAAGAAGATAACCAGTAGAACTCACTCAAACTGTTCGAATTATTCTTTTCTTTTTTTCAAGTCCTTCAAATTTCGTTGCTGTTCGTTCTGTTTCATTAAAAAAAATTTACAGTTAGCTGCACAAGTGTGCTGCTTATTTTACATAATTGGTAACGATCTTTTTGTTTTTTATAAGTTTCTGTTGCCCACAACTGTTTTACTGCTCACCCCTGCCCTACCGCTGCCCCGGCGCCCCTAAATACGCATGTTGTGTCAACGAGCTTCGACAAAACGTTAGTTGCAAACCTGAATATGACATCATATTGTGACGTCACAAACAGCGTATATCCAGTAACAATGACCACCATACGCCACTGCTCAATATTAGACTTATGGTAGGGGGCATCCAATCAAGCAATCGTCCCGGGCATCACCAGACCTCTGCACGCCACTGGCACAGTATTACGTGATCTTTGCCGTTCCGTGGTCACTAAACAGGAGCTCTAAAAAAGCGCAAATCAGTCAAGATTTTTTTCTTACTTGCGTCGCTTCAAATGCTTTTTTCGGAATAATTGGCTGCTTGGCCGACATACGTTGATAATTCGGCTAGGTGCAATTCATTCTGGAGATATGGCTGCAGAGAGTTTTGTCAAAGCAAAAAATTTCTTTAGGTAATGTAACTCAGTGAGTTGTCGATTCTGCTCAAACCAAAGTAGACTTTAACTTGTAAAAATATTCGATGAATCAATTTCAATGTGGGTTTTGTAGGATCTTGAAACCATGATTCCAGCATTACGACGGCAAATTACAACTTGCATAAAATTGTTCAAACCTTAGTCCAATCAAAATATTACCTAAGGTTGTGATGCTACTCGAATGATCTCATACCTTTAGCAATACAGCCAAAAAATTTTTAGAAGAATAAACGAAAGAAACTGGCAGCGTTACAGCTAAAACGCCGCGACTGAAATGTTTTTTTCCAGCAAAAAGTTCAAGCAGTGGCGTTAACCAAAGCACCTAAAAAATTAGATGAAAATAACGACATAAGTTTCAAAGCACCACTCTCACTCAGCCAGGCTGGCCATATTGGCATGATATTTTCCTGTGTTTTTATTTGTAATCTCTGGTTTCTGCTTATTGTTCGGGTCAGGGGCGCACGCAAGGGGGGGCTGAGAGGGCTAGAGCCTCCCCCCCTTAACGGAAATGGCCTAAACACAAATAATTTGTTGCTGACATTTGTTAAAACACAAAATAATTCCGCACATTCATACATACAGTGGTGGGTTTAAGGTTGGGGGGCCCGAGGCAAGACTGAAAAGGGGCCCTCTGATGGCGTCATCATACTCAGCCAACCGTGATAAGCACTTTTGATCAAGCCTAGGATATGGCCACCGAAGGATACATTCCTGAGACTACGGCATGACTGACATAGCAGAAGGAGAAAATGCAAAGGGGTGTTCATGATACACAACTTTGAAAACACTGAAAGGTGTGAAGACAATGGTGGCAACACACAAAAGTTGGGCAATAGCAAGTTGGCATCGCCTCCACTTTTTATTTTCACGCCTATTTCTCTGCGTTCACCATCAATAAACTACATAGTTTACCCCTTTGAAAGTTTCACATTTTCCCGTTTGACAAAATGCTTGGTAGTTGGTAAACTGAATTTGTTCACATTCATATCTTTATGGGAATGCATGAAACCATAAACAACAAACAAGAAGATTTAAAACACTAAATTTGCTTTAAATTTCATCCTTCTTTCTGCTGGTCCACTTGGATACTTTCTGTTCAAATGTGGCATTTTCATAAAATTATCAAAACACCAAACACTCCACCCTCTAACAATCATCATTTGGTGTAAAAAGTATCATTTGGTATAAAATGCTATCATTTAGTATAAATGTTTGCTGTGATTTGATAGGTCTTTTCAGAAATTTTTGTAAGAAATTTTAACCCACAATTTTTTAGGTACAGAAGTTGGTTTGAAGCTTTTCTTTATTTGCACATTGGAGATGGTAGTGGGACCCCTTTGAAAACATAGTACTTACACAATAAAGTTGCTGTTTGGGCCCCTTTCAAAGAATAGTACTTGCATATTACAGTTGCTGTTGGTGGCCCCTTTGAAAGCAAGGTACTTATACATTACACTTGCTGCTGGGGGCCCCTTTGAAGCATAGTACTTCACACTCCATTTGCTGTTGGGGGCCCTTTGAAAGCAAGCTACTTACACATTCCAATTGCTCTTGGCAGCCTCTTTGAAAGCAAGGAATTTTACATTACAGTTGCTGTTGGGGGGCCCCTGTGAAAGCATAGTACTTAAACATTATAGTTGCTGTTGGGGGCCCTCTGAAAGCAAGGTACTTACACATTACAATTTCTGTTGGGGTCCCTTTGAAAGCATGGTGCTTAGACATTACAATTGCTGTTGGGGACCTCTTTGAAAGCAAAGAATTTTACATTACAGTTACTATTGTGGCCACTTTGAAATCAAGATACTTACACATTACAGTTGCTGTCAGGGGCCCCTTTGAAAGCAGAGTACTTACTTACACACCGCAGTTTCTTTCAGGGGCCCATCAATGAAGTTTGAAAGCAGAGCACTTACACATTTCAGTGGCGTTTGGGGGCCCCTTTGAAAGCAAAATACATGCACATTGCAGTTTCTGAAGGGGGGCTGTTGAAAGCAGAGTAATTGCTTATGACCTGCTTTGTAACACATTATATGAGTGAATAATGCGTTTTTCATCAAAAATAAGACAAATTTGTGTGCGTAACACCTGAAGGGGGTGCCCGAGGCACCTCACTCGCCTCCCCTTGAAGACACGACTGCATACATAGCTATATAAAGATTTCAATTATAACTAGTGGTGTAGTGATCTGTTACCTTGTTACGCTACGAGTGTTACACTTCAATTGCAATAAGCAAATCGTGCTAAGACTATAGGAAACACTCGCTGAATCATAGGCGTAGCCAGGGGAGGAGCAAAGGGGCCATGCCCCCCCAAATTTTTAGAAAATATAGTCATTTTGTGCTTTGAGAGGTGTTTTCCTAAGCAAAATAGTGTTATTCGCCTAAAATCAAACATTTTGGTTCCAAATTTTTTGGTCCCCCAAAATTTTTGGGCTGACTACGCCACTGCGATGAATGTCGCTTTTTGATAAAGACGTTGCGATTCATGAGTCATAACGGCATTGAGAGAAAACGTTTCATACATACTATGGCGTAGAAACTCTGCACGTGTTGCGCAATGCGTTACGACTGGAGTTGTTCCTCCTGTAGTTCGAATTTCGGGTACCGTGATAGTCAGAAGAGTGCGAGGAAACATGGATAAGTTTGTAGTTGTACAACGCAAGCGGAAAAGGAGTTCGTCAAGAGAAAGAGGCTTTTACAAAGAGATAGAAATGACACTAGCTAGTGCTCAGAGTCTGCCAGTCAAGTGTTCAGTAGTGAAAATGATATTGCCAACTTCGTTGGAGTTGCCTTGACTGATGCTGATCGACGAAAGGTATTGTTTAATTGCTGGTACCCTCCTTCAGGTTTCTCGTTTCCATATGTAACAGTTGGTGCTCAAAATCGAAGTTTCCAGAAGCAATGGTTAAACGAATTTACATGGTTAGCGTACAGTAATATTTAAAATGGAGCTTTTTGCAAATGGTGCGTTGTGTTTGCTCCTCAGACTGTCAATCGTAGCGCAAAACCTCCCGGCTCATTAATTTCGGGACCACACTGCAATTATTAAAAGGCAAAGGAACATTACAATAATCACCAAAACCGTCACTATCATAAATTATGTGCAGCCATGTTCACTAACTTTGTGCACACAGATGCCGACAAATCCAGAGATGTACGAAATGCTTTAAACAGCAGTCTACAGAAGGCTGTCGAGGAAAATCGAAATTGTCTTTCCCATATCATCAGAAGTATTGAATTGTGCAGTCGCCAAGAAATACCATTGAGAGGTCACAGAGACGCTGGTGCATTTTCACTGAACGAAACTGATTGCAATGACGGAGTTTTTAAATCTGCCTTAATACTGCGAGTGGAGGCTGCTGACAAGGAAAACAGCTGACCTTTTTTGAAGGCTCCCCGCAACGCTTCATATTTAAGCTGGAGAGTGCAAACGCAAAGTATATCTTTGATGGGTTATGCCATACAAAAGCAAATACTTTCCGATATTTCCCAATGCAAATACTTTTCGATACTATCGGATGAAACGACTAATGTAAGTCAAACAGAACAACTTAGTTTATCCGTTCAGTTCATCAAAGATACCAAAGCGCACGAAGAATTTTTGTGCTATGTTCCAGTTTCTTCAACAACAGGCAAAGATCTTGCATCTACGATTCTCACCCAACTATCTCAACTTGGGCTTAATCTGGAACATATGCGTGGCCAAGGTTATCATAGGCGTAGCCAGGGGGGGCCAAAGGGGCCAAGCCCCCCCATAATTTTTGGAAAATGTAGTAATTTTGTGCTTTGAGAGGCGTTTTTCCAAACAAAATAGTGTTATTCGCAAAAAATCAAATATTTTGGTCGCCCCAAAATTGTTTGTCCCCTCCCAAATTTTTGGGCTGGCTACGACAGTGAAGGTTATGATGGCGCAAGTAATATGAGCGGAAAATATGGTGGTGTCCAGGCTAGAGTAAAAGAATTGTACCCTTTGGCCATGTGCACTCATTGCTGCAACCATGTTCGTAACTTGATCATTAGTACTGTACTTTATCGTAGTTGCCAGTTATTAGAAATGCAATGGCAGCTATACCGGACATTGCGTTTTTCTGTCGCGTTCTGCCCAGCGCGTATCCATATTTCAAGACAGTGTTGAAAGAGAAGTTTCAGGCTCGGCTTCTTCGCGACAGAACCTGAAACCAATTTGCACCACACGCTGGGTAGAAAGACATGACTCGATCTCATTTTCGTGACACTATTGCCAGCAGTTGTTTCTGCACTTGAGGAATTGCAGCAGGAAAACAAGCAAGTGGAGATTACGACCAAAGCAGCAACTTTGCTCAATTCTGTACAGAAATGCAAGTTTTCGCGGCTTTAGTTATGCAGCACACTTCTGATATAACCCTGCCTGTTTCAAAACTGCTTCAAAAGAAATAAATGGATATATTTGCAGTGATTGAGCTCATTGATAGTGTGCTGGATATTCTCCGACAAAACAGAAGCAATTGCGAAAACGTTTTTCATAAAATATTTGACCAAGCTAAAAATGAATGTGACAAATATTATGCTCCACTAATAATTCCCAGAAGATGCAAATGTCAAATTTTCAGAGATAATGATCCTTCTGATGACCCTGAGCATTTTTTTCGGGAAGCCATATTTGTACCGAATTTAGATCATTTATTAATGGAAATGGAGGATAGATTCTTTGATCAGAAGCAGAAGTGCCGAAGTCTTTGGGGCATGATACCTAAGTATTGTGATGCTTCGCTAAACACTGCTCAAGATTTAGAAAGGTTACTGGAAATATATCAGGAAGATATTGGTCCCAGAGCAGCGGTTGTTGCTGAAGTGCAGCGTTGGGTAAATAAGTGGAAGAAGGAAAATGTTAGCACTGTTCCTTCGAGTGCCATCGGGGCACTCTGTGCTTGCCATGCTGACATTTATCCGAATGTCTACATATTGCTCACCGTTTTAGGCACTAGGCACTCTTCCTGTATCAGCTGCTACAAGTGAGCGCAGTTTGAGCACCATGAGACGTCTCAAAACCTATCTAAGATCGTCGATTGGAAATGAGCGATTGACAGGAGTTGCGCTGCTTTCCATGAACAAAGACTGCCAGATCGACAAAGAAAAAATTATGAATGACTTTGTTGCCAGCAGTAATCGCAGATCTGATTTCGTGCTTTAGCACATATAAAATTTGTGAAAGGGTTTATTTTACTAAAGCGAAAGATTTGAAATGAATATTGTGCGACAAGCAACTACTTTGCCCATGGCCCTGTAGGTAGGACCAACACTTAAGAAACTACACACATTAACTGTCCGCCGGTGTATTCGTGCTATCGCTACGATTCCGTTTGCCGTGACGGTTTGCTTGTTAGAGAGAGTGAGAGATGTCACGTGCCTAGTTGGCCAAATAAGCATGCATGGGTTGCTCCAAGAGCCTCCTGAAGAGCATCTGTGCCTGTCCATTCCCTCATTTCAAAATTTCTATGGGAGCATCTGTTTGTACCTTGCGCAATTATCTCTAAAGTTAGTGATATGTCGACTAAGCTTTGTTTGCCACCACTGCCTCGAATATGTTAGATGATTCGCAAACGCTTGTGCTACCTTTTACGGGCATGTGTAGAAACGGTTGTTTCAATTCTGTTTTGGTGATTTAACAAAGGCATTTTGCTTTTGGTATCGACCAACAACCATGTAACCATGTAGTGTGGCTGTGAGATAATTCTACGATCTGTAGTGGTACTGCAGTGCATTTTGCTTGTCTGAGATGTTGAGAAAAGTGCTGTTGATAATACTTCGTGACAAATAATAGCCGACTGAGGCACCAGAATTTGCTGGAAGTGGCATGAAGTAATGCTACTATAAAACATAAGTGCTTTTAAAAATAATATCTCGGGATACTGAGTATGTTACAAACTTCCATAAACAATGTCAAAAGTTTGCAGAGAAGTGCCACACTACATCGCGTCGTACTTTAACAGATTAACAAAATAACGGTAACGGGGGACAACGGGCAAAGAATAACATACGTCGCGGCTGGACCTGGTCAAGAAAAGTGTTGATGTGTTGAAATTGAAATAGCATATATGACATAAATGTTATAGTAAAGAAGGTAGCCTGTACTTTAGTGAGAGCAAAATATTTTTCTCAAATATTCATCCTCCCCCTTAAAAAATTCCTGCTTGCGCCCCTGGTTCGGGTGAATCTTGTTTCTTGCCGAGTCACTCTATAGTCTTTCCTGTGGAAATATATTTTCTTAATAGGAATACACTGCAGTGTTTATATTATAAAAGCTTATCGCAGCTAACTGTATGTGCAGTTGAGTACCGTATTTATTCGACTGTAAACCGCGGCTCATAAAATATTTTTTCACCATTTTTTGCGGCTTATAATCAAGAGCGGCTTACATTTTTTTATATCTTTACTTTATCGAAACACATAGATCAGTGGTGGGCAAACTACGGCCCGCGGGCCAAATCCGGCCCGC
>Ga0210059_1010610_pt1 | contig 14188 bp, 7 predicted proteins | sample Ectturendosymbi2_FD_188042 | JGI IMG/M metagenome (GOLD analysis project Ga0210059, IMG submission 188042) | Ecteinascidia turbinata endosymbiont from Florida, USA - Sample 2 (SPAdes) (version 2) | ecosystem: Host-associated > Tunicates > Ascidians > Unclassified | place: Key West, Florida... | reverse complement strand
GGAGAGTTATCAGCGAACAAAGTGGTGAGAGCCTTTTAATTCGCCTTGCTTCGGCTTGGCAACGTCAAGACGTCAGGTTGCTTAGTTGGGAGACCGACCTGTGCTCCTGCAACAACTAGGTTGAACCCTCAACTGGTAGGGACCTCTGCAATAACCGACACCTCAGACCCTACACCACCAATGGAGCATTCACTGCAAAAACAACCGCATGACCCATGGGGCAAGCAAGCAGAGATGGGAGCTACAGACTACTCATGACACTCTGAAAAGAATACAAAAAAGAGTATATATGAACATTTATAAACGAAACTAGAAACTATATGAAACATTAATGCTTAAAATTAATTTAAACTTTCTTTTTGTGAGATTTGTAACAATTTAATCAACTCCATTTTCTAGTTCATGGAAAAATGTTTTGTCTGATTTTTTTACTTAATTTAAGTTTTGCCCAAGTCATTTTTTTGAAGTGGGTCAACAAAGTGCAAATGTGGACGAAAGCATTTTATTGCTATTGTGAAAATATAATTAGCACATTCATAATACCAATGTATACCACAATTCAAAATATAGTTTGATTAAAATTACAGATTAAAAAAAGAATTTCAGAGATTGTTATACAAACCTATCAGTGATACTAGCCAGTAGTCATATCGGCACAATCAGTAACATTAACCATATCAGCAAAACCAGGAACATTAGCCATATACATGATATTAGCAGTATCAGTGATATTGGTAATAATGTGCTTTTTATAAGAGGCTGTAGCAAGAAAAACCAAAGCATGATAAGGCAATGGTGGCTATTATGCAGCACCATTCAATAACTACATACACTTTTACTGACCAAAAACGAGCAATCACAATATTCTACAACTCATACCTATCCCTTCTGGATTTTCTGTGGCTTCTTTTTCTTCAACAATGCCATGTTGGAGGAAAACAAATGGCTTGGCTAACTTGGCAGTTGCCTAAAGAACACAGTTGATAAACTATAAATAGCACGTAAGAAGTATTATGAAATAATATTACTGATAGCCATATGAAAAAAGCTAAGGCATGTTGCATAACTCTATGTCATCTACAGCTTTTCAAATCATGGGAAGCATAAAGACACATAGCTGCTATGTGAAAGTTTACAAAGGGTATGTGGTACATCCATAACAATGAAAAAACTTCCTTTTTGAGTTTATTGATTCTGGTCAGCACAGGTGATGAAAGCAATGCAACATTAATAACAAAAGCTCATGAAAAACAATTGGAAATGGTTCTAATAAATGTAATTGCACCTAACAGCTGTCAGCATACTGCTCTGCTCAATATCTTATGCTTGTGAAGGCCAACTATGCCCCTTAACTTGAATCCAGGATATTAGTACAAGTGAACATGGACTGTTGGCCAAGCTATGAGATGTTTTAGTCAGGACATATTACGTTATTAATTTGATTAATTTGTTTATTTTAGATCATAACTTTTGAACCAGAAATGCTAAAAAGTCGATCAAAGGCTCAAAAGACTCGGACTTGAGATAAGTTTCCAATGAAAACTTCAGCGAAATACTTTGTCCTAGCGGTTGGGCCCTAGGCCAGGTAACCTGAGTCAAAATGGCCCAAAGAAAGGTTCACTTATGGCGTCACTCACAAAAAATCCACAACTCCCCGCCAAAATTTTTTTTCGTGTGCAGACTACTAGAAGACTTGCCAAATCTTTTGGGGGGTTTGAACCGCTCTCTAGCGCAATCGGCAGAGGAGCTATGGCGTTGGTCATTTTGGCTCATGTTACATGGCCTAGGGCCCAACCGCTAGGCCAAAGTGTTTCGCTGAAGTTTTCATTCGAAACTAGGCTCGAGTCCGAGTCTTTTGAGCCTTTGATCGACTTTCTAGCGTTTCTGGTTTAAAACTTATGATTTAAAATAAACAAATTAATTAATTATCTAATTAACTAATTAGTCAAATATTTTTACTAACTTACATCATAACTTTTGAACCCGAAACCCCAGCAGGTCATCCAAAGTATCAAAAGACTCGGATTGTAGCCTAGTTTCCGGTAAAAACTTCAGCGAAATACTACCACTTAGGGCCAGGCAAAGTGGGCCAAGATGGCTAAAAAGTCCTCCACTTATGACGTCACTCAAAAAAAACCACACCCCCCAAGCAAAAAATTTTTTTTCGAGTGCAATCTACTAGTCTGGCCGATCCGTTTGAGCCACTGAACAGCTCTCTAGCGCAATCGGCAGAGGAGCTATGGCGTTGGTAAGGCAACGGAAAACTGCTGGTTTTAGGCCGAAATCCAGGTACAAAATATTCGTAGACCAGCTCACACACACACACACGCAGCACACACACACACTCTCAAGGTGTTAAACGTATCTCATGAATATAATTCGAACTCACTGGCGGCCGTACTTCATATAAAAACAAGTAATGCAGCCGGCAATAGCAAAAGGTTGTACACCCCTGGCTTAAGTCAAAAAATTGGCTCTTGGCAATGGCACACAGGGCCCAGTAACCTGGGTAAAAACTGCCTAAACCTACCCAGTTATGATACCACCCACAAAAACCCAAAATCCAACACTTTCCATTTTCTTAATCTTAACTAGAAGACTGCCACATCTGAGGATTTGAACAGCTCTCTAGCTCAATTGGCTGGCAAGTTATGGTGGCACAAAGTCATGGTAAAAAAGTGGTTCTTGCGGGTCTTGCAGGTAAATCCACCCAGGGCCAAGCATGTTAATAAACAAACATAATTCCACAAATGTTCTCCACACCTGTAGGCATCAGCATCTAAAAATTTCAGGAAATCAAGCAAAAACTCTTTGAGTTACGCAATTTTTTATTGAATGTCCTCTGTTAAGCACAGGCTACAATTTTTTCCAACTAATAAGGTGTAATCAGTTGTTACATACCACACAATAATTTTTTGCACTTCATGTTTTGCAACAAATATTTCCATGAATGTTCTTATACCGACACGCAGAAGTCCTGAAAATTTCAAGCAAATCGAGCAAGGACTTTGAGTTATGTACAAAGTTTCATATTTTTACTTGCTGCTTGTAGGCTACAAGGCTTTTTCGAAAACAGTTAGGTGCAATCAGTTGTTAGCTAGAACATGATTACTTTTTTCATACTTGATGTTTTGCAGAAAAAAATTACACCAATTTTCTTTGTATTCACAGCCATTAGCCCTGAAAATTTGAAGTCAATTGGGCAAGAAGTATCAGAGTTATTTAGTCTCCCATCGAACGCGTACGCTACAAAACTTTATCCTATACAGTGAGTGCAATAATTTTTTGTCTAAAACACAGTAACTTTTTCACCCTAGGCGTTTTGCCAATAAAATTCAAAGTGTTCAATTTGTTCACATGCATCTTTCCTGATAATTTCAAGCAAATTGAGCAAGAAATTACTGAGATGTTTACTTTTGAATCAAGCACCTGAACACCCATTCACAGTACATTAACATCATGTTGTCTAAGTGTCACCATGGCTACGTGAACCCAGTGTAAAGCATTTGGAAACCAACTCGGCTGCCCAGTGTAGAAGGTGTTAAGCTGTATGCAATGCAGGCAAACCATCACAAAAATATAGCCTACACGAGGAGAGCATTGCATATGGTGCATACAAACGCAAGCAACTAAAAAACTGCACTAAACATTGAAATATGGTGCATACAAACACAGACAAATAAAAAATTGCACCAAACAAACTTTGTATATGATACTTGTCACAAAATGCAGTATTGCACCGCAGTTAACACTGTAGACTACTGTGGACTCTACAGTACACCAACCATTTACATCAAGTATATATTGAACTTCATTTGAAAGCAAAGCCCATGGCATTCCAATCTGTGTCCAACATTTCGAAAGGGATTCAAGACAAAGTTTATTAAAGTTTTGCATTAATCTTGAGCTACCATAAGCTGGACCTAACTTGGAACCATATTTGGAAAACTTGGATAAACTAAACTTGGCTTAATTTACACACAGAAACATTTTTCACACCATACTAGTTGCCTTAGGAAACCAATGGCAAGACATCTGGTCTCAAATCATGCAATTTTACAGATTGCTGCTGACAACTTCAATCATTGCATCATCATACTGAAACAACATGCAAAGATGAAAAATTAGTCTGTACAATGAGTAAAATATAACAATTAATGTGCTGGTTGTAACTTAACACTCTTTATATTCCAGATTAAAACCAAAAACTATTTTCAGCGTAACAACTTACATCTGAAACCAATCCAAGAACAATAACAATTGCAACACAGGCAAGAATATCAGCATGATTCTGGATAACAAACTCATGGCTCATCACAGGAGGGCTTTTCGGCTTCTTCCTTGGCATTCCCATAATTTTGCTACAACTATAGCAAAGCACTATCAATAAATTCAAATTCCTATATGGAAACCTAATATAAAACAAACACAAAATGAGCATGGCAGACACCACACACCTAAAGAAAACTGCTAAGAGAATTTACTGCATCAAAATTTTACAAGTATTTCAAAAGTGTGAAAATGCTCATAATATATTCTGAGTACAAAGGTAGTTGTAACAAATAATCTTCAGGTGTGATGAGATTAAATAAAAATAGTCACCACCACACAGCTATGCCGAGTGTCTGTCTAACATCATACTGTGCAAAAAGCACTCATGTTGCAGGTTTGAGCACTTTCCAAAGCAATCTTAATACTACATGCAGTCTAAACACGACATACAGCTGATTAATTATTTTACTACTTCAGTTTAGTAACCATAAGCTAAACTGCCCACTGATGAAATCACAAAGCTTGAAACAGTGCTACCAGAAGACTAATCCATGACACAAGGTGTCTTCACTTGTTTTGAAAAACAGACCACTGGGGTTTGTTTTTCTTTTAAAGCAAGAAGTACCTCTTTACCTTTAACACTTTCATTAGCAGGGGTTTTCCTAGTGAATGGGCTTGATACCAGACAGTGTTTGAAATTTTGACATATTTATGCCAGCTGCATTTGGAGCTGTGCACGAGTATATCATACTTTGAAATCACGCATTGAGCCACTAATTTCACATTTGCAACTCCATAATCTGCCAGTCAATTGCGCAAGAGAGCTATCGAAACCCTGAAAAGACTCAGTGAGTCCTCTGGTTTGCACAGAAAAAAAATTGGGTTTTGGTTTGTTTGTGGGTGACATAATAAGTGGGGTAGGTTTTGGCCATTTTGGCTCAGGTTACCTGGCTCTGGGCCCAACCACTAGATGGAAGTATTTTGCTCAAGTTTTCATTGAACACTAGGCTAAAATCTGAGTATTTTAAGCCTTTGATTGGTTTTCTAGTGTTTCTGGTTCAAGAGTTATGGTAAAATTACCAATTTTATGTTTTTTTGGTCATAACAACAAGATTGATATTTTAATGACAAAAAATATCAACAGTTGCTTCTTCACATAGGCTGCATCCACTTTGAAACATATAGAATCAATTCCAGTTGCTATGTTTTACATGATGCTCACTGGTTCTTTTACCACTGTTTTAGAAAATTTTTTCCAACATACCTACCTAGGAAAATGACCCATAAGCAGATGATTTCACTACCTAACATTGCTTTCAGATTCAATTTTGTTACTTAAGGTATTGGAGACAATTTCATTATATCAATAAGCAACACTGGATCATCTGTTTATGTGGATTGATAGAAATCAGAATTTGAAAAACATACATCATTCAATGCAGAATTGTAGCACAACTTGGGCAAAATATTAAAAAGTAGTGTCTGAATGAACATAGCCGGATTTTGCTTTCGAAGGAAAAAAATGTATCAGTTTTTTGCCACATATAATGCTGAGCTCATGGCATTAGCAATGGGCCTACAGTGATCCTGGTCGTGTAGGAAATGTATATTCCTGCTGTGCAAGGGGTTATCCGTTCAGCTCTCTCCATGGTTACTTTGGCTTTGCTATTAGAGATGCCACTTTTGATGTTACAAGATTAGTTTATATGTTTTCACCATCTTTTTTAGAAGCACTCTTGATGTAATTTGTTAAAATGTTTTCAAAACCAGACATGGGTTTGGATTTAGGGTTAGTGTTTTGGATTCAGGTTTATGGTTACGGTTGTGGATTACAGTCAGGATTTATAGTTAGGGTTTAAGATTAGGCTTGAGATCAGAAATTTTGCTTGATATTGTTTTATAGTCCTTCAAAAAAGTGAAAATAAGATACAGTTGCTTGGACACTGCCACATGCAAATGTCTAAGTATTACGCAATTAACACATTGGGAGCCTATCCATGATGTACCCCTACTTTGAAATCATGCATTAGCCACTATTTTTACACCACTTTGCAACTCTGTAACTCACTAGGCAATTGAATTAGAAAGCTCTTCAAACCTTCAAATGATGCAGTGAGTCTTCTAGTTTGGATTAAACAAAAACAATGTTTAGTGGAAACTAGGCTATAAGATATGCGTGTCTTTACAGCCTTTGATTAGCTTTTTAACGTTTCGGGTTCGAAAGCTATAGACAAATAATCGATGATTAATTAGGGGATTAATTTATTTATCTGCAGTTTATAGGCCAAAACATTTGAACCAGAAAAGCTGAAAAGCCAGACTTGGATTATAGCCCAGTTTCTACTAAAAACTTCAGTCAAAAAATTGGCTCTTGCAGTTGGGGCCCAGGGTCCAATAACCTGGACCAAAAATGCCTAAACCTACCCAGTTATGACATCAACCACAAAAAACCCAAAATCCAAATCTTTGCAATTTTAAAAAAATCCAAACTAGAAGACTTGCAATATCTTTTAACCTTTTCAGTCCCACAAAAAACACATTTCTTGCAGAGATTTGCAATCCTATAACTCGCCAGGCAATTGAGCTAGAGAGCTGTTCAAACCCTCTACGGATTCAGCAAGTCTTGTAGTCAAAATCGAAATAAAAATGTTTTTGTTTTTAGTGGGAGGTTTTCGGGAGGGAATGCCATAAGTGGAGATGTTTTTGGCTACCTTTACCTGGCCCTGGGCTCCGACCCATTAGGCCATTATTATGGCTCAAGATTTTTTCGGAAACTAGGCCAAAATCTGCGTCTTTAGAGCCCTTGAATGACTTTCTAGCATATCTGTAGCCGAAATTATGGCCAAAAAAAAACAAAATTGGTGAAAATTTCTGCACCCACAAACCCCAATTTCAGTTGGAACATATCGCTTTTCTAAATGGCCATCACTCGCCAGCGGATCGAGCTAGAGAGCTGTTCAAATCTGTTCTGAATGGGGGAAAGACTTGTCGTTTAGGCTGAAAAATAAACTTTTCACCGTGCGATTTTGGCCTTTCTGGCTTGTTTACAAAACCAGGGAATTCAATGCTAATTCACCTGCGTAGATACGACAATGATAGTTATCCCTGGTTACCACATAGATGCTGCAGCAAATACAACAAGACAGGCTAATACAAGCCAAGCTGATATGCTGACAGCTGAGTTCACTACCACACTGCAAGGATCACTGCTACATTGACTTCACCTGGCAGCACAATGGCCACCTAACTCGATCACAGTGAACAAAGAACTGAACATGGCGTTGAGATCAAAGAAACAAGGCAAGGATGCTCCGCTCCTAGCATTCAAGGGAATGCGCTTGAATTACTGATTAAATGATGTGGTTTGAGCAGGTCAGTAATTGATCCACCGTAACACTACTAGCGTAGGGATCACTTTCAACAGCAGCCACCATCGTACGGACTATATTTGAAAGCAATCCCTGTGTTGGTTTTCAAACTGCCTATGTATTAAATCAACTTCCTACACTGGCTGTAGAAAAACTTCAAGTCAATCCCTGTGCCGGTGGTTTTGGCTGACGCCGCTGACCCTTGCTTGATTTTTCTTTTTGCATGATATTGAAAATTGCATATAAAGTTATCCTTTTGTACATCAGCATAAACATTAAAACTCCATGCAGATGTGTCCATTTATTTTGTTTTATCACTAGTCCAGTGACATCATTTCACCAAAACTTCTATTTCAATTAAGTTACGGCCTGTACTGCTTTTCTTTACATGATTAAAGTTACATACTGCTAAAATTTACTGTCAGTTGGTGGTCAGCAATCTGTGGGCCATTTGGCACCTTTCATTGGCATGCGCAACACTTTCTGTTGTAGGCTGTGTGGTATAACAAGCTATAGTCCTGCACCAGTTATGTTGGCAAAAACATACACAATTGCAGCAACTACGAAACATTGATTGTTTGATGTTAACAAAGCATTGATTTAGTCATTACTCATTACATGGTTTATGACCTTAACAAAGCATTAATTCTGTCATCATATGGTTATGACATTATATAAAAACAGGTAACAGCATAGGCTTGAAATTAGGCTTCTAACACCTTCGGAGCTGGCCAAGTTTTGCTTTGAAAAAGGTACCATATATATTTGCATATATACCGATCTCGTGTGTAAGCCGACCCTAAAAGAACTGTCCCAAAATGAGGAATTTTGCAAAAACTCATGTATAAGCCAACCCCAAAATAATCACAGCGTGTTATGATCAGGTGACTGAAAAAGCAAAATGGCAGCGCCCTGAGTAAACACAGTGTGCTTAATCAGATGTGATTATGTTGCATTTTACGAGGTACAGTTGAAATTATATTAAAATTGAGCTGTAGTTTGTTGGAATTAACTTTCTTTCGTGAAGTCTCAATTTTTATGGCTGCATATATGACTGAATGGTAATAACGGTGATATTGCGTGATCTGAGAAGTGGCATCATGTCAATTTGTTTGTGTGAGATCAGATTTATGCATGTATAAGCCAAACCCCTAATTTGATAAATTTTTTTTTGAGTTTTAAAGTCGGCTTATATGCGAGTATACATGGTATAATTTGCCTATATTGGCCAAGTCTTTGCAACTCCATAATTCACCAGTCAATTGTGCTAGAGAGCTGTTCAAACCGTCAAGACTTGGTGAGTCTTCTAGTTCACGATAGAAAAAGTTTTTAAGTTTTGGGTATTTTTTTTTTGCGAGTAACATAAGTTGAGGTAGGTTTTTGGCCATTTTGGCTCAGGCTGAAAAAAATTTACCAAAAGTTGGTACTTTTACCCTGAACCCTAACATGTATTACAGAAACAAATGTTAAATCATATACATAACGATCATTCACATAACACAGATGATGGTGGGCAAACAATGAGCTGAGACTAAGAGTTGAGGTATGTACAGTTGAGCAGGTGAAGCATGCACATACTACGTAGGTGAGAGAAGCAACAATAAGGGTTATGAGGCACAGAGCAATGCAGTAAACACAACATTTCAGAACAAAAGCAAGGGCAAAAACAGTATTGGTAGTGACTACAAGTCTGCCATACGATGCACGTGACACAGTTCAAATAAAACGTTGAGTTTATCGTGTCACCGTCGCGGTAGCATTGCAGATGTATTGACGTCTGCTGTGCAAATGGTTTTCCGTTCAGCTCTCACCTTGGCGACTTTCATTTTAGTAGTAATAGTTGCACGTTTCAAATCATGGGACTAGCTTTTATTTACTTTTTTCAAAACCTTTGTGCTCAGATTTACAGTTTAGGTTTAGGATTTACGTTTGGGGTTTAGGTTAAGGGGTTAGGTTAAGGAGATAGGTTAAGGGGTTAGGTTAAGGGATGTTTAGGGGTTAGGTTTAGGGATTATGTTTAGCGTTTTAGCTTTAGGTTCAGTATGTTTCTACGAAGCCTACTGCAGTCCACTGCACTCGTAGTGCATTAGTTTACTGTGGTACAAGGTAAAGAATGGATGTCTGTCAAAGTTGATATCATTAACGGATGTGTGATGATGATGACATAACCCACTAACTGGAGTGGTAAGATTTGTTACACAATAAATAAAGGTACAGACACAACAGCTTTGTCCTTACATATGTTATGACAGCCATATGCATCTATCATGATATACATGAGGACAAAGCTCAGATTTGCCCTTTTGAGGAGCACCGTCACTGCAATATGAGGATTCTGAGGCAAACGAAGCGATGTCCACCTGCAAGACCTCACAGATTTTGACTTCAGTTTAATTCCTAGGCCCATAATCAAGCTGAGATGCGGGGTCAATGATATGACACCAGTTACATATGTGAAATAGGTGGCTAGTAGTAGTTTACATTAAGTCATGACATTTTGTGAAACTGTACCTTTTTTCTAAAACTAAATTTACTTCTCTCATTTACTAAACATATTTTGTTTTTCATGTACCCAACACTTATTGCATTAATGTTTGTTGCTAATACTATTGTAATCTGTCCATGCCCTTGTCTCTTCAACATCATTTGGTGACACCATGCATCTGGCTAGACATAACTCATCTCACTTGGAACTCACTCCATTAGTTAGGGTCCGTGGGTAAATTGTTATTTCTTTACAATTTATATGTATAAACATTGTTTTCTGCCCTTGCTACTTGTTTTTGTAATGAAATGTTAATGTTTCCAATTGCAGTGCTCTTTGCCTTGCAACCCTTATTGCAGTTTGCTTCCTTCACCCACAGTATGTGCTTGCTTCAACTGCCCATCTGTACATGCCTCAACTCTTCACCCACTGCTTACCCACCATCATCTGTGTTATGTTGATGTATATTGTGTATGTACTATAGAACAACTGTCTTATACACTTTTTAAATTGCAGTATTCTCCACCCTTTATGTATTATTTCTGTAAATATTTTTTGTTAACTTGTTTTTCTTGCAAGGCTGGATACTCTGTTTTTTATGTACTTTATGCCTGATTCTTTCCCATTATTTGGTTCAATGGCTTTCTGCATTTGGGTTTTTATGATCCTTTTAATAGGTGGTTCAATATTGCTAGGTACGTTTGCTTTTTATGTGTTACAAAATTGTCTCTTTTGTTTTGATACAACAGAAAAAAAAATTTTTCGCTGCAATTTAACATACCTTTCCCCAAATATGTCATGCTGAAAAGTTGCAATATTTAATTCTTTATATTTTCACAACTGTTGAAACCAAAATTTTGGTTCAACTTGAGGTTGTTATCAGGAATGGAATAATCTTGGTATGAGAGCAATGGTGGCTGATAGTAGGCCTAGGCTAAAGTTAGCAACAAACATTACTTTTACTACTGTTTTAGTGTCGGAAGTGGCTAAGGAATCCAAGAATATTCTTATTTCAGAACTTGTTCAACCACACCTCCTCGCACGACATGGTTCAAATAAAGCAGTCAGTTTGTCACTTAAGCGGCGTCTTCCTAATAGTGTAGCGGATACGTTTCAGATCTGATGTGCCAATGGTCACGGTGTTGAGTTTGCCTCTCACCTGACCTTGGCGACTTGGCTTGCGCTTTCGTAGTAGTGACAGGTTGCACGTTTCAATTAAGGAAGTAACTATTCATCTGCCTGCCTTGACGCAATTCAAATAAAAGGGTCACTTTGTCGTTCAAACCGTGTGGATCGTAGATGTATAGGGTAATGGTTACGTGCTACGCCTTCTATGCTTTAGGTTTTCGGTTCGAATCTCACCTTGCCGACTTTGGTTTTGTTTGTTTTTCTTTCGACTTTCCTTTTATTTTTTTCTTTACTTTTTTCAGGTTTACATTACGTTTACGAGTTAGTGTTAGGGATACGGTAGCATTAGGTAAGGTTAGGGTTAGCTTAGCTTGGGGTTAGTGTTAGGATTATCTTAGCTTAGGGTTAGCTTAGCGTAGGTTTAGGCTAGGTTAACATTAGGTTCGGATTAGGGTTAGGGCTAATGCTAGGTTTAGGGTTTATCTTTTACATTTACTTTGTTTCTCCCAAGCCTACTGCACTCTTGTCATGCATTACTATCATGTTACAGAAGGCGGTCGAATAAGGCTTCAAATTTGAAGATCCGCAGACGGTTCTAAGTTCTATAGCCACTGCCTTCAATTAATGGGACCAGTTTTTCTTTACTTTTTTCAAAACTTTTGGTTTAGGGTTTGGGTTAATAAATAACTAATAAGGATTAGCGTTAGGGTAAAAGTTACAGTTAGGGTTAAGGTTAGATTTTAGGTTTACCTTTTGCATTCATTTCATTTACTATGTTTTTACTAAGCCTATGCATTTCGTCGTGCTTTATGGTCATGTTACAGGAGGTGGTCAAATAAGGTTTCAAATTTAAAGATCCACAGGCGGTTCTGTAGCCACTGCCTTTACTGTCATTGACATTTCTCAGCATAAATTATTGTTTTTTATGATTCCGGTTACGCAATTTATATCCGCATTTATAGGGCACCCTTTATTGTCTGTGATGTTACAGTTGGCAGACAAATGAGTTTTCAAATATGAAGGTCCACAGGCACACCTGTAGCCATGCCAACAGTATTTTATCCACAAAAATCATGAATGTGTAATACAGTTACCCACAGACCAAGGCATATGCAGTATTACAGTTGTATCATGCATGTATCGTATGTCCAACCAGGCACATAACATCACCAACTGAAGTTGAACAGGCAAACGCAATTAAGATAACTCAATTCAATTGTCAACTGTGAGGTCAGCAGGTTAAACGAAAAAATAGTTACTCTGCTACGACATCTCGACTCGTGTGACTACTAAGTACTATTCCACATAACGTATGGGCTCAGTCCTTTAGGCCACAGGACAGTTGTCAGGAAAGCTACTGTAGACCTACAATAATTCAACAATACTGTATAGCCCAACTGCACGCGTTAACGTTCCAACGCAGCCACCGATGCCACTCACACACATGCTCCTAAGTTTCCAACGTACCAAGGGATAACACACATATTTTCGCTTGACATGATCGTGACGTGTACACGTAAGACGGTCAGAGTTGAGTGAATTACACTACAGTCAGCCACAGAAGGGCTGAAGTGAGGGAGTCCATTACTTCGTCTCGGAGCCAAAAGTGGTTTTGAATCCGGAGTGCTGGGTCGACTCCAACAAGATTCTGCACTTTTCTTTAGGATCCGGTGGCGGATTCAAAAATTTGTGAATAAACGGACGCGGATCCGCAGTCGCTTGTCATCCACACCAGGTTAGCCATTGTGGCAGGACCTTTGATGCCCTCCTGCTGAGAAACAATTTGCATCGATTTTTTATACGATGCACATCTTCATCCAACTTTTTTATTCGATCGGTTCAAATGCCTGATGCTTTGTACAAATCTTCATATTTCCTCAATTATTCAACGCTCCTGCATGATGGAAACGAAGTGCAGCAGTACTTGGCATGGGCGCAATTAGGTGGGGGACACGTTCCTCACTTTTTCAGACGGGGGGGACATAATATGCTATGTCCCCCCACATTTTTCTCTTTAGGTTTTGTATTTGGAGAGGTTACAAAAATAAAAATGACATTTGTCACGTTTCATGTTAGATGCATAGCGAAGCCCAGCTGATGTTGAAACAGAGTTTGATGTGATACCACTGATTCTGATATTTTTATAAGCTTTCACTTCGATAAAATGATTTTTAGCATTTTGCAATTTTTTAGAGGCCGCGAAAGGTTGTTAACTGCTTCTCTCCGACATTTCACCCTGTGTGGTTTCAGTGATGTTTATAGTAGGCTAATCACTGGTTGTATAGGCCTACTCAGAGTTGGGCAGTAGTGAGCTAATGTAGCGAGCTAATTTTCCGGTAGCGTTAGCGGGAGCGGTGCTCTTCTTTGAAAGAAATAACGGATGCGGTAGCGAGCTATCACCATTTTACCGCTATTCGCTACTTTGGCGTGAGTGGTGGCCAAAGGAAAAAGTTCGCAAGAGCTCCTCTGTATCAGAACAATCACATTGTTCTCTACATGTAAAAGAACTTAAAGTCACAACAACTTGAAGGACAAGCTGGAAACTAAAGTATAAAACTACCGAACAACTGCTAGATTGTGCAGTTACTGGAAGACTGATGTACAGCTACTGAAAGGCTGAAAATACAGTAATTTTAACCAAAGAAGATCGAAAACAATGAAGCATGAAGAATGTCAACAATAAGCCAAGGGTCACAATGAAAGAAAAGCTAAATATACTGTAAAATTCACTAAGGAAATCCGGAAACCAAGAACTGCGAAGAATGCCAGAAGCGAATGCGACCTGCTGAGTCGACTGACAAATGAGACTGATAAACAAGTATCACAACGCAGACAAGACCGGAAACGCCCACTGAAAGCTTGTACCAATCAGGTTCTGAGCTGTATCCGTTGTCTAGCCAACGGATGTACGTCAATCATGTACGACAATTAGAAA
>Ga0210059_1010609_pt1 | contig 14189 bp, 7 predicted proteins | sample Ectturendosymbi2_FD_188042 | JGI IMG/M metagenome (GOLD analysis project Ga0210059, IMG submission 188042) | Ecteinascidia turbinata endosymbiont from Florida, USA - Sample 2 (SPAdes) (version 2) | ecosystem: Host-associated > Tunicates > Ascidians > Unclassified | place: Key West, Florida... | reverse complement strand
TCTTGAGTTTGTTTTTTCTCTGCTGTTACTTCAGCCTTTCAACTTTTCACCCGTAAGCTTTGCTTGCAATTTTCAGGACTGAGGATGCGTAATTTTACGTGAAATCGATTTCCTATTAAAAATTTGTTGATTGATTCCTTGCTTACACCCATCGTGGAAAGTACATACTTGAATAGAGATATGTGCAAGCTTGAATCATCGCAAAAAGACGAAAGCAGATAGCAGTCGACTGATTCCTCGAAAGCATACAGAAACACTAGTGCTTTTAAGTGTTGCGAACGTTTGTGGCACAAAGCCACAAACAGTCACAATTGGCAAGTAAAAGCTCAGCCCGGAGTCGGAGTCGTTAAAATTTTCTGCGACTCCGACTCCCCAGGTTCAAAATCCTTCGGACTCCGACTCCACAGCCCTGTTCACAAGTCACAATCACATGACAAGTTCGAAACGCATGACAAGTTAGGAACTTCTTGTTTACGTTGAGACCGATGGTGGCTGAAATTAGGCCTAGGCTAGTAACAAATATTATTTTTGCGACCTTGTTGGTGTTATTTCTTACCGTAAAATATCGGCTTTTGCCACACCGGTTACGTCATTTTATGTCCACATCCAAGATCCGCAACTGACGGATATCCGTCTTTTACGTGGCACCATTTAAAATGAATCAATCTTTTGTAAAGATTGAAAAGTAACGCTCAATTACATGACAATGATTGTCACATCTCTGGTTAATTGATGAAGATTAATCCCTGGTTATCTGTCTCAGTCTGCAGATGCAATGACTTACCAATTCTCTCGTAGCATTGCTGCCACCATGTTGTGATGCATTGCATGGCTGAAGTTGTGAAGGTACCTTATATATGTCTAACAGGGCACACTATTAGTATGCCCCAATGAATAAGGTTGAAGAGACAAGGTGGAAAAGACACTTGACGTAAATACCACTATGATCACTAAGATCACCAAGATCACTAAGATCGCCAAGATTACTAAGATCGTTAAGATCAGACATGAACACTGAAGTTACTGGATCCAATTTAATAGTGAAGAAAATGTAGAAGTGAATTGCAAGTCCAATGGTAAGTGCACTGCCCTTTTCTTGAGCTGTCTTGCCTAGTAGAAACTAGTTGACATTTCAGGCGACCCCAGGGAGCGACAGTGGATCCACCAGCGCCTGTCTTTGGCCATGGTCAGAGGGAACACTGCCAGCATATTGGCCTGTATGCAAGTTTGATCTGATCTTAGCCATCTTCAGTGCATTAGCCAGTGTTCCTTCTCGTCACTTGCCTCTCTAAAATGAATGGCTATTGCCTTCTGAATGTTTGCGTTTTCTGTAAGCTTCAGTATGTTTTTTTATGCTTTCTGTAAAGCCTCTGTGCAGTATTGTTTTGCTCCCCTTTTCAGGAATCCTGGCTAACCTGATTTTGTTTGTTTTTTACTTTTTCATGTATCCAACACATAGATAATGGATTAATGTTTACTGTTAAACCTTTTTGTAATTTGTCTTTAACTCGTCTGTTCAACCTATATACAAGATGAAAGCAAATGCTCACAAGGTGCACAAAACGAAAAAACGAAAGTAACAAAAGCAAGAAAGAAGCACATGCACAGAGAAAAAAACAGAGAAATACAGCGAAAATACAATAAAAAAAGACACAATAGACATCAACATAACACAGATGATGGTGGGCAAGCAATGGGTGAAAAGGTGACACATGTACAGATGAGCAGGTGAGCAAGCACACAGGTGAAGGAAGCGAGCAGCAATTAAATAAGGGTTATGAGGCAGAGAGCAATGCATTTTAACACAATTCATTACAAAAGCAAGTAGCAAGGGCAGAAAACAAAGTTCATACATACAAATCATGAAGAAATATAAAATTACCCACAGACCATAGTGGGGTCTGTTCAACCTCATTTGGGGGTGCTATGTCCCTGGCTGGTGGAACACACACACAATGGTGGTATTCCATCATGGTCCAGGTATAATTTACTGTATTTTCATGTGTAAGAAAAAAAAGTCCAATTTCACTCGTAAAATGTATAGTAAGCAAGTCATAGCTTTTTGACAACAAAAACGCCACAGTATATTTATATAGATGTAGTCAAATACGGTTCTGATCCTCAATCTGAAAAATTTAACAGTGCGGATCCATTTGGCGGCGAAATAGACACTACCAAGATTTAACACAAGGGTGCAAAATTTTTTGTGAATGTTAATAGCATACATAAAATTTTAGTAGGGCATTCTTATAAGCTTTGCCATACAGCATTCATAATAATATACATAAAGTAGTTTTAAAAAATGTTTGTGCACTCCATGTTTTTCATTGCGTAGTGCGAGTGCGTGTCTGTATTTTTGCACCCCTGAGTTAACACATCAGTAATTCGTGGTTTTTCCAAAAAAATGGACTCGATACTGGGTAGTTTTTGAGAGTTGGCCATGTTTACAGTATGCCAGTTCACAAAAAAACATCTTGCAATTGAAGTCCAGAAACAAGGGCTTAAATTGTGTAATCTGTTAGGTACCTTCATAGTTTTCGTATGTAAATACAAATATGCCTATACAAAATTTCAAGAGAAAAGGATTATACAATAGAATTTGTCTAATTTATCATCGTTTAATTAGTTTAATTCGTTAGTTTTGTCAGTTCCGGCAGAATCCCATCTTTTGTGTACATTTATGTTCATGTAATTTGTCAATTTGCTCAATTCGTTATTTCTTTTTATCCCTGAACAACATTTTGTTCGGCTAAAAGCATTTTGTTCAGTTTGGCTTGCAGTTCCGCTTTTGATGTTTAAGCAGCTAGTTGAACACATGTGGGAATTCAAACAAGTTAAGGATCTATATTTGAGAATTGTTGCACCTCACAATTTGCTTACCGAATTTATACACGAGGTGCGAAGTGCTACCCGACTCCCGATTGATAGAATGCAAAAAGTCTTTAAAGTTTATTAAAGATTTGAAAAGTGTTAGATTAAATGGAGGAGTCTAGATAGATCATAGAAATTAATTGTATTCAACCATAACGTCATAAACTTGTATATTACTGCAAATAAAACACTATATATATATATGAGTTACTATGATAAAATATACGAGCTTCTATGATAGAGTTTTCACCTGTTTGCATAATTCGCCACTTCACCTAAATGGTCACTTTTTTCTAATCCCCTTGAGGTGATAAATTAGGCAAATTCTGCTGTAGCTGGTGTCCAATAGATGTGAGATCTACGCTGGTATGCAACCTGGTAACTGTCCTGTAAATACAAGTACTTAAAGCTTCATAGGCTGACAGAAAAGCATCAAGCAACAAGCCACCAGGGTTGATAAACATGATTTTTTCAAAAAATTAAATCATATTTTTTTTTTTTTATTATTTGTTGTATTTAATGTGTAGGGGGTAGCTCACAAGTAGTAATTTTTAATTTTAAGGAGTTTGTTTTAATACAACTCTTTTGTGCTTTGTTTCTTGTATATACAGCAACTAGAATTCAGCTGAACTTTCATTCAAACTTGCTTTGCACTTATGCATCACGCTTAAAGCAAATCAGTTAATAACGCTAGTACTGGTGTACAAAAGGAAATATTTTGGAATGACAATACTCAAACCATTAGTTCATCAACTTCATTAACACTTATGGCATGTTAAGAAGCTCGTACAAAAATACAAGCTTACCAGCCTTTTTGGTTTGAAGTCTATTATAAAAATTGATTATTGCAATGCAGCTTTCACTAATTCAGCTTCTGCAAAAGTATAACTTGCATGCACAAAATGGTAAGAACCTATAATGCATGTGTTATTATGAATCTTAATCAAAAATATGTTTTCAAGCTACTATTTCTGCAGTCAACAGTGGAATTTAGATGCATATTTGCTGGAATTTAGATGTAGCTTTTGCTTTATGCCAGGCACGTAGCCATGGGGGCATTCAGGAGCAGTGCCCCTAAATTTTTTTGTGTCCCCCAAATTTTGTTGTGCCCAGAAAAATTTGTTTCAAACATATATATATATACCACAATAAAACCAAAACTCTTGTCTCATTAAAAGTTTATTTTGCCCACCAAACCTCAAAGCCTAGCTACAGGCCTGCTTTATGCCAGCCTACACTTCCAAATTTGTGACATTCTGACAGTTCTGACTTCTGAGTCTGCAAATGTTAGTGATGTCAGTCCACATGATTTTTGCAGTTAGTTGGCATAGAGTATGATTGATAAAACTTTAATTGCTTTTGTGTTGTCATAAGAAGTCTCTACCTTCTTTAATAATAAATAAGTGAAACCAATTAGAAAACCAATTAAATGTGTCATACAAAGCATAGAAAGCTTCAATACTGCATGATTTTTGCTTAATTTTTTGGATTTTGTCATTGATTTAAATGAAATGATTTAAATCAATCAACTCTGATTAGAAATAGCTCAACTTTCATTCAAACTTTTTTGCGCTTTTGCAATATCCATTAAATGCAAATAAGCTCATAACACCAGCACCTGTGTACGAAATGAAATATTTATTGAAATGCCAATACTGAAACTACCAGTTTAGTAATTTCATTGACACTCATGGCATACATGCATAAAATGTAAAAAACCTATAATAAGAATTTATATCTGTTTCATGAATCAAAAATATGTTCTGTAAATACATTTACAGTCAACAGCCTTCATATTTGATGGAATTTTAATGGAACTTTCACTTTATGCCAGTCTTCATTTTCAGTCTTGTGGCATTCTAACAGTTATGACTTCTGAATCAGCAAGCGTTAGTAATTTCAAGCCAAATGTCATTTTTGTAGTTAAACGACATAGAATCTGTGACCTCACAGTTGCTATGATCAATAAAACTTCAAGTGGTTTTAACGTGTGTCATAAGAACTCCTTGCCTTCAACAATAATACTGTATAGGCCTATTAGAATGAAAACCTATTAGAATGCCAATTAAATGCGTCACAGAGATCACACAAAACTCTAAAACGACATCATTTTTCTGCTTGATTTTTTTGATTTTTATTGATTTGAATCATGATTTTTATTGCTTGGTTTAAATCAAATCAAATGAATTAAATCAAGCAACCCACCAGTCATCATGGAAAAATGTCATCTAGAAAACTCCTTTGGACACAAGCACAAAGTACATGCTTATTCTTCATATTCATTTCTCAGGTATTTTCTTTTTCTCACCTAAGTTTTCCACTGTTCAGTCAAGGTGAAATGATTTCTATAGTACCGTATTTATTCGATTGTAAGCCGCGACTTATAAAGTTTTTTTTCATCTTTTTGTGCTGCTTGCAATCAAGGGCAGCTTTTTTTTCTTTAGCTTATCAAAATGTCTAGATGATGCCTAGTCTGCCTTGGCTACATTTTTTTGACCCTCATTCCGCATTATCTTTCTCTCTTCAGCATTGTGTGCATACTCTGCCACAGGAGGGATTATGATGAACAGAAGGCAGCTATTGGTGAATCATCATTACCAGGGTTGCTAATTAAACACAAAGCATGCTGTACATGAAAGTATCTGAGAGACTTAGGTAACCTACGGTGAGGTGCAGCTTACAATCAAGGGTGGCTTACATTTATTTTTGAACACCATTTCATGTGGCTTACAATGTAGGGCAGCTTACAATCGAGTAAATACGGTATATGAAAATAATTCATGCCTTTTTTGCTATATATAGCAAAATGAGCCGTGCCATATATGGATTATACTGGCGCATAGTAGTGATGTCACAAATTATGCAAACCTAGGAAAATACCATGCTTTGCACCTGTGCCATCTGATCATGCCTGGTAAATTTTAATGGATCTCAAGGACACCTGTAAATACCACAAGATCACCCTAAGATTGCTAAGATTAAAATTGCTAAGATTGTTAAGATCATTAAGATTGCCCAGATTACTACGATTGTCAAGATTACTAAGATCGCCAAGACAACTAAGATCACCAAGATTGCTAAGATCGAAAATGAACATTAAATTGTACTGGATCCAATTTACTAGTGAAGAAAATGCAAAAGTGAATTGCAAATCCAATTTCTGTCCAAAATTTAAGCAAGTCACAACTTTTTAACAACAAAACGCTGCTGTTTCTTTTAATGAATTCAGTCAAAGACGGTTCCGATCCTAGCTATATTTTTTTGAAAAATGAAACAGTGTGGATCCAATCTGAAAAAGCGTTTTATAGTGGATCCAGTATAATTTAACGTTCCTCTTTTATTTTAGCAATCTTTGCCATCTTAGTAATCTTGGTGATCTTAGCAATTTTAATCTTACCAATCTTAGTGATCTTAGCAATTTAATCTTAGCAATCTTAGTAATTGTAGTGATCTTAGTGATCTGAACGATCTTAGTGCGATCATAGCGATCTTAGTGATCTTGTGGTATTTACAGGTGTCCAATCTCAATAGTCATTTGTGCTGCATGAATTGACGGTTGGTTTGAATATAAAGAAATAACAACGATCGATATTTTTACACGGCAGTGCCTACAGAACCGCCCGTGACTCTTTAAATTTGAAACCTTATTCGACCATCTCCTGTAACGTGACAGTAATGCATGACGAGAATGCAGTAGGCTTAGTAGAAACATAGTAAACATAAAAGGTAACCCTAACCATAGCCCTAGTGCTAACCTATCACTAACCCCTAAACCAAAAGTTTTTTAAAAAGTAAAGAAAAACTGGTCCCTTTAATTGAAATGTGAAACTAGTCACTACTACAAAAATGAAAGTTGCCGAGGTAAGAGGCGAACTGAAAACCATTGGCACAGTAGGCCTGCAACACATCTGCTATGCTACCAGGACGACAACGCTTAGGTGACAAACCGACCGCTTTATTCAAACCGCATCATGTGAGGCAGTACTGTCGAATAAGTTTTGAAATAAGAAGATCCATGGTTCCGTAGCTACTTTCTTTTTACACACATCAGTAATATGTGCAAAAATGTTTTGTCTTGTTTTTGGCCTAGATATGTTTGATTTTCACAGAAAAGACAGCTCTCACCGAAGCGTAAAATGTACTTGATGCTTATTCATGTGAGACAATAGAACTTGTATACCAACCTGTTTTGTTCAGTCATAAACTCAAATGTTTTTGAAAAGGCTGATAAAAATTTAAGTAATATCAGTCAGAATTTCTGAAAATATAGGCTAATGAACACTGCTAGGGCAAGTTTTAATACAAATGTGAGACAAATGACTGAAATGCTTCAGTGGCCAAAATTTCTTAGCAAAAAAATGACTGAAACGTCTCAGCGAAAATAAAACAGATACCAAATATAAACTTTTATCACTCTTGATAACAAACACAGTATTTGAATAACTTATCCATGAACATGAAACAATATACTTGGCCATTATCAATGGGCAGTGACTATTTTGCCTCATGAGGCGCAAGCACTGCTGGAGATATTTTGCCTTTAGCTTAACGTGATTGATTGAAATAGTCATATGTTGTTTTGTTTTAAGTCATAAACTGAATTTATTTTAAACTACTGAAGAAAATTGAATCGATTCAGTCATGATGTCCAAAAAAGCAGGTTAGTGAATATAGTCTCCGTGAGTTTTAACATACTATAATGGGACAAATGTTATAAAAGACTCAGTGAAAAAACTACCCCAAAACCCAGGTTTATACTAATTTCACTCCTTCCTTGTTGCTGCTATAGTGTTTGTTTTATAGGGACATTACATTGAATAGGATTATCTGAACATTATTCTTAGTTCCTTGATGTTGGTTATTCATGGTTGACTCTCTTACCAACACATGATCGGTCAGCAGTATGCAGTGGTTGCTGTCTTCAGATGTCTAGTTGCCTTTTAATAGATGTAAACCACACCCTTTTATAGTTCAACTACTGAGAGGCTGGTCTAAGAAAGGTTGAATCGATTCTTTCTTTTCAGCACCAGAGTAAAAACGCTAAAGAGCGAAAACTGTGCTTCAATATAAAAGGGTTATGTCAACACAGGCTGCATCCATTTAAACTAGGTTAACACTTAGGTGCCAATTGTTGCCCAGCATTTTTTCACAACTGGGTTGATCATGCAGCACACTTGAATTGCGTATGAAATTTGTTTCAATTTAACTTCATAGCATTTTCATAGTGGTTAACAATTTTACCATCAACTTAAAACCCCTTCAAAAAAATTAACCAACTGTTAAGGGATACTTGATTGGACAACCTGGTCTACAGGTTTTTTCATTGTCTTAGTGTTTTTTTCAATATACAGGAGTGTGCAAATTAATTGACTCACTGGCAAAAAAACAGCCCTAAATTGCTTTTTGTTGTTTTGTTGCGGTTTGAATTAAACCAAAGCTGTTTGTTATACGCAATATGATCACTTTTCTTCTTCATTAACTCTTCAACACATCTTGGCATTGATTCCATGAGTTTTTGGCAGTCTTGAGCAATATTTCATCACAGAACCATATTGCAAAAATAGCTCCAGGGAGTTGGTGAGGGTGGTGCAGTAGTTATCCACTCCCCCTGTTTTGACAATTCTTCACAACTTCTTGATGGGTTTCATGTCGGGTGAGTTCCCAGGTCAAACCTTGAAACCTTGCTCTTCTAAAATTGCTTCATTTTTTGCAGAATTACAGGGAGCCAAATCTTATTTAAAAATATCTCTTCCAGCTATAAGCGTTCGTTCCATTTCTCTAACCACATTTTGTCACACCACTTCGCTTTATTTTTTCATGTTCATCATCCCTGTAATAGGGTAAAGTGATCAAACAACTTGGAAGTTGAAATAACCCCAAAACATTTTCTTTTTGGAATGCTTAACACTTTGGTTGATGATGACCCATTATGATCTTCTACCCATAACTTTCCCTGATATGACAACGTTGCTGACCTTGCACCAAACACAGACTTTTGTTCAAAAATAAAACCTTTTTCCAAGCTTCTGCACTCCATTATTTGTACCTTGTGCTCATGAAAACCTTTTGCATTGCATTTTCTCAGTCAAAAGTTGATTTGTTTGCGGCTTGCTAGCCTTTCTGCCAGCTAAAACCAGCTTTCTTCTCACAAGAGATGCACTAATTTTTACTTCAGAATACTCCAAATCGTTTTGTTGGTCACTACTAATTTTTCTTGCGTTGGTTTTTGCTATTTCTCATGATATATGCATGTCTTTTAGAGTTGGTGTAATTTTTGACCATGTTTTTCCTTTTTAATTGAGGGTAAATGGCCCTGTTACCTTGACCTGTCTAATAACACGACATTTGGTGTTTGACCTACTCCAGTCATGTTGGCAACATCCCACAATGACCTTTGGCAATGCGGATGGAGGGTTGAAATACTGGCATACCATTTGGGATTAGTACCTGTCATTTACTTTCAACTTTCTGCAACCAAACATACCACTAGAAACAGCTTGAAGGGGACTTCCCTAGTGAATAAATGACGTAAGTCCCATAATGATGTCATAAGTGAACCCATTGTTCGCAACAAGCATTGTACAATGTTTTTCATTGCTACAATATAAAAGTCGAGTTTCTACCGAACGAGCATGTTTAAGCTCTTCCAAAGTTCTTGCACATGAAAAAATCCTATTGAGTCAATTAATTTACTACTGTAACTTTTATATTCGTTTCTTGCTCAACTGATTAATGGTTGTTGTCTATCCAAGAAAGCCATGGCCTAGTATAAGTGTATTTATTACAACAGCTGGGTGCCTTCTTCAAGTAAGAATTCTTAGTATTGCTTTGTTCAGTTTCGTTACATTCGGTTTTGTACTTTTTTTAGAGTGTCAAGAGTCTGTTTTTTTGCTGGAACATTTTGGTTGTTTGTCTGAAATAGCTTAAAAACATTCTATCAGTTTTTTGTTTTACAACATTTTTGTATGACTGAAAAAGGCATTATGCCTGAATTGACTTATTTTTTTGGCCATTTAAAAAAAAGTTCAGTCTGACTGAAACAAATCTAGTCACAAGAAGTCTAGGGTGCCCATCTCCGCTTGCACTGCAAGTCACACAGCTATTTTCTTAGTAAATACTGCATTGATGACGAGTTAATGGCAGCACCAGACATGGGATGATTACATCACAAATGTAATCAATTACAATTACTTGCCACCTGCTTGATTGCAAATTAACAAAATCACAATATAATCGATTACTATTCAGTGAATGTCATCGTGTACATTTGTCTTGAAACATCTTCAGAAGGAAAACCAAACCCATTTGCATGGTTAGATGTAAGGATACTTTCAGACACAAAGGATATGAATCAATGCAGTAAACAAATTTACCAATCTGTAAGGATGAAGCAGCGGAAAAAAGAAAGAACACACTCATTGTTTATTGAGATGTTTGTGTGGTCAAGAAACCGGTGGTCTAACTAGAGGTTTTGAGCTAGAGGGGAAACTTAACTAAAAGAGACCCGCAGGTCTCTGTAGGGGACCTACTGGTCAACACTCCTATTGGAAAGAAACTTGAGAAATAATGGTGAATTCAGGTATGGATGGCTATACTGAAACCCCAAATCAAAGGAAAATACTTTGAGAAACCTCAAAAGACGACAACCTAAATATGATTTAAATGGGTGCCTGGTTTTTACATTCAGCTGGCCAGGGCATTCAAATTGCCCCTTTTCTTTCCTGTCAGTTACTTCACTGCAACAAACACTTTATATATTGATTAAACAAAAATAATTCAATGTTCAAAATCTTTGTTACAGTTGATAAACATCAAGGCTTCAAATCTTTTTATCAGTCAAACAACATTTATCAGGCTTGAACATTTGTCCAGCAATGCGGAAAATTTGTTAGTACTGTAATTTCAAAATTAATGAATATGTTTTCTAACTACGGGTTACAATTGTCTGCAAGCCAGCATAGCATTGTGCAGCTTTTAAATGAAATGAACAGTGATGCTAATATAGTGGTGCATCTGTCTATTGGAACAAAAGTCAATGGTCAACAAAACCTTGGTTTCATTGAGTTTTGTTTTACTAGTATCTGGTGGATCATGGTTGACATGCTAGTTATCAGTTTTGTGAAAGGGCATGGACGTCCACAAGGGTGTAAAACGGACATTTTACCCTAGGAAATTGGGACTAAGAACCAAAAATTTCTAGAAAACCTGACGTTTGCAGCTAAGTTCTGATTAATTCATTTTAATTGTTGCAATAACAGTTTATTTGCCGGTATGACACTGCACAAGAGCCAGGTTCACTGTTCTGGTGTCATGCAATGATGAGATTGTAGTTCGCTCATGTTTGCTCCTTTGCCTGCAGAGACAGGTTGTGAAACCTGCTACCTTAAAGCAGATTGTTCTACTCTTGGTCTTTATTGCATAACAATAACACGGAAATAAATCTTCAAACATTCAGTCCAAGTTACGGTAGTAGGCATTTTTCCGCATGTGACCAGGGTTCCCACTGCAGATATTTCCACCCAGATCTGCTTTTTTAGTCGACCTGGGTGTCTAGGTTTAATTATGAAAAATGACATTAAATCTGTTTTTTTTTTAAGTTATAAAATCATCAGCAACTTCAGTGTGCTCAACAATATAAAGATAACTTCACATTACAGAGTTTGCATACATCAGGCGAGCAAGTACACATATCAGATGAAGCAGAACATGTTTAATTGGTTTCATATCCTCATATAAGATCATTGTTGTGGTTATATATAAAATATTATTATCTCTAATGCCAATGAAGAAACTGGTGAAGCAAGGGTTAGGGACTGATTGTTTAAATTGCGATATTACCCTAAGCATAAAATTAAAAAACAAATTTCAAATAGAGGAAGAAGGCAGTGGGATTATGTTTTTTGTGGGATTTCAGGTCCCGCTGCAGCTCAAGATTGCATAAAATTTCCTCGTTAAATAACAAATGTACTCCTACAATTAGTGAGACTTATCATTAACGAAGTATGTTACCAGCATTATGAAAAACGTCTTGAGCAACAAAAAGGTTGTCCAAATGTTAATGTTTACACTGCAGAAGAAAATTGGGAAGAGGAACTATAATCAAATGAGTATTCGATTATCGAGTCAATTCAACTAACATATGTTTTTGTTTGTAACTCAAGTTTTCTGGGTTTTCATTGCACAAATATGTTTTTTTTTTTGGTGTACAATCTGGGTTTATTTGAAATAATTGAATTCGAGCCCTGTATATGGCTGTTGAACACAGGGGTACGTGACTTTTTGGTCTGGCCGTTTCGGGCACGACGTTTCTGTACATAAACAACTGATTACCTTTGTTTATTGAAATGATTATATAGGTAGGCATAATGTCACCCCAGCTGGCATGTTATACTAACTCCCTTTTGAGGAGTCATGATTGCGATTAGATCTGAATTGTAATTATGAGTTTGAAGTATTTATATTTCATTGCAAAATATTGATAATGATTTAATTTTCTTGCTGATGATATTAATGAAATCATATGTTGATGCTGATTAATTGTTGGATCTTGGATCATGTGCATAGTTTTTTAAATAAAAACTTTCGTTGATTTAAGTACGTTTGCAATAAAAAGTGAACATGTAAGATTTCTACAAGATTTCATAGTCTGACTGAAATGTTTTGAGACTGAAACGACCAAGACTGAAAAGATCCGTAACCGAAACAGCCAGACCGAAATGGCTCAGACGGAATTGGTCAGACCAAATCAGCCAGACTGAAAAGTCCAGTTCCAGGACACAGACATCTTGGCAGGTAATGCAGTGACACATTGACACTGCTAATAGTGGTGTACTTTTATACTGAGTGAAAAGAAGCTTGAGTAAAGTTGCAGGTGTGCTTCCACAAGTTTGAAAAATCCATTGTTAGTGTGAGACTGTGATCAATGTGCCTGTGTGAATAGGTTAAGCAAGCACCTCTAATGTAAGCTTCATATAGTATAAAATATGTGGCATATTAGAATATGTCTATGCAGACTTGTGGGAATACGTCTTTATCTGATAAGTTTTAGTGAGCACTAAGTGCAAAGCTATTTGCTGTGGCGAGTTTTCGTAATTCATCTGCTCAATTTTTTAAAGCCTGCATGGTGTTATATAGTAAGTTGTTCGATAGTCTTGTCAAACATATACTGGAAACAGTTTTGCGATAGTGTCTAACTTTCTTGTTTTTTCACCACTCATGTTGTTCTGGCTACTGAATATTCTTACATTATGACTTACTTGCACAAAGTGCTCAGAAAATGGATATTAGGCAGTTTACAAAAAGAAAAAGCATTTTTGATATATGAAGTGTAGAAAACATTTCAGACAAAAGACTGAGAATTAAGGTTCAACCAGCACATACAAATGGGGTAGAAAGGCTAAAGCGTTTTGCGAACATCCATTTGCATTGCATCATCAGCAACCTGAAAAGGATAAGCAAAATTTCGATGTTGCCCCCCAGGAAAAATTTATGCGGATGCCCATGTGGAATGGTACTTTTGACTTGGATGAAAGTACCTTATTCCTCTGAAAAAAAGTTGATTTACTGTACAAACTACCAACACCTCTACTCGCAATGTCCCACTATTCTGTGTATCAACCTGTTTTCAACTCTTTTGCGTCTGGTAATGTTCGAGGATTTCATGCCAAAAAACGTATTGCACATGGCTTTGCGTAAGCGTAACTTTGGCACCGAAAGCAGTAGAGAGCTGTTGAAAGGCTCAAAAGACACAGCAAGTCTTCCAGTCTGCAATCGAAAAAAATTTTTGGTTGGGGAGTGCGGATTTTTTATGAGTGACGTCATAAGTGGAGGACTTTCAGGCCACCTTGGCTCACTTCACCTGGCCCTGGGCCCAAACCGTTAGATGGTAGTATTTCGCTGAAGTTTTTATTGGAAACTAGGCTACAATCCGAGTCTTTTGATACTTTGGATGACCTGCTGAGGTTTCGGATTCAAAAGTTATCATCTAAAGTAAACAAAATATTTGATTAATAACTATCTAATTAGTTAATTAGATAATTAATTTATTTATTTATTTTAGATCATAACTTTTGAACCAGAAATGCTAGAAAGTTGATCAAGGCTCAAAATTTCCAGGTATGATATATTCGTAGACCAGCTTTCAAGGAATTAAGAAAATCTCTTGTTTTGTTGCTACGTCTCACTAGACTAGACTCGATGCGTTACTTCTGGCAACCAACAGGAAGGCTAGCTAGAACAAAGTGAGAATTTGCTACAAATGCTGTGCTTGCCTGTGGACTATTTAGATTTGAACTACACATATGGGTAAATAGCCTCCC
>Ga0210059_1010608_pt1 | contig 14192 bp, 10 predicted proteins | sample Ectturendosymbi2_FD_188042 | JGI IMG/M metagenome (GOLD analysis project Ga0210059, IMG submission 188042) | Ecteinascidia turbinata endosymbiont from Florida, USA - Sample 2 (SPAdes) (version 2) | ecosystem: Host-associated > Tunicates > Ascidians > Unclassified | place: Key West, Florida... | reverse complement strand
AAAAAAACGGGAACCTTGCGAATCAGCGAAAACATAACTTTTACAAACGATGACGTCATGAATTACGTCATAGGGGCCCTCCGGTAAAAATTGCCCCGGGCCCCCCTACCCTTTAATCCGGCTCTGGATAAGAATGCATTTATTTGCTGAGAACAGGTTTATTACATCAACATTTTTCTCAAAAGTTCATCTACGGCTTTGGGGATTCCCCTTTGCGAAGTCATTTGAAAAGTTAGTTTTGCCAGGCCGTTGCTGCTGATCCTATGAAAAACGTTGGTCCTTACTTCAATATTTTTGCACACAGCATTGCAGTTATCAATACTTCAATGGTTTAATCTGATTATTTACTCATTAAACACGTATAGACTCAACGATTATTATGATAGAATCTGCAGTAGTTGAGATATCGACGAAAACGTGATTTTCAGTAATGACTGTCTCAGTATGCGTATTCAGCAAAAAATAAAGGTGTGATCGTTATTGAAATGACTTAATTTGATTCTTTACCCCTCAAAACATGAGGATAGACACCAAAATTATTGTGATATCGTCCATAGTGACTGAGATATTGACGACAGAAGGATTTTCCGTAATGGCGGCGTTAATTTGGATATTGGGGGATTGCCCAATGATGACAGAGTGGCATCATTCAGATTCTTGAAGAGCACACCTTGGAGGTATAGAAACAGCAAAAAAAACTTTGTACGGACGGTATTGCACGGTTATCGGTCCCTGCCACCAGACTAATTTTACCTCCTGAGGCAAATTTCTGACTTGCAAAATTTCTGACTTCACACCGTGTACAGAGTAATATTATATGAGAGTAATATTCCACATATAGAGTAATATTCCACATATCAAATTCGCTGATAAAACTGATGATAAGGGCTTAGGGATTCGGATTTAGGTAAGTGTATCGGGTTAGGGTTTGGGTTAGGGTGAGAAAAAGAAAAATAATTGAGGTCAAAGACTAAATCCAAAAATTTTCAGTGGTTAAAGTTATTCCCGTATGAGCTTGTTGTGGCTACCTGATATCCAACCAAAATGTTTTAATTTACACAACACACATCAAAAAAGAAATTGCCAAACGTTATTTCTTTACTCTGAGAAGCAACATAATAAACAAATAATAACAGATCAGAAATTTCGCAGAGTTCAGAAATTTGGCTTGACACGGATTTTCAGGCTTTATTCCGGTCAGTCAGCCAAAAAGTCCCGGTTACGCATTCAGTCAGCCAGCACAGTCCTACTACACCTGGTACATCAGCTCTCGTTGAGAGAATTTGTTCTATCATAAATAACATGTGGTCTGATAACAGAAGCAGAATGTGACAGCACTTATCACTTGTAAATGCAGTGAATGTCGAGCACACAATTTTTTGTCTTGCTTTCGACGGTTTCGGATTCGCACTTCACGCTGCTGACATACTGTAGTTCATAATTCAACTGTTTCGTCAAAGATCGTTTATTTGTGCCGTAATCAATATGCAAAGCGACTGGTGTTGTAGAATTTATTTTCAAAATGGCGAAGAGACGTGCAGACTTTAAGAAACTTGAAATTTTATAAAATTACCTAGCATTGCCAACAAGCAGCCAAGGTGCTGCCGCCGAACAACTCAACATCTCTCGTGGCTGCCTACGAAATATCTGGTGTAAGAAAGTAGCACTTCGAAGCGAAGCATTATTGTTAGAAGGGAGACGGAAAAGGCAACGCCATGGCAAAGACCAGAAAGTGGAAAAGGGTTTAGCAACTTTTAGCGATAATACAGTCTGCCATGCTCATTTATGCGCATGAGAGTGGCGAAAATTTGTCCCACGGACACGGTTAATAGGTCCACTCGCTATTAATAAGCCTAAAATCGCCCGGCGCCGAGGTGGGCTTTAAAGAGCGGGGACTACTGCATAATACTGACTCTTCCTACTGTGATTTTTACGAGAAAATAAAATCGAACAAAGACTTCTTGAAGAAAGCATTGTCTAGAAGAAAAACGTGAATGGGCAAATGTATTAATTTACAAATGTTTGAACATTGTTTTGTATCGTAGTAAAATGCATTATTTTAGTTTTTCTTGGTGTCCTAACCAGGGCTGCGGAGCCGGAGCCCGGCATTTTTCCTGGAGCCGGAGCTCACATTAAAAATCAGAAGCAGCTTGAGCCGGAGCTCAAATTAGAAACGAGAAGGAGCTGAAGCCGGAGCTCAAATTAAAAATCAGATGGAGCTGGAACTCAGTTTAAAATTTAGGACCAGTGCTGGAGCAAGGGCCATTTGATAAGGTATCTTCTGCACCGGGTCCCTTCCTATTGATGGTTTTGCCAAATAGACCTACGTGTGCTTTTTATAGCACACTAAACGCGATTGTTATGGGTTAACGGCACCAGACTGCAGCAATGGACTTGCAAACCTTTGGTGTTTTTTTAGTTTAACAATAATCGCTAAGGCTGTGACATCGTAGCTGGTAGGCGTGGTGTTACTTGTTGAACAATGGTTCTCAAACACTCTTCTTAGAGCCGCATGCAACTCCCAAGCATGCTTCATGCGGCTTTTAGGAATCGTTCAGTAACAGATTCTGTTTGAACAAGAACTGATAGTGCTTACTTCACAGGCGAAATATACACTTTGTAAGAGCTTAGTGTCTGATTCTTTGCTGGGAAAGGATTTCTTTTGATAGACAGTGCCTTTCAGTAACACCTCTCATATTTAGGGTTATAGACTTCGTTAGTGCAATGAAATAAAACGTGTCAATTTCGCGTGGTAAAATTTTTTAATGGAACTCTCCTAACAAAATTGTAGGTCTGGATTTTTGCGCTCCTCAGCGAAATGGTTAAGAACCACTGTTGTAGAAGTAAGAAAATCGTTAACTACCACAACATCTTACTTTCTAGTCAGAAAGATCAAACCGGGTCTGTAGTAGTGTAGCGATCTAAAAAGAACTGAGCTATGATGAGTAAGTATAGGCATACCATACGTCCCGTTTTAAAGGGCTTTGTCCCGGCGTCCTGGTCAGTCTACCAAAAAGTGCCGGTTAGGCATTCAGTCAGCCAGTATAGTCCTACACCTGGTACATCTGCTCCTGTTTGAGATAATTTTTTCTGTTGTGGTATTGAGTATTGCGTTCGACTAGCATGCTCTTTGTGTGATTTCGTAGCAGCGCTTTCGTGATTAATGATAAGTGACGCTTGCGGCCTAAAGCCTAGATTCGTGTTTTTCGTGTAATTATCGCGGAAGCGTTGATTTGCTGTCACGCATTCTTATACGTTGTTTCTGTTTGCTCGAGTCATTCTATTCGACTGGACAAGTGTTGCAGTCAGTTTCGGAAAAGGAGCAGTGTGGTAGCTACTTACGAGAGGTTGTCGAGAGAGTTGTTTGTTCTCGCTGGTGAAAGAATTGGTAAAAAGCATTTGTCCACGTAGAGAGCTTATTGCCGTGTGAATTCGTCTCGGCGTTAATTTTTCTATTTTCCATTTTCCGCTTGTTCTTTGGCGTGAGTTGTTTTCTTATTAGGGTGGAGATATTCCATTATTTTCCACGAACGTGCTCGAAGTATAGAGGGCGGGTGCGCTTCGCGCCCAGAGATGAACGACGATGACCTAGACATGTCGGAGTATTATAGGGATGCTCAATCTTTCCGAGCCCTGAGAAAGTGAAAATCGAAAACCGATTCAACTGCTGGCTCCGGTGATAAGTTGCAGCAAACAGAACAAAGTCGTGGATTTGCTCCCGGTTGTTTTAGAAAGCAAGACAGGCAGGGAGTTAAAAGCTTATAGCCCTGTGTTTATTCATAACTGCCTTAAAGCGCATAGGCTCGTACAAGAGTTGCTCTCCGTTGAGAAATGGCAAGCTGATTGTGAAATGTTGCAGTGTGCAGCAGATGACTACGCTTCTACAATGCACGAAGCTGACAGATAGTACCATCTCGGTCGAGATAGTGGCTAGTTCGATGCGACTGTTAGGCGCAAGTGGGGTTATCTATAACGTACCTTTAGATATATCCACAGACGATCTCCTAGCATGCCTTGCAAGTCAAGGGGTTAAATTTGTGAAACGTTTTCGTTTCAAAAGTAGTGATTCTTCTGAGTTGAAGGATTCTAAATATGTTTTTCTGCAGTTTTTTACTGCTGACCTCCCTGGTGAGGTGAAAATTGGGTACTTGTTTTTCCGAGTGAAACAGTATGTTCCGAGGCCATTACAGTGTTTTAACTGTAACCGCTATGGGCATGTCGCTGGCCATTCAACTAAAAACACAGGCGAAACTGTCCTATGCTGATGCCTGTAAAGCACATAGAATTGCCAAAAGTCCCCCCGTTCCGAATATGGTTTCACAATCCGCTTTTCCCCCTCTTCCGAAAAAGACAGGAGTAAATCGTACACAAGTAAGATTTATTGTTGGTGCTGCTCCACTTCCACATGCCGCTGGTGTCCCACCGGATCAAGACGAGATGATCATTACTGAACAACTTGATTTTTCTAGCCTCTTGTTTGGCAACCCAGTGACCTTCCTTGCCTTTCTAGCGGAAGTCATCAGGCAAACCATGCTGGCAAAAGACAACGAGAGTATTGACGTTTGTCAAATTATCACTAAGGCAGCTGGTGACCGCATGGGTCTACCAGTAGATGCAAACCAGTTACAACTTCTTTCTAGTTAACAATGGGTTTTTCAATAATGGAATTCCCGCTCCACCTTTAAAAAATGGGATGAATTTGAAAACTACCTTTCTGCACTAGACGACTTACCTGATGTACTCTGCAATCTGACACAAATACCAGTCTTCCATCCCCCACTATCAGGTAATTCGTAAAGACTGCCCTCTTTCCAAAGGAAAAGGTGGTGTTCTGATGGTTTGTGTCAAGACATCTTTAGATTTTTCAAACATTGATGTCACTCTTCATGCCAGCAGCAATCTTGAAGTTCTAGGCATTGCTGTACACAGTTTTCCATCTTTAACATTTACATCCCCTTGACCTCCACCTCCTTTAATTTTTTATCCAACTTTGCAAAAGGTATTCTCTGCGGTGATTTTAACGCTCGCCACGGGATGTAGGGAAGCGAGTACACAAACTGCAATGGCATATCTTTGGTAGAGGCTCTCGACGTGCACGATTTAGTTGTCCTAAACACTACTACGCCAACGCATTTTTCACTCACTGAACGTAATGCATGGAGCCTATTAGATTTGGTCCTTGTCTCTAGCTCATACGCTTCCCTCTGCGCATGCACAGTAACAAGCGAATTCTTGGGCAGTGACCATTCTATTGTTCTAACAAATGTCAATGCCAACACCACACCGGAAGACCATGGTGTCCCGAAATGGAACTTCTCTAAAGCAGATTGGCAGACATTTAGCGCCGCCTGCGATCAAACTTTGACTTCTTTCTCCACCTCACTGAGCTACGCCTATTGCCTCTTTGAAACTAGTGTTCACGAACTGCTCTGGAAGCTATTCCACAATCCAAGAAGTCTCTTAAAATCGTTGTTCCCTGGTGGAATAAGCAATGCGACGTTGCTGTGAAAAAGCAAAAGCATGCCTTCAACAGAATGAAACGGACTTGGCTTTTAAGTGATATTATTACTTTCAAACGGTGCAGAGCCACGGCTAGAAGGGTTATACTAGAGGCAAAGTCGTCCTCCTGGTAACAATTTTGCACATCGCTCACATCCAACACTAATCTCTCAAAAGTATGGAAGGTAATCAAAAGTTTCTCCGATCACCGCTCCAGTTATTTCATCCCAACGTTGCATGTTCAAGGTATTTCTGCCAACAACAACACAAAGCCAACATGCTCGCAAACCAGTTCGCTTTATCCAGCAGTTGTCTAAATTATCCGCCGCGTTTTGTCAACGTGATCCTACCAATCCAAACGCAACTATTGCAAAATCCGATGTCCCATTCGACGCCAATTGATCCAGCTCTAAATCAGGCTTTTTCCATTGAGGAACTCCTCTCCTCTATCAATGACATTAAGAACACTACACCCGGACCAGACAACATCTGCTACGAAATGTTGAAACATATGTCCATAAAAACTCTGGAAGTTATGCTACAGCTGTTTAACAATCTGGTTCAGCGTCAAAATTCCTCCATCCTGACTATACTCCATTGTTGTCCCTATTCTCAGAGTATGATAATGTCCTTCATATCGCACAGTCCGACTTCCAACAGCGCCGCAAAACAACTGATCATCTTCTCCGTCTCCATGACGCAATCCGAAAGTCCATGGCGAACAAACACAACGTTTTGTCTGTCTTTACTGACATAGAAATAGCCTACAACATGGTGAACAAAGAGGTTCTTCTATCCAAGCTGCTTAGCTATTCGAACCTTCCAAGTCCGCATTGGCTCTACTTTATCCATGACTAAACGCCTAGAAAACGGCACTCAGCAAGGCAGTGTCCTCAGCCCCATACTCTTTTCTTTGATGATAAACGATCTCCCAAAGCGAATCACCTCTCATGCTGCCCTGTACGCGGATGACTTTGGCTTCTGGGAATGTGGCTCTGATATAACCCTCTTAAACCAGCTGTGTCAAAGTTCTTCAAGTGTGCAAATGGTGTGAAGACTGGTTTCAAACTGTCTAGCACCACCATTACTTACTGTCTATAGGTCGCTGGTTAGATCTGTAATAAGAGTATGGTATGGGGGCCTATTTTTTCGTGTCAACCAGTCTATTAAAACCATTATAAAAGATCCAAAATGATGCACTGCGTTTGTGTACTGGAGCCCTGGTCAGCACTCCAGTGATTTGCCTTCATCATGAGTGCAATGAGATGCTTTTGAACATTAAGCACAAGTTCCTGTGCCTGAAGTTCAAAGCCCATCGCTTGTCGTTCAGTGACCATCCAGCCCTGTCGGTAACTGAGGATTGCTGGCAGGAACGTTTTCCTGACTCGCCTGGTTTCTGCTCTTTTAATATGTTCACAAAGACTGAGGTTGACCATTCCGTTTTTCGCCGCCGCTCCGGTGTGCATCCCGAATATTCCTCCTTGGTCAACACAAATACCCGTCATTGACCTCACTCTCTTACAGTTTGTCCGTCAGACGGCATCTGCATTCTTTGCACCGGTTTTCTCTTCACATTTGAAATCTATACAGACGGATCAAAAACCTCTGAACGAGCCGGTTTCGGTATATACATAGTGGATAGGAACCTACGATGTTCCTATCCGCTATTACAATAAACAAATTTTCCTCCTCCATCACCTCTGAACTCTTCGCCATTCTTCACGCATTGTACCTGGCATACTAATTAAAAATTATTAAGGTAGTTGTTGTCACAGACAGGCTCAGCTCATTACAATCGATCACTAATTGGAACTGGAAAAAGCTTAGTTTCGCAAATACAATTGCCCTCTATTCCACACTCTCAGCATCGGGATACGAGGTCCGTTTCCTTTGGAATCCGGGCCACCAAAACATCACTGGAAATGAAATTGCTGATCAATTGGCAAAACTCTCCACTGCCAAACCATCATCCAATCCACCCAAATGTGGTCACTACAGACGGGTAACTACCCGATTGAATTTTACTGATATGCTGCCATATCTGTACCAGCACTCTTTCCACACGTGGGAAATTCAATACCAGACCGATACAAGAGGAAATGCATGCAAAGTTATCTTTCCTGCCCTGCTGCGGTCCTCTCTGTCGACCCACTCCCTCTCGACTATAATCTTTGTTTGCGCACAGGTCACTGTCAACTAAATAATCATATGTCGCGCATTGGTCTTCACCCTGACGGGCTCTGTGACCAGTGTGAAATACCAGAACTGTAGAACATGTTGTTGAAGTTTGTACCAAATTCACAGAGGCGCGACGACGTCTGAAACACGCAGTCGAAGATCTTGGTACAAATTTTTCCACCCCAGAAATCCTACGTAGCACAGCTGCTGCGAAGCATGTGGAAGCTTTTGTGCGAGAGTCAGGCATACGCATATACATTCTCTTTACTCCTGCCCTGGCACTACAAGACCTCGCTGTCATACAGTCCCATTCCCCCCTCACAATAATAATAATTCTATTCGACTGCAATTTGTAATTGGTCTCTGAAGTGTAAGAATACAACATTTTCTATCATGAATAACATGTGGTCTGATAACAGAAGCAGGATACAAAACCCTTATCACCTGTAAAATTAATACTGACTTGCTGCCGTGATTTTTACAACAAAATAAAATCGAGCGAAGATTTCTTAAAGAAAGCATTGTCTACGCCTGCGGAAAAGTATGATTGGGCGATTGTATAATTTACAAATGCTTGAACATAGTTTTGTTTTTTTGCAAAATGCATTGTTTTATTTTTTGTTTGTGTCTTAACTATAGGAATAAAAATAGCTACATACTCAGGCCTGTAGCCAGGTTTTAATGTTTAGGGTGGCAAAATATTTATTTTAGGGGGCAAGTTTTATGTTTTTATTATGTTTGAAACATATTTTTCTGGACACAAAAAATTTTAGGGGCTTTGCCCCCGTGGTTGCGGGTCTGTACATACTTCAGGTAAGATATGAACCACATTTATCTGATAAGGTTTGTTGTTCTGAAGCGTCCCGGTTTTCAATTACGAAAATATGGTATGCCTAAGTAAGTATATAAAACTTTTGTAGCTGTGTAATCATGCTGATAGCAGGGAGTATGATTTACACATGCTGCCATTGCAGATTTAAGCGTGAATCGCACGGCACGCCATTGTAAAGTAGGACGTAAAAGGGTTAAGGGATATTAACCCTGTGATTTCGCCGGCTTCAATGTCTTGTACTACGTCCTGTATTGTCTGTTTTATCAACCTGCGTTCTGCAGAGTTTGTGTGTTCATACTATGGACTTCGTGTCTGCTATAAACAAATAAATTAAATAAAAATTAGCAAGGTTTACTAGATTACTGGCAAAGTTCACTGGAAACATAACGTTCACAAGCAGTAGTATAACATGAAAGTTATAAATAAATAGTAGCAAACTATGCGGTGCTTTGCATAGTAATGAATTATCAGGAGGTCATAAAAATCAATGTGAACAAATGTGGAAGTTTTCATCTGTGGAAAAAATATATTTTCAGCATGGTAACCACTCCTATTTTCTCCGTTTTGCAGGTAAGATTGTGCTTTACTTTGCGATTCATCACTGCTGATTGAGTCCAAAAGATAGGAAATCCGAATTTATCAGATATTTCAAGTGTGAATTTTCTTGCTAGCAGTTGTACTATTTCCTTTGAACAAAGGGCTTTTAAAGACATCTTTGCATTTGTGTTGATGCAAATGTGTGCATGTTACAAAGAACAAATGTGAGAGGTATCGACGATGTGTTTTGCGCTCTTTGCATGGTATGCCCAGGCAGCGCTCTTAGCTGGAATCGCCAAGACTGCAACAAGCAAAACATGCAACAAGTGAAACATTTCGTCAGTTGGGATTGGTCTGGGTTTAAATTCTCGGACACAAATGTAGTTTTACAAACAACTAGTTTCTTGATTCTAGTCGTAAGAAATAACAAAAGCACCTCAGACATTCACAACAAAACCAGCGACTGCCTTTCCAAAAATTCTTTACATTACCATTATCTTGAGTTACGTTTCTGCTACTAACTGTTCTCTGAATCGTCTGAACCTGTGATTGTTGCTTTTTTTCGCTGATTTCCTCATGATAAGAACTCTGCTTGTAAAAAACTGCCGGAGTAAATTACTGAAATGTTTGGTATATTCTCTTAATTTTATATACTTAATCATTTTACATTAAACTTGAGGAACACCAAGACAAACAAAATCTTAATGTGCGAAAACGAACGGAAGCAGAAGCAGGAGCCAGCGCCATGAAAAAAGGGAGCTCCGGAGCCGGAGCCACTCTCATGAAAAACAAGAGCTCTGGAGTCAGAGTCATGTTCATAAAAAGATGAGCTCCGGAGCCGGAGCAATATTCATAAAAAGATGAGCTCCGGAGCTGTGTCATTTTGGTGTCGACTCCGCAGTCCTGGTCCAAACTACAGGAATCCAAAATAGCTACATACCCCAAGTGAGGTAAGTAAGGTATGAACCACATTTACCTGATAAGGCTCGTTGTTCTGAAGCGCCCTGTTTTCAAACACAAATATGGTATGCCTACCTTAAACCCCAAAACCTAAACTCAAAACCCTGAACCTAAAAATAAAGCCTTCAACCAGTCCTGTCGTTACGGGATGCCTTTTAGGTTTAGCCCCCCAAACAAACATCCAATGCCCCCTAAACTGAAATATGAACACTACTGCATAAATTAGTGGCGTTTTTGTCAATTTCGGAATGTCAAGCCCCCGCACAAGCGTAAAGCCCCCTGTTGACTTTTTGTCGACGGCCCGTGCCATCTCTAACTCACCCCGCGAAAAATCCAAAAAAGCACATTAAAGAATACAAAATATCAAAATGTCAACTAAAAGTGGCCCAGTTTTTGTGTTTAGCTTGCGAGTGGAGGCGGCTTGCCCCCTTGTCCCCCCGTCAGTTAAGCCACTGGCTGCAGTTCCGCATTGCCTACATACAAGCTGTCACAGGTTCTTCGACTAACCGTTGTGTTATGGGCATTGGGCTGTGCGTCACAGATAAGCAATAGACTTGGATTGGACTGCATACGGATTGTGTCGAAATTTGTTGAGTTTAGATTGGAAACAGTGTCAAGCGAAATTTCTGACTTCATACCATGTACACATGCACAGAGTAATATTCTACATGCCAAATACGCTGATCAAACTGATTATTAGGGCTTGGGAATTCGTGTTCAGGTCAGTGTGTCGGGTTAGGGTTTGGGTTAGGGTGAGAAAAAGAAATAATTGAGGTCGGAAAGTCCAAAAATTACTAATGGTTACAGTTATTCTCGTGCTATAGCTTGTTGTGGGTACCTGACATCTATCCAAAATGTTTTAATTTACACAGCACACATCAGAAAAGTAATTTCCAGACTTTATTTCTTTATTTTGAGAAGAAAAATAACTGAAACAATAACAGGTCAGAAATTTCGCTTGACACCGGATTGTAATGTGCTTCATAGATTTAGGATCAAAACCAGATTTGGACGGAATTAATGGAAAAGATTTGAAAAGCTGTATTTTTGGACTTAGATTTTAAAGTTTTTAAACTTTTTGGTTATCTGAGTTTCACAACGGTTCGGGGACAAAATATCGGTTTAATTTAATTTTAATTTAATTTAATTTATTTGTTTGTGAGCAGACACGAAGTCCATAGTATGAACACACACTCTGCAGAACGCAAGTCGATAAAAACGGACAAAACAGCATGTAGTACAAGGCATTGAAGTCGGCGGAATCACAGGGTTACAGGAACTTTTTGCAACTGCATTGAAGACAGAACCATAGGGTTACAGACACATTCTTAACACTAAAGTTAGCTAACACGCAACACTTGTTACAAAACTACTGCGCAGTAAGGCGCCAATTCCTAAATTGGTCGAGTCGAGGTAAAATGCGGAAGCATTGTGGCATGTGGCATGACATGCCATCAATCAAACGGATACAGCAAAGTTCGATCACTCATTCACAGAGTAAAATGCGATTATATTGTTCAAAGAATAGGGACGAATACAAAGAATCTGACTGCATCAAAGCATGTAATCATATGTTGTTAAATTTTCTGCATCATTCGAGAAACAGGTACGTGTATTTTCGTAACAGAGCATTTTGCGATCGGAAATCCCGAGCGGCATGTGCACAGAGCTTCGCACCGTGGCAGCAAGCAACAATAGAGATCACCCGACGAGATCACTCTATTATTGCTTGTTCACGCCACATGCATAATGGTGTTATACTTCACGCACATCCCGTTCGTGGTGAATCACACAATCAACGCAACACCACCGGAGAGGTTGCAACAACATCCCCTCCTTTTTACAACGAACCACAGCGATCGCACGTTCTTTGTGTGAAGGCTGAACTCGGCACGACCTCCACATCCTGGTCACAACACCATTTTGTTGCGATCGGACATCCCGAGCGGCATATGCGCAAAGCTTCGCAAACAATGGAATTCACATGCCATGATCACTCTTCGCGTACGCTGTTGTTACGTTCAATCGTTGACATCTTTAGTGTCACCAGAGATTACACGCCATGATCACTCTATTATTGCTTGTTCGCGCCACATATATGAATGGTGTTGTTCTTCACGCACATCCCGTTCGTGGTGAATCACACATTCAACGCAACACCACCGGAGAGGTTGCAACACATCAAAGGTAGGAATGTTACGTTAAACCTGGTGGTTACTGACACTCGCTCTCCAAGGCAGGGGTCGTGGCTTCAGGCGGCTCATTACACCAACTACTACTCTTATGTATAGAGTTTGCGTTAGAATAATAAAATTAATTTTGATCTAGGATTAAGACAAATACACTTTGTGGATCAGACGTCAACGTAATGTTTTTTTTTACGCAATATACATCAAAAAAGTAATCGCCAAGTTTACATGTGAGCTTGTGCTCTATGGACTTCGTGTCTGGTTCGAACATTAAAATAAATAAATTAATTATTTCTTTACTCTGAGAATCAAAATAACTGATTCGCATAGATCAGAAATTTCGCTTGACACAGGCCGTTGCTCATTTACGATAAATGGCTCATTCGCATGTGGTGTTCTGCACAACCAACGATAATAGGCGTAGCCAAGGGGTGCGGGGCTAACGGGCTATGCCCCTTCCTAATTTTTGGAGCGTATAGTCATTTTGTGCTTTGAGTCTCAGGGTATCCCATGTAAAATAGTATTTTTCGCCTAAAATCAAACATTTTGTTCCCCCCAATTTTTTTAGCCTCCCCCCACATTTTGGGCTGGCTACGCTGCTGCCAACAATGCTTGTATCCAACATGGCAGTTTGGTTAGTTAATGATTTAAATCTTTTTTATTTTTCCACGGTAATTTTGAAATCATGGTCTCTATATAACATAGCGACTATGCTTGAAATAGTTTCTTTGATATGCAACCGGTGCATCCGAATACAATGAAGTGCCGCCTTGCAATCGCTCAAGCGTATCGTTTGTTTTGCTGGATTGGTTCCAAATGCAGATTTGTTTCGAGGCAACGCAATGGGCTAGCGTTGCTGTTTTTTTCCGCCCAGATATGTTTTTCTATTCCACCTGGGTGTCTAGGCTTGATTATGAAAAAAAACGTTGTATGTAGAGTTTTTTTTAAGGTAAAAATTCAGCAATAACTGTGCGCATGTGGTCATAAGTTGAAAAAGTACGCGTATCGGGAATCCGATATCGGTGAAACAAAATGTCAATGTGTTTTTACTTTTTAAGCGGTTTCATGCCCTCATGCACATACTTTCAATGTCAAATCGCTTGCTTGCGATCCGGTGCAGTCAGTAATCATAAATGCAGATGCGTGTGATTTACTTTATTCAAAGACTTCAGTTGCTCGTACTAGTTAAATTAATTAAAGGCAGTGACTACAGAACAGAATTGCCCGTAGATCTTTAAATTTGAAACCTTATTCGACCACCTCCTGTAACGCACGAGGAGAATGCGGTAGGCTTGGTAGAAACATAGTAAACACAAGGTTTAAACATAGTAAACACAAGGTAAACCTAACCCTTAACCAACAATGTTAACATAACGCTAAGCCAACGCTAAGCCAACACTAACCTAACACTAACCCCAAAGCAAAAGTTTTTGAAGTTTTGAAAAATGTAAAGAAAAACTGGTCCGACAAATTGAAACAAGCAAGCAGACACGATTACGAAGACACAAGACAGACGCTAAGTTGAGAGGTGAACCCACAGCCATGGGCATGGAAGACTTGAAACCTATCCGTTACGCTGTAGTATGAATTTGACGCCGGTTGACTGACAAACTGACCGCTTTTATTCGAACCACATCTTGGCTGGTGTTATGGTGGAATAAGTTTTGAAATAAGAAGATCCATGGGTGGTTCCGTAGCCACTTATGTAAATAAACACTTCAGGTTGAAAGATTTGCATTTGGGTGGATGATGTACTGTATATGATTATTGCCTCAGATGAAAATTAGTAAAAAATGATTCAAGATTGATTGTTTAAATATACAGAGAAGAGACACAAACACAAAGAGAACACAGGTCAGACAAAAATATATACACAAACAATCCAAAATGGAGTCACAAAGAAATGTAGCATATATCAAAAATAGAAAAAAGACGCAATAGACATCAACGTAACACAGATGATGGTGGGCAAGCAATGGGTGAAGAGATGAGGCATG
>Ga0210059_1010607_pt1 | contig 14192 bp, 7 predicted proteins | sample Ectturendosymbi2_FD_188042 | JGI IMG/M metagenome (GOLD analysis project Ga0210059, IMG submission 188042) | Ecteinascidia turbinata endosymbiont from Florida, USA - Sample 2 (SPAdes) (version 2) | ecosystem: Host-associated > Tunicates > Ascidians > Unclassified | place: Key West, Florida... | reverse complement strand
CAAGAGGATTTCTTTTCCTCTTCGTCTGGAACCTTGCGGTCCATGACAATTAAACGTCATGGCCATTTGTGCCCGACAAGAGTAACTCTTCACAATTGGCCATTAGTCCCGCAACCTATACATCGGACTGCGACAGCACGTCTAGCAGTCGACACAACCTTCACCATGAAAACATCAATCTCACGTAATTTATGGGGCACCTGACTAGATAACCTCTGTGTTTTTTCGGTGCCCCGGCGTTTTTTTCTGTTTTAGCAAGTACATTTAGCGCAATTAATTCAGTACCGCCAAATAAATCTATCTATCTGTCTAAGAGCAGCATGCAGCTCCCAAGCATCTTTCATCCTTTGTGCAATTTTTAGCAATCTTTCTGTAACAGATTCTATTTGAATAAGAGGTGATGATGCCTACTTCGTAGGCGAAATATATACTCTATAAGAGCTTACTGTCTGGTTCTTTGCTGGGAAAGGATTCCTTTCGATAGGCAGTGTCTTTCAGTAACAACTCTAATACTTTGTGTAACAGACTTTGTTAGTGCAATAAAACAAAACGTGTCAAGTGACTTGTGGTAAATTTTTTTGCGCGGCTCTCTAACAAAATCGTAAGTCTGGATTTGGCTCCCTTCAGCGAAAACGTTGAGAACCACTGTTGTAGTTGTAGGAAAAAACGTAAACTGCCACATCTTACTTTCTAGTCAGAATGATCAAACTGGGTCTGTTGTAGTGTAGCGATCTATAAAGAACAGAGTTATAATGAATAGTTATATGATAAAATATCCATAATTTTGTAGCTGTGTAATCATGCTGTTAGCAGGGAGTATGATTAAGATACGATACCATCGCAGATTTTAGCGTGAAATGCACGGCACGCCATTGTAAAGTAGAAATTTTTATTAGAAGCCATTAGGCCTACTAGATTACTGGCAAAGGTCATTAGGAAGCATTACGTTTACAAGCAGTAGCATAACATAAAAGTTATAAATAAATTAATCAGTAGGGAACTAGCATTGGTTTGCATAGCAATATATTATCAGGAGGGTATAAAAATCAATGTAAACAAACGTGGAATTTCCTTGAGGTTTTCATCTGGGAAAAAAACTTATGTTTTCAGCATGGCAACCAGTCATATTTCTCCTAAGCTTTGCGTGTTAAATGGTGCTTTACTCTGCGGTTCATCACTGCTTATTGCAAAAGACAAGAAATAAGAAGTTTTCAGCTATTTCAAAGAAGTCAGATGTGAATTTCTTGCTAGAAGTCATGCTATTTCTTTGAACAAAGGGCTTTCAAACACATCTTGGCATTTGTGTTAAATGCAAATGTGTGCATGTTTGGAAGAACACCTGAGAGTCGACTGTTCTGCGCTCTTCACATACTGGTTTGCCTGGGCAGCGCTGTTAGCTGGAATCGTCAAGATTGCAACAGGCAAAGCATGCAACGAGTGCAAAACACTTGGTCAATTTGGACTAGACCGTGTTTAAATGCTCGGACACAAATGTAGTGTTTCAAACAGCCATTTTCTTGATTCTGGTCCTAAGAAATAACAAAAGGCCCTCAGGCATTGACAGCAACACCAACTACTGTCTTTCCAGAAATTGTTTATACAGTATTACCGCTATCTTGATTTACGTTTCTGCTCAATTCTCTAAAATGTCTGAACCCGTGATTGTTGTTTTTTTGATGATTTCCTTATGGTAAGAGCGTTGCTTGTACAAAAACTAACAGAATAAATTACTCAAAAAAGTTTGGTATATTCTCTTAGTAACTATCTGTTCAACTTGAGGCTCTCCAAGGCAATTAAAATATTAATGTGGGAAAATGACCAGAAGCCGTAGCTGGAGCCATGAAAAAGGAGTGCTTGGGAGTTGGAGCCACACTCATGAAAACCAAGAGCTCCGGAATTGAAGCTGTGTCACTTTTATGACGGTTCCGCAGTCCGGAAATAGTCCACGCTGTAGCCGGGCACATAGATGGTCCAGAGTAAAAATTTAACAGATAAATTGGTTTAGCAACAACCTCCAATGATTATCATAGTAAATTAAAGTTTCCAAGAAAATAACAGGTCATAATAGTAGGCTACTGAAGCTAACTCAATGATCGATTAGCGGTTGAGCATTTTTGCCCCCTTTGTGTTGTTTGACCCCCATATCGCACCCTTTGTTTTTTTCAACCCCTTGCTCATAAAAATCGCCCCCAAGAGGGCGATTCCACCCACTTTGGGAAACACTGGCCTAGACACTAACTTTGCACTATGGACTGGGAGTGACTCATGGCACTGTCCCATTTATACACATCATATTACTTTCGACCAAAGAACCTTCAATAATAGAATTAAGGTATGCATAATCTGACTGCATTACCAAACAGTAAATGGAAATATGTAACAGCTGCATAGAACCACAAATGCAATGAGAGGTTTCTCATTAGACACAAACATAGGACAAAAAGGTGAAGAACCCACATTGGGGATAGCAGCACTTCCAAGATGTTGCAAATTCATGAAGATTTCTGTGTAGCTATGTGGTTTTACGCATTCTAAACATGATTCTTACTCATGCATGATGAAAAAGTAAGTTAAACCAAATTATGTCACAATTTATTCAACATAAAACAACACTTCACTTTGACAAATTCCAGGTTTCATATCTTGAAAAACTGATGAGGAAACACTTCTTGCAACTACTGACTTTTCTGAAAAAATGCCTGAATACTGCGCAGGTTTGACAGTTTACTATTTTTATGCCCGTTTCACAAATACTTTGCAATAGAAGCCCAATCAAGGGTTTCAATTGTTGAATTTACTATTTCTCTTTATAGTTTTCAGTTTTCTAAATGAAACCCAAACAGGAGTTTCAATTGTTAAACTTACTATTTTTCTACAGAGTTTTCATATGTGAAATGCATAATTTCAAGATAAAAGAAAACAGCTGGTATCCAACAGATGCCAGATCCATATTAGCACATAGCCCAGTATCTGTCCCATAAGTACCAAGTACATAAAGATATGCAAGCTAGTGTCAGAAGTATTTAACCCTTTAACGGCCGCGATTGGCCGGCCCTTTTTTGGCCATAAATCGCCAGCCGCTAGAGCTAGAGAACTGTTCAAACCCTCTATGGATTCAGCAAGTCTTGTAGTTGACATCGCAAAAAAACGTTTTTTGTTTTCGGGGGGGTTTTCCGGAGGTGACGTTACAATGAGGGCATGTTTTGGAAGTTTTGGTCACCTTTGGCCGGCCCTGGGCCCCAACCCATTAACCCATTCTATTGGCTCAAAGTTTTGTTGAAAACTAGGTCAAAATCCGCGTCTATAGAGACCTTGATTGACTTGCTAGCATATCTGTAGCCAAAATTATGGGTCAAAAACCCAGTTTTTGACCTAATTCAAAACTTATCAGAAAAGGCATAATTTGCCCTTTCAGGGCAAACTTTGGCCAGCCATAACTCGGCAGCAGATTGAGCTAGAAAGCTGTTCAATCCCTGTAATGACAAGTGGCGTCGTGCAGTTTAGATTTAAAAAAATTTTTTTTTAAACTTGGTTAGGGGGTTTTGGGCCAATGGGATCATGACAGGGGCATGTGTTTTGGTGAATTATATGACATCATCATCCGATCCCACACGCCAATATTGTGGCTCGCAGTATTGGTGGATTCTAGGCGAGAATGTGCGTTTTTAGAGCCCTTGATTGAGTTTCTAGCGTTTCTGGTTCAAAAATTAGGCCAAAAAACAGCTAATTGGTAAGGGGCTTTTCGCAATACTTCTGGAGATTTCCCTAATTTATTTTAATGTTTTTTGGCCCTAATCTTGGAACCAGTAACGCTGTAAACTGATTCAGACCCTTCAAAGTCCCGAAATGTAACCAAAAAACAGCTAAACTAAAAAAAAATTTATGTCATTTAAATGGCTGCTGCGGGTCTTAAAGGGAGATCGGGCAAAAATGCTGACATCAGCAAAAAATAACATAAACATCCTATCATTATATAAGCATTAAAAACCAAACAGACATCCTAAACTGAAACGTTTTTTTTATTGTAAATAACATACCTTTATGAGTCTTTAGAGGGTTTGAACAGCTCTCTAGCTCAATCTGATGGCGAGTTATTGCCTGGGCAGAAATGCCCATCAGAGTGGCTTTTGAGGGAGCAAAATTTTGGTCAGTTTTTGGTTTATGAGCCATAATTTTCGCTCTCGATATGGTAGGAAGTCAATCAAGGGCTCTATAGACGCAGATTTCGACCTAGTTTTCAACTAAACTTTGAGTCCAAAAAATGGCCCATTGCGATAGCGCCTAGGACCAGGCAAAGATGGCCAAAATAATGCAAAAACACCCCTACTTGTGACGTTCCCCCCAGAAAATCTCAAACCCAAAACAAAAAAAAATTTTTTTTTCGATTTTGACTCCCAGACTTGCTGAATCTGTAGAGGGTTTGAACAGCTCTCTAGCTCTAGCGGCTGGCGATTTATGGCCAAAAAAGGAGGCGCCAATATGTTGGCTCGCACGGTCGTTAAAGGGTTAATAAAAAAGAAGGTAACACATGTAGTCATACAGTACAGAAAACTGCATGAGGTCATAAACCTTAAAACTCCACGAACTGCCCATTAAAAGAAATGTTAGGGCAATGATCAATGGTGACTGACTGAGTAACTTACAATTGCAATATCTTACCTCACACCAATGCAATAAGTGCAATTCATCAACTGGTTTATAGTCAGTGGTTTTTAACGAAATGTTAAAAAGAACGGTTGCTATTTTACTATGAAATACAATCTAAAATTATATTTCATTTAGCAGAACATAAGATGCTGACTTTAGCAACTCATTTTCATTTTTAGGAGCAAAAGGTTTTGTAAAAAATTGCACAGAATGAAAACACAAACAATAAAACACATAGACAAACCTAGATAACGCAAAGTTGTATCCCTCAAAATGTCTTTTTCTTTACTTTTCTTTTCATTCATGCCAAATGCCACAAGTGCACAAAGCTACTTATGTAGCTACACACAAGATTCAATACCAATTAATGAAATATGAGGATATCAGAAACACTACCTTGACCAACTAAAAAACAAAGCTTGGAGTACCATTGTTATCACATGTGGCCAATGGGAGAAGCATGAGTTAAGGTGAAATGCAAACAAACATTAAACACAGTAACAGTAAACTTGAAAGTGTTGCAAACTGTGTCTGAAAGAACAGTTCATAGCGTAGCATAAATCATGCAGGATGTTTCAAATATATGTTTTGATTAATTGTATCAACCAAAGTTCATATGTATGAAACCTTAAACAAGTGTTTCTCAACCTGCAGTTCGCAAATCCCCAGGGTTCACAGGAAGATTTCCAGGGGTACTTGGATGGCATTTGAGTTTTCATATATTGCTATTTTTTAATATCCTAGTATACTAGAGGAAAATGTGTGCTGATTGAAAACTCTGTGTAGATTTTGCTTGATCTTGTGTTGTTGTGATGCTGCAATGTGATATCCACAGCTTTGCCAACTAACCTCCGGGGTTCAGGTTGATTGTTTTGACTCGGGGGTACTCAATGGGAAAAAAGGTTGAGAACCCCTGCCTTAAACTGTTACATTAAAAACATGGATGTTATGAAGAACCAGGGTTGTTATAAAAAAAACCCGACCCAAAAAAAAACACCTGTGTTTTTTTTAAAGAGCCCACTTGAAAAACCCACTCATTACTTTTTCTTTGAAAAATCTACTAAGCAAAATATAAAATAAGCAGGACACTTATACAGTTATCTCTAATTTTTTTTTCAATCAAACAAAACGAACAGCAACGAAATATAAAGGACTTGCAAAAAAGAGAAGAATAAACCAAACAGTTTGAGTAAATTATAATGGTTATCTTCTTCAGCTCTGCACAATCAGTATATTTTAACCAATTTTTCTGCTCTCTCTACATCTGAACATTTTTGTGATTTTGGACCATAGCAAATCACATATTGAAAAAAATACACTCTACAGATACTGAACTAGCAGGGCATGCGCATAAATTTGATGTGAAACTGCGGAGTTTGTATGGGGTTGGATTTTCTCTGTTTGCTGTGCGCATGCTTGCCAAGCCTAACCACTTAGGAGTGAACTGACCAACAATACATTGTGAAATCAAAGATGTGGTACATTTCTTTACCCTCAATTTTGAATGCCATAATACTATATAACAAGTTATTATTATGTAATTAGGAAAATAGTGATATTGCATGATGGAATAAAAACAATTCAGAATTGGGTTTTTCTGTTTTCTTTAAAAAAAGAACAAAATCTTGTTTCTTTTAAAAAAAAACAGGTTTTTCTCAACTCTGTGCAGAACAAACTTGAGGACTGGTCGGCGACGTCAGTGCCACCAGTGTAGGGTTGTACCTCCAGCGTAGGGATGTGCCACCAGCGTAGGGTTGATTTAGAAAGCAGCTGTTTGTACCTCCAGCGTAGGGAGTTGATTCAGAAAGCACCTGCAGCATAGGGGTGGCTTAAGAATGCAACTGTTTGTACCTCCAGCGTAGGGATTTGATATAGAAAGCAACCTGCTTGTAACACCAGCGTACGGGTTGATTTAGACAACAACTGTTTGCACCTCCAGTGTAGGGAGTTGATGTAGAAAGCAACTGATTGTACTTCCAGCGTAGGGAGTTAATTTATAAAGCAACTGTTTGTTCCTCCAGCGTAGGGTTGGCTTTAGAAAGCAACTGTTTGTGCCATCCCTATGCTGGAGGTACAAACAATGTACAAAGAGTTGCTTTCTAAATAAACCTTACACTGGAGCAGTGCCAAATCAGCCCAACTCTGGATCCCCCGAAATGCTCCAAGGGCCCCCCTAATGGTGATTTATTAAAAAAAGTTTTGCTATGCTACATCTCAAGGCCGAATGGACTTCAAAACAAAATATTCTAATTGCAGATACAATTTTGGCAGAAACAGGCTTGTAGCCAGGTTTTAAGGTTTGGGGGAGCAAAATACATTTTTTATGGGAGACGAATTTTAATTTTTATCATATGTTTGAAATAATTTTTTCTGAGCACAACAAAATTTGGGGTGCACAAAAAAGATCTGGGGGTAACTGCACCCGAATGCTCCCCGTGTCTGCGGGCCTGGGCAGCACCATCGCTAGAAAGTCTTCCGTTGGGGGCCTTGATGTTTGTGCAGGGGGCTAGACATTCTGAAATTTTATTTTAAATTTAAAACATGAACAGCATTTTCAAATTGTGCAAATTAATTATAAATATTTTCCCGCAAATACGCATAGTAGGCTTATAGTTTCCAACCAAAATTTTTTGAACCAGCTAACAAAAGGAATCGGGTCGCAAATTTTTGTCATTTAATTGACGGTAATTGTTAGATGTAGTGATGAAATGCAAATGTAAAAAAAATTTGCAGGAATGCAGAATCAATCCTATTGTTCAATAATCAAAACATTATTACCGAAGGAGCAAACAGGAGGCCGGTCAAAGTGTGTGCACTGCGATGAACGTTTTCTTTCATTAGCCCAAACTGATGAACTTTGCCATGACCTTAAGTGAAATATGCTTACAAAGCGTGCGCATTGGGCTTTTCACTGTCCGAAATACACATGCATAAACCTTGCTGATGTCTAGACTGTTAATCTCTGGGTGCATGGCACATGTTTAGATTAATAATATTTTGTACCTCAAATCGCCTATAAATGTTAACAAATACTAAGGCCTACATGGACGCAGCGGTTAGCATCCATAACCCACTAACTGCACTAAGTGGCGAAACTGACAGAGGGGCAAGGGGGTGAGCCGACCCCTCCCCTGGCAAGCTAAATGTAGAAACTGGCCCCCTCTAGTTGACATTTTAATATTTAGTTCTCTTTATGTTATTGTTTTTTTGTGTTTTTCAGAAATGATTTTGTTTTTTAGCTAGTATAGACATCCACGACATCCAGAGATTCACTATCAATTCTTCAGTTTTTTCAGAGTTTTGGCTAGTGGGCCCCCTTCAGCTAAGCTTTTCCCCCTGGCTCAAACCTCTAGTTATGCCACTGACTGCACTACTCTGTTTTGGGACCAGGCTCGTAACCAGCTTGGGACACAGTTTACTAAGAGTGGCCCAAATCTTTTAAACCATGTCCAATACTTTCAAACTATGTCCAACATATTTTTCTAAGGGGGGCAAAAATTTTTCTAGGGATGCCTTCACTCTCCCTGGTCACTGGCCTGTTTCGGACACCCCCCAAAATAGACTTCTAACTACACAATGAACTCCATCTGGCTGTCTGAACAGCAGGCTGCCCAAATGTGTAATTTTAGTCGTAAGCCCCAAAAGTATCTTGTTGCAATGCAGTACAAAATAAGAGAAGACTACCTGGGCTAGACACAGTGGCTTACAATTTTTTACAACAATCACTACACAAAACAGGTTGATGAAGTGGAAATCTGACTTCTGGACGTATACAACTAGGCATGTAGGCCAGGCCGGATAAATGAATGCAAGGCCCATCAGGGCAAAGTTGTGAGCGCGAGGCCCCCGACACGCTTTGTGAAGTGCGCAGTTCGCTCCTTCGCCAGCAGAGGCAGGTTGCAAAACTTGCTAGCGGATTGTTGTACTCTTGGTGTTTATTGCATAACAATAACACGGCAATAAATCTTCAAATGTTCACTTCAAGTTACGGGAGTAGGCGTTTTGCCGCATGTGACCAGGGCTTGCACTAAGGTTTTTTTCCACACAGATCTGTTTTTTAGTCGACCTGTGTGTCTTGGTTATGATGAAAAATCGCATGATATCTGTGTTTTTTGAAGCGATAAACTCATCAGCAACTTCAATGTGCTCAATAATATAAAGATGACTTTACATTACAGTGTTTACATGCGCGCATCAGGTAAGAAAGTACCCATATCGGATGAAGCAGAACGTGTTCAATCGGTTTCATATTCTCATATAAGATCATTGTCAGGCTTATATACAGTGGTGTGTTTGAGGGAAGGCAAGCGAGGCGCTTTCCTCGGGCCCCCCTTTGCAACTGTAATGTGCAAAGTAGCCTAGGGAAGGTGTGGGACCCATGGAACGGATTTTTTCAAACAGGCGTATAACCTTGATCAGGGGTGGCCAACAAGTCGATCGATTGCCGAGTGTTAGTTGGTCGATCGCGCCTGATTTTGCAGTGATCAACAAGATAACTGAAAAGAACCTTTTTTAATTAATATTCCAGAAAGTACATACAAATTATCTATCACTTGGTTGGTCACGTATATTCTTGGGTGCCTCTTACGATAGCTGATCATAGGCTAGCATGGTAGATGCCGCAAAAGTGTTGCAATATGTTTTCCTATTATTGATTGACAATCAGGATTTAGGGGTAACAGACCCGTTGCCTTCTATCTGCGCGTCACTTACTAAGGCGATGGTACACTATTTGCACGTGCGATGCTGAACTTTGGAATTTTGTACTTGTGACTTTATTACCGACCGGCCGATCGTGAGTTAGCAAAAAAGTTGAGTCGATCCCAGTCGAAGCCAAGTTGGTCACCCCTGACCTAGATTATCCAGCAAAAGTTGCTGAATTTCGTTCAGTCCAAGGTTTATGGACCAAAATTGTTCATTTTAAGTTTTATAAAAATCAATGAATGTTTTATGTGTTTTTTTTAGTTTGACAATTTTTCAATTTTGTTCCGTGGGTCCCAACCCGGTGGGACCTTCAGAACACCCCATAGGGACCGATGGAACAATTCCTTATAATAAATATAAAACAACAATTATCTCGATGCTTGGCAAATTTTTTGGGTATGTTCCTTCGTTGTCAAAAGTAACTTATCAGCAAGAATCAGTTCGTATCAGACAAACTTTTTTTGCTCTGTATATATAAGTTTAATGTACAAATGTGAAAAATGTGAATTTTTTGAGTGCTTTACCAATACTATTTCACTACGTTTCAACAAAATTCTATTCGCATCATTCAAAAACTTCATACTTTTAGTTGTAAGTGTTATTTTATGTGTAAACTAAGATAAACTCACAATTTCTATTAAAACTTGTGTAAGAACACCACAAAAACGAAACAAAAGTTTACATATATTTAGGTTGTCTGCCTCCAGAACCAATGTTTAGGCTATATTACAATACATTTATATTCAGTGCATGTAGAAAATATCTGCAGTGTTTGCCCCAGTTTCATCTAAATTCCAGATTATTTCCAATGAAACTTCAAGGCGATTGTATAAGGTTTTCAAATTGTTAAAAAAGTTTCAAATTATGAGGATAAAAGCTAAAGTTCGTGAAATAAGCTTCTTCATTCTACTTTTCTATGGCTGAGAACCCCACGTTGCTTTCAAAATTCTTTCAGCTAATCCTGTACTGCTATTTATTTTCACTCTCATTATTTTTGAATGTTGCTATCCTCAACTTTAGCACATTTTAATGCAAATAAACACGCTTTCTTTTTGTTCAGTAAGTAGGCCTACATTAATTTTGATAAGAATGGTCCTTTGGAGCACATTCCGCTTCTTTGGTAACACAGACACTTGCACAAAATAGGCTATACTTTATGTTAACTTTACCTTAAAACTAAAACGTTAAAAAGTTAAAATTAGTTATCTAAATTGCGACCACAGACTTCCTTGAAATCGTCTTCCCATTACTCTGTGTAAACGTTTTAGGTTTTTGACCAGCTGTAAAGATGTAGAGTTACCAGTGTAATATCTAATGGTTGCTACTTGTCTCAAGTTCAATGTATTGGATTTTATGACATAATAAAACACTTTATTTAGGTTGTTCGCAGTAAATAAATCTCTGTTGGACTTTCTTTTGTGAAATAAACTTTTGCAAAATCAAGGAATTACGAATTGAGGTACCAATGAAAAACCCCCGTTCCATGGGTCCCATCAACACCCATTTTTGAAAAAGTGTACGATTTTACACTGCATCCCAAACCTATCATCCCCATTTTCTATGAGATATTTTTTAACTCCCAATCTATCCTAGGAAACGTTTGGAACTTTCTACATTGAAATTATGATAGACAAAGAAATCGCTAAACGATTGCAAAATGTTTTACTTTGATGCCTAAAAAACAAAAAAAGTGCTTAAATTTTTTTCAGATCGACACAGATTCTTCCTGTTAACGGACAAGACTGTTGTCCATAAATACAATATTCACAACCACATACCAAGAGAATATGGTCACCAGCTGAGGAGTAATTTAAATGTTTCTACGGTCCCCGTGTTCCATGGCTCCCGCACTTCCCCTACCTTGCTTTCAAATGGGGCCCAACAGCAACTGCAATGTTACATGTATAAGTGGGCTACTTTGTTTTTAAAGGGGCCCAAAATAACTGTAAAACACTTTTCTTTCAAAGGGCCCCCTAACTTCACTGATTTCTAGTGCTTCATATTTTAATTTGGAGATCAAATCTTTCTCTGGTGTGATAGACGGGGCTGGAATTTTGGGTCCCCTGTGATGTACCCCCCCGCAATTAGGGGGTATGGAGTGTAGCTGATACGGCTCTATGCTGGAGGTACAAACAGTTGCTTTCTAAATCTATTCCCTACGCTGTTGGTACATCCCTACACTCGAGGTACAACCCTGTGCTGGCGGTACAAACAGTTGCTTTCTAAATCAATCGCTACGCTGGTGGTACATTCCTACGCTGGAGGTGCAACCCTACGCTGTGGTATTGACACCGCTGACCCTTACAAACTTAAGAAATAATTATTAAGTGCATACTTCATCCAGCAAGAAACATAGTCATATCCATAGGCGTATGAGGCGGAGGGTCGGTCGCCTCCCCGGGCTTGAAAAATTTCAGGGCAAACTCTGTTTTCAGGGCAACCGCAAGTTCCTCAAAAATCCTGAATAATGAAATATATTTCAGTACAGTGAAAAATTCCAGGGCAACTCTGTTTTTCAGGACAAGCGCAAGTTGCTCAAAAATCCTGAATAACAAAAAATATACATGCAATACAGTAAATTCAGGGCATCCTCCGTTTTTCAGGGCAAGCGCAAGTTGCTCAAAAATTCTGAATGTAAAAAGTATATTCAATAGTGAAAAATTCCACGGCAACTATGTTTTCAGGGTAAGCGCAGGTTACTCAAAACTCCAGAATAATAAAAAATATATTCATTACAGCGAAAAATATCAGAGCACCCTCTGTTTTTCAGGGCAAGCGCAAGTTGCTCAAAAATCCTGAATAATAAAAAAATACATTCAATATAGTGAATTCAGGGCACCCTATGTTTTTCATGGCAAGCACAAGTTGTTCAAAAATTCTGAATGTAAAAAGTATCTTCCATACAGCAAAAAATTTTTGAGCAACTCTGTTTTTCAGGGCAAGCGCTAGTTGCTCAAAAATCCTGTATAACAAAAAATATACATTCAATACAGTAAATTCAGGGCACCCTCTGTTTTTCAGGGCAAGCGCATGCAAATTGCTCAAAACTACTGAATGTAAAAAGTATAGTCCATACAGTGAAAAATTCCAGGGCACCCTCTGTTTTTCAGGGCAAGCGCAGGTTACTCAAAACTTCTGAAAAATAAAAAAAACTGTTCAATACAGTGAAAAATATCAGGGCAACTCTGTTTTTTAGGGCAAACACAAGCTGCTCAAAAAATCTGAATGTAAAAAGTATATTCCACACAGCAAAAAATTTCTGGGCAACTTTGCTTTTCAAGGAAAGCGCAGGTTACTCAAAACTCCTGAATAATAAAAAATATATATTCAGTAAGGTAAATTCAGGGAACCCTCTGTTGTTCACAGCAAGTGCAAGCTGCTCAAAAATTCAGAATGTAAAAAGTATATTCCAAACAGCAAAAAACTTCAGGGCAACTCTGTTTTTTCAGGGAAACCGTGGATTACTCAAAACTCCTGAATAATAAAAAATACATGTTTAATACAGTGAAAATATCAGGGCAACTCTGTTTTTCAGAGCAAGCGCAAGTTGCTCAAAAATCCTGAATGATAAAAAATATATAATCAGTAATGTGAATTCAGGGCAACTCTGTTTTTCAGGGCAAGCACATGCAAGTTGCTCAAAACTCCTGAATGTAAAAAGTATATTCAATACAGTGAAAAATTCCAGGGCAAGCACAAAGTTGCTCAAAAATCCTGAATGGTAAATAATATATTCAATACAGTGAAAAATTTTAAGGGAAACTGTTTTCAGGGCAAGCGCAAGTTGTTAAAAATCCTGAATGTAAAAAGTATATTCAACACAGTGAGTGAAAAATTTCAGGGCAACTCTTTTTTTTCAGGGCAAGCGCAAGTTGCTCAAAAATCGTGAACGGTGAAAAAATGTTCAATACAGTGTATATTCACTTGGGGGCAATCCGTGCATGGGCTAGTGTAGTTTGTAATCTGGACCAAAGTCATGATTGGTTACATGGGTGCAATTTGGTGGGGAACATAGGGGACGTTTCCCCCCACTTTTTCAGGTGGGAAGATATAATATGCCATGTCCCCCCACTTTTTTCTCTTTAAGGGTTTGTATTTAGATAGGTTTCAAAAATAAAAGTAATGTTTGTCACATGTTGTGTAAAGAGCTTTTCATGTTAGATGGTAGGTTATACATAGCCAAGTTCATGCTGAAACAGAGTTTGGTGTGGTATCACTGATTCCGTTAGTTTATAAATTTTAGCTTCAATAAAATAATTTTTAGCATTTTTCAAGTTTCTAGTGACCGTGAAAGATGGTTAACTGCTTTTGTCTGACATTTTACCCTGTGTGGTATACTGTTAGAAAAGTTATTTTCTTGTAACAGTGAGAGCATTACAGCTGCACGTGTGAGAGACCACAGTACAACCATTATTTGTTTTGCGCAGAAATCTAAAATTGCTTTGCTGTAACGTTGGTTGTCATGTATTCAGAAACGAACAGCGTATAATTTAATGATGCTAGTGTATATATATATATTACTATAGAAGGTTAGATTTTCAGGCAAATCTCTGCGAAGCTCTTTCCAAAAACAAAAAGCAGCACTATTGTGGAGACTTAATTTTGGGATGAGCAGTTTTGCAAAAGACTGTCTTCAACTTATTAGTGAACAGGGTTTCAATCAAAATGTTGGAGAAGTAGCCTACAGTATTCACCTAGCTGTATATTGACCTAAAGCTCAAAACGTAGGGACTTGACTTGGAAATAAGGATAAAATATACATTTATCCTCACTTCTTGTAATGTCGCGACAATGGTGACCAACAAATAAAAAATATTTTTTCCTTGACTCTTACACTTTGT
>Ga0210059_1010606_pt1 | contig 14193 bp, 14 predicted proteins | sample Ectturendosymbi2_FD_188042 | JGI IMG/M metagenome (GOLD analysis project Ga0210059, IMG submission 188042) | Ecteinascidia turbinata endosymbiont from Florida, USA - Sample 2 (SPAdes) (version 2) | ecosystem: Host-associated > Tunicates > Ascidians > Unclassified | place: Key West, Florida... | reverse complement strand
CAATTCGCCCATAACGTTACATTTTGTTTGGTCGCGATGGCATCTTTTATATGCATATCAATTCGCTTATAATGTCAATTCGGCAATAACGTTTTTTATGCAATCCTCTAGAGGTGCCGTTATAGGCAAATTCTGTAGTTACCTTGCTTGTTAACTCAAGGGGTTGAAGTTCCTTGCGTGTTGTGTTCTCCCAGACAAGAAATTTTACGGTAATTGCTTTTGCTGATGCAAATATGTACGCGACTTCGATGGCGCAAAGCAATGTTTTAAAAGCGACGGTCCCGGATCGTATGGTCCGACTCCCTACACCTGCCTGTGTTATCGCTGCTGTGCGCTTGAGCAAGGCACTTAAAGACGCGCACTCAAAGGAGCCAAGCAATCTGCACGTCCGTGCTGCTCGCTTCTAAAACTCCTGTTAATAAAAAAATCTATCATCTACACCTTGCACCTCTACCCAATGAAAACGAACAAAGACTCGAAAACGAACAAAGAAAGAAATACCGAATTCTTATATCAAGCTGTTGAACTATTGACATCAGAGTGTTCGATTTTTACAGAAAACAAGGGCTTGGTTCAGATCAAATTCATTATAACCATTCACGACTTTGGTCCAGATTACACACTACACTAGCCCAAATTACACGGATCACCCCCAAGTGAATATACACTGTATTGAAAAATTTTTCACCGTTCAAGATTTTTGAGCGACTTGCGCTTGCCCTGAAAAACCAGAGTTGCCCGGAAAATTTTCACTGTATTGAATATACATTTTACATTGAGAATTTTTAACAACTTGCGCATGCCCTGAAAACAGAGTTTCCCCTGAAAATTTTCACTGTATTGAATATACTTTTTACATTCAGGAGTTTTGGGTAACTTGCGCTTGCCGTGAAAAACAGAGTTTGCCTTGAATTCACAGTCCTGAATATATATATTTTTATTATTAAGGATTTTTGAGCAACTTGCGCTTGCCCTGAAAAACAGAGTTGCCCTGAAATTTTTCACTTTATTGAATATGCATTTTTTATCACTCAGGATTTTTGAGCAACTTGCGCTTGCCCTGAAAACGGAGTTTGCCCTGAAAATTTTCAAGCCCGGGGGTGCGGCCGACCCCCCTGACTCCCCGTCTCGTACGCCCATGAAAATAACCGAATGAACAAATAATGCAATCAACGTTATTTTAACAAAAAGGCATACATTACCCTATGAAAATTTTAAGCACTTAACAAAATTTCAAAGACAATTTGTCCACTCATACTTAACTCCAGACCCATTTGTAACAAAACTTTCGGTTGTGATGAGCGACCGCCGTCCACCTTTAATGACAATGGCAATTGCAATCGTGAAATATATGACAACATTATTTAGTGTAACTGCCGTATCATCGCTTCGGCTATTCTGCACACAATTAATGTAAAGTATAATGACTAGAAATAAAACTTCGCTGCTCTTGTTCAGAATTTCATTGTTATTACTTATTAGAAACAATCACAATGTCGCTGTTCCACTAACAGAGCTTTGTCGTTTCAGCTGAAAACTGTTAGTCTATGATCCTTGGATGGAAGCAATTTTGGAGTAATGTGCACAAAGAGATTTGAACAGAGTGTTGCGTCAAAGAAAATAATAACAAAATAAAAATTTGTCCACAAATGATCTTCCATTTTCTGGAGGCAGGAGTTATAATTTTTGTGATAGTTTGTGACATGAGGGAGATAAATGATAGATATAGCGATGACACAAAATTGTTCAAGATTCTTCAGCCATACACGATGAAATGCTTGCCATAAAATTGCAAATCTCATGTCCGAGGGTGGCGAAATATTGGTTTAGAAATGTGTTTGTCATCATTATAGTCACTCACAGCGACTGGCATAAAAAAAGACATGGGTTCTTAGCGCTGTTTCAAAAGTAGCTCGCTACTGCCCCCCTCCGGTAATGTTGAAACAACCCTGGTGGTGGAATTGGAAATTGTTCTTTTGCTTTGTATGTGGTTTTATAATTTGTAAGCTTGGACTTGCGATTCTGTTATTTGACAATTACAGTGTGCAGTAAAGTGTGATATATGTTGAAAGCCAGAAAAACAAACATTTTTATAAGAACTGCTGCACTTCAAAATGGACGGGAATTTTTTCGGTCAATTATCACCTTTCCTTGTGGATCTGCCATTATTCCATTGTTGTTTAAGGTGATTATAAAAACACCTTTTCCCTTTAAGTATGGACGTTTGCTCTTTCAAATCTTAGGTTATTGTCTGCAAGTTGGAGAAATTTAAATCTATTTTTTCCAGGCAACATGTGAAAACTTACAACTATTTCAATAGCCAAACATAATTTCAGGGTTAGGACTCAAGGAGGAAACAAAACGCAGGCTGAAAGTTTCCAGCAGTAAGTGCGACCATCTGCGTATTTGTTTATTGCGTTTTTCATGCAAAACTTGAAATTTTTTTATTCGAAAACTGTTTAGGATTGGGTTGAAGCATATCTCGTGCCTAACTGAGTAACTGGTTACTGTTTGCGTTTGAGCTGAGGCTCTGCCAGAGATGAGCATTGGACTGGATCCGGCTATGACGAATTTTGTTGGATTTGGATTGAATCCGGATTGTAAATTGCCTCATTAACCTTGGATCAGGATCGGACTGAGTTAGTGGAAAAGAATTGGGTAATTTTTGTTGCCGAAAAACTGTATCTTGTTAATTTTTTGGACTTTATTTGGACTTGGGCTTTGAATTAAAAGTCGTTTTTTGGACTGTGGTTGGATTTGGACTGAGTTTTTTAAATTCCAAGTTGGATCTGGATCGCAAAATATGACAGTCCGCTCATCTCTGGGCTCTGCTGCTTCATGGCATTGCCGCCATGTTATAAATCACAACGCTCCATGTTTTTTTTCTGCGTGCACTGTTGGTGTTCGTTATATCATGAACTAGGTCTTCGGTCTTCTTTTTGTTTTTTTTTCAGTTGGTATGTCTTTGTCAGACAAAAGTTTTTGAAAATATATATTCTTTCAAATGTACATTTCACAACTTTATGGTATACTTAATTTTTTTCCAAAATATTTACAACAACAATTAAAAACACATTTTGTCTCAGTTGATGTGAAAATAATGTATTTTCTACCAGAAAGTATGGCGGCCATTGCAAAGCAACAGGTGAACGGCCGTGTAGATGCGTAACGCTCTGCTACGAGGCGGAGTAGTAAACTGTGATCCTTTATTTTTGCCTGTAGTGTGATGGGAAACATGTTCAAATGCTGTTTGGCGTTATTTTATTGAAAAATAAATGTTGCTTGAGCATTTTACAGTGCACAGCAGAGCAGATTACTTGCTTAGCAAAGCAATTAAGTGTAGTTACTCTACACATAACTCTAGTTACTAGTCTACCGTTCACCTTCCTTGTGAAGTCACGAAGTGTTATTTCACGTGACCGACTTCATGCAAACTGCGTTTTGTCTTTTATTTGTGCTACAGTTGAAATAACATTATTAGATTGTCTGATGATGCGTTTTAATGTATCCATTTTTATCATATTCATTGCATACTCACTGTACATAAACACTTCCATGGATGACCAAAATTTGTAAGACATAGGCCTTGCTAACAGTATCAGGTCTTGTTTGTTGTATCACATTATTAGTGATCACTGTTATGGTGCATTGTTACTTAAGTGGCTTTTGTTTGTTAATCCACACCTTTTCCAAATCTGGATAGTCTAACTCTATACTTTTGTTTTGTAGAATTTTATTAAACTAGTTTTTGAAATATTGTAATTGTAAACATCTGATGTCATAGAGCAATCAATAGGACATATCACATGGTCTTGAAATTATGTAGACTAGTCAGTCTGTGCAGTATTTCAGTTATAGGCTATTTAAACACTTTAACCAGCTGAGATATTCCCACGCAAAAACACGTGCAAACTGCTGGATTTTAGCCTCAACTCACCAGAAGCCAAGGTGTTAATGTTACCAACTTCATAGTCTATAATTCATTCAGTTTTCTGAATAGTGTTTAGCAAAATCTTCATTTTAATCTTCAAGTTCATAAAAAACAATTGTGTAAGTCATAAATCCGCTCCATGATTGTTTCTTCTATTGTAGACTTTGTATTAAATAGATCAAAATCATGAATGAGTCTGGCAACTTGAGCCATTTGTAATTTGTAAGGACTGAAGTCAAATATTGTGTTGTGTAGTAGAGCGTGACTGGTAAGGCCTATTTGGGCCAATACTGATATTTTTGCATTATTTAAAACATAGCTGAAAGATGTTACAGCGCATTTTTTTCTTCAATGTGTAGGTCACATTAACAACTTATAAGATGTTTTCATATTTTGTTATGGAATGTTGCCATCTGTCATGGCTGTTGCAATCCTTGGCAATTTCAAGGGTTCAAACTCTAAATCAAGTGGGCAAGCAAATCGAAAAAGAAGGAAACATATATTATGTCAAAGTATTCCATGATGTAGGGTGATGTGCCTATGCTCAGATTTCATGAATGGGTAAACAACAAAGTGTGATCCATTATAAACAATGATGAAACCATAACTTCACCACGATGAAGAACTGTACAATATCAAATTCTGCACAAATCTCGATGACTAAAACAGCAAGACACCATAGTACGTACTCTGATTTGTTCGCAGGAAGTTATCTACTTACTGTGCAAAAATTTGCAAGTGAATATTATGCCGTAAAGTGGATTATTAGAACAATTGGGTAGTGGTTTGATTATTACACACTATTTAATGTATTCGGAGGGCTGTGCAACGTAAGGAACAGGATAAAGAATTGGCATTTATTAATCAGAGACGAAGTAGCAACTTGGGTTTCCGAACACTCTGTGCAAAACAATAGGGTAACGACTTTTATGAGTAAATAGTGCTGATATATTTAAGCAGAGTTTTGTTGATATGATATTAGGTGACCTAAAAAAAGAACACATAAAAATTTAATTAAATCCCCCAAAGATCCAGTAAACTTCAAGCACTTTGAAGGTTTTAAACTTCATTCTGTGTATAATCATTCCCTAAAGTTTTAATCATTGAAGTCCCTTTGTGTAAAAGTCATGTTCTTTTTAAAATATGCTCCAAATGACCCCCACGGTGTTGGAGGCAAACACCAAATGTTCTCCACAGCGTTGGAGGCAAAGCTCCAAGTAGCTTCCACAGCATTCGAGGCCTTTTGAATTAAGATTTTGCTTAGTCTCATACCCAAATCCAGTCAAAAATTCTACTTTTTGATGGAGCATGATGATACTGTAACTTTCTCCAAAAACTTGCTTGCACTACTTTGTATGAATTATAAGCAAAATAGGCTTCCGCGCAAAATGCCTTGCCTATGGTTGACCAAGACATGGTTGGAAAAACTATTGTTGCAATATTTCATGCATTAATTCTACTACTACAACCTGAAAATGAAGAGGAATAATTGAAATTAGAGATTTTATTCATAGATTTGTGGGTTCTGTTTTTTTGGTGACCCTGTACATCAGCACCATTGCCATATCGGCCACTAAGTATCAGCATGCTGATGCATTGGTCGAACTCTAGTGGTGTGTTTGTAATTACTGGACATGAACTGAAATGACTAAATATTTATGGATAATTAAGAGTTGTAGATAGCTTATAATTCTGTTATTACCACTTTTGTTACCGGGTGGTTTCCCTGCAGTGATATCCACAGCTACTGGGTGGTTTTGGTGGGAAATTCAAATCCCTAAAGGTAGATACTGCTGGGAATTTTCCAGCTTTAGGCTAAAACGGCAAGCATGGCAAATGTTTCCTTGCCTGAACTTGTGATTTGCCAACATATCAAATCTTTTCCAAAACATTTTAGGCTACATACCACTGTCACAAGCCTGGGCCTACCCGAGCCACTTTTTTGCAAAAGTGTCACTTCATTGCAAGCATTTTTTGAGACAGTAAAAGCAGCTAACGCTGGCATTAAGCAATTAACTTTATCAACATGCCTAAATATATTTACATAAATTTTTCTAATATATTTTTCCTGCTTTCCTAGCATTTGGCAGCATATCGAAATACTTACATTGCATAAACTTACAGTCACTGCTGTCCCACCTAGGCGGACCAACTGAAAAGAACCATGCTTTCAAACAGTCCATGAACCACAGAGTTTGGATTCTCATTCCAAGATCTAATATTATTTGAACTCAGACTAGGACCATATTTTAGACCCTTTACATGTGAAAAACACTAGAACCAATGCCCCAAAACATGATTTTTGGTAAAAACGAATTTACATATGCTGAGAATAGCTGCATGGAATCTCCCTACATAGATCTACATATTGCAAGAGCGCAAGTTTGAATCTACGTTATTGTTTATATTGTTTAACACAAACTTGCTTAACACATTGGGAACCAGTTGTACTAGTATATCATACTTCGAAATCACGCATTGGGCCACAATTTTCGTGCCACTTTGCAACTCCATAACTCGCTAAATGGATTGTGTTAGAGAGCTGTTCAAGCTCTCAAAAGAGGCGGCAAGTCTTCTAGATTGAAACAAAGTAAAAATTGTAAAGTTTTGGATTTCAGGTTTTTTGTGGGTGGCATCATAAGTTGGGTAAGTTTTAGGCCATTTTGGCTCAGGTTACCTGGCCCAGGGCACCAACCACAAGATGGAATTTTTTGACTCAAATTTCTGTTGGAAACTAAGCTATACCTTTGATTGCTTTTCTAGCATTTCTGGTTAAAAATTTATGACCTAAAACAGTGGTTCTCAACCTTTTGGCTGAATGGAACCACATCCAGATTGAAACGACTTTGTTAACAAGTCAACTGACACATTTTATTTTATAGCAGAACAATGTCTGCTGCACAAAATATTCGAGGTTTTATTGAAAGACTGCTGAGGGCGATACAAAGGGTGCTTGGGACTGGGACCCATATGCGGCTCTCAGAACAGTGGTTGAGAACCACTGGCCTAAAAACAACAATAAATCGATAATTAATTCTCTTTCGCACCTGGGTTAATTCAGGCAGTTCGCGCAAAAACAGCTGGATTGCACGTGGTTTGCGCGGGAATGTCTCCGGTCTGGTAAGCGCTACAGACCCGGTCAAAAGCTCAAAAGACTTAAACGAGTCTTGTAGCTTGCACTTGAAAAAAATATTTTTGGTTGGGAGTGCAGATTTTTTGTGAGTGACGTCATAAGTGGAGGACTTCTAGGCCATCTTGGCCCACTTCACCTGACCCTGTGCCCAAATCGTTAGATGCTAGTTTTTCGCTGAAGTTTTTATAGGAACTAGGCTACAATCTGAGTCTTTTGATACTTTGGATGACCTGCTAAGGTTTTGGGTTCAAAAGTTATGATCTAAAGTAATGAAAATATTTGACTAATTAGTTAATTAGGTAATTAATCAATTTCATTATTTGAGATCATAACTTTTGAACCAAAACTGCTGGAAAGTTGATCAAAGCCTGAAAAGACTTGGACTCAAGCCTAGTTTCCAGTGAAAACTTTAGCAAAATACTTTGGCCTAGCAGTTGGGCTCTAGGCCAGGTAACATGAGCCAAAATGGCCCAAAAACTACTTCACTTATGACGCCACTCACAAAAAATCCGCAACACCCAACCAAAAAATTTTCTTTCGAGTGCAGATTAGAAGACTGGCCGATCCGTTTCAGGGTTTGAACAGCTCTCTAGCGCAATCGGTGGAGGAGCTATGGCATTGGTAAGGCAACTGACAACTGCTGGTTTCAGGCCGATTTCAAAGTACGAATATATCATACCCCGGCTATCAAAGTGTTAATCAATTCCCTTGGGGATTAATTAATTATTTTGTTGTTTTTATCCCATAAGTTCTGAAGGTTCAGTTTCTGGTTCCAGAAACGCTAGAAAACCAATCAAAGACTCAAAAGACTTGGAATCTATTTTAGTTTCCAATAAAAAGTTGAGTCAAAAAATTCCATCTACCAGTTGGAGCCCAGGGCCAGATAGCCTGAGCCAAAATGGCCTAAGACCTACCTCATTTGTGACATCACCCACAAAAGAAACAATCCAAAACATTCCAATTTTTTTCATTGCAATCTAGAAGACTTGCCGCATCTTTTGAGCGTTTGAACAGCCCTCTAGCACAATCGCCTAGTGCGTTACGGAATTGCAAAATGGTGGTAAAATAGCACAAAACCACATGCTTAATGCAAGAGTTTGAACTACAAGTGTATATATCATACACTGGCAGCAAACGTGTTGAAAAAGACAATGTGCTATGTTATCGAAGTCCGCTTCATATCAGGTGATCTTCAGCATGATGTGCCAATGGTTTATTGCTTTCAATGAAAAACCACGGTTTTTGAAGAAAATAATCCCTAACTGAAGAAGGTTGAGTAATTTACAGATAGATGAGCAGCTCGATATAAAAACTGCCAAAGCTTTTACACTCTATCAACATTCAAAGCAGATTTTGGCTTCTTTGTAATTTTTTGCAAGAAGTCACACAAATCAATCATGTGATGGCATTGATGGTAATGTTAAATGATCAACTGTATTAGAAAGTATGCACTGTCCACACACGTCAAATTTTAACAGGAACATATATGTTGGCACAATGCACTGGAAAATTTCAGAGTATTCATTTTCTTAGCTTTTCAAGTGAAACTATCACCAAGCAGCAAGAGGCAAAGCTTCAGTTTCACCAATCTTATGGTGGCATCAAGCGTACACAAAAATTCCACTACTTTCATCCAACACCAATTAAAATAAAAGGAATAAGCAGGCCTGTAGCCACGGGGGCATTCAGGAGCAGTGTCCTTCCAAATTGTGTTGTGTCAAGAAAAATTTGTTGTAAACATATAATAAAACAAAAATCTTGCCCCCTTAAAAATGTATTTTACCCCACCAAACTTTTAAACCTGACTACAGGCCTGGAAATAAGTCTCATTAGCACTTACTCATTAGTAGTGCAAATTTCAACTAATTATCAACTCAAATCCATATGTTTAAAAGGAAATTATATTGCAGCTGTGTATGACAAAACATGGTACACTGGCATAGTGCAAGATGCTGACCAAGACAAGCAGATGCTTCAATACAATATATTCATCTTAACACTTTGAGAACTGGCGTACGATATATTTGTACTTTGATTTCGGCCTAAAAAACAGCAGTTTTCGGTTGCCTTGCCAACGCCCTAGCTCCTCTGCTGATTGCGCTAGAGAGCTGTTCAAGGGCTCAAACGGATCGGCTAGTCGAGTAGATTGCACTCGAAAAAAAATTTTTTTGGTTGGGTGTTGCAGATTTTTTATAACTGACGTCATAGTGAAGTAGTTTTGGGGTCATTTGGCTCATGTTGCCTGGCCTTGGGCCCAACTGCTAGGCCAAAGTGTTTCGCTGAAGTTTTCATTGGAAACTAGGCTCGAGTCCGAGTCTTTTGAGCCTTTGATCGACTTTCTACCGTTTCTGGTTCAAAAGTTATGATCTAAAATAAACAAATTAATTAATTATCTAATTAGTCAAATATTTTTACTAACTTACATCATAACTTTTGAACCCGAAACCTCAGCAGGTCATCCAAGGTATCAAAAGACTCAGATTGTAGCCTAGTTTCCAGTAAGAACTTCAGCGAAACACTACCACCTAACGGTTGGCGCCCAGGGCCAGGCAAGGTGGCCTAAAAGTCCTCCACTTATGATGTCACTAACAAAAAACCCGCCACCCCCCAAGCAAAAAAATTTTTTTCGAGTGCAGACTAGAAGACTTGCCACATCTTTTGAGACTTTTACCGGGTCTGTAGAGCATACCGGACCGGAGAAATTCCGTGCAAAGCCACATGCGTTTAGGCGTTTTTTTTCCGAAAATTCCCGAAAGCAGCTGGACACCAAAGAGTTAATTTGCCCATTTTTTCACATTTTTCAACATGTTTTTAATCTTTTCAAAAATTTTTGTTGTAACCACTGAAAACCTGTCTTGTTTTTGTGCAGCATAGAACCTTGCACTTTATTGCAAATTATTGAATGAAAATATTCAGAAATCTAGGAGTGACAATCAGTTAAGTTCCAACAGCAAAATTCCAAACTTTTTTGGCCCATTTTGTTTAACTCCTTTGCTGCCAGTGTATGAATATATTGTACTTTGAAATCCCGCATTGAGCTGCTATTGTTGTGCCATATTGCAACTCTATAACTTGCCAATCCATTGTGCTAGAGAGCTGTTCAAACTCTCAAGCAACTCTGCAAATATTCTCGTTTGCAATGAAAAAATCTTCTCTGACAGTTGCATCAACTGTCGAAACGTTGACAAATTTTTAACATGTTTTATGTTTTTACTGCCATTAGAGCCTGATTAAAGTTTGTTCAACTAATTGAAGGTTTACACCAGGTAGAAAAGGTTTACACCAGGTAGCTATTTGTTGATTTTGTTGAGAGTTGTAAAATTCTTGCAACAAATTAAAAATGTCCAAAGAATGACAAATAACATTGCTGCAACATAGTGTACTTTTTGTTGATGGAATTTAAACCTGTTGTAGTTTTTGTATGAGCTTTTTAGAGCATTTTTACCTTTGGAGATGCACAGGTATATATGCTGTTTGTACTGAGCTTAACCCATATAGTTGTTAAGTACATATGAACTTCAAGATTTGAAATTTCATGCCAACGGTCTAATCGGAAATCATTATTTATTTGACAATTTGTTTTGTTCAAATATTAATGGTAAAAATGAATTTTCGATAGCTAATATTTTGTTTTAAGATATATATATAAATATATGCATTTTTATGCTATGCACAATGCATAGTTGTAAAAATGTAACCTCAACGTGGAGGTTTTTGCTCAAACAGTGGTTTTTGTTTGCATGGTGCAAAGGCGTTTTTTCATTGTTTTGTTCTCAAGTAGGCAATATACAAAGGTTGCTTCTACATTAATGTAACTTTTGAAGTGATTTAAATTTATTCTCATGTCACAAGGCTCTCTGGGAACAAATTTTATACTTTCCAGCACAGTGGACTGCAGTAGGAACAACTTGTTCATAATGTCTGAATCACCTGGACCAGGTGGCGATGCTGATAGTGTGAGTGCTACAAAAGGTGCACGTCGCCCGGCTGAAGATGATGCAGGTGCTGATGCTGTTCCTAGCAAAACTCAAAAGTTTGACAAAGATGAAGAAGGCAATGATGATGATGTTGCGCTTGACGATGAAGAATATGATGAAGATGAAGCTGATGGTGGTAAGTTTGATGGAAGACCAAGACAAGAAAAAGTTTTTTTTATATTTTGTGTTTAATTTAATGGTCTGAAGAACTATATGTAACTGAGTAGCTGTAACCAATATAATAAGTGCCGGTTTTCTACTGAATATATTAGTTTCAGAAAAGAGTCAAACTTAGAAGTCAATGTTGTGTAAGAAACAATGATTCAAAAAGTAATGAATTAATCACATTGGATTTTCAATAAACAATAGCTGCACTGCAAGCAAAAGTTCGTCAAATAAAGTGCAAACACAAAGCATGTTTGCAACATGTGCAAAAATGACAACAAAATATCAGTCAGTCATTATTGTAAACAGTGAAATAGTTGCAACATCCTACTGTTTTAAACACGAAACAATCATCAGACATAAAAAGTCCAGCATGAAACTTCAGTAAAGGAATAGAGCTAGTGTCAACATTTAGTGAGGGCAGCTTTCTCAGATCAGCAGGGGCTTGAGCAATATCAAGCATTCCAAGTAGCTGGTGGAGACCCATATCCCTGATTCATCAAACTTAGCGTGGTTTGGACTCCATCTGGTTTTCCCAAAGTTGTTTCTGTGTCTGAAAGGTGCACATGAACAAAACAACACTACCCTGAGCATTTACATGTTGTTGAATATTAACGTTATATTCCAAAGTCATTTTTAATGAATATTTGATGATAAACAGCAGACCCTTGCTAATTCACAAATTTAAAACATGTTTGTTATTTTTTATTCTTGTTCCTGTGCATAATATGTGGTGCTCCTGTGTCTTGCAGTGGAATTGGTTTTTACTTCATTCAATAAATTTTTGCTGTTGCTGACAGCAGTTGTTTTTCACTACGTGTATTATGCTTTTTAAATCCTTGATTTCGCATTGTTATTTTATATTAGTATAACATTAATTTTGCGTTTAGTGTTGCATTGGAGTCACATGCTTTACAGCCTGATTTGAAATGCTGTGACGTTTTCATCACTGCTTGCCATATCAATGCATTCCTTGGCTTTGGTTTTGGTGTTTTTCGGTGCAGATGATAAGCTTAGAAATCTTCTATTCAGAGGGTTGTGATTAAATCAGTTTATCATGAGCTGCCCAGCTTGATGTGCTGATAAACTTGAATTCTTCTGACCACTGCAAATATGGCAAGCATTTCCTTTCAAATTTGGGCAAAAGCACATGTTTTATGTTAAATGTCAGGTTTGTACTCAAGTTAACCTCACTGTATGATACTTCTTATTCTACAAAAGATTTTTGATCATTTTTATTAAATTTTTTCTGGTTATGTCAATACATAGTCCAAAAAGTCTTACATTTTGACCATTGCTATTCTCTTGGAAGCAATGTATGCCACTAGCAAGAGACTGGTGCTCAATCTTTTTTGACCGAAGATCTACTTTTCAAATAGCCAACCTCCTGAGTTCTACCGTTCTGGTGTCAAATTACATCACAAACCCTTCTGTCAAATCAAATAACATATGCTCACTGATTTGCATGATAAGCAAATGTGAAAACATTTTCAAGAGTCTAATATAAAGCCCCAAACTGCTCAATTCTTTGAATACTGTAGCCGAAATGGTGCTTTATTTACAAAATGCTAGAAGCAATTCTTGCCCATGAAAATAAAACTTAGCATTAGCTAACAACATGTATAAACAGGCAAAAATATTGTAAGACAAGTGGATTCAGTGAATGTTGGTGCGTAATAGGGTAGGCCAAAAAAAACTTTTTTTTGAAATTCAAAAAAAGGGGTTCTTAAATCCTGGAAAATCAGCTAAAAACATATTTTAAACCGATTTTGGATAGTTGGCTGTAACAAAGGCCGTGCAACCACGTGACAAAGGTCATGAAAAGGTCAAATTTAATTGACATAACTTTTGACACACTTAGGCTACAAAGGTCATTTTGGTCTCAAAATGCTCAGAAGTACCAAAAGTATATCTGCTTCTTGAGAACATTTTTTCGTAAACATAACAGTATTTGTGGTTTTTGAAAAAAATAGATTTTTAACCATTTTCATGCACATTTGTTTTATATTGCTTGTATTTAGTCACATTTTCAACATGTCAAACCTAATTGCATTGTCCGAGGAGGATTTATATGCATTTGGGATAAATTTGGTTCTCTCAAGTCTCTCATGCATCAGTTAGCAGTTAACAGATTGAGATTACAATATTAGTCAAGTTCAGCATAATTGCAGGCAAATCAAAATACATACGAAATTGTCCTTCACACACAGTCAAACCGTACAACACATTTTGCAGTGTTTGTTTGTGCTACCATAATTAATGGTCCTGTATATAAAATGTTGTTTTCAACCAAATTGTTGTTTTGAGTCACATTTGCTCATCAGCAGCCTGGATTAATGGATTAAATCTTTTGGCGGATCATGCCATCTCGCTTTTCGTATCTGGTCACAACCGAAGCAGCCTCAGTTAGCAGTTTAACGTGTCTTTCTACAGCTTGGTTGTGACACGGGTGCTGTAGGACCAAAGGTTTGGTCAACATTTGAGCAATCGAAGTATCATCCAAATCCATCATGGCAGGTGGTTGAGAAATATCCTTGATGCTGTCAAGATTTGTAAGCTGATAAAAGTGTGTAGCTTCTACATTGATCTTTGGAACCTTAAATTGTCGGACATCTTTTCTGCTGCTTTCTAAGGTAGATGATTCCATGTCTGTGGTTGCTGATGCTTCACTGCGCAATTCTAAGATCTTATCCACTGCTCTTTGACGAATGTTCTCATCATCTTCAGCTAACATTCCAAAAATTACATTTTCTGAATGTGCAAAACATGAGTTTCGCTGTAGAACTTTCATTGAAATGTCCCTTACTTTATCAGTTGGAAACTGACGCACTCTCAAAAAGTTTGAAAAAATTTTTTGCCTTATCAGTAATCTTATTTTTTTTTATATTGAACCAAGTTGGAAAGTAGATTTTCAAACAAAAATTTGTCAATTGCACCAAACTTTTTGAAGGCTGTTTTGTTGATGTATAAAAACGAAGAATGTGGCA
>Ga0210059_1010605_pt1 | contig 14195 bp, 7 predicted proteins | sample Ectturendosymbi2_FD_188042 | JGI IMG/M metagenome (GOLD analysis project Ga0210059, IMG submission 188042) | Ecteinascidia turbinata endosymbiont from Florida, USA - Sample 2 (SPAdes) (version 2) | ecosystem: Host-associated > Tunicates > Ascidians > Unclassified | place: Key West, Florida... | reverse complement strand
TTATACCTAAGTGAAAGCAGGGTAGTATGAAGTGTTTAGATAATGAAGAGAAAAGTGAATGCTCCCAAGTGGTTAAGCTAAAACTTAAACTAATTTTTTTTGCTTTCTTAGTTGGTAGTTTGTGGATTTTGACCTGTATAAGAGCTTACTTGTAACATGTTCATCCGGCCATCTAAGGAAAAATATAGCGACACATGTACGTTCAACAGAGCTGAAGCTTGACAGCGTTCGACCGTAAAAAGTTGTTTCAATGAAGACATTTGAGAGAGTATGCCCGAGCGAGTTTATCAACCGCGTTGCGCAATATGTGCACATGCTCACCGGTAGAATGCATATATTTTTCAATTTTACTTGTTTACTGATATCGTTTGCAAGGTATCTGCTTCAAAAACGATTATTTTTCAGCCTTCTCTAACAATTTTAATTGTATTTTTTTTTAGATGAGTACTTTTTTCTGTAAAATTAAAAGACTAACTTCTGCTTGATCGTATTTTGCAAAAGTGAGAGATGAACGTGCATTTACATCGCTTTAAAACAAGTTTCCGTATTCCTGGAAAGTGCATGTTGGGTTTATGAATTCATTTGAAGAATTATCACTTTAAGTAACTATTACAGCTGAAGGTCGTAGTCGGTCCGGAGTCGGATAATCGAAATTGCCAGGAGTCAGAGTTGGATGACGGGACTTCCGACTCCACAGCCCTGGTTGAAAATCCGGGCAAAATCTATAAAAATTTTTGAAAAATACCTGAAAATTTTGGCAAATTCCTTGGAAAAATGGCGTCCAACGTTGTTTGATTTAAAAAAATGGCGCCTAACGTTTGCAGAATCACATAAATATTTTTATTGGAGGTCATCCCAAAAAAAGGTCTTCATCATCTGTATGGGGGAAAATTTTTGCAGAAAAAGTTGCCCGAAAACTTTTAGGGCAAGTTTGGGGAAATTCGGACAAAATTTTTTGCACACCTAAACATTTACCTGCTCCTGCACCTATGTCGAGGACGATATCTCGCATGTCGCTGCAAAGGTCGGGGCAAGTTTAAAAACTGCAAAACCGCCTGGCATTGCTCAAACTATAAAGTTGTTCAAATGATATCCCACAAGTAGCCTACGCATAGGCTGAAGCTCGTAAAATTGTGCAATGAATTTAGTAAAAGAAATTGGGTCTTTAATCACAGTGATAGTGTGACTCGACTCAATTACTCGATTCGCGTCACGATTTTTGGTGACTTGACTCACGTTGCGAAAAGATGTTGTGAAGACTCGACTTGAGTCATGTTTACAAAACCTCCAAACATCTGATTGACAAACCTAGTGTGTTTGTTTACACAGAAAAACTGAGTTCTTTTGCTTCAGTGACGCATGACTAATATTGGCGTAAATTTTCTGTTTCAACTGTGTTTACTTGTGGTGTTATCCTAGATTTTCTGTATCAGGTATTCCACCTAACACCGAGGCAGAACCGTCGCCAGAAAGTTTTCAACAAGGAGGCTTTGCGTTTGTGCAGGTGGGGTTGACATTCAAAAAATTAACAAAAACTTGACTGATTTATAGTGTTTCGTATTTCAATTTGGTGGGGCTAAGCCCACCAAAGCCCTTCCGTGGGTCGAGACTGTACTGAGGCAGAGCCGAGTCGTTGCTTTAAACTGAGGGGCCAGCAGCGCACCATATATCAGACACATTGTGCTTGTTGTAGTACAGTAGAATCCCGCCTAAGTCGTCACCTCAAAGGGATTAGAAAAAAGTGACGATTTAGGCGAAGTGACGAATTATGCAAACAGGTGAATACTCTACCAAAGCAGCTCGTATACTTTATCATAGTAACTCGTATACACAGTGCTTTTATTTGCAGTAAAATAAAGTTACGTTATGGTTGTTTACTAAGTTAAACTGTTTAATTCCTCTACTCTATCTAGACTCCTGCGTTTAATATAGCACCTTTGAAATCTTCAATAAACTTCCAGACTTCAGTATTGTCTCAATGGGGAGTCGGGTCGCGCTTCGCACCTCGTGCATAAATTCCATAAACAAATTGCGAGGTGCAACAATTCTCAGATAAAGATCCTTAATTTGTTTGAATTCCCGCACGTACTAGCTGCTTAGACATCTAAAGCGAAACTGCAAATGACGAATTAGACGAACAAAACGCTTCTCAGGGATAGAAAGAGGTGAGGAATTAGACAAACAGAAATGTACGCACAAGATAGGAATTCTGCCGGGACCGACGAAAAAGTGACGAATTAGACAGATTCTACTGTATTTACATATCGTCATCGTAGAAGTCGGCTAACGGCTTCATACTTCTGTTTTGGGTCTTTTGCAGAGATGAACGCATTTATCTCATTATTATTACGCTAGGTGTTTATGTAATTCAACTCAAAGACAAATAGTTTGAAAACTATGTCAAGTTAACTTATGCTCTACCTTTAGCTCACAACATACTAACAACTGACAGTGCCAAGATTTCAAAGTAACTGAGCTTATCCAATATTTTTAAAATGACACTTTGAAGAGCAGATGATTTATTACACAGTCACAGTGTGAAAACAAACCGAAGAACATATCGAGTCGCCAAAGGAGCCAACAGCCGCAAAACATGCTGAAGCGGTGGAATCCATGAGTTCATTTCAGGCAAGCAATTAATGTGCGTAGCAGCGCGTTCAACCAATACATTTGCGTCAGTTCGAAGTGTTCTGCACAGGCGCGACTGATGACTGTTTTGTTTCTTGCGGTGCTTCGCCAGTATGATAAACCCTCGTATCGGAACCAGCGCTGTAGCGACTGGCGCGCCACCTCATGGTCATTGCCTTTGTGCGATCCCACAGAGCAGTGAATGAGTCCAAGGCAGGTCGAACGTCCTGCGGAAAGCGTTTGAGAAATGTAAGTTTCACACTGCCCAACAGAGCAATACAATAAGATCTAGTCTGGAACATGCTCGTCCAGGTTTTTGTTAAGGTGTTTTAGGGACCCGATTCGGGTCCCTAGAATCAGAGAAAATTATCATCGGGTCTCTAGAATCAGAGAAAATCTGGCCTCTACAGGTCCATACCAGGTACCAAACATTTTCTTTAAAAAAAAACTACTACTCGTCCTAACGCTTACTGTAGTGTCGAAACCTGACCGCTATTTTTTTAGAATCAGTTGCTTGCGACCACTGAACAGTTCAACACTTAGATAATGAAATACGACTTCACGCAGTCTGCCAAAGGCGTAACTAGAGATTTAAACCATGAGGAAACTTAGCTGAAAGGGGCCCACTGTAGGAGGCCACCAGCCAACACTCAGAAAAAAAATCGAGAAATAATGGTGAATTCGGATGTGGATGTCTATACTAAAACTCTGAATCACCGAAAAATACTCCGAAATACGCAAAAAACAACCTGCTGAAGACTAGAAGAATACTAAAACCGAAATATAACCCAAAGTGGGAGCTCGGTTTTTACATTTAGCTTGCCACGGGGGAAGTTTGCCGCCTCTCTGCCCCCGTCAGTTACGCCAATGCGGTCAGCCCTTGCAATGTGCTTTGGCCAGACTCAGGTGAACTTAATTCCTGGATTAGATGATCAAGAAGTCTCCACGCCCGGAGTTATACAAGAACGGCAAAATCACACACTAGTTAATTTTGGAGAACCAAAAATCTTTGGGTTCGGCCAATGATAGGAAAGCTGGATTATTTTACAGTGGCTTTGGACTCGTGAACATTTTCCATCGTTGAACCTCGATGCTTTTTCTGCGGCGCTCCTGCCCTCGTCTTTCATTTCAGCCGACTGCCAAAATTCCCCAGGACTTATCGGCCTTCCGCAGATCAGTGGTGTGCACTCACAGTGCTACTTCTTCGTCTATTTCACACACGATGTATTTCGCGGTTAAACGTTTTGCACTGCATTCATTGCAACTCGCTGACGATGGAAGTAGTTGTTTTGAAATTAGACTTTACTTAAAGCTGTGGTCTGTGCATTGTTTTGTTTCTCTCACTAAAAGTTGGAGGACTTCCATGTTTTAACTCTGTTTCTAGTTTTCTTACTCTGTAAGGAAACATTCAAACATAAGTACTAATTTAAAGTACTGGCTTACTTCTACAAAATTGTATGCACAAAATACAAAAGAACGAAAACAGCACCTTTCATAAAAACAAGCCGGACAATAATCCTTCAACTAAGTTAAGCTTAAGAAATTCAATTAGGCAACATGACACACGCACCAGTAGCGTAAATTGATACGAGTCCATGTCGACAGAACCACCATCGTAGTAGTCGATGATATATCGCACTTGCTTTCCGCAACGATCTATTACCCAATCGTGGCGATCGAAAGGTAGTTGATACCTGCCAAACATTTATTTGCGGAAATTCCCGTTTAGGATTTGGTTGAGGCCTATGAAGCAATAGCGCTTGCCAGCTGTGCTACAAAAGAGGACACAAAAATAAGACTGGTCCGAATCATGGGAAATTTTGATCAATCTCTTTCTATGACTTGCAAAAAAGAACGAAGTACAGGCAAACTAGGAAAACATGGCGTTTGCAAATAGGCATGCCACAGAACTGTGCTTTCGCATCACTACCACCTTTATAAATCGAGCAAAGTTTATATGACAGACACGGGCGTCGGAACCGGGGCCAGGGAGGGGTTCGCCCCATGGATTTTGAAATTTGACACTTTACCATCAATATTTTCGCAAAAAAGGTTGTTTCTTAAGTTTCGGAGTGGGTTAAATGAAAATTCGCCACTTTTGGCTTCCTCCTGCAAAAAAATTTTGGCTACCCCTGAAAAGTCCACTATTGGCCCCTCCCTCCGACGCCCACGATGACAGATGTAGGTATTTTACTGACCAGCAAACCAAACTATCTTATATGTTGTCCGATGTCCATATCAGCGTCTTTAGAAAGAAATCCTTCCACAGCCGAAAATCAGACACTACGATCTTATCAGAATACATATTTTCGCCTACTGGTAGCTTTTATACAACAGAATCCATATCAGTTTATTAAATTAAAGATATCAGTAATAGCGCAAATCAAGCGAAAATATTTGAAAGAGCAAATTATCTAAGCTGTACTTCACTGATTAAAATATAAATAAAAAGGACCGGGAGTTTTAAAATAGCTTTCAGCATTTTTTGTTCAGGAGAGTTGAATGTATCTCAAGATTTCATAACACCACCATCTGTACTCCGATATAGTCGTGATTAATTTTGAGAGGTTCCAAATCTGGCTCAGGGTACTTTCATCACGTATACTGAAACCTTTACATTCAACAAACAAAAAAACGCATCGCATAACTCGTATCTCATTCAAGCCACGTCTTGACGGATTTTTGACAAATTGTTCCGAAGTAGAAAGATGCTTGGTGGGTATCCAATTCAAATGACATCAATTTTTACTTGATTAAGATAGCGCTTGGAACATATTAATTTGCCATGTTTCGTACTCAGACAAAACACAAAAATGTTAGGGCCCAAGGGTCGGCAACCTTTAGGTAACTGTGTGCCAACTCAAGGTTTCGAAACATTCAGTGTGTCAACAACATACGTTTTTTTAAACAAGTCAAGGTCAATATGTCTTCTGTGTGAACCATAACGTAACTGATATGCAAACTTGGAGCTTCTGCGTGCCATTCAAAATTGCTTGGCGTGCCAAGTGTGGCAGGCGTGCCGTAGGTTGCCGACCCCTTAGGCCATGATTTAGGCTTGAAATGTCGTAACATTAATAACAGTTTGCCCGACGTAAACCAAAATTATAGCTTATGTGGCTGTCCGACACGGCAGAATACTGAATGGTTTTATTTCACTTTGGAAAATATCAGCTTGTTGAGTTAATTGGTGCATTCCGCAGCATGCATCAGAGAATGCTGCTGCCAAGGACGAAAACCCAACGTGGCGACACGTGGTCTAAAAACCGGTTGCTGTACGAAAATTTCGAGACCACAAGGGTTGAGCACTTACCCCATCCAGCTTCGTATTCGAGCTCGCGGTGAATAGTCCGTGGCTTTTCCACCGAACTTCATCAGCTTCGGGCCAGTAGGGCATTCCCTTTCAAAAAAAGGCAAAGATTAATAAGCTGCATTACCTACACCAGTGTCACTGCATGTCAGATAACACACTAGAAACTGTTCCATTACCACACTGCAAACCCATATTAGAACTTCACTATTCTTAATTCAACAAGTCCCAGTAGATGTTTTCCAATGATATCTGTACATACAGCACTGACACAGATGTAAAGATGTCACAGACATTGCAGGTGTGGCAGGGCGGGAATTACAACGTACCGGGCGATTTTTGAGGAATCGCTTTATCCGAGAACCGGTGCGTAAAACCCCGGAGGATGAGTATATTATTTTGACCTAAAATCTTAAAATTTGGCTTTACAATTTGCTAACTTCGACTTTATTTTGGCCTATAAATTTTCTGCATTTGCAACTGCAAATTAATTCAGCCTTGGATGTTGTTGTTAACTCAGAAGCATATTCATGCACCATACCTTGAAATTTAAAAAATTTTGGTTGTTTAACTTACGGAATGGTATATTGATAAGTACAGTAGGTACATTAACAACTATAATAGAGTCAAACCTGAGAACTTCATGAAGTTGATACACTATCTGCGTAGTAGATCGAGCATTTATCAAACCAAGTACTGTGAGACCACCTTTCTTACCTTACCACGCACAGCCTACATAACATTCAATCGTCCAGTAGCGAGCAAAACAACATTGTTATGCAAGAAGTCGCAACAAAGCTACTATTATTACAGAATTGCAACTCAACTTGCAAAAACATATCTATATCTGTTGTTGCAGTTTCAGTAAAGTATCGATAAAGTGAAAAAAACTGTGCTGCAAGATAAGTTTGACTTAACGATAAATTTTGACCTAATGATAAATTTTGACTTTTTTTGACCTAATAACTTGGGAATCGCTCATGGTATGAGCGTGAAATTTGGTTTGTGGACGTTTCAGAAACTTTGAAAAAGGCAGAAAATTTTTGACTTTTTGGTTGCCCTGTTATATCCACAGGTGTAGTCGGGAAGCAATGCGGGGAACGCTGCTTCCCACCTTTTTTGAGGGAGAAACAGCGTTCACCTCTACTTTTTCATGAGGCAGTAAAATATTGGCGCTTTTGTGATATTCAAGAAAAATCTCAAATGCTTTGATTGTAGCATCGTTTCATGGGACCTCCTTATGCCTACATTTTGACACTACACCAATGACCACACGCCCACCATGTTTCAGCGGAGATATGATGTACAATCACAATTTCATTGAAATGAAAATGGCGATAGCTCAATATGCTTGAGATCATACATATTCGTGTTTTGAATCTTGAAACACTGACATTTTGACAACTTTGGCGAATTCTTTGGTTGTGAGCATACATAACTTTCGTCTGGACAAATTTTTTTTTTTTCTGCAAAAAGATAAGTAACCAAAAACTCATGGCACATTTTACACACGGCTGGAATGAAAACTATAGCGTCAACAAGTTGTCACACAACGATCCAATACCCAATCTGCAGTTTGCTGACAGTATTCAAATGTTGAAATTCCTGCATGCATCATTAGCAACAGTGTACAATACATTTTACCAGTGTAATTAATTATTGCTTTCGTTACCAAAAAACTGAACTATCAAGTCAAACACTAGAAATTATATATAAAAGTATCAAGTTTTTCTGCAAGTGTTTTTCTATTTTTAAACGGAGTTTTTCTTCAATATTATCTATATGTAGTAGCAGTACCAGAACAGCAGCACCGAAAATATGAGTCTTTCCTTGCGGCTTAATGGCGTTGTCAAACCTGCAGAAAGATTTTTTATAGCCACTTAGTTTTCAAGAAAAGTACATGTGTTGTTTCACGTTCTAATCAAACAGGAGCACTGCAAGAACAAACCTACTTGGCAAACGCACAACCCATCTTAACACAACACACCAACGAACGGTAAAAGTGGTCTGCTGAACGCTAGTGAGGGACTGACTTTAAAAGACAACCATGTTTTCTTTCCCACGGAAACACCTCGCTGTAACAATTAGATTAATTAACAAAAAATTTACCAGATTTCCATCGCCTTTTGTGGCAAATTTTACAGGTCTTACTTGCAATGGAAGGCTTCCCATTTCAGAACCTCTTGCCATGCTTGTTCATTATTCGCATTATGAATCAAAACGATGTTCTTCATATCATTTGGATCAGGTTCATCTTCTTTCCACCTCCACCTAATAATGAAGCAAACAGACTGTTAAAAAAATTACATTACATTATAACCAACACCCAAGAGAACTGTCAGTTATGTTATGATTACTTATGAGCAAGCAATGCTGCTGTTTTTAATCCATGAACAACTGAACATATCCAGTTAAACCAAAACGGGGATCAGTGAATCAATCAATCAACCAATATTATTTTTATGCATGGTATAAAACACTTTGTTGTTTGAAGAAAATAATGCAGAGGTTGGCGATATGACTGCGACGTCAGCAATTCAGCCAAACTTGTTTTTTTGAATGCCAAGAACACTCTTATCATGCATTGTGGTTGCCTCAACTTGTGAAAAAAGTCACTTACATACCCTTTGCGCAACATTGCATTCCAAAACATTTGCTCTGATGGGTATAGCCACGTCTCTCCTTCAGCAGCACCTGCTTTGGGAATAGTAGAAATGATCCGGTGAGTAGAAAGTGGAAATGGTTGATCAGGAGATGGTTGCTGATTTGGAGGTGGCATCTGAAAATCACAAATACATGCAGTAAACACAAGTCAAGCTATATTCAAATGTCAAACCCACATACAATATTTCTGGTGTCACCATATGACCACAAAATGGAGTTTCGCACAATTAATGACTTTCAGTAGACATCCGCACACTATTTTATTCAATCAATTACTGATTTGCTTCATTTCTCCAAACCGATGATGGCAACAGTGTTTACTGAATAGTTTAACATCTTTTACTTTGTTTGCTTTGGCTGTTACTTTTAACATTACCGTGCAAGTAATCATTTAACATTCTTTTTTATTTGCTGAAGCAGTAGTAAACTTTAGTTGGTCCTTATAAAAACACATAGCTTCCTTTTATAAACTACAATTACCATATTTTGAGGATCAATCTTGTTGCTGTGATCTATTGGACACTGACCACCTGTGCTCTGCCCTTGAGATATTGGGCATTCACTTGCAGCAGTTTGCTTGCCATTTTCTTCTGCAAACAAATGTTTCACTAATCAGGCATAATGAAGTTACTTAAACTATTCCATAAATAACAAGTTTCCATTTAATTTAGAAGAAATTGAAACCTGAACCTTTTTCAAACACCTAGCAGAATGGCTAAAATTTTGAACCTGCTGAGTGACAACTTATGTGAAGTCAGTTGGCACCTGTTTCCGACGTTGTGATAGTGGAATCCTTCAGTGTACTTTGAGAACCTCCCATTTTGTCAGATGAATTTTCTGACTAATAGCAAGATAATCCTGCACAAAAACAAAAGGCTAGATGAATTTTTTCACACCAATTTAGATTATCCATGCCTACTGCCAAGCGCAGTATAATAGTCTTTATCCAGAAACTAACTTATGTAGAGGCTCTGATGAGTTCCCCATATCAGGTTATATAGGCCCACACTACAACATAACTGTGTTTAACAGATATGAGACTTGCATTTAGAAGTACAGAATGAGGCTTTTACAGCTTTCACAAAGATTAGTCTTTTTCAAATAAAGAGAAGCAACCTAAAACTCCAAGCATGACTTAAAACCAGACAAGAATCATAATCAAAGTGATCCCATGCACAGCCTGGCAGATGCTATCTTGATTTTTGGTCCTATCTCAGTTTGTTGCTTGGTTGGCAGCACGTAACAAGAAAAAGTAGAGGTTGTCAAGAAAAATAATGGCAATATGCCATGAAGATGTTTCTCTTTTAGAAAAAAAAGATGATTTCTTTCGCTCTTATTTCATTTTCTGTGAAGTTTTTACTGGAAATAAGAATTTACAGACTTTTTCCTAATGCAAGATCTATCTTATTTACCATCACATTTGTTAAATTGTCCAAATTTGGAATAATGAAATTCACCTTGGTAAGGTCACCCAAAATCACAACTTTAATGCAGGCCATTCTGTTGCATAAAATAACAAGATAAGTTTTGTCTAGGTACAAACAAACACTTGCAAAAACTACAACACTTTCAGTTTATATCACATATTTGCTGGTCAAAATCAACAAAAAGTTAAACTTCATAGTAGATGTCTGGATGTGCAATAAAATTTGATCAATTTTAAGATAAGAAATAAGTTACACCGCACCTAAATCAAATTAACTTCTTGATATGAATCAGATATCACAGAACATGCTGTGTAGATTATGAAGCAAGAGTTTCACTGAAGGCAATAAAAACCTTGGAGTTTTGGTATCTTAAGTGATCCTCAGGTGCCAAAGATTTATAAAGTATTTCCAAGCTCCATGAAAAAACTTGCAAAGACAAAAATAATTCAACCTATGCTCTTGCATGTTGCCACAATTATGTATAAAGATTGGAGTTTGTCCTTTAAATAGTGGGTTTGAATATGGCATCACAACCCATAGCTGATACAGAGCTTCTAGCTCCTGACTATTTTGAAAATTTTCAAGATTGAAGAACTTATAAAACTACTTCAACATATTCTCTGTGAGAATGAAAGACAAGCACGATAGTCAAAATTTTATTTCGTTGTCCACACTGGATTCCATGGCAAGTGCATGCACAACATTTAAAAACATACTTTGCATCATGTCTGTGTACATAACACATTGAATCTAGGTCATCACATTTGAGAAATTGCAACATTCTGATGATTTGTACTATGAAGCAGGAAGGACAATTGAATAGGTCTCAGTGAGACAAAACATTTTCCATAAACATAGGTGATGACACAAAAAGTTCATCTATTTTCCAGGCAGAGCACTAGATATTTCAGATGCAATTATTAGCCTGCAGTTTCTTTGTTCATTGGAAATTCCTGAAATCAGATTTCTAGAAGCTATTTCTAATCCACCACCATATGTTGTTAGTCAGTCTTAATTAGGGATGTGCATTATGGAACATTTAGAGGTTCTGGAATATTCCCGAAATTTATTTCAAATCCAGAATATTGAACCCTATTCTGGAATAACTTGTTGGGAGCAAAATGAGCTGATCACGCAGATGTTTAGAATGCCAATCGGTGATCACACGACCTGTTGATTAACTCATTTAGTCACTACGCAGAGTCGTGAGCTTGTTGAGTGTTTCTTTTGCTACTGCCCTGTTCTCTCACTCAGGAGCGCAGAGTGCCACTACAAAATTTGGTGCCATTATTTTTTTGCCAACTTGCAATTCTTCACGTTTATTTAATGCAAATTTATTTGGAATCTAAATAATTGAAAAAAAGTCTAATTTTTGGATTCAAATCCAAAGGATTTGATATTCCATTAAATGCATCCCTAGTCTTATGTTATGCACATTCTTTTTTGTGCTAAACAGTGCTCATGCTTGGTTGCTTTATTATGCATGGAATGTCTGAAACGTTTATGCCACATGTCTGATTGACAACTGCTATGTTTTCAAGACCAGCACATTACAAGACATATAGTAAACTTCAGTTAATCCAGATTCACTTTATTCAAATATTTATCAAATCCAGATAAAATTAGTGATAAGAATGCTTTCTAACATTTTCCAAATAAAAAACTTCAGATAATCTAAATCTTCACCATTCCAGATAAAATTTGTTTTTTATGTCTTGAAATCTGGATATTTCTGTTAGTTTCTCTGCGTTCCATTCAGTTATGGTCATGGGCAGTGTTCCCTCCAAGAAATCTTACACTGAGGAATGTTTATTTTACTGAGCATAAATATTTTGAGGCTGAGTTAGCAGAGTTAAACAAATTATAAACTTTGTGAATTATTAGAATAAGTATAAAATCTTAGAGATAGGAACAAAGTACATATTTATTTAAAATTGCTTCTAAAAGAGCTATATGCAATATGCTCATTCAAATGCATTGTGCTACTGCCTAAAAATGTTAAGGATATTTTGCTTTTGCATTTGGATTGTTGCAAGTGCATGAAAATAAGATTAACTTTGCAAATTATCTGATGGTACTGCACATTTGCCAACCTTTGAGGGAACACTGGTTATAGGCTAAACTGTAAAGTGGTTTACTGTAATATAGTGATGGGGAGCTTTTGAGGAATCTGCCTGCCATGCTGTGCTTCCATAACTCTGCAGTGATTCTGCCTGTACTTATCCATATTTCAGTGAAATTTACCACAAGGGAAAACTAGTATTTTTTCAGTCATAGACAGAATTTTTTTAATGACTGAAAAAAAATATGTTCATTCTGTCATAATATCAAAAAAGTTGGACTAGTGAATACTGTCACAGTGAGTTTTTAATACTATTATGGGACAAATGACCAACATGTCTCAACGAAAAAAAACACGGAGGGCAAAGCTGCTAAATCTGTCCACAACATTATGACCTTTGATATAATGGTGGTTTATAGAAAATATATCATGGAGCTCTTTTTTTTGGCACAGACCAAAAGACATCAGACTGTCTGAAAATCTAAGCTAATGAACATTGTTACTGTGAGTTTTAATACAACTGTGAGACAAATGACCGAAATGTTTCAGTGAAAAACGATACCTGGAAATTGAGGGCAATGTAAACATTAATGCTAAAAAAATTAGCATTAATGAAATCAACCTACTTTGATTTCAAATTAAAAGTTTATCCCAGGGGTGCGAAACCTGTGGCCTGCATGAACATTTGATATGATCTGCATTAGAATTTTCTTTTCCCATGTTGGAGTACAACATCGCATCAAAACGAAACACTATGATAAACAAGTATTTAGTAGGACAAAAAAAGTCACTCTTTTTCTCATTGTTATATAATGGTAGAATTTTGTGATAAAATTAATTGATTTTGTGGCCTGCTAGTAATAATGCACAATTCATGCGGTCCGTGATATTGAGTAGATCCCCAAACCCTGGTTTATACAGCACAGTCCAGCAACTAACAGATCCACTGAAATAAGTGAAGATGTCAATCGCAAGTCTGAAAGTATATATTGTTGTCAAAGACGATTATGCTCTGACTTTAAACCCAGTCTCACTACTGTACAGCAAGTACTTTGATATGGTGCCACATCAGTGATGGTGATGGTTTATTCATGCATTTTTGTACATGTAATTCATGCATTTTTGTAATAGTTTACTCATGTATTTTCAATAGTAATGGTTTATTTATCAATCAATGATAAAGGTTTATTCATGCATTTTCAATGGTAACGGTTTATTGATGCATTTTTATGACTCAAATCATAAAGTAACATGAATGCAGCAACAAAAAAACAACAGCATCAAAGAGATAAAAATAAATTTATGTTGATGAAAATGCAAAATATCAGAGTTGTAAGTTTTAGCAAATTGATGATTATGTTCTAACACGTTTTAATCACAAAGGGTTGGAGAATCATTCAGGGAACAATACATTAAAAACAAGGTTGAGAGTTGGGTAAAAAACCTTCAGTCACTCTCAAAATATGCACAAGATGACCCTCAAGCAGCATACTCAGCATTCACCAAAGGTTTATCCTTCAGATGGACCCATTTCCAAAGAACAGTGCCTAATGCGAGTGAATTATTTGAACCACTTGAAAACACCATCAGAGATCAATTGATTCCAGCTCTTGTAGGACAAGAAGTTAGTTATGCCGAAAGACAAATACTCGCTCTTCCTCTCAGGCATGGTGGGCTAGGTCTGACAGATCGTTGGGAAACTGTCAAAACGGAATACGAGCACTCGACTCAGATCACTAATAAACTAACAGCCAAAATCTAAACTCAAAAGCTCGATCTTGACTACAACCCCTCGGACCAGCAGTTCACCAGACACACAAAAAACAGAATATGACAAGAGAAAAATGAAAAAACATCCGTGACGAACTTTTGGCAGAAATGACCCCTCAGTCACAACAACTAATAAAAGGAGCAATGGAAAAAGGGGCATCTTCTTGGCTGTCAGCCTTGCCAATCAAAGCGATTGGATATGGATATGCACTGAATAAACAAGAATTCACAGATGCAATCTGCATGAGATATGGATGGAAGGTGAAAGGCATACCCACTCACTGTGCTTGTGGAGAGACAAATTCTGTGGATCACAGCCTCATATGCAAACTAGGTG
>Ga0210059_1010603_pt1 | contig 14196 bp, 8 predicted proteins | sample Ectturendosymbi2_FD_188042 | JGI IMG/M metagenome (GOLD analysis project Ga0210059, IMG submission 188042) | Ecteinascidia turbinata endosymbiont from Florida, USA - Sample 2 (SPAdes) (version 2) | ecosystem: Host-associated > Tunicates > Ascidians > Unclassified | place: Key West, Florida... | reverse complement strand
TGGAAAGTTGCGACAATGGAAACGTTTTCGAAACTGAATCTGTACACTCTGGTATGATTTTGTTGCAAAATAGGTCTCCAGGGAGAATATCTTCTGCTGATTTGTCCAAGACATTTTTGGGGCAACTATAGCTGCAAACGATCATCCATAGATTCACCTATCACGTCCTGCAACAGAACAGACATTCGTTAAAAAATGGGTTTTTTATCGAACAAAATATGGGTACGCATCTTTTTGGGTCACCCTGTACTATGAACCCTCTCCAAACAAGCTTAAAGGCACCCCTAATGCTGTTGATCAGGCGATAGATCTGCTTCTATCCAGGTCAACAAACACAGGTGATAATCATCTGTCAAACACAAGGTTGCAAGGATGTAGAGAATAAACAAAACAACCCGAAATTTAGAAAGAAGCAGTTAATCATGCCAGCAAAAATGATAAAACAAAGTCAAAAAGCAGTCAAGAACAAATAATATTAAAGCAAAAAATTGTAAAGGAAAAATTATCTGTAATCTATAAAAACGAATTGGAAAAGTAAAAAATTTAAAATAATGAAATGAATATGGTCGAAATCCATAAAACGAAACTGAATTCAAGTAACAACAGAGCCACCAAAGAAGAAAGGGGACAAAAGAAAAGCAGCAACCAAGCCGTGGAAACATGTGAGGAAATTAAAATCCAGTAAAAGTTATGCAATTACGAAACATGGATATACGTGAAAGCAAACCTATATTAGACCTAAAACTCGCCACCACCTGATATCCGGTACGATTATTCGGTCTATGTTGATTGAAGTTTTTATGCAAATGCATTGATCTTCACACCAGGCAAGATTTTCGAACAGAGTTTGTTCCACGAATCTTACCATGCAACAATCGGATAAGAGAGGTGGTTTGTTACGTATGTCTCGGGTGCTTCATGATGTAATGTTTTCAAAGCACCCGTCTCCTTTCGTATGGATTTTTGCCAGTTTTTCGATGAGCAGTCTTTTAGTGATGATAACGTTGGAGAGATCCACTTCTCGACTTGGATAAGCTGCTGTTGACGTTTGAAGTTAAAGTCATGACGTAATATTGGATTGTTTTACAGCCTCATCATTCGGAGGAAGCCGCTTTTTTACACAGTTAACCTCATCGTTCCGTGCATTTTGATTACATCTCTGGCAATTCTTGTATTTTATTTGCCATCTGACTGTGGAGAAAAAATGACCCTTTGCATTTCTGTTCTTTTGGCATTAACTGTCTTTCTACTACTGATTTCAAAAATTGTTCCTCCAACATCACTAGACGTGCCTTTGATCGGTTAGTGGAAGTGATTATTTTTGTATATTAAAGTGAAATTAAATTATTGGTAAATGGTTACAATCGCGTGATTTTTCATCAAGACGTCGCTTTCATTGCATTTTTTTCTGTGCCATATTGGTGATCTCTGTAGCCGTTAAAGCAGTGATGCTAAAGCTTGAGTTCGTGGTCATGCGGGCCCAAATGGTGGGTATAAGGCAGTGATTCTTAAACTTTTTTGAGCGTGACCCAAATCTGAGTTTCATGATCATCTCACGACCCGATCATCTAGTCTAATATGATCTTAACGACTAGGCTAAAAAGACTAGGTCTTTTTAGCAGCTACTTGGCTAAGTAGTTACGGCTAGTATTGTAGCTGAGCTGCCATTTTAAATGAAGCTATAATCCACTTATGATGCAATAATCCACTTATGAAGCTAAATGAAATGCGTATGATGCAATAATAATGCCATGATGGAATTGAAAGAACTTGAAAATTAAATTTTGACAGATTTGAATCACTATGTCGCGACCCATTTTCTGACCCTGCGCGACCCATGTTTGGGTCGCGACCCATACTTTAAGAACCCCTGGTATAAGGTTTCGTGCCATTGTTAAAATCTGAATCGAAAGGTGAATTTTAAATATAAACTTATCTCTTTCTGTTATGAATTAATATTTTCAAATCGATTGATTTGTTTATAACAATCCTATGGGGCGCCGTTTGTAAAAATATTATATCTGACAGATTTAGCACAAAAAGTGCTATCTCTGCGCATATATAGCTATCTCTGCACAGATTTAATTATCTCTGCCAGAGATAACATCTCTGCATGCAGATATAGCTCTCTCTGCCAGAGGTAACATCTCTGCATGCAGAGATAATTAAATCTGTGCAGAGATAGCTATATATGCTCAGAGATAGCACTTTTTGTGCTGAATCTGTCAGATATAATATTTTTACAAACGGCGCCCCATACAATCCCTCCTTTTTAAAAACATACAAAGGTTACACGTTATTTGCAAGAACTTCTCTGGGTCTACTATAAAATGAAAGAAATATTGCAAGATTAACATTTTCTATAGCAGTCCAGCTTGTAAGACAGATTTGTATAGCTGTTTGAGAGAAGCGTTGATTGTTGATTTGTTACATTATAAGTTGGAAGAAATACACATTGTGGCAAAACTAAGCAGGGAGCACATCCAAACAGTCATAAATATAAGCTTCGTCTTAGAGATCCTTAAGATTTTATCAGATTTTCAAAAAAATTCATCCATAAAAGCTCAAGAATCACTCTCCTAAAGAGTTCAAGAATCACTCTCCTAAAGAGTTCAAGAATCACTCTCCTAAAGAGATCTTGCCTGCTATAGAACATTTGTAACTTCAGTCTGCACTTTTTGTAAACAATGCAGCCCGTAAATGCTGCAGTGTTAAATGGGCTTGGTCTCCAAACTAAAGGTTCACTTACAATTTGTAGACTGTAAAATCTTTCATTTCAAATGAAAAAAAGGTATTGGACACGTTTTGATCAGGAACTCCTAACGTTTTTGTCAAAGGGTCACATAAGCTATTACACAACAGTTCAAGGGCAGGACATCTTACAGAATGAGATTATTTCGGAATATGTTATACATTCTACCAAATCAAAAAGTTTTCGTATATATATCATTTTTTCATTATTGACAAAATATCTTCGCGGGCCGGATGAAATGTCTTCGCGGATCGGATTTGGTCCGTGAACCGTAGTTTGGAGACTCATGGTTCAGATGAACGGGTTTCTGTTGCGCTGTGCTCCCAAACTAAGATTCTCGTTTTGGAATAAATCGCTCAGAGAAGATTATCCAAAGTTTCAGCTGATATCGTACTTTTTGCAGCAGAAAATCAACTTCCAAAGTTTACAGGCTATAATGGTAATTTTTCAGGAAAGTACTTGATGTTTACAATGGTTTTGGTCACATTATCAATCGTAGCCAGCGTCTTTGTGCTTAACATTCATCATCGTTCCCCAAGCACTCACACAATGCCATCGTGGATGAAGAGTGTCTTTCTGCGTAAACTTCCTGCGGTACTCAAAATGGAAAGACCAAATAACGACGAATACTATGCAACTGATGAGCAAAACGCAGATTGCAGTGGTGAGCCAGTGTAAACATTTGATTCTTTTGGCGATTTAATTTTGGTTCTTTGTTCACTGTTTCCTCAGAAAGCAAAAAACATACTTTTATTGTCACATCTTTAAACTGATTCTTCCTTTTTCGATGCGACTGCTTTGCAGTATTTTTTTGGAAAATTGACTAACGAATAAATTAAAACAATGAATAAAAAAACGTGTTTCCGATAACTGGAACTTTAGTGCTTACAATAAAAATGTGCAACAATTCTGTGAATCGTTCACTAAAAGAAAAACTGCAAAACCGTTTTTCACATGGGCACGGTAAATCGTAAAATAAAGGTCAAATTTTGTATACTTTTAAAGATGTATCAGCATGCACATGGGTGCATTTTTCAAAAATTCCTTAAATGCTCCCCTACAGTGATAATAAAATGTCAATCAGAGTTTTACAAAACAATTAAAAGCTCTAGGTTTTCTGTAAGCTTTCGAGGAATCAACCAACTGGACTTTGGTTGCATCTTTATGCAATGATTCAAACTTGCACATACCTGTGTTTATGTAACTACTCTCCACATGTGAGATAAGCAAGGAATATATCTGCTAAATTTTTAATAGGAAATCTATTTGAAGTAACAATATACGCATCGTCAGTCCGTGAATATGCAAGTAATGCTAAAAGATAAAATGCTTTAAAGGCTAAAACAATGGCAGAGAAAGCTTGTTAGCTTTCACAAATGGGAAATTTGCAGATAGATTCCTTGCTTATATCAAATGTGTAGAGTAGACAATTGAATACAGAGTTAGATAAATTAATATTTTTAGGCAAAAATGCTTTAAAATTTTGAGGATGGAAGAAATACAGATATATATGTATTGGCAATGAACAAGCTTCAATTAAAAATCATAGCGGCTATTGGGAATGTCAGAAATGAACAAACTTCCACTTTGCAAGAAAGCGTTTCAACATCTTTTTAAGCATACTTTGCAAAACATTCGTATGATATTCCACTGCAGTACTCTTCAACCTTTTTTGTTACGGTGCACCCTTATTAAAGATATTTTGATGAACTCATGCACCCTATTTACTTCAACACTTAAACTCATGCACCCTATTTACTAACACTTCCCCCGTGTCCCCCACATAATTGCGCCCATGCCTGCAAGTACCCGGGTCTAAATAAGCGAGTCCCCTAATTCAGTAACTCAGCCATATAATTCAGTTGATAATGGCTCATTGCCTGTTGCTTATGAATCACAAGCAATCATCTAATCACAATTAGCTTGATATGGTGTGATGCTTATGCACCACAGTTTAGATTGTGCAAAGTCTCGGTTAAATCCCGAAAGTCATTGGTTGGTTAATGGTTCATTTTTGCTAACAGAATGTTTTTGTAAAAATTATCTGTTCAGTAAATTAGTGTGACAAGTTTGTGATGCACCTTTGTGAACCCTTTCTTAGTGGTGCACCCCACGCATATTTTGGTGGGGAACACCCTAGGGTGCACCGTGAACACCGGTTGACGAGCGCTGTCCTACTGTGTTATGCTGCTGCTTTTTTTCGAAGCACTCTGAGGCACATCATGCTGAACAATGACGTGCCTGATTTTTTGACTTACCTTGGCTTCGAATAAACGGCTAGAGTTGATGCGGATTCTATTAAATATGTTGAAAGAATTTTTGACTGCATGAAAACCGGATGTTGTTTTTGCTTAGGTTGCCCGACGACAAGACTCAGTAGCGTAGCCAGCCCCAAATTTTTGGGACCAAAATGTTTGATTTTAGGCAAATGACACTATTTGGTTTGGGATACTGCCTCTCAAAGCACAAAATGACTATATGTTCTGAAAATTTGAGGGGGAAATGCCCCCCTAGGCCCTTCTGGCTACGCCTATGACAAGATTCTGAACCAATTATAGGTAAACTACCGCCCTTTAAGCTCAGTAATCCCGCTTGTTGAACTTGCCCAAATAATCCATCTTCTGCCAATCCATCTCGTTGTCAAGTCTTATAGAATGAACTACGTCTTATAAATAAAACTTTTTGCCCATCCTTCGTATAAACTTTACCCAACATCATTAATTTTTTTAATTCTGGAAATACACAAAAATGTTCGAAAGTATCGACCTTGATGAGACTTTCAAATACACAGGCAAGCAGTATTACAAAAAAGAGTTGAAGCAAATTCTGTTTATTTCTTGTTGCTATAAGCTCACCATCAAACCTGTGACATCAGTGAGATTTCTGGACGTCACGATTTACATCACGCTGATGAAGACGGTACAACAAAATTGCGAAAACGTTTTTCGCCTGAAGCGATTACAGCAATGGAAGGTGTGGAATTCATCGCCAAACATATGAAAAATGAAGACATCAAGAAAAGCGTAAGTTTCTTTAGCAGTTTGTTCTGATATATTGATGTTTTGCTCACTCTGACCAACATCTGTGTTGATTCTAGATTCGCGAAGATTGGAAATATGTAGCGATGGTGTTCGATCGGGTCTTTCTACTTGTGTTTGTCATCACTTGCACATTAGGAACCATCAGTATCTTTACGCAGCCTTTCTTTTGAGTCTGCGACTTTGGCGAGCTCATGGAACGACGGTTTTGTCACCGACCGGCTAGTTATTTGCAGATATGTATATTCCATACGATCGCTTTCATGTTTCTAGTAGCAAAGGACGCGTTTGAAACCTGAAGGCGAAAGGACATGTGCCGCATATTTTCAACCATTTTGAATTGATTTGTCAGAGGTCATTTATCAACATGGTTGTACATCTATACGAAACAACTAGAACACACCACAGTTGGACCACGTGGCATTTCATCTACTAGTAGGCAATCTAACCATCCATGTGGTAGGCCTAATCGCCAATGGGAGACCCTTGCAGTGTCGTCAAACTGCCGTGCTGTGTAAAGGTCCTAACCGCAAATAGCTGAGTGATCGAATTGTTCTGCAGCCAGCATGACCTGTCGCTAACTGTATTGCAGCTTGTCATGTTCATCAAATCGCTTTGTCGCCGAATCGCCTATAAAGATTCAAGTGCGAATGTTCGGACTGTACAGTGGGTTATACTGGCCGTCTTTCCTTCTTTTTGCGAAAATGAAGCTTAGATATGTTTGTACGTCTGTTGAGCTGTCACAGTCAATAAATAAAAACACACATCGCGATTTTGATTCACTGATTTGCGTTTGTCGCTGGATAAAGTACTGTAGGAAACAACTTCAGCGAAATAATCTAAGAACGGCAGCAGCAGGATCAGGTGACTATGCCGTCCGTATAGAGTTGAAAATGACTTTTTTCATCATGCTACCAAATGTTTTAGGTGTGTCTAAATGTGAAGGTTTTCTTTCTACAGCTGCAGAGCCACAGCTTTCTCCGATAAGATTCAAAACTCTCTGGCTGCTTCTGAAAGTCTTTGCTTTTGCTTGTCATATTCTGTTTGATAGTAAAGGCTGCATAAAAAATCTTGGATCTAAAAGATTTTTGAACAACAGCCCCAGCGGTTACGCTTAGCATATTTATTTTGTTTCGACAGCAACAGTTATACAAAACGTTTGATGAGCTTATTCGGCTTACGGAATGTTTTGATCATGCCTTGACTTTCTGGAAGAAACAAAACACTGCGCAGGTTTCTTGTGACCTGCAGGTGTGTTAAAAATTCATTAATTGGAAAATTTGTGATGGTCACAATTTTTAACAATTGAACTAAATTATGAAGATACAAATTAAAGCAAAGGAATGATTGAGCACAAACAAACGAAGTTCTCCGGAATCAAACGTGTTTCTGTAAAACTAAGCACTGAATTAGTCATTGAAAAGAACATTCTGGCTTATAGAATGTGACATGTCTGTGCTAAATATATTTGCGTATTTTCAGTAGTAAGGCTTTTTATGCTAACTTAATACATTATTGAGATTGTGCTTAGCAAATCACGGTGGAGCCAATACTGAAGAAAATTCAGGCGACCAGGCAACACTTCCTAAATTGTGATCAAAACACAGGGCTCGGAAAAAAGAGTGTTGAAAATACGGATTACATTTTGTCATCTTGACTTTTTTCAGTGCTGTTATGAAACTTGCTCTGCTGAGCTACTGGTTCAAAGCAGATTAAAAATAGGTCTCGCAGTTTTACAAAAACCGTCAGAATTTTTACACGGGCCAAAGGAAGATGTGTTCACCAACACAGCTGGGAAGGAGGGAAACGTTCAGTCTGTTGTCACGACGCAAACACAGCGTGTTTACAACACTCAACGAGCATCTAAACAGCCAAATAAGTATCCACGTCATGACAAGAATTGTGAGAACTTTCACAGCTGACTTAAACGGAATTATATCTACAAAGCGTCGATTTTTTTCCAACTGCTAATCATCAAGTCAACACAGAAGTAGTATTTATGCGTCTTCTCCTCATATAGAGACTGAGACGTAGACCGCACAGGTAAGTGTATTTTATTGTTTTTACTTGAGTTTTCAGCATGTGCAATAAACCATTAGAAAAAAACAACAATCAGTGTCACAGTTGCAAAGTTCATCCTTTTGTAGCATTGTATCTGGTTTCGGTGGCCTGCTATTGTTATGTGAGTGACAGGCCTCAGCACATATACTTGAAGTTTCAAATACAAGGTAACAAGCCGAAATATTTCACCTATGAATTAAAAGTGGTTTCAAAATCGTCAAGTTAATGCAGTGTCAACAGAAAGTTGAAACTAAGTTGTTTAAATCATGTGGACTTAAACCGGAGTACCATGATGTGGTTATTCTTACAGATGTTAATGTGTACACTCCAACAAGAACAAAAAGTTTTTGTGTTCACCTAAGGGAAACTAAATCACATACGAATTTTCCAAGGAAAAAAACATGCCAGATTTTAGTTCAGCGCCAACCACGACAAGTTTAAAAATTGTTTTTAAAAAAATTGACCAAGAAACTTTTACCGCAATTTTACCTTAAGATTTGGTAAAAGTGTAGTTCTTCGTGCATGCATAGCGACGTTTTCATTTCAAGATTTTAGCTTAATTATATTCGCAATCACAGGCGTACGGGAAGGCATTTTATTGGGGGGCGGGGCGGAAAAAATTTGCTCTGAAAATAACAATACGCCCTAAAAATAAACTATTTGCACTGAAACTAATTTTTTAGTTTAATCAGATTGGGGTCTGAAACCTTATGTAAATCTGTTCTATACAGTTGAATTCGTTTATAACAGCTTCCTCTGTAACGTCAATTCGCCCATAACTTTACATTTTGTTTGGTCGCGATGCCATCTTTTATATGCATTTCAATTCGCTTATAATGTCAATTCGGCTATAACGTTCATACTGCAATCATCTAGAAGTGCCGTTATAGGCACATTCTGTAGTTACCTTGCTTGTTAACTCAAGGGGTTGAAATTCTTTGCGTGTTGTGTTCTCCCAGACGAGAAATTTTACGGTAATTGCTTTTACTGATACAAATATGTTCGCGACTTCGATGACGCAACGCAATGTTTTAAAAGCGACGGTTCCGGATCGAAGCGTCTGACTCCCTACACCTGCCTATGGTATCGCTGTTGTGCGCTTGGGCAAGGCACTTGAAGACGCGCACTCAAAGGGGTCAAGCAATCTGCACGTACGTGCGGCCCGCTTCGAAAACTCCTGTTAATCAAAAATATCTATCATCTTAACACCCTGCACCTCTACCAGCGCAAACGAACAAAGAGTTACGGAATTCTTATATCACGCTGTTGAACTATCAACATCTGATTGTTCGATTTTTACAGAAAACTAGGGCTTGGTCCAGATCAAAGTCACTATAACCAATCACGACGTTGGTCCTGATTACAAACTACACTAGCCCAAATGACACGGATCGCCCCCAAGTGAATATACTGTACACTGTATTGAAAATTTTTTCGCAGTTCACGATTTTTGAGCAACTTGCGCTTGCCCTTATAAAAACAGAGTTGCCCTGAAAATTTTCACTGTAGTGGATATACTTTTTACATTCAGGATTTTTAACAACTTGCGCTTGCCCTGAAAACAGAATTTCTCCTGCAATTTTTCACTGTATTGAAAATATTTTTTACTATTCAGGATTTTTGAGCAACGCCGCTTGCCCTGAAAAACAGAATTGTCCAGAAATTTTTCACTGTATTGAATATACTTTTTATCGTTCAAGATTTTTGAGCAAGTAGCTCTTGTCCTGAAAAACAGAGTTGCCCTGAAATTTTTCAATGCACTGAAGATGTATTTTTTATCATACATAATTTTTGAGCAACTTGCGCTTGCCCAAAGAAAAAAGAGTTGCCCTGAAAATTTTCACTGTATTGAAAATGTTTTTTTTCATACGATTTTTTACTGGCAGCGATCAACATTTTTCTGAACTTCAGAACTGCCCTTAAAGCAAAATATAGTTTCGGTTCCAAGATTAGGAACAAAACTATATTTTATTGTGGAAAAAAAGAAATTTTGCTATTACTTTCAGATATCAGAGCTCGTAGTTTTCATTTATATTCAAAACGTTGTTTTTTTTGTTTTTATTAATTTAGTTGATTGATTATCACTTGATATTTAGTTCAAGAGTCAGCGTTTCAACGACTTCGAAGGCATTCAAGCCATAAGATGTGTTCTTAAATATTTCTGTTAAAAGAGGAATGAGAGGAATTATTCTTTTTTTGGATTATTTTGCTAATGAATGAAAAATGTTTTCGAAAACATTTGGATTAAGGCTTTGGACAAAACTGTTTTCAAGGATAAAGGCTAATGTAAACCACTACACATTGTACAACAAAAAGTTTAGTCAATTTTATCCAATTATGAAAAGAAATTTAAAAAAAGCTTTTATAAACTGGATTATCTTTCCTTGCATTTAGTCGTGAATCAAAGAGAAATTTGGTGCAATTCTCCGTAAGGCCGCCATGGCGCTGTTACCAGTGGCGTTTATTTTGAGTAATTGTGCTTATGCAGTGATAGATTTTCAAGCACATGGCAGATAGGCCAGTACTTACAAATTCGCAGGACAGGAATTTGTGCAAACGGTGTTGTGCGGACATGTACATATTGGCGCTGAAATGTGGGACGTTTTCTTGCTTTTCTTTTACCTTTCCACAAATGCACTACGGGGAATGTATTGTGGTTTCAATGGTTTCAAGTCATGAAATGGCTTTTCCTGGAGATTGACTAACTAACTGCATCAATGTGGTAGTGTAAAATATCCCTCAAATTTGTTAATGTGTTTTGGCTCTCCTATTTCGACTGCCCCCACCAAAGTGCAACGTATAGATCAGTCATTGCTTGTACAATGTTTACTTTGGTCCTCACGCACTCGGGAAAAACAAAAATAGATTTGAGACAAGTGGGGTAATTCCCATACGTTAGATAACAAAAAATGCACTGTCAATAATGTTTGTAGTTTGTTTTATTCTATGCTTCCACGTATTGCCGCTTGGCGTGAGAAAGGTAACGCACACAGCACCTGACGGTTGTTGTTACAAACATTTCTATATGTTTGCACATGTTTCCGACTTTGCATCATTCTTACAACATTACATCAGCGTGATCAAATTTATTGAGCGAAATTGTGCGCTATATAAATAATTCAGTGGGAGGAGGGGAAGATAAGTTTGCATCATTTCTTGTCAGAACGTCAACCCTGCTCAGGTATAAAAGAAAATCTAACACCTTCGGTGTCACTGCCCAAATTTGTTAATATTGTTCCCACCACAACCTAAGTTTACGCAAGCGTTTCGAGAGCAAAGGCGCGTTTTTCAACAACTGAGCAATTATTCTGAAGCTCATCCGGCCCGAAAAAACAACCTGGTATTTTGAAAAAAATTATATTCTGTAAATCAAACATAGTTTCTCCCAAAAATGGTGGAGGTGGGCATACTTAAGGCACCAAAACGGAAGGAAAAATGTGGAAAGTCCGCCAGTAGGTTTTAATACCTGTCGGTGGAAGATCAAAAAGGTATTCTTTTCGGAGCTTCCGGTTCTAGATGCAACAGAATATCATATGTAGAGACATGAAGCTATGTTATTTCACAATGTATTTTGTATATCACCGCCACCTAAGGCGTACAAGGCCCAAAAAGGTCAATTGATAATTACGATGACAAGTCTCATCACAAAACGTGAAATTGTGTGCAATAATGTTGCTATATGCGCAAATTTTATTTTGAGCACAATTTCAGCACTGTAGCTTTTATTGTCAAACTTCCTTACGGTTTGCCTAATTGGCCCTCTTGTTGCACGTCGGACAAAACAAGACCAAATTGGAAAGTTCCTCAACTTGCCAAAATTTCCAAATGGTTGCTTGCCAGAATGCATAGAAAAAAAACAGCTACGGGAAGAATTAGCCATAAACGGTCATTCTAAACATACCTACATTTAAGTTGAAAACACCATTTGCTCCCAAGGCGCATGTGCACCTGAACAGGGTCAACGAAAATTCTGCTCAATGATAGAAACACTTTTTTTCAAACATCTTTACGCTAGCTAAGTCAAGAGGCACGTTGTTTCTGATTCTGGTGGAATCTCGTTTTTAACATTTCAATCAAAAACGTTCGCTAACTTGGAAGAGACTACGAATATAGGAAAAGTCGATGTTTGTCAAGTAATCCATGAATTACCAAATATTTCTTCAATATTTTCTTGTACAGATACAAAGACGTTGACTATGAATTCCCTCAGCTCTGAAAATAGTTTTACTAGCTTTTGATATTATCAGCAAGTCAACTGGACATCACTCGTGTTTTGGATGGAAAAGTAGCCAGTAAATCTCAATTTGATTCACAAAGTTAATAATCATGAAATTATCATCATCTGCTTTTATCCCTATAATTATCTCTTCGTGAATTTAGGATGAGGCATTTTCTTTTTTTAGCAACAAGCAGATGTGTTGAAACGTTGAGAGCGTTGAGACTTCCTTGTACTTTAAAACAAATGACATAATTATTGTGTTGTTTTCTATTTCTATGTACCTTACAAAACATTAGTTACAAGAAGATTTTGTTACAAGAAAATTCTGCTTCTGCAACTTCTGCGATACTGAGGTAAGCAATGTTTATACATTTAGATATGCTTTCGAAAATGTCATGCCGAATGCTTATATTTAGTTTATGTTCAAATACGCCGCAAATGACTTTGATTGTGTAACGTCTTCACTCCCAGACGCAGTTCGCTAGAATTTAAACATGCATAGCAGTAACAAGGAACACAACTACTGTACATGAAAACACGAGGTTATGTACTTGGCACTAGTCGAAAGATATACGCTTGATGGCACTAATACATTTACTTTGATGAAACACAAGCATACAGGACACACGCATGAATGACGCCATCGTGATTATTATAATGTGGTACTGCGATGACTTCCACGTACACCGATTTATTAAAAGCGTGAGGGAGTGGGAGTCTGCGAAGGACCAAGGGACATTGCTGCAGACCTCCCTAGGACAAAGCTACTTGCATGCAGGGAGCAGTGTATAATAGTTAGTAAAAGTCTTTTGTTCTGGGTATAAGTTTAATATGCGTAATGCGGTAATGTGGTTCACTGAAGCAAAATGCGCTACGAGCAAGATCAAGCCATCAGAAGAAATTGGTTTAAAGTTGCCATATTGAACATTTGCTGTTTTCACATATTTAAAAAAATTTGTGAAAGCTAGAGAGGAAATGCGTCAAAAGTTATGAACTAATGCATCATAGCTTGTCTTTGCAGTGATAAACTTTTTCTACGCAACTCAGACAACTATTACTGCTTGTTGGTGGCAAATACTTAAAAATTTGACAAACCACACAATTGCTGATTACTTTGTTTTCCTAGCCAATTTTCATAATATTTAATGGGTGTATTACAACGCAGGGTTTGGTATTGCAAAAAGAGTTTAAAGGTATGAAGATTGGACTAGAACTCAACCTTTTCAAACTGAAAACAAGTGCCTGTCATTTCCATGCAGTCAAAGTAAAATATGACGTGCAAGGTTTGAATGCATTTGAAGAAACAAACCGAATGGAAAAGTTTTTGTAAAAGCGGGTCGAATAATGATTTATATTCCAATTAAAAATATTAGACACCTCGTGAAAATGCTGAATGCTTTTTAGTTGTTTCAGATTTTGTAGTGGGCAAAGTAAACATGACATTTTTTTGCGGCTAGCAATTCTCATTTTCAGTCAAATCAATATTGAAAGTGTAGATAATTTTCTGCTTCTTTGATAATTATGTTTCTGTTGGTTAAATCAATGCAGGCCATGTTAAAATCTAATCACGAACTCGCTGCAGGAAATTTTCTGAAGCAAAAATGTTTAACTTTAACGGTATTTAACTTTTTCGGAGAAAGCAATCAAGTGCCTCGAAGTGATCCGAAAGGTCATCGCCATTTCCAAGCCGTCACATTACGTAGGCGATTCAGATTTCTTGGATCGTTTGAATTAGGCTAGTAGTGTATCACGTAACTGTCGCCTGTTTGCTCATTTTAGTTGAATTTATTGCTTTTTAGTAGAAAAGTTCCATTTCTACATTAACCAAGCTTCTCCTTCTTTTGAGCGCGTTATTGAAACCACTGCTTGGCCGCACTAGATCTCGAGGCAGATGTTGAGAAACCATTCAATTGTCTCATCGTCCAGAACCGTCAGGCCGTGAGTCCATGGGGAGGCAGATGGATTGGACATTGGAGGACAACGTGGTCGACGGTTTGTTTTTCTGCACCACACTCGCAGGCCGCAGAGGAGGCCATACCCCATTTGTGCAAGCAGGAGAGGAAACGTCCGACACTGGTGCGGAGTCGGTTAAGCCGGGCCCATGTTCTTCTTGGGAGGGTCATTCC
>Ga0210059_1010602_pt1 | contig 14197 bp, 10 predicted proteins | sample Ectturendosymbi2_FD_188042 | JGI IMG/M metagenome (GOLD analysis project Ga0210059, IMG submission 188042) | Ecteinascidia turbinata endosymbiont from Florida, USA - Sample 2 (SPAdes) (version 2) | ecosystem: Host-associated > Tunicates > Ascidians > Unclassified | place: Key West, Florida... | reverse complement strand
GCCCGACTTCGGATAATTACTTGTCCTTTCAGAATTTCTTCCACTCTACCACGAAATAGACTTTTGCGGCCCGCGGCGAGTTTACGTTGATCAATTTGGACCTTCGAGCTTTCTGAGTTGTGCAGGCCTGGCTTACATGAACGTACGTGTGTGAACAATATTTTTTACAAAATGATCTTCTTGAAATCGGCTCGTAACTTTATTTTGAAGGGTGAACATTTCAAAAACATACTTTGGGTTGTCAAAACTTTCCTAAATGTGAATTTGGATAGAGTGATTGGGAAAATCTGTCAGATGCAAATTTTCCATTAAATCCAACTAGAAGGTTTTGTTAACACTAGATTTTCTGACCAGTGGAAACTCGCTGGCTTGTGAGGAAGCAGTTTACGTTTGTGTTGGTTTAATATATTTACAAATGTTGATGATCGTTTTATTTGCACAAACATGTTTTCAGTGTTTTGTGAAATCGAAAAAATGGTTTTAGTGTTTGTGCGAAATGTTTGATTAAGTTCGGAGCGTAAATTTGGTGGTTGAAAACTTCAAACTTAAACAAAAACTTCTCTGTATTAACAAAAAACACAACACAATCTTAATGAGGTGGATGACGTTGTTTTTTCACACCCAGTTGGTCTATGTAAGATATCATTTCGCTGACAGCGCATCAGCACGCAGAGAGGTGATTCTGACTCTTCGATTTCATAGTAGGCTAATCATAGCTGAGAAAAGACTGCTCGCACTGCTAAGTAGACGGAATTATCACTAACTGGGGAATAACGTGACTGGCTAGCTTAGAGTATGCTACATTAGCGATGGTCTTCGCGAAAACTACATAGCTCCAGAGAATCACATCTTTGCTCGTTAGATAATTACTCCCATTTTGAATTAACCGCTCTTCTCAAAAGCAACTTTTTGTGGTAGAGATGTATATTGGACCGGATTTGGTAGGCCTGGAGCCGGACTAACGATTTCTTGTTAATTGAATTTGATCCGGTCTATAACTCGTGTCAAAAACGTGGGATCTGGACCGGATGTGGTCTGAGTTGATGGAAAAAAATTGCCGAATTTTATGGCAAAGTTGCATTGTGATTGTGAAAAGAATTGCCGGATCTTTTGCAAAGGATTTTATTTGGACTTGGACTCTCATTTAAAACTTTTTTCATTATGGTTGAATATGGACTGAGTTTTAAAGTTTCAGAAAAAGATCCGGATTGTAAAATACTTCAATGCGCTCATCTATGGTGTATGGCTGTATCAGCGGACACACCCAGGGTTGCCACGTCAAAAAAACAAACCCGAGACTAAGGATGTATATAAAAGACAGCTAAACCAATCAAGTTGAAATGGGAAAATTTTGAAATTTGTCTCGCAAAATCAATGAGATCTCCATTAATATCTTTGAAGAGTTATATGTGACTTTCCTTGATTACATGCTCTGGAAAAAGCACGCCACGATCAGATTTACTGGAAGTGTACCGCACACCTAGCACTTCTGAAGTATACGCCCATGGTTCCTTCATGTGACGGTTTTGAACCATTGTATGAGTCACAGGCTATTAGGGCAACAAATCACGTGCGTCTCGACCAGCTACAGCTATTTTCAAACACTGGTCTTTATTTGCGCCTTTCAAGTTACAAAATCGAAAGACGTAAGTTATGTTTATTTTAATTGGGAAAATGCATATTGAGCAATTAGACCAACTGGAAGAATAACTATATTGCCTTTTAGGGGATTTCACAGCATTGAAAAATCTCACTGCATTTTGCGTTACTTTGGCAGCATGGTAATTGTTTTTGCTTTAATTTCGATTTTTGGTACGCCTGAACATATTGAAATAAATAAGCTAGGAAATCTTTACATGCAATCATGCACAATATTTCGCACATAAATTCACTTTAAACACAAATGCAATGATGATAACGTATTAGATGTGCATGGAATCAGTGTCAGCACTATCTTTAGGGGAAGTAGGTGGTTGTCTAGGGCGTTAGTGCAAAGGGGGTGCCAAATAAACAAGCAATACAACTAAGTGGTTCTGAAAGTGGCAAACGACAAGCAAGTAACAGTGAATGAACATGATAAAAGCGAATGGAACTCACGTTCTCATAGTTTTTCAGGTTTACTGCAAAGGTGTCCATATTTTTCTTATTTGTTACAATTTCATGCATTCTAAGTAACGCTATGTCGCGACTCTATTCATCTCATCAACTTTTCCAATGCACAAAAAGCTTGCTTCATGTTTCCGTAATGTACAACGTGATGATATGTAGAGCAGTGGTTCCCAAACTTTTTTACATGGTGGCACAGTTTCAAGGCTGTAAAAATTTCGCAGCACCCTGTTGCAGTCCCATCGCAACAGGGGGGATTAGCCCCCAAACAAAGTGCCAGGACCCCCCAAATAGAAATAGGAAACACTATAAACCTTTGGAGTATTTTTCAAACTTTCAATATAGTAATAGAAATTGCGGCGCATGAACTCTATTGTTGCTTGCTGTCATGGTGCGAAGCTTCGCCCACTTGCCACTCGGGATTTCGGCTCTCAATACTGGAAGAATCACTGATTCCGCAAGGACATGAGAATTATTTAAGTGCAATAACTTCTGCCACCTCACATGAAGCTAATTGAGCTTTTTCTGAAACAGTCACTGCTTTCTGAAATAGTTTCCTTTGCCATAAATTAGCTTGAAACAATCTTTCAAAATAAACCATCGTTTTCGTTTGAAGGTTGGAGTGATTGGTAATGACGTGTCTTCTCTATTTAGTTCGAATCATTGCTTCATTGGGCAACTTCTGACCGCAAACACACATCGCGGTCTTGGCATCTGTTCATCTCCAGTCCAGTGAAATACACATTCTAACTAATCATCGCAGTACAACCGGTGACAGTTTGTTTTTTTCCAACTGAAATCGATTATGAATTTAATAGTTGTTCATTTTCCCAAGACTCACTTTTGTCACTATCAAGTTTTCTGACCTTTGCGGCGTGCAAGTGTGGGTCCACAGCAGAGATGGACTGGACTCCAGACTATAGCAATATTTGTTGAATTTGGGTTAGATCCGGAGTGTAAAGCACTTCAAAACTTAGGATCCGGCAGGATTTGGACTGAGTTAATGGAAAAGAAATAGGGAATTTTTGTTGTGCGTTTTTCTAATTTTCTGGATTCATTTTGACTTGAAAATTTTTTGCACTGTCGTTGAACTTGGACTGAGTTGTAAAAAATCAGGACTGGATCCGGATCGCAAAATATGATAGTCCGCTCATCTTTGGCCCGCAGATCGTTGCTCGGCAACACCAAAATCACTTTTCACTTTATATTTACTGTCGTGCAGCATTGTCGCTAAGAGGCACGGTAGGGGAGTCCTCGCGGCACTGTACCGTGCCGCGGAACGGCGTTTGGGAATCACTGATGTAGAGTAAGGATCTCTGTATAGGGGGTGGGCGCTTGAATGTATTTTGACTTGCGTGCTCTCAAGTCTATCAAAAACGTGCTGTCAGAGCCAGCAAGGCATGCCCTTCATGCAATTCCTTTTCAACTTTATTGCAATATTTAAATATTAAGATCTATCTTCTTCATATCCTTTTATTTTTCCTGGGTCCGCCGGTTCAACCACGGCACGTTTATTTCAAAGTCTTAAGTAAATCATGTTTCAGGTGCACAGTATATTCCGGTTAGGAAATGCTGTCGGAACCCCAGCGTTATTGGCGTTAATATAATTTGGTTAAACAGTACATTTTCTATTATAGTGTTTGGATCGGAAAGCATGTGCGGCTAGTGTGCAAAGTTTCACAGTGTAGCAAGAAGCGAAGCAGCAAATACAAATTGACGAGATCACGCTATTATTGTTTTTCTCACCACAAATATATGGGTGACGTTCTTCGCGCACATCGCGAAAGCACAAACAATTCCGTGTGTGTTGAATCGCACATTCAACGCAGTGCCAACCTAATGCTGCAACAATAGGAAGCAATACATTTTTTAACCAAACACATTCCAGCTGGTAAGTACTATAACCAGCCTGGTGGTCTTCGTGGACACTGTAACATTGGGCCTGCAACAAAGCTTTGAGGCCTATGATAGATGAATTTCTAGATATTTCTAGATTACTTCTGTAATATCTAGCCATACGTACAATGGAAAAAGTTTCCTTTCAGTGAATGGGTGCTGGAATTGATTTTGCCCATGAGGCACAAGAACAATGTATTTGCTTTGCAAAGATGTATAATATATGTTTTTAATTACAAAGTACAGTTGGAAGACAATTTAGCAAAATGCTGTTGCCACGGCTAATTGAAGAGATTTGCGTCATTACACGCAAACATTTTTTCCAGCTACGAGGGGGGATTGAAACGGGATCTTGTCTAGGGTGCAGGGATGGCTTGCTTCGGCCCAACATGGAATGACCAGAAATTGTTGTCCAGGATGTAAACTTTACAATTAATTAAACTCAAGGAATGCTTTTTATTCAATAAAAATGAGGAAGACATTTTGTTTAACCGGTTGATTCTTTCATGAGACACTTAAGATGAAGCTAACGTGAGCAAATTGAATTACAGTAATCCTCCAAAACTAAATCAAGTAAAAAAATTGAATCATTTTTTAATGCGATTGTAGTTACAGAAGCATGGTGTATTTTGTTAAATTCATTTGCAGAGAAGACCTGTGGAATGCTGTACTGTAACAGTGTCCACTACCTATTTACATAGATTCAAATTTAAGTCTTCAGACGGTTTGCAACGAAATCAAAGTAGTAATTCATGCTTTGTGTCACCAACAATATTGTTATCATTTGAAAACTAATATTACCATTTGTTATTACCAAACGCATTGCTCTCCATGATGTTAGTTGACAAAGAATCTTAATTGTTTTTTCGCACATGCGCACTCACTTACAAAATCGCCCGTGCAAACAACACTGCAGTAAATGGTGCACCACAGCTGTTATACCAACAAACACACAGTCACGTATGAAAACTACAAGAACACAAATGCAAACGGTTGAATTTACATATCAAAGCAACACTACTTGGAAAAATGAAAAAAAAACTTTTCGTTTTTTTGCAATTCGCGTAAATCTGCTACAGATGCAGTTTGAAATCAAGCAATAAAAATATAAATCTAAAACACATCAAGAGAAACAGGAATTTCCTTTTGATTTGTGTTTTGAGAAACCGAAGGGATGTTTCTACGTTCCACATTGTTGGGTCGCCCTAGCAACAGTGAGAAAAAAGTTTTCACTTTGTCGAAATATGACAAGGAATGCAGGAATGGATTCAGAGCACTGTTCAACGGTAACACGATCGTCGAAAAAACCGCAGTAGGAAAAACCAAAGCCAGCATTGCATCACAAATTTCTCGTTTTTGAAAGTTATGCAAATATAGAGAATATGCAAAAGCTAAAACACTAGTTGGTACCCAGCACAAGAAGTCTGAAGCAATAATGAGGTTTATTTTTCGTTGCAATTTTTGATTTTCTTTTTCGTGCAAGCTATTATTATTTTCCTGACGCTGTCCGTGTCTTCTCCACCACAGCAGGCATGATTTGCCACCGGAAACTTTGTTGAAGATGTAGGCATACACACACATGATGTACATGAAAGCGATTAAGTTGAACACCAGAACCGATTGGCTGAAGTATTTTGATGAATTTGTGGAACTAATGAAGTACTGTGGCATGCACAAAGTGTGCTGTGAGTAGTAGGTCAGAAAAAATGGATTTTTGTCGATCAGTTTCAAATGCTGAACTATTTCAAGCGCTCTGGGGGCTGTGATAGAATCCGACAACCACAATTTTTGTCCAGACGTGGCTTCACATTCGTGGTTGAGGTTGGCCAGGAATTCATCAAGTATCTGGCGAATGTTGTGGAAAGAATATCTTGACATGCTCTTGATTCCATTGCATCCTTAAACTAACATTCCTTCGAAAACATTTCTTGCTAAGTCAGTGTTTGACAGAGGAACACAAGCAATGACTGTCCACGCAACCCAGCACAATCCGGACCAAATGAGAAAAAAACGAACGTCAACAGCTTTATATGGGTTTACGACGCTGAAAAGTCGCGCAGTGGTGATGACCACCAGTACTGTAACCGACATTTGGCTTGAAACGAAGCTCAGTACTCCAAGAAGGTTGCAAAATGGTGTCAATGACCTGAGAAACTGCTCACGACTTTGTGGTCCAGTGAAGACTGCGGAAACTACTGATATCATCAAAAGGTACACGCCCAACAAAAGATCAGCAATTGCCAAATTGATCACCATTGTGGAGTGAACCTTCTTCTCCACAGTCATTGTTGCATAGTTTTTCTGTAAAGTGATGAATTTGCTGATTAGGACAACACTATTACCTGACAAGGAAAGTACTGCCATTAACCAAATTATCACTTGAAGCGAAGGTGGTTCGATGATTCCGTTGTTTCTCTGCCGAGGCAGGCTTTTTGGATCAGAGTGATTGCAGAACTTGAACTTGATTCCGAGCGGGTCCTGCCACACTGGGTCGCAACCGTTGACAAGTATTAGGTTTGTTTGCATGCTGGAAGCTGAAGCATTTGTTCCACAGCAACTCCTGTAGATTGAAATGTCACAATACCACGCATCAAAAGGTAAATGGCTCTTTTTGCAAAGTCCTTCGGTAGGATTGTGACTGGGGCAAACGAAATACGCGATTGGTGTGCCGTCATTCTCATTGATAACTTTCTGCTTCGCGCACAGTTGCACGGATTGGCCTTTTCCTGCAAACAAGAAATCTCTGTGAGATTTAAACAAAATTTTTGCATTTCAAATTTTGCTAAAAGTCAACATTTGAAAATATTTCTGATAATTTGTTTTCATATAGTCTCTTTGATTTTCTTCATTGCGGCACTTAAGGTAAAAGGAGATTTGTTGCTTTATGACATACGTCAAATTCTACCAACGAAATTGTTTGATATGCAAGCTCGTACACTGAATGTTCGGTTGCGGCCAGAGATGGCGGCAAGTAAATCGATCACAGTTTATTAACAGGGAAACTAGTTTTCGCATTTTTTCAACGCATCATCAGTTTTTATTCAAAGGCTGTGATACTAATAAACATTTAGAGTATTAGTCTGTAAATTCTGATATGACTGCAATGATGAAAAAAGTATTCCACCTCAAGAAATACTGGATAGAAATTACTGTAGCCTAGGTGTATGTTTTTGTACAGGTCACAAAAGTATCCTGGCTTCAAGTACAATTTCGCTGAACATAAACATTGTTGTGCTTCAATGTGCTTTTCATTCGTAATCATCTTTCAAACTTTTGCTATCATGTGACAGTTGAATAAATACTTGAGTGAAGCTAACTTACCGTAGGTTGCTGGTTTTCTACAGATCAAAAACATACACTGGCTGCATGTGTAAAGTTACTGAAGAGAAACATTCGAAGAAGTGTTGTTCAAATGGAATCACCGTGTGAAGTTTTGAAAACCTGCAGGAACACCCGCTTGCAAGTTTTGAAAGCCTGCAGGATCACTTGCTTTTTTTAGCAACAAGGGCATTAGAAACATGTAGACCAGTGACATTCAACGTGGACGATAACGCCCCAGAGGGGTGATTTTGTGATTTACCAGATTTGGGGGGCGATTTTAGTTTACAGGGTGTCGATTTCTGTAGATTAGAATATACTAAAATTCTGAATTGATTTCAAAAATAAAAACTATTTTTCCACTTTGGAACCAATTCATTTAATGCATTTGCGATTCCATGTTTCTTAAAAAAGGTTACAAAACACAAGATACAGGACTGATGTAGTAACAATAAATCTAGCATAGTCCTGTGTAACGTATTAATGCACTAACTATATCCAAGGCCATGGAAAGTGATATTGGTTGGGAGCCAAACACGATGTTCTGACAAATTTTCAGGTATATTGTTAAAAGCAGAAATGTTTAAAATAAGATGAAATAGTGGGGAAACAGTTGCAATAAGTACTTTGGTAGTTTGTTGACAAAATCCAGCTATGTCCAACCACAATGGCTGACTGAGCCAAAAACTATGTCACTATCTTAACCAGGCCGCACATTAAATGACTTACTTTGATCTTAGCAAACTAAATTTGGTTTAAGCTAATGCACTGAAACGTTTGAATCCTAACTGCAATGGTAACAGACGGGATAAAATGGCACTGAAGACCACCTGCATCACAAATGTCAAATTGAAGATGTTATGGAAATAAGGACAGGTTGTCAGTGTATCAGATCATTTTACTGCAATGAAGACCTGATGGGTCACACCAAACCTTCGACTAGGCCGCATGCGTGCCGCGGGTTGGACATAGCTGACCCAATCGTTGCATGAGCAGCGTCAAAAAAGCGACATCAATAACATTTACAAATCTCTAGGCATGTCAACACGCAAGGAATTTCGGAATCTTTTCGTATACCGTAGTATGCATTGATTCGTTTTATTATACATATGTTGGTTGAAAGCAACCGACACTGATAGAGATATCGGAAAATACCCCATCGACCGAACTCTATTTGTTGAAGACGAAAAACGTCATTTTCTTCAAAGATACTAAAAATGGTCCAATATTCATGATATTGCTGCTACTGATTCATCACATTGACTTTCGCTGTGATTAAGCATATTAGTCAAAAGTTTCAAATAAGTTTAGCCTAACTAGTTTTCGCCACGAAAACCCACAAATCCCCACAACTGTATGTGTTATTATTAGCAAAGTTGCCTTGAAACAAGTTTTCATATAGTTTTCGGTAGAGCATTGCTAAAACATTGTTTCGTAGGTTCAACAGTCACAGAGCGGTATCATGTGTTTTATATACTTTGGTGCGTTACTTGAGTAAAACAGTGGAACCAAGTGTTTTCTAATAAAAAATACGTGAAAAATGACTGTTATGAGACGATTTACGTAGCAATTAATGGCTAGCAAAATTAATTACAGATAGCTGTAAATTGTAAAACGTGCTTATCATGTTTTTCAGTGAGTTCGAGTGTTTCTCTGTGCTTGTAGATGTAGCTGTACTGTGTTCTTCTGACTAATGACACAGTATGTCAGTACAGTAGGTTAGGAAGGAGATAACTTACAGATAGCTGTAAATTGTAAAACGTGCTTATCATGTTTTTCAGTGAGTTCGAGTGTTTCTCTGTGCTTGTAGATGTAGCTGTACTGTGTTCTTCTGACTATTGACACAGTATGTCAGTACAGTAGGTTAGGAAGGAGATAACTTATACTCAGAAGTGTAGTGAGGCGGGAACGCGTTGGAGCAGCGTTCCCACACCTTTTTCATGTTCATGTTTTGTTTCAAAATGAGTTTTAAACTGTTTCAAAATGGCTATTATTGGATGGGTTCCCACACCTCTTTTGTTAGCACTACATCCCTGCTTAATCAGCACGTAAGTCAAACCATCGCCATCTTGGCTAAAATAAAAATTCCAAAACATCGTTTCCGCCACCTGTAGTTTGAGGTTTGCTAAAAAGACTTTTTCTTGTGGAAATAACGCCAAACGTTGGATTGCGTAGAAAGTGCCTGGGTGAAGTGTTTTGCCAGTTAACTAACATAAGCGAATGCCATTCCGTATCCAGGAACTTTTCATCGACTACCAAAGCGATAATGAAGCATGTGCTATATTTTGCTATCACGGATGGTCAGACGTTTGGATCAAGCGCAGTGAGCGTTTTCCGGAAGTTTTGGGGAAAGTTAAGGTGATATTACTACTGAAGATTCCACGAAATATGTTGCTGAGCATGCTTCAACCAAGTACTGTACATGCGTAATAAATACCGCAATGGTCCTGAGATAAAAAAGACCGGTGGAAACGCCATAAGGCTTGCAACCTGCTTTGAAAAACTTGCAGATAACAGCGAGGGGCGAGGTTCGCAGCAGTTGGAAACAGGAATGTGGAACCGAAACAAAAATTACGGGCTCCAGTCCCAGCTACAAGCATCCGAAATTTCTCGCTTCGGCTCAAAAATTTTTGCTCCGGCTCCAGTACGACTTGGTCCATTAAAAACTAAAAACAACTGCATTTTGTACTGATGGTTTGCTACACAAAATATACCTGCGACTAGTTTGCTACACAAAATATGTCTGTTGATTGGGAACACAAATTTCAGGCTCAAGCTCCACCATTAACATTTTTTTCCGGCTCCACAGCCCTGTTTGGAACCAACTGCTTTTGGAAATGAATAACGTTGTTTTTGCCAGTGCAATTGCCTTCGTTTTGTTTGTTCATTTTTTTGTTAATAATACTGACCCTTTGTTTCATTAGCATTGAAATGATTTCAAATTAAAATAATATTTTTTCCAACACTAAAATCATAGGTAGGGGGGGCGATTTTGAAGAAAAGTTCCCGTAGCCGGGCGATTGAACAAAAAGATTGAAGATCACTGATTTAGACGAAACTTCAACTGACTTTCGTTTCAGGTCATACGTGTGACGAAACAATGCAAACGCTTAATAAAAGATATATGAGTTGTTTGTGCTGTCAGCAAAATAAGCAAAACTGTTTCGAACCATTTCGTGTTACTTGAACAAAGCGCAGAAGAAATATTACTTTTATACTTATACCTGCAACTTCTGATTGCTTTGAGAAAAGCAACAAGAGAGCAAAGGCACCAACACGGATGAACATTTCAGAAAATCTTGTATTCTCCTTATGCTGTAACCTCATTAAACAAGAAGGATAAATTATTTAGCAAAACTATTCAAAAAATATTTTTATTTTCCACAGATGAAAACGCGTTAGCAAGATTGGCCATGTATCTACAAATTATTGCCAACTTCAAACTCATTTCAATAACACTTTCGCAACATTAGATATTCTCCTAGTCCAGGGGTTCCCAACCTGGGGTACATGTACCGCCAGCGGTACATTTGCCTATCCGAAGGGGTACATTTAAGGTTATATACAGAAGAGCAAAATATATTTGCATATGATTTATTTCCAAGTATTTACACATATGTTAGTGAATATTTTTTTCAAAAATCATTATATGCTTATTGTTAAATCTATCAATGATTAATCATGATAAAATGTATTGTCATAGGATATCTTAGGGGTACATGTAAATCTGTCAACATGCTGAGAGGGTACATGCTTACCTGTTGAAATACTGAAAGGGTACATGCTCATTTGTCGGAATGCTGAAGGGGTACATGGCAAGAGAAACGTTGGCAACCCCTGTTCTAGTCTTTTGAATAAGAACTCTCTATTCAATTTCGTTCGGGAAAATTCCCACTGTTTTTCATGTACATTTATGGTGAAAATCAGGCCAGCAGGCGGGCTGTAAGGTTTGGCGAAACAAAATACATTTTAGGGGGGCACGAGTCTTGTTTTCGTGGTATGTTTAAAACACATTTTCCTGGGTAGAACACAATTTGGGGAGCACAAAAATATTTAAGGCACTGCCCATAAATGCCCCCCGTGGTTACGGGCCTGGTGAAATCATACCTACCTAGTTTTTTTGAAACAGGTATTTTCCTTTCTCGTAAATAAGTCTAAAAACGGTGATGAAAACCTAACGTTTTTCCAGTCCAACTTATAATTTACAAAAGGAGCAAAGTATTGAAGACTTATACCTAACAATCAAAACATTAGAAATGTATTTGACAGTTCACACATTTTACTACCAAGCAACAAGATAACAAAAATAACATCGTTTGCAGAAAAATCTGCGTTAAAATCTAAAGTCGGTCCAGTCTGGCTTATAATTTAGAAAAGATGCAAAGCATTGAATACCTCTACCTACTAATCATAACATTCTAAATGCATTTGATATTTAACACATTGCACAACCAACCATCATGATAATAAATATACAGAAAATTATTTTTCTCAAGTGTTGTATGAGAACAAGAACACGAAAGAATAGAATTCACTGAATGTGTATAACTACATGTTATGGTTATAATAGTAAAAACGACTTTGCAAAGGCTCTGGATATAACAGACTGTATGGTGTGAAACGAAAAACGATAAGATCGAATAATTGACTCGTAATTCAAAGAAAAAAACAAACAAAGAGTTGGAATCCACCAATGAATGAAGCAGGAACAAACTTTGCTTTATATTTTCTGAAAATATATCAGAAAATCTTTATATATAGCATAGCGTGTTGAATTGAAAGAAATTGTTTTGGTGACCGTCGTTTTCTCAAACCCAACAATATCAATATGCCTGAGTACAACACTTGGGCAACTAGAATTTTTTTAGCTTTTCTAAATTAGATTAAAATTGAATTTAGAGCTAACTCAGATGTCAGAAATTATATTAGACTTAAAGCCAGCGGAATTTCAAAAAACAGAAAATGAACTAAAATTAGAATTGGAATTACGTGGACACAAATCAAAACGACTTTAATCAAAGTTCAATCCATGTCCAATTGTAGATTCATTCTCATAAACACGAGAAAGCAAAGATTCGTAAGAACAGGTTGGCGCGTTTCTCGCTGTACAATTCACATGCATGGCTAAAGAGTCGTTTCGACAGAGCCCATGTTCATACCCAGTTCTTGAGCAGCAGCCTTCAGACAAGGGAAACGATGTTCGCTTTTCGAATACTCAAAACAGGGATCTCCAAACTTTTTTCAGAGGGTCATACAAGCTTTTGCACAACGTCAAGTGCCGGACATCTTGTGTAATTTGATTGTTTTGGAATATATTACATTCGATCAAATTAAAAAGTTGTTTGTAATTAGTTTATTTTTTCATTATTGACAAAATGCTTTCGCGGGTCGAACTTCATCCGCCGGTCGTAGTTTGGTGATCCTGCTCTAAAACATCCAAGCTGACTGACTATTGCAAGTACCAGGTCATTATTGTGACTTCTGTGTAATAGTGGATAGCCAATGTGATGTCATACACTATTAACAAATTGATAACGTTGCAGAATTTGCACTACAGCTGTGAATGAGAACAGAAAATCATCGAGCTTTTACTCAGAAAAGTGGCCAAAAGTCTTAAGTAGGGGGCGTTACGACTGTGCAGGGGTCTTGACATTCTAAAATTTGATAAAACCACTGATTTATAGTGTTTCATAATTTAATTAGGGGAGGCTTGGAGTTTTGTTTAGGGAGCTAAGCCCATCAAACCACCCCTGGTGAGGGAACTGTGTTTACTGGTTTCGCTTTTCAAGTGATGGGGCGATGGCACTTGTGACCGTTTTGTCGCACTTTCCATGCACAAGGTGGATTCTCGTTTCATCTTTTAAAACACCCTTGGATAAATTAGGAATTTTGGAAAAATCGAAAATTAGATTATAACTAAAAGTAGAGCCTTGACGCTTTCAGTAAATTAAATTAAAATTAGAATTACCGTCAATTCGATCTAGATCACCAAATCACAAATCTAGAATTATTTAGTTGTCCGAGTCTGCCTGAGTGAATTTCTACAACAACCAACATAACGACACACCTGTAAACAGAAATTATGTTTTCACCAGTTCATAGAGTAAAGCTATTAGCTTATTTGCATGGTTTCAAGCTTTGAAACCATTCACCTAAACCAGATTTATTTCTTTTATTGCAACTAGTATTCTTTTTACAGTGAGATTGCGTGAACTCGGCGTCACAATGACTCACGCTCAGTACTGTCGAGATTCACGACCTGCGCACATATTTGCTGTCAAGAGCGTTTCCCATGCTTTATGTTGAAGCAGTAAAAACAACGTTCTTTCCAAATATGAAAAGTTTTCTTCATTGGCGTCTCTCGTTCGAAATGTAATGACATCGTCTGTGTTAGTCTTATAAATATCAAAACTGACTTCTGAAATGATTTTCAATGATTTTCATTTCACTCTTTGAGGAGTGACAGTTTTAGCTTCTTTATATCCTGGGTCATACATCACGTAACGCATTTCGATTTCATGTTTATGAAATCAAAGAAATCAAACCTATTTCCTGTTGCATTGATGTTATGCTTTTGGAAAATTGGGAGATTGATTGTTATGTGTACATTCTGCCACCTTACTTTTTAAATCTTACAGAAACCTCATAGACAGCTGTTTCTTTGCAGTAAGCCTGCTGCAGGTTGCAGATCTTGCTCCCGATGTGATGCTACACGCACAGTTCGAAACAAGGACATGAACGTTTGATTTTATAGCATGCACAAGGTCACGGAAGGGTGTTGCCTTTTACTCATTTTCCATTGGTACGTTTTTAGGAAAGTGACTGCAAATTGTCATGATAACTAATAGCATTGAGAAGCACGTTCTTTGTATGTAAG
>Ga0210059_1010601_pt1 | contig 14198 bp, 7 predicted proteins | sample Ectturendosymbi2_FD_188042 | JGI IMG/M metagenome (GOLD analysis project Ga0210059, IMG submission 188042) | Ecteinascidia turbinata endosymbiont from Florida, USA - Sample 2 (SPAdes) (version 2) | ecosystem: Host-associated > Tunicates > Ascidians > Unclassified | place: Key West, Florida... | reverse complement strand
TCCTTCTTTATCCAAAGTGTTTGAAAAACGTGCCAACAGTCATTTGTACTCCTGCCTAGAATCTTCTAAATCATAGAAATTCTGGGTTTGGTTAATACGATTCAATTTTAACCTTGCTCTTCCGATAAAGAAGGAAGTAACATCATGACATTTATCTGGCCAGTGATCATAACCTGTCCTCACGCATAGTAATTCTTGATATCGCTAAACTTTAAAGCTTTCGATCATTTTGTTCACTCCAACTTGGCACCTCCGTTCCCGTTGCCCCCCTTTTAAAAGGGCAGAGGGGGGAATGCCCCCGTAATGCCTCCATTCCCCGCATCCCTGTGCATATCATTCTACACACACTCTCTTTACTCGTTGTTGTAGGCTACAATGTGTCACTGTAATGAACATAAATTTTATCAGCGGTCTCCTAAGACACAGCAGTTCATGATTGCAAAAATATCGTGCAACGCGTTTAAAACAGGGGAGCAAAACACACTCAGTGCTACGTCAGCTCGATTCACAACTGCAAAAATACAACGCTGCGCGAATGTCTTGTGGCATAGCAGTCGATCAGAAGGTATGCGGTGGGTATGTCGGACACCAAGGATTGACAGTTTGAAACTTGTAAACTACACAAGAATTGAGAATGCGCACAGAGTACACAAGAAAATTTTCGTTTCTTGTTGTGGCTGTTAAATGTAAAATTACTAAAGGGAAAGAACAGCTGTGCGCCGTTATGATCACTCCGATTGAACTGCCAATTAATAACGAAGCTCGAAATGAAGCACATATTGCAAACACAGGTGTGCGACTGTATTTGTGGTGATGCATTATAAAATCACCTAAATCATGCACGTTGAAATAGAACAGTTTTGAAATTTGGCTCAGAAAATCATTTAATTATCCATAATTGTCCTCAGGGTTAATGTAACTGAACCCAACCAAAAAACACCTGTTTTTTATTTTTTTTAAAGCCAACATAAAAAAACAACTAAACCCACCCAAAATAAAAAATCCCACTCTTCTTTTCCTTTGAAATATGTACCATGAAGCAAAAAGTAAAATGAGCAGCACACTTGTACAGTTAACTGTAATTTTTCTTTATCAAACAAAACGAACAGTAACGAAATTGGAACGACTTGCAAAAAAAGAAGACATTTGAACAGTTTGAGTAAATGCTACTGGTTATCTTCTTCAGCTCTGTAAAATCGGTATATTTTAATCAATTTTCCTGCCTTCTCTGCATCCAAAAGCTTGTTTGTGTGAGAGTGGCTTTTCTCTCTTTGCTGTGCTTGCTTACCAAGCCTTACCACTTTGGAGTGAATTGACGATCAACATTTTGCGAAAACAAAGATGGGGTGCATTTCTTTACTCTCAAATTCGAATGGCATATTAGGTATAACAAGTTATTATTGTGTAATTCTGAAAATGGTATTATTGCATGATGCAAGAAAACAATTCAGAATGGGGTTCCCGCGTTGTTGTTTTTTAAGAATAAAAACCTGCTTTTAAAAAAAAAGAAAAACGTATATAAAAAAACAAAAAAAACAGGTAGGTTGGGTTCTATTAAAAAACGGGTTTTTCTCAATCCTAATTACCTTTCAATCGTTTTTTGTGATTTTCCCTTGATCGCACGATCTGGAACAAGTCACGCCACTATCAGTTTGATTGGGTGTGCTCCGCACACCCAGAGTATAGGTCCCTGGTAGTGAAGAAGCTGAGGATTACTGAAATTTGAATACGTAAAACTAATGTTGACAACAAAACAAGTTTCGAAAAATTAAATCCATGTAGCATGTGTTTGTAGCCTTACAATAGGAAAAATCATCAAGTTGCAGCATTCAAATTTTTTAAATTTCACTCTTTGGATGCCCCCCTGCCTTGGATGCCCGTGGGTGGCACCCTGTTCGCCCCCCCCTCTGCACGCCACTGAAGAGCATGTACCCTTAAAATTTCTTATGACAAAAAGGCTGAGCAAAATAATAAAAATCCACTGAACTTTAACAGAATTTTCATGTTTTAGAATATTGAACACTTGGAAATAAAAAATGTACAAAGATATTTTCCCTTCTATTACGAACCTTAAATGCACCCTTCTGATAGGCAAATGTACCCCTAGGGGTACATGAACCTCAGGTTGGGAACCCCTGCTCTAGAGCCATGGTGTGTTAAACTGGAGGTGTGAAATGTTAGCATATTAGGGCGCGAGTATGGCAGCGACATATTGTTGAAATGTGTTAAAGGCATTGCTTTATCATTCGCAAATTCATTACTATTTCACTACAAACGCCATACTCTAAACACGGCGGACAGTACAATGAACAAAAACCGAGGCCTCTTAAACATGAATAAAATAAATCAGGGCTGCTGATCTGGAACCGGACACAAGAGGCGGAGCGCCGGAGCTGGTTATTTTGTCTGAAGCCAGAGCCAGAGCTCAGATTAAAAATCAGGAGCCAGAGCCGGAGCACAGTGTAAAATTTATGGCCATTTGAAAGGTAGTTCCGGCTCCGGGTCCCTTCCTGGAAATTAACGGTTTTGCCAAATTGACTGAAACTTAGGCTGACTTTACCTAAAACAGTGTTCTTTCTAGCACACTAAACGCGATTTTTACGGATTACGACACCAGATTTCCACAATGGATCTGCAAGCCTTTGATATTTCCCTGGTTTAGTCATCGCTAAGGTTGTGATATCGTAGCTGGACAGGCGTGATGTTACATGTAGAAGTAAGAAAAATGTCAACTGCCACAACATCTTACTTTCAGAATGATCAAACCGGGTCACCGGGTCTGTAGTAGTGAAGCGATGTAAAAGGAACTGAGCTGCAATGAATAGGTAAACAACATCCATAGCTTTTTTTAGCCTGCGTAACTTGCTGTTTTCAGCGAGTATGATTCAGATATGATACGACTGCAGACCTAAGTGTGAAATGCACGGCACGCCATTGTAAAGTGGGAATTTTTATTAGAAACTATTAGGCTTATTAGCAGTAGCAAAGTTTACTAGATTTCTAGCAAAGTTCACTCGGAAACATTACTTTTACCAGCAGCAACTTAACATGAAAGTTATAACTAACTGGAAGCGAACCAGCATTGCTTTACGTGGCAGTAGCCTACAATTTCAGGAGGGTATAAAAGGTAATGTAAACAAATGTGGACTTGTCGGCTGCCTTGCCAGAACTAGCGACTGCCTTTCCAGAATTTGTTTATATTACTACCGTTATCTTGAGCTACGTTTCTGCCCGTAACTGTTCTCTGAATCGTCTGCACCCGTGATTGTTGTTTTTTCGCTGATTTTCTCGTATTGGTATATTCTTTCGGTTTTGTGTCCGAATAGGCCTATATTTCATTTTCCAGTCAATTTAATGTACACCAAGACAATTGAAAATATTAATGTGAAAAACGAATAGAAGCCGGAGCCATACTATGAAAAAAAGAGCTCCAAAGCAGGAGCCACACTCAAGAAAACCAAAACGTAGAGCTCCGGAGCTGGAGCAGGACCCAGGTTCATGAAAAGAAGAGCTCTGGAGCTGGAGCTGTGTCATTTACACGACGGCTCCGCAGCACTAAAATAAGCGACGGCTCCGCAGCACTAAAATAAGCAAGCTCACACAAATAGGATCCAAATTATTTCAATCGCAAATAATTTGGATACTTCATTTTTACTTCCAGAATGAGTTGCAGGTCTCAAGTTACGTAAAAACACCTAAAAAGGATACGTATCCAGATATTTTAATCACAAGTTACAAACATTCTTCCTCTTTTACTGCCAATACCAATCACAAGTTCATGCTTTTTTATTTTAAGCCATTATTTGCATCTCTTGCTCATTGTACCATACAGACCAAGACCATTTGTTATTTTTGTTTGATTCAAAGGCACATGCCTGTTTCTTTCTTGTGATAGCCTTAAATATAATTGCTGAATAATGAGTGCAAGCTTGAATCATTACAAGAAGATGGGAGCAGAACCAGGCAGGAGATGCCTCAATTATCCCCTTGGGGGCGATTTTGAGAGCCAAGGGGGCGATGAAACTAAAGGGGGGATGGGAGGGAACAACAAAAAGGAGCAAAAACGCTCAATCACTAATCAATCGACACTAATCAATCGAACTTCAATAGCCTACTGTTATGACATGCTAGTTTCTTGCAAATTTTCATTTACTATGATATTCATTGTAGCGTGTTGTTAAAGCAATTTATACGTTAAATTATTTCTCCGGATTGTCTGTGTCCGGCTACAGTGTGGATTATTTTCACAAGAATCCTGAACATAATATTAGCGTCGTGATGCAATTGCTTAGTTAAGCTGTTTAATAGCTTGGTGCAGCTATTTAATACTTCCATTTAATAAAATTCTTTAAATGTACTACCTTATGTGTGCTTTATCAGGCTTGGGGGGCGCAAACGACGTGTCGAGAGTGTAGGGGGAGCGATGAAATAAAAAGTTTGAGAAACACTGTTTTAGAGGCACACGCTCATCTGTCGAAATGCTGAAGGGGTGCATGGCCGGAGAAAGTTTGGGAAGCCCTAGCTTAGTCAAACTTACGTTTTTCATTCAACCTTGCTGTGAGCCTGTGCAAATCACTATTTGTTCATCGAAAACCTTAATTTTTCACCGGTGCACAGTTTTTGTTGCTGGGCTTGTGACCGTGCAAGTACCTACGAAAAATACAAATGGTCATGAAAATAAACAACGCCATTGCTAACTGAAGTAATAATATTGTTTTTGACAGTTCTCAAACACGATATTTTTTTCATTACGGCTGTACGAAAAAGAATGCATGATATGGCAAAAAAGCGACATTTCATTACCAAAGTAAGTTGCAAGAACTTTTCTGTTCTGATTTGAACGAAATGAAATAGGCTACGATTACGCAGATTTCTAACAGCAGTCTTTTGTTTAAACGTGTTGCAGCGACAGAAGTGACAGCACTTTGCAAAAAACAAACGACTCTTGAGGACGGAATCGCTTCTGACACAAACTATTTTCACAGAATACAGACAACAAGAAAATTTGCTAATGCGGGCTATGAGCCGCATTATGCCGTTGCTGAGAGACATCTGATTTTTCTACACATTTGCAAGATGGTTCTACAAAACTATCGGTGATTTTGTGCTTTTGTATGTCTAGTAAGAGATATTAATTGAAACAGCGTTGAAACGACCGCAAATGTCTCCAAAGTGAAGTGCCTTGTGAAAGATGACTATCAGGCATAAAAATGCTTTAGAAATGCAGTGTTTTTCAAATCAGTGTAAAAGTCTTTCGGTTATAGAGAAAATTCGCCATGTAACGACAAAAAATACCTACCGATCTAGACGAAGCGCTGTGTCAGTTCATTCGACAGATGCTTTTCGCCATGCGACAGAATTGGTGGGTACAGAGATATGGAGTTTTTGTCAGCATGCCCAATTTTACTTTGCAGAAAGGAGAGAGTGGTCTTGATTCAGTTGTTGAAAAAACCATAATGAAAATGCAGAAGAAAACTCAACGGCATACGAGAGACTTAGCCGCGCAGTTTATCGATTTTCTGCACGCCTTAGAATATCAACATATCAACTACACGCTGGAATGATATTTACTATGTTGTTTCTACATGAGGATAAGAAATTTTCGCAAAAAGTTTTGTAAACGCCGTGAGAGATTATTTCAAAAAAATGTTTGCCCCGATACGAAAACAGCACATTATTTTTAGAAACCTCGTCAGAAAATTTTTTTGTAAAATTACATAGGCAAATGCGACATGTTTTCAATAAGTTCTCGAAAATTATGTGAAAGAACGACAAACGAATAAAAATTGAATTACACATAAGTAAATGCTAGCTGCAACAATCAGCACTCCTATGGTTTATTGCAAATAACCGAATGTAGCATCTTTGTTTTTGCCGTAATTTTTCCGGTCCTGACTCACTGGTTTTCTACTGCACCACCTGATGCCCGGATACTTGCAAGAAAAACTTTGTTTCAGCAGCATTACCTCAAAACGCCCTTCTGCATGAACGACCCTTGACATTTGAGACGACTTTTTTCGTAAGTGCTGCCGTCACGGCTTTCATCATATGCCCAAACACCAAAAAGGAGCGAGTGATCAAAGCACATTGGTGATTGGAATTGCGTGTTGCTTTATACTTCAGGATCAAAATGTTGAAAGCTCATACTTATTTTCAAATCTGTCAAAATAATTCTGGTCCGTTTTGCAAATGCTGTTTTGCCCAGTCGGACATGTTGGAAAAAATACTTGCAAAATTTGTAAGCCGGATTTTACGTAAACGTTTGACTTGCTTTCACCAACGTCATTTTTCTGTTATGCTACCAGAACATTTGCAAGATTGGAAATAATTTGCATAACGTTGATCTACGAGTAAATTCACGTTACACGGAACAGTTTCACAATAAAAATCAAAATTCTTTCATTGCTTTCCCGATAAATTTGACGGTGCGTGTTGAAGAACTTCGTACAGTCTACTCCGAACTGCAATATTGTATCACGCCAACCTATTCACGATGTTAGCTCTCAATTGGTTGGCGTTCACAAACTGAAAATTCGTCATTGCCGCAATCTTTTTTGCTTTAATCGAATAACTTGAATGTGGTGATAATATTATCACGTGGTATTTTTTTTCGAGCGTCAAAACCTTATCTTGTTCCGTAACTTTAACAAAAACTTGCAATGGGTTATGCACTCAGCCAAATACGCCAAAGTCGAACCAAACTAAAAAATGTCATATTGACATGTACGTAAAAACAAAAAACTGGAGATACACATGCAGTGAAGTACTGACTAAATCCAGTGCAGCATTTATTCCCCCGAACTACATTAAGATTATTGATGATGTTGGTTTTCCGAATTAAAATGGAACCGATCGTTCATGTTGCAGGTGACCTGAATAAAACAATATCGTTAGTAGTAGGCGATCTCTCGCTTTACTCGGGCTCATCCATCAGGGTCCGAGCTGCTCTATGCAATTAAGTATTTTTAAAACATCATTCATACCGGAATTAATGTTTTTTGAATGAAATGGATTTGTATAGAACATTGGATTTGAAGTCCAATCCAAGAAACAGTTCCCATTTCGAGATGAATTTCAAACGAACGATAAATTGTTCAGCAACTCGGGCTAATGTGAATTAGCCCAGTAAACAGAAGACTGGCCGAGGTTATCATTGCTCTGTGATGTACGTTACTCAACAATGGAGAAGTTATCATGATAACTTCTCATTTATCATTACGCAACTAACGTCTCAGAGCAACAATAATGCCAGCCAGGATGAAAGCAAATGGAAATTTCAGTGACACAAGCGTCGAACGGTTTTATTCAATCGGAATGAAGGCTGATTTATCGTATGATGAGCCCAAGTCACGCTGTTAACCTGGGTCGCCTTTGTAACAGCCTATTTGAATTTTTAGATGGTTCACCGATACGTTTTCATAGTGGTTTAATTTTGTCTAAAATAGTGTAGTTTAGACCTGCATATGGTGTATAGATAGTGACATAATATTTCAATGCTTGTGACGTCACATTTGCCAATTCAAACCACAAAAGTATTGTATAGTTTTTTGACGTGCACTTGTCCCCCCCACTTTGAAAAAGGTTCCGCCACCCATGGCCACTGAATATGTAGTACGAAAATTAATTTCTTGTCAAGCGGAACGTTTGTGCAACGCATTGAGCAAACAACCAGAAAATGCATTTACTTTTCAAATTTTCACCATATGTTGCAGAACAAAGCGCTAAACTAACAGCAAATCTATCTCGTTTACCCACGGTAGCTGGTTGGATTCAACTAAAGCTAACAGCAAGTCATTTTGGCGTGTCACGTGACCGTTTGTCGTCATATGATTCAGCACGTCACTTCTTGTTTGGGCTGTTGACTAACTGGCACCATTACTAGCTTGTGTGCCACCAGCTACAAAGTGACTCTGCACCATATAGCATTACAATCGGGTCGGATTTAGCTGATGCGAGGCCCCTAGATTAATCCACTTGTGAGGCCCCATCTCCCACTGCTACGAAAGAAAAATGGAAAATTGCTGAGCAGAAAATGACCATATTGACGCTCTAAAAGCACGGTCTATAAATGATTTGTAAATCCTTACTAGAGACAGGGATATCTAGAAAGATATCCCTGACTAGAGTGCCCCACGATCACTGCACTTGTCGCTACTTCCGACGCAAAAGCGTTCAATAACACACAGTTGGGGAAATCGTGCTTGGCTGGCGGGAACACGATTATTAATTTCGACAGGCTAACCAAAAAAATCACGGTTAAATTTTTGACAAAATACAAAGCCTACGATAAGTTTCACAACTCTTTTTTCTTATCTGTGCTCAACAGTAGCATCCAAAATATACAATTTCCTAAACACCAAACACATTACACATATGTGCGGCGGCCGTGAGGACCACGGCTGAGATGGGATGCGTTTGAATCACAACCTGAATAGTTTCAAAACATTGAAATCTGGAGAAAATGTGTACGAAAACATGCACTAAAAATACTTACAAATTATTACAGTGTTTTCGTGTTGTTTATAAAAAGTTTTGTGTGCTCGTATTGAAGTTCGTGTGTTTGTATTAATGTATTTGCGCTTTTCTTTGTGGGCTTTAACAGGTGCAACAGTATTGTGCAACTGTTTGAAATCAGTGGACGAAGGTTAGTAAGTTTATGTGTGTACGAAAATGTGGACTGAAACATGTCAAATCGAAACCAAACTAGTTGAGAAGGTTTTGCGCTTGCGTTTACAAACTGAAGAAAATGCTGTGCATGTTTTTCTCTGTACGTTATTGTTTGCGTGTTTGTGTTTGCATACTATTGTTTGCATGTTTTGTGTTTTGTGTATGGAATTTTGTAGTGAATTGCGAGTTGAAATTTTAAGTGAGTTATGATGTTTAAATGTAAGTCGTATATGACCATTGTTAATAAATAATCGAAAAGCGCCGTTGTTAGTCGAACAAATGCTAATCATGTATTGCGCGCAGCTTTCCGCGTTTTTACAAATGCATGAGCGGCAATTCTGCTAAACACAGGACGCTTCTTTGCCCTCATGGGTAAGATATGAGTTTTGCACACGAAATCGATTGGGAAGCTTTGCACACAAACCAACCCAGAAGTTTTGCGCACCAACTTAGGAGAAAAGACGTGCAGCAAAAAGAATGAAAGACTGTGATATGCACCTGTATTAAAAAGAAAAGTGAAAGAAGCTCACATTTATGAGAAAAGACCGAGACGAAAATAACACAAGACACAAAAGAAGTATCAATTAATACTGCAGTACTGAAAGTGTGGGTCGACTCAAAGGTAGATGGATCAGCGACGAAAAGATATTTAAACTTTGGAAATGGGACGAGTGCTGAACAGCAAGCGAGGAGGAGCTCCGACGAACCTACCTCCAGAAAGACGACTTCAGTTGTCTGTGATGAAGGGCATGCCTTTGTTTGCAACGTTCCCTTTCAATGGAATAAAATTATAAGGCACAAGCGATATATCGGATTCAAGAGGTACTGCACTGTGGATGTGCTCTATTCAATTTGCCCAAGGAGTAATATCGTGAGTTCTTGATTGCGTTGAAGCTACCATTATGAAACGCGTAGGCGCAATAAACTCCAATTAGAACGTAAGAACAAAGCTTTTTCAATACAGATTGGTGCAAAACAGGCGAAATTCATAGCTCACGCGGCATGCAGAAGATCCATGCTTTGTTGCTTACATGATTTATTTTAGCCAAGTTACGTTGTGATGTCGTTGTAATTAGGCGATATTAAAATACCGCTTTCAACATTTAAGCAAGTGAAGGAGTGCACAAGGTGCTTTTGAACTGCAGTTTGTGTTACTTGGTCACTAAGTGCTTGTTGTCTGAAGGTGTTCTGTGAAAGCAAACCACGGGGAACGAATTCATCTTTGGATGTAATCTTTCCAGGTCCAAAAAATTTCCTGAAGGATACTTAACAGGGCAAAGGCTTTGACTACTTTTGTGTCCGGTGCAAAGCTAGCCGAAATTAGAGCGTTAAGGATAAGCGGGCCACAAAAAGAGCCAAAAGCTGTAAACCTCACGCACACACGAGCAAAACAAGTGAAACGACCAAGGTTGTAACTGCTAGATTAGCTAGGATCACGATTTGCGTGTTTGTTACTTTTTCAGAGTGCAAAGAATCGAACGCAACGAAACCGTCACGCGAACAGATGTGAGGTTTAACCTTCCCTTATTCTATCATTAATAAAATGCGTAGTATGAAATAAAATACTACAATCTTCGATTCAAGTAGGCTAAGGCTGAACAAAGCACGTCCTGTTTGCCTAACTTTGTCGCTTTTAATGCACAGTATGCTTAGTGTGGACAACCTATCCTGGAACACTGTGACCCTTAATTCAGTTTCATTTCTTTTGAATACTGAAAAAGACCTTTCTCCTGATCAGTTAGTGACCATCAAGCTAAGAAATATGGCTCAGGGTGGTTGGATAAATCAAGAACTACCAATAAAATCTGTTAACCACTACATATATTTGGGAGTTGTACTGGATACTGAGCTCTCAGATGGCAAAGACATTCAGAGACGACTAGGATACCAATATTGTGCAGCAAGCAAGCTGTGAGCCTCTTTTTCCTGATGCTCAAACGCAGTTAAAAATGTACCCTTTCGTTCCTTTTCTACGCTCATGTACGCATCACAATCATGTCGTAATTTCAGAAAGTCATGCATGCAAAGGTTGCGGGTGGCTTACGATTTTGGATGCAGAGCTCTATACAACCTGCCGTGGAGAGCGAGTGTTAGTAGTCTTCAGGTTCAACGTGAAGCGTGTGCGACCCGGTTGTGTTCGCACACCTTCAGTGTGGGATTGGTCCTCGAACCTCGGGAAGGATGGATTGTGACGTCATCGATGTTAACTCCGCGCTAGACGATTCGGCCAAAGCTCTTACTGCCATGTGCATGGAAGTCACTTGTATGTGTCGCTTGCTTGGTCTTTCCCATTCTCCTTGCTTTGGCCAACTTTCCCTTTTCTCCTTGCTTACATGTAGCGGTCGCGCTAGCGTGACTGCTACAAATGTAACATTCCTACAATTGAAGCATTACTGTAAATACGAAAATACAAGTACTTGTTTCTCAAAAGATGCAGAAAGTCTAAAAACATATGGTTGCGTGCTTTGATGCAGTCCGATTGTTTATATTCCTCCTTATTCTTTGAACACTACAATCGCTTTTTACTTTGTGACTGAGTGCTCGGACATTTTAGTATTTGTTCGTTTGAGAGTGTGTCATGACTAGGGCAACCAAAAGTCAATAAAGTCGAAATTTTTCTGCCGTTTTGAAAGTTTATGAAACGTCCACAAACCAAATTTCACGCTCATACCATGAGGGAATCCCAAGTTATTAGGTCAAAAAAAGTCAACATTTATCATTAGGTCAAAATTTTCTTGCAGCAGAGTTTTTTCTCTTCATCGGTACTTTATTGAAACTACAACAAGAGATATTGATATGCTTTTGCAAGTTTAGTTGCAATTCTCTAATAATAGTGGGTTTGTTGCGACTTCTGGCGTAATCATGTTGTTTTGCCATGTACTGGACGATTGCATAGTGTGTAGGATAGGCATGGTAAGGCAAGAAACGTGGTAAATGCTCAAACCATTAAGCATATAACTTTTCAACTTTATGATCTTCTCAGATTTGACTCTACTGTATTTATTTATGTACTTATCAATATGTCATCCCCAAAGTGAAACAACCGAACATTTAAAAATTTCGAAGCATAGAGTGCATGAATATGCTTCTGGGTTAACCTCCACACCTAAGGCTGAATTATTTTGCAGTTGCAAATGCAGAAAACTTATAGGTCAAAATAAAGTCAAAATTTGTTAATTATAAAGTCAAAATTGTAAGTTTTTTGGTCAAACAATTGGTTGCCCTAGTCATGACAAAACGCATTCGTACTTTACTTGGCCTTGACCAGTTTAGGAATTAGCGTCTTTCACTGCAGCAGTGTTGTATCAAATGTTACTTGTCAGCGAATAATAGTGTTAAGAATGTGTCGGTAACCCTGTGGTTCGACCTCCAGCGCCGTTGTAAAACGTTCTGTTCTGTACATTTGTACCTGCGTTGTACAGTTGTACAGAAATTGTGTGTTTGTACTACGGACCTTGTGTCTGCGGACAAAATAAATCATAATCCAAGGTATCAGACCCAAACGCTGTTCTGTCATTTCCTTGCTGTTTGCTTAATCTTTGTTTCCTTGGGGTAGAGTTCTGTGTTTGCCATTTGGCAATGTGATTTTTGCTTGTTATTTAAAGCTCATCAATAGGGCAAGTTTTTGCAACTTTTGCAACTTTTTTTTACAGCTTCCAACAGGTTCCTAAATACTCAAGATATATATAATTCAATGTTTTGAGCTGTTTCCAGGAATTTTATATTGCAACTTTTTGCAACTTTTTCGATTTTTGCATGCAATTTTTGCAACTTTTTCGATTTTTGCATGTTACTTTTCGCAACTTTTTCGATTTTTGCATGCAAAATAGGTTGTTTCAAGTCTTTCACAGTCAAATGTGCGCATAAATGCAACTTACAGCGCATAAATGCAACTTTCGCTGAAAATTAATGCAACTTTCTCGCTTTGTTACTGCAACAAAAACTTGCCCTACTCATCAAAATCGTATCTGATTTGCTTAGCTTGGAAGCAGTACACACTTGAGCAAGTACTCAATGGACTTTAATAGAAACACCAACAAAACTAGTGTATTTCTCCAGCTCAGCCGAAGCAACTGTGTTCTATTGTAGGATAATGCCAGCCTTACACATATCTCTTATCTGGGACTGGGTTCAAGAAACAAAAAGTACTAATTTCTAACAGATTACTTAAGTAACTTTATGATTCAAGCAAATTAGGAAGATCGATGTTTAGACTTACAACATGGAAGCAAATCAAAATCATTGCAATTTTTAAATCCCATAATGGGCGGTACAGAAAAAATTTGCACCTGTTGGCAGTGATTCAATTTAATGGAATGAGCTTCGCGATGACGATGGCAATCAACAACTGTGACTCACACAGCGTTCTGCACAGGCAAGAAATCTATTCACTTCAATGGGTTATTTTGTGTGCGATGATGCATGTCAGGGCCGCAACCAAGTGATATTTTCGGGAGGGGGGGGCAAAATGATATAACTTCTTGCTGCACCTAACATATGCATACATTTAACGACCGCAAAAGCCAATAGATTGGCTCGTACGTTTTTGGTTATAACTCGCCAACTGCTGCAGCTAGAGAGGTGTTCAAACTCTCTACGGATTCAGCAAGTCTAGTAGTTCCGAGTCAAAAAAAATTTTCAGTTTTGGGTTTGGGATTCTCTTGGGGGGGCGTCACAAGTGAGGGTGTTTTCGCGTTTTTATGGCCTACTTTACCCGGCCCTGGACGCCCATCGAATGGGCCCACATTTTGGCCCAAATATTTGTACGAAACTAGGCTATCCTACGAGCTTTTAGAGCCCTTGATTGGCTTTCTAGCATATCTGGATCAAAACTTATGCCACAAAAACCAAACAGTGGTCAAACTTTCTACCCCTAAAAAGGTAACCATGGGTTGAATAACACCTTGTTTGTATATGGCCATAACTCGCCGTTAGAATAGGCTAGAGAGTTGTTCAAACGATCTGAAGATTCGTGAAGTCTAGTGGTGTAGACTGTAAAAAAATTTTCAGCTTGAGATCACGGTTTTTTTGTTGATGTTTACACAATGAGAGGATGTTTATGCATATATGTATTAATTTGGATAATGACGTCACTTCCGGGGAGTCGAACCATCCATCAGATTTGGTGACTCGAAGTTTTTTTTGATTCTAGGCTTCAATACGATTCTTTAGAGGGTTTGATGGACTTTCTAGCATTTCTGGTTCAAAAGTATGGCCGAACTTCCGAATTTTAATTAGGGAGATCCCCTGAAATTACTCAGCCATGTCCTCAACGATTTGGAGTCTTTTGGCCCCTACTTGGGCACCAGAAACGCTAGGAAGTCGATCTAGGCCTCAAAAGCTTCACATTCCAGCCTAGAATACAACCAAACTTTGAGCCAAAATTTTGGCCCTTTGTGGAGGTGATGACGTCATATTGAAACAACCAAAAAAAAGCCAAAACTACCCTTTTTCTAACCCCACCCACCGAAAACCCCGAACCCAAATCTAAAATGTTTTTTTTTTCAGTGCAAACTGGAAGACTTCACGAG
>Ga0210059_1010599_pt1 | contig 14202 bp, 10 predicted proteins | sample Ectturendosymbi2_FD_188042 | JGI IMG/M metagenome (GOLD analysis project Ga0210059, IMG submission 188042) | Ecteinascidia turbinata endosymbiont from Florida, USA - Sample 2 (SPAdes) (version 2) | ecosystem: Host-associated > Tunicates > Ascidians > Unclassified | place: Key West, Florida... | reverse complement strand
AAAATGAGTCCACATTAAGATTTTTGTAACATCTTCTCCATAGGGGAGCGTGCTGTTTATTTTTGGAAAATTCAATTAATAAGAAACTGGGCAGGTGATCACTTATGTCTAAGGGGAAAAGACCAGAATATAAGTAATGGAGATTATCATTAGTATAGATATGATCCAAAAGAGAAGGAGTGCAATTATGCATAAATCTAGTAGGCTTATTTATTAAGCAGTGGACTCCAAGGGATGTGGAGTCCACTGCTTAATAAATAAGCCTACTACGCAACAGGGAGGGCAACGCAACAGGGAGGGCCACGTGAAGGCATTTGTCTTCCTCCCCAACACCACAAGACTCCGCACTTCAATTCCAGACACCGGTACACACACACCCGGAATGACCCTCCCAAGAAGAGCTTGGGTCCGGCTTAACCGCCTCCGCACCGGTGTCGAACGTTTCCGCTCCTGCTTGTACAAATGGGGTATGGCCTCCCCTGCAACCTGTGAGTGTGGCGCAGAAGAACAAACCGTCGACCATGTTGTCCTCCACTGTCCAACCCACCAACCCCCCACGGACTACACAGCCTGACGGTTCTGGACGATGAGACAACCGAATGACTGCTCAACACCTGCCCCGATATCTAGGCGGGCTGCAGTGGATAAAAGAAGAACTCGCTCAAACGAAAGAAGTTTCAAGAATTATTCTTAACATCTAATCCTATGTCTTACCATGTCAGTTTCATTCCAGATGGAGATGGTGGAGGATTCTTCTGTTTTCTTCAGAAAAGTAATTCCATGTTTCGTCCAGACGAACGTGAAGTTGTTGGCCTTCTTGAACTTCAGGCATTCATTGAAGCGAAGTCTGTTCAACTTGGTGAAACTTTCATTGATAAAGATCATCTCTGCATTGTCTCGTAGTTTGCTCCGATTGTTGAATATCAGGTCTCTCACTTTCCTGAAACAAAAACGGGCAATGATGGTGGGCCGAGGGTTGTCTTTATCGACACGTATATCATCCTTTATGATGTTGACGTTGAGCTTTTTGGCAGTGGCTACTACCAGTTCATCAGTGTTCTCATGCTGAGACCAGGCCCTTGATATCAAGACATTCCCTTCGGTCATACTGTTCGAGACAATTGATGGCCTCCAGGTTCTCTGAGGTGGTGTCCCTCTGTTCTTGCACGTTTCTCCGGAGTTCCTTGTCTTCAGACCGAAGTCTGACCATCTCATCATCAGTTTGTTTAAGGTGATTTTTCATGTCCTTATATTGTTTCTCAAGAAATTCTTGACTTTTGCGAAATTCACGAATCTCTTTCACCAGTTTTTGTAGTGTAGCTTCTGTGAACTTGCTATTGCTGTCCATCATATCTGTGAGCTTGTCAAGCTTTTCAGCAATACTTTCCAGATCATCTCGCGACGCTTTCTTGCTTCTTGCAGTCATATTGATTAATGCAATATACACAGAAAAGATTTAAACAACAACTGACAGCCTTATTCAACCTTTGTTGAGCTAATACAGATAGAATGAGACACCGCATGCTATAGACATGTAAGGTGATTTTGTTTCACCTAAATTGGTGCATTGTTTCGTATTACTTAGGTAAATAAAAATAATTAATGCGGAGTTCCTCTAATACCATAGTGATAGAGTTGTTGGAGTAAAATTTCATGATCACAACAAACAAATGCTTTGCTTAGGTCTAAAAAGGGACAAGGAGGTATGTTTTTGCAGCACAGGCTTAGACTTCAGAGACGAGCACGGATCAGGATTAAAGCCAATTCTGGCCGGATCAGGACTGGATCGCACTGCAGTTCTTTTGAAATTGGTGGAACACGACAGGAAAAGACTGAGAAAATTTTGGTTGTTCAAATGTGATCATTCTAACCATATCAAAAATTGCACTTGTGATCCGGTTTTACAAATTTGATGAATTGTGGAATTGCCTAGAACAGGCAGTGCCTATTTTGCCTCATTAGGCAAAAGCACTGCTAGATCCAGTTTGTTTCAAGCAACTGTGTTTGTCTAAAAGCAAAATAACTCAGCGGTTATTTTGACTCTGAGGCAAAATAAACACTGCCTGCAAAATACGTGGCTATACATGGGCGGATCAGGACTGAATCGGGCTGATGATTTTCAAAACATTTGCAGATCAGGACTTGATACGGGCTGAAAAATTTTACAGTCCACTCATCTCTGCTAGACTTGTGAAAATGACTGAGAGTGACAGATAGAAGTCAAATGGAAACTACTTTCACAAAAAATCTTAGATATAAATAACCTGGAATCAAAATTGCTGAAGCAACATTGGGCGCCATTTTTTAGCTTTCATAGCAAAAGAGACACAGGAAAGATGTTAAACTTCATTTGACTCGACATTGACTCAAGCTTGCAAACCAATTACTTGAAATGACTCGGCAGTTCTTGTGACTGGACTCCGACACGACCAGGTCATGACTCAAATCTGATGCGACTCGAAAAATTTTAGATGACTCTGACTCGAAGGGTTTGTGACGTTGACTCGATTCTGACTCGACAAATATGAATCAGGCACATCACTGGATTTAAGCAACACTTTATAACTGCTGTGACTTTGTTTTTACCAAAAAAAGCGAAGGAAAGTATGACGTTGCACCTTGAAACATTAAGACTTTAAAGCAGAGTAAAGATTCAAAGTGCGTGTGTGTAAAGACAAAGTGATTCAAAAGTATTGACTGCTAAACGTTTCGAGCGACTGTTGTAAACAGAATGCTATGAAGTCTGGACAGCAGTAATGCGAAATTTCTGAACGTAGGGTAGAACGGGTATGATGAACCATTTTTTATATTTTTTGCCATTTCTCCTTTGGTGTAGGCACTAGAAACCTGAAATTGCGGAGTTTGGTGATTGAATCCTTTGTTCACATTTGCACGCAGGTTGTTTGATTTATCTTTTTATATTCTTTGCATAAATTGAAAACGAAAAACATCACTTTTGTGGTTCAACTTACCCGACGCGTGGGGTAAGTTGAACCAGGTAGTGGGGTAAGTTGAACCGAAATATCGATACGCCAGAAAGACGAACTGATGCAGAACGAAATGGCGGAAAATTTACGCTTGAGTGAACTTATTCAAAAATATATAGGTCCGTTGTAAACACATCTAACCATTGATGCATGAAGAAGTGGAGTACTTTCACTTGAGTAAATTTATCTGCTTTTTCAAATCCGTTGAAAATACATATTTCTTTTGTTGTTCCAGTGACTTAGAAACGGACGTATTTTACAATGTCTCGTTTCGGAAAATAGCGCTCGTCAACAAACTTGAAAGTGACTGCTGGTCTTCCTGTTGTAGGATCATTCAGTGGTGCAGGCAGCCCAAAATTTTGGGGAGCAAAATGTTTGACCTTAGGCGAGCAACAGTATTTTTGTTTGGGACGCCTTTTCTCAAAGCATAAAATGACTAGATATGCTAAAAATTTGGGGGAACATGGCCCCTAGGGCCCCCTTTGGCTACGCTAATGGAATTATTCTTCCCTCTTTTCAAAATCTTTCCTTCGCCCTCCCTGGTTACGTCATCTATATTCTCAGTAGGTCCAACATAAGAAAGAATTTTTCTTGTCAGTGAAGCTCCTAAGCACACAATCTCCCTCTGATCTGTCAACACTTGGCAAGTCATCATCACTGCTATCATCACAAATAGCTTGTAGTGTTCAATGTTTGCAACACCCGTTTCATCCATGTTATATATTCTACCTCGAAGAAATTTGTTTTGTCCACAACCGTTACTAGGTTTTCATCAAAAAATTTGTTATCGTCCAAAAATTAGGAATAGCAATGTGATTTTGCAGCGTTTATTTCATATGTTTGCTTATGCCACTTATGAGAAGTAAGGCCATGAAACCTTTCTGATAGTTCCCTCACATGTTTCGCCGAATCATTTTCCATTTCATCACTGAATATGCTGTCATAACATCTTCCGAAATAGAAGCATGATTGGTTTTTCTTTTTGTTCTTCTTGGCATTTGTTTTGCATAAATTATGATGCAATTCACAATGATTAAAAACAGCACTAATTGAATCAAACAAACAACAACTAGCGATTTGAATCACCTGGGGTAAGCCGAACCATGGTTCAACATGCACGACATGAATGGCTCAATTCACCCCAAAGGAGATTTGTAACTTGGAAGTTAATTTATGTCAAAGCCTGAATGCCCAGCTGCACAAACACAAGGTGGTAAACTCTAGTGAAACCACGCCTTAAAAAAGTAATGGCATCAAAAAAATATACCTTTCACACTATTAATTATGAAACAGCAAAATATGTGTCCAATGTATCACTTTGACCGTGCAAAACCACATTCAACCTGACAGCTATCTTCACCAAGCAACTTTAAATTTGAGTCATGACCCAAAATGTATTTCTAACAAACTCCAAACAATAGGTGTTGCACATGAGATTCTGGACTGCTTCATTTAGCTAAAACACGCGGTGGTTCAACTTACCCACCGGTTAAACATACCCCGTTCTCCCCTAATGCTTTCTGTTTTCGAAAAAGCGCTGCACAGACCGGTCACGTCACGTTTTCGTTAATTTTCAACAATCGCCAGACCAGTGACATCACATTCCGTTCCTCAACTGAAAGGAGGTCAGTGCGAAAGTGGTAGTTAATTTTTGTTTTCTTTCCTCGACAGTGACAAATTTCAGACAAGGCTAGTCTCCGCGAGTTTTAAAACGAGCAAAACCAGAATTGACACGCTGTAGACACAACTTTGATAAATTTTGCAGTACATGAATTCATACGCATAGCACTGCTACGCAAAGGTTCGGTAAATGTTCAAAATATTTTAGTTTAAAGATGCCCAAGAACAGCAGTCACAACCTTGGTCAGAGTCTCGAACAGGAAAAAAGCCACTAATAAAATAAAGCTGCTGATTGAATGTACATTTCTAACATTTGGTCTTTCAAATGTTTGCTACTTTCGAATAAAACAAGTTGTAAGAAACGAAAAGTTAACACTGAAACAGGTGAAATTTTTGTGAATCTGTTGTTCTACAAATATGACACGGTTCTATTTACTTTGTTACAGAACAGGGTTAACCAAATCAGGTACGCTGAAAACGAAATGCACTGAGGTACTGTACTTATAAAGTGTTTCTTGCTTGAGATTTAATTTAATTTATTTGCTTATGAGCGGACACGAAGTCCATAGTATGAACACACACACTCTGCAGAACGCAGGTTGATAAAAACAGACAAAACAGAACGTAGTACAAGGCATTGAAGCCGGCGAAATCACAGGGTTACAGACACTTTTTGCAACTGCATTGAAGACAGAACCATAGGGTTACAGACGCATTCTTAACACTATTGTTAGCTAACACGTAACACTTGTTACAGCACTACTGCGGAGTAGGGCGCTAATTACTAACTTGGTCTAGTCTAGATAAAATGCGAAAGCGTTGTGGCTTGACATGCCATCGATCAAACGGACACTGCGAAGTTCGATCACTCAATCACAGAGTAAAATGCGATTATAGTGTTCAAAGAATAGTGACGAGTACAAACAATCTGACTGCATCAAAGCACGTAACCATACGTTGTTAGATTTTCTGCATCTTTCGAGAAACAGGTACTTGCATTTACGTAGCAGAGCCTCAAAGGTAGGAATATTACATTGAACTTGGTGGCTACTAACACTCGCTCTCTAGTCTCCAGGGCAAGTTGTATAGAGTTCTATAACCAAAATTATATGCCACCCGCAATCTCTGCATGCATGACTTCCTGAAATTACAACACAATTGAGATGCATACATGGGCGTACAAAAGGAACGAAAAAGTACGTTTTTAACTGCATTTGAACAACGGGAAAAAGAGGCTCGCAACTTATTTGCGGCACAATATTTTAATCGCAGTTGTCTCTGAATGTCTTTGTCATCTGAGAGCTCAGTATCCAATAAAATCCCCAGATATTATAACCGTGAGCGATTTTAGTTTACTTCTATTGAAACAGGACAGACCTTCAGGGCAGTTTGCTACCGAAAGAACAGAATAACTAACAGTGCCAGCTACAAAATGCAGTTATGAAACCAGCGCCCATGCTCTTTCAGTAGGATTTGTCAAACATATGACCAGTTTGATAGGAGAATGATGTCACATCTTAAAAAAATAAGAATTGAAAGTATAACAAAGATTAAAATCGTGTGTGTGAAGACAAAGTGATGCAAATGTAATAATTGATGGATGGTTAACCAAGCTTAGTGATGTAAGCTTTTTTCTACCTACACTTTTTCTAGCTAGCGTGTGCAGTAAATTTGTTTGACCTTGTTTCTCAAATTTTGCGACATCACCGATCTGTGATAAAATTGCAGTGGGCGCAGACAATGCATGCCTCTCTCTGCGCAAGGAAATTTCAGCAAGTTGCAGAAACTTGAAGCAAAAATCACAAGTTCGATGATTCGAAAATATTGAAAAATTTGTTGAAGTTGTGAAAAGTACAAAAATATGAGAATTATTTTAAATATCAAAAATTATTGAAAAATTCGAAAATAGAAAAAATATCATTAACTTGAATATATTGCAAATTTTTGAAAATATTACCGAAACGAAAAAATATGAAAACCATTAAACAAACAAAATATGAAAATGTTTTGGGGAAGAAGGGAGCTCCACCTGCATTACCTGCTCAACCTGCCTGCCCCAAACCTCGTAAAATTCCTATCTAACTCCCCTTCTATTACTACATGAGATTTTAGGTTGAACTACAGTAAACTGAGTTTTGAATGACAAGCGTGGTATTTGCCAAAGTTTTTTACCTAGGACCACTAGAACTGCTTAAGTGGCTCTTAAGGTAATTTCTGGCCGTAACTCAGTGACCAATCATTCTAGGGAGTCAATCAAGACATCATACAATGCGTCATTTTGAGTCCGTTCTTTAAAAATTGGCGTTTGAAATTATTTTGCAGATCCCAATAATCTCACCGCGAGTGAAAGAACTTAAAAAACAGGTTTTATTGAATAAAACAACGTTGCAGTGAATGGAACGCGCGTCCTCCTGTCGCCATGCCACCGAAGATGTTCGCCAAGCACCTGACGTCATTGCTACTTCTATCATTTTTGTCGTTTGAAGAAGGAAGAGTTGAAGCAGTTGGTGAGTTTGACTTGTCATATTGAACGTTGAGCTTGAGTCGCTTTTATGTATCAGAGGTGATCATGGAGCCGGAGTACTGGAGTGTACTTTGGCCAGAGCTGGAGCAGATCCGGGGTCGGAATTTAGAATAAAAACCAGACCTGGTACAGGAGTGAAATTTTCAGTTTTTTCAAGAGAAGGATAATAGATTTCACAAAACTTAAATTTTCCTGTCAGGTAATTGTTAGATATTTGCTGGCTTTATTCTCTTGTTTAATTGGGAGAGTAAAAATTTAGGGCAAGCTGGTCAGGATGAGGGAAGGTGGCAGACTGGTAGGTTCTGTTCCAGTGATGTTCCCAAGTCATATTTGCCGAGTCAGAGTCACAAGCCCTTCGAGTTACAGCCATCTAAAAAAATTTGGGTCGAGTCATGACTTGGTCGATTCAAGTCACAGGAACTGTCTAATCACTTCGAGTCATTGGTTTGCAGGCTCGAGTCAATGTCGAGTCACACGAAATTTAACATTTATCCGACGTCTCTTTTGCTATGAAGGTACAAAATGGGGCCCAACGACCAGAAAAATGGTACCCAATGTATTTTAGCAGTTTTGATTCCAAGTTATTCATATATGAGTTTTTTTATGAAAGCAGTTTCCATTTTGCTTTCTCTCCTTCACTCTCAGTCATTTCCACAAGTCTAGCCCAACACTGCTCCAAGAAACTTCCTTGTCTTTCCCATGTCCATAAAATGACCGGAGATGAACATGGACTTTGATTTGTATTTAAATCTCGCCACATTCCAGTAATTTGATGGATTTGGATTTTATAATTTCTGCTTAATCAGATGTGGATTGGATTTGATAATATTGTTTTGAACTTCTTTGCAACTTTCAATTCAGCTTCAGGACTGCAGATTACTGTATTGAAAAGTTTGATTCAATGGAGTTTCTCAAATCCGTTGTGACTGTACATTGTTGAGCCTTGTCTATCACCAGCGAAACAAATTTGCTCTTTCATGTATCATCTCATCAAATTTGGAGAAATGGTCTGACTTTCATTGATTCAGTCCCTTTTCTTCACTCATCTTTGTTATTCTTTCTTTGTACATACCGTAATACTTACACCCAGTGGTGTGTTTAAAGGGAGGCGAGCAAGGCACTTGCCTCGGTCCCCCCTTTTTGGGGGCCCCTTGAGGTGTTACGCGCGTAAATTTTCCTTATTTTTGGTGAAAAACCTATTATCCACTCATATAATGTACTACAAAGCAGATCATAAGTAAGTATGCTGCTTTCAAAGGGCCTCCATACAGAAACTGTAATGTGTAGGTACTTTGCTTTCAAAGGGTCCCCCAACAGCAACTGCAATTTGAAGGTAATCTGCTTCCAAAGGGGCCCCCAACAGCCACTGAAATGTGTAAGTACTCTGCTTTTAAACTTCAATGAAGGGGCCCCTAAAAGAAACTGTAACGTGTAAGTACTGTGCTTTCAAAGGGACCCCAACAACAATTGTAATGTGTAAGTACTCTGCTTTCAAAGGGGTTCCCAACAGCAACTGCAATGTAAAATTCCTTGATTTCAAAGATGCCCCCAACAGCAATTGTAAGGTGTAAGTGCCTTGCTTTCAAAGGAACCCCTAACACCAACTGTAATGTGTAAGTACTATACTTTCAAAGGGGCCCCACCACCACCACCAATGAACAAATAAAGACAAGCTTCAGACCAACTTGTATAGGCCTACGTAAAAACTTGTGGGTTCAAATTTCCTCCAAAAAGTTTTGAAAACACCCTATCAAATAAGAGCAAAATTTATACCAAATGATAAATTTCTGTACCAAATGATGAATTTTAGAGATTGAAGTATTTGATATATTGATAATTTTATGAAAATGCTACAGTAGAACAGAAAACTTGTCTGCATGCTGTTTGTCATTGGCCTATCATAGGTGTACGGGAAAGCATTTTACTGATGGGGGTGGAAAAATTGCCCTGAAAATAACAATTTTCTCTAAAAACAAACAATTTGCCCTGATGCTCTGAAACTAACTTTTTTAGTACAATCCGAATGGGGTCTGAAACCTCTTATAAATCTGTTCTGTACAGTTGAATTCGTTTATAACGGTCTCGTCTGTAACGTCAATTTGCCTATAATGTTACATTTTGTGCGGTCCCGATGGCATTTCACATTTTGACCGCCCAATGTCAGTAACGGGATGACTGTGCTTATTGCGCTCTTAGTCTTAAACGTCATACAAATAGTTTTGCTGCAGTTGAAAATCATTCCATATGATTCTGCATAAGCCTGACACACATCTAGCATACTTTGCAACCAATGCACACTTGGACAAAACACACAAATATCATCAGCAAACATCAAGTGATTTAATAAGACTTGACCAATATAACACCCTGCTTTAATGTTGTGTAGTTCAAGGGATAAATGATTTAAATATACAGCAAACAAGTATAGACTCAATGCTCCGCCTTGTCTTACCCCATTGGTACCATGAAAAGGTTCAGACAAATGCTTGCCCCATTTTATTTTCATCGTTTGTTCCTTGTACCAATGTTTCAGTAGCCGTACAAATGTTATTAAGTTACATAATTATGCATCTTTTACAAAATCATCTAGGAATTCATCAAAATTTGTTTGCCAGTTTGTCACTTTTAATCCATAGAATGTTCAGTGTGGACAACCTCTCCTGCGACACTGCGACGTTTAATTCGTTTTTAATTCTTTTCAATCTTGAAAAAGACCTTTCTGCTGAACAGTTAGTAACAATCAAGCTAAGAAATAGGGGTCTCCAGGGTTGGAAAAAGTAAAAAACAGTGATCTATGGCATTCGGTCCAAACGTGCATCTGTCATTTTATTGCTGTTTCCTTGCTCTTTGTCTCTTTGTGGTAGCGTTTGGTACTTACCATTTCGCTGGTTGACTTTTGCTTATTGTTCAAGCTCATCAAAGTCGTCTCTGATTTCGCTTAGCATGTCCAGAAGGGAGCAGTATAAACTTACACAAGTAGGCTGCTCAATAGCAAATCTGATTTCTGAATGGTTTTGAAAATTAAAATGGAAGAAATCACAACTAAAATATTAAACGAGCTATACGTCATAAAAATGCTAACAAAACTACTTTAGTGCTCAAACTCAAAAGATGCATTGTGATTGTTAAGCTGTATGCACACGTCATATGCACACGTCATACTTCTAGTGCGGTGCGTCTGTTGTGTCATCGACTGTTGCGTTGAGTTCAATGCGCCGTTGTATCCACACGTGTGTGCATGAAGCGGTGCGTTCGTTATGTACGGCCTGGGCTGAACGGATGATTGCGACCCGAATGTCGGTGATGAGGTTGGTCTGCTGCAGCGCAAGACTGTGTTTTACCTAAGTTCTGACATCACATGTGGCATATTTTAAGGGTGCTACTAATTTTGTACACCATGCTCTTGAGCAAAGCTGCACAAGACCTGTTGCAGTACACTGCACAAAACCTTGAAATGACTGGTTACATGCATTCAAAACAAACGTAAAATGCCAAATTTAACTTTGTGTCACAAATTATTAAAAACGCATTGGTGTCCACATTTCATAAGAACAAAGTGTTGCATTAGGCTACAAAAAATTTGCATTATTTGTTGCTACAATGGATTGAATGAGATTTGTTTAGGCCTACCTCCACTGTCTTGAAGGCATTGCTTCAAACCAAGGGTTCCCAACCTTTCTCTGACCATGTACCCCATTCAGCATTTCGACAGATGAACATGTACCCCTAAAATTTCTTATGAGAAAAAAGCTGACTCAAACAACAAAAATCTACTTTAATAGAACTTTTGGAATTTTAGAACTATAATGCTAGACTCCGCTTTATGTCTCAAAGTCGGTTTGTTGTAGCTGTACAATAAATGTAGGGGAAAGTGGGGCACAGTGGCACTAGGGACACGGTCGTCTTTTTTGATTTTGTTCAAAAAGTTGAAAACCTTGAACTTTAAAATTTCTATGGTGATTTATTCTCATAACAGCCGTAGTACAAAAGTGAATTTTTCCTTGGTAGACCGCCGTTGTTACGAGTTACAGAGCAAGTTGTTTTTTGCAACCCAAAAGTAATTTATTTATAAAATCGCATTTAGATTTGGGTTTTGCCCACTTTAGTCAACACCTTCTGTTTTTTTGTGACGTTGTAGTCAGGGCAGTGCTACATTATTTGATATTGCCAGATTTTAAATTCTTTATAGGTTGAGTTGGTTCTTCTTCATTTCATTTTTTAGATATGCATGGGGCCCATGTGACAAAAAAATGGGGCACACTCAACACACTGCCACTAGGTCAGTCTAAACAAGTCAAAGCTTGAGAGGTTATCTTGGAATGCAGTACAGAATAATTCTAATCTATGAGCATTTTTATGTTTATTATGTGCTCAGAGGCACATTATGTTTATATGGTAAGGCGTGAATTGCAGCATACTGCATTGGTTCAGGGCCGTCGCCAGTAGGAGGGGCCAGTGATGCCCGGCCCCTCCCCCCTATTGAAATCGGTGGCCACCCCATTTCACGCTTGGCCCACCGGTTGCTGGACACATCCAATATTGTATTTTGAAAATGTGGTCCCCCCCTTCTGGTTTTTGGCCCCTCATTCTGCTCATCCTGGCGACGGGTCTGCATTAGTTTCATTTAATGTTTGGTATCATACAAATTTGTTTTGCCATGCAGCGATAGTGGTTAATTAGAATTTGAAAAAAGTGGAGAGGCAGTCAGCAAGTGCCTATTCTACATGGGACATCAACATTATGCAATGCATGCAACCCAACGTTTTATTGACCAGTCAGGTGTACCCCATGCTCATGTCGAGTTTGCCCATGCATGGGGTACACCCGACAGAAAAAGTACCCTTTTTAAATTGATTGTAAAATCTTTTCTGAAAGGCGTTATTTTCATGTTTTGGCATGATGTTGTGTATGTAGAGTTGCTTTATTGTGTGGCAAATTTTGAGCTTGTTTGGACTTGAAATAAAGTAGCAATTGTTGAAAATGCAAAAAAGTGTCGACTGTACCCACCTTGCCCTACCCCTTCAGATAGGCAAATGTACCCCCAGGGGTACATTACCCAGGTTGGGAATCTCTGCTTTAAACCAATTGTTTCAGTTTTAGAGGGGCCAAGTATAAAAAGATTAAAGCAGCACGGACAATAGGTACAATTAGTGTCACACAAATCCCGTAGAAACATCAGCAGTGGAATAAACAACAATAGCCTTGAATTGGTTTTTGTAAGACAGCAAAATATCATCAATTTACAAAATGTGTGATGTTTGCGAGATGTTATCCTTTGTTTAATCATTCTTGTACTCCATAAGTGATAATTTATGTGACAATGGATTTGCCTGAACAAGATTCATCAACTGTTCTTTGAAAGTAACATAGCCTAACTTTTTTTCAATTGCAGTTTCAAGTATAGCCTACTACAAAAAATACATTCATTTAGCTTTAGCATGACCTTGCCCAACAGTTTGAATGGCCTACAGTAAATGGCAGAATATGTCGCACAAACCACCACTTGCTTGCGACAAAAACTGTCTGATGCGTCAACATTGAAACAGGTTCTACTCGAACACAGACCATAACAGACGCATCAGAAAAAGAAGCGACGTCACGAAATCATACGCGTGCACCCGAAAAACGCACAGGACGCATGCCGTGTGCATAGGCCTACAGCTTTACGCTTTGACTTTCAGTAATATCCTACTCTGGATCAAATTTCCCAAAATAAACCGATCTCTACAGAAATAGTTTAGTTTCGGGGTCACGTGTTGTTAATTTAAGTCCATATAATTGCGTTAGTGGATCTCACTATTATTAAAAGTAGGCCTATACAATAGATTTTACTATGTTTTTACTGTAGAACACTCAGGCCCGTAACTAGGGGAGCGCAGGAGGGCTTCGCCCCCCATAGAAAATTTTTGATCCCCCTGGAAAAATGTGTTGGACATAGTTTAAAACTATAGGACAGCTCTCGGTCACAGCACATTGTCTTGAGACTTTGAAATCGCAAAGAAATGGCTTAGTAGCCTAAAGCTACTACAATTCAATGAGATTTTTGTTGCATCTGGAGGTAAGAAACAATCAAACCAGGTCGGAAAAATGCCAGAAATTCGAAACAAAATCGACTTAGAAGTGACGACGAAGTTTTTTCGAAAAATATCAGCAAAATCCACAAATTTCGAAGTCTCGATTCTCGGACTCGGTGTTGAATTTAAAGTCTACAGACTCTGTCTATGAATTTTTTCTGAAACTTCGGTCTCGAAGTTTTAACTAGGTCTCAGTCTCGGTCTCGGCAGTTACGGTCTAAATTCGGCCTACATTACTGTCAAATACCACATTAAACCATGATAATATGTCAATATGTTGTGCAGAACCGTATCAGCCGCACTCCATACCACCCAATTGTGGGGGCCCACGCTGTCACAGGGGGCCCAAAATTCCAGTCCCGTCACTACTTAGCACCCCAGAGAAAGCTTCGATCTCCCAAATTGAAACATGAAGCACTAGAAATCAGTGAAGTTAAGGGCCCTTTGAAAGAAAGCTGGATTACAGTTATTTTGGTCCCCTTTGAAAGCAAAGTATTCTCACATTACAACTGCTGTTAGGGGCCCCTTTGAAAGCAAAGTAGCCCACTTATACATTGCAGTTGCTGTTGTGCCCCATTTGACAGCAAGATAGGCTACTTTGCACATTACAGTTGCAGAGTGGAGTCCGAGGCAAGTGCCTCGCTTGCCTTCCCCTAAACGCACCACTATATGTAAGCCTGACAATCATCTTATGAGAATATGAAACCGATTGAACATGTTCTGCTTCATCCAATATGCGTATTTTCTCACCTGATGTGCGCATGTGAACACTGTAATGTAAAGCTAACTTTATATTGTTGAACGCACTGATGTTGCTGATGAGTTTATCACCTCAAAACTCACAGATATCATGCGATTTTTCATAATAACCTAGACACACAGGTCTACTAAAAAACAAATCTGGGTGGAAAAAACCCTCAGTGGGAGCCCTGGTCCCATGCGCCAAAACGCCTACTCCCATAACTTGAAGTGAACATTTGAAGATTTATTGCCGTGT
>Ga0210059_1010598_pt1 | contig 14202 bp, 16 predicted proteins | sample Ectturendosymbi2_FD_188042 | JGI IMG/M metagenome (GOLD analysis project Ga0210059, IMG submission 188042) | Ecteinascidia turbinata endosymbiont from Florida, USA - Sample 2 (SPAdes) (version 2) | ecosystem: Host-associated > Tunicates > Ascidians > Unclassified | place: Key West, Florida... | reverse complement strand
ATTTTCAAATTGATTGAGATGCAGAAATTTAGTTGGGATTTCTAGGGTTGTCCATAGGGTTTTTGATATGTTCAATGTCCTTTTCACTTCGGATAGCAATAACTCTGCTGTCATTGCTTTGTCTGACAAGAATTCTTCCATTCTTGGTCCAAATGTATTTCCAGTTAAATTTTTTCCTTTCTTCATTGGCCAAGGAAAATAAATGTTTATTTCTTTTTGTAAGGTTTTCATTGACGAAAAAACGTTCAGAGTTAGGTTTCCTTGGAGCATTACTTTTCAATTTCCTTCTTTCTTTATAAATATTGTTTCTGGTTCTTCTAGAGACAAACCTAACAATAATGTTGGGGGTCTTGTTTGTTTTTGATTTACCCAGTCACTGAAAGATCTTTCGCAGCTAACGATGGAAACAACAATGGTTAGCATTGTCTGAATAGACACGCGAAGATCACGAAAGGCACTCTTATCTCCCATACTGAACTATGAACTTGAGAAGTTCAGGCCGTGTCATCTTTGTCTTGGTTAGACTTCAAACCAGTATTTTGCCATCCAAAATCCATCAAAATCCTGCTGTCCATCAATATCAAAAATGTAAAATTCACTTCAACCTTCATAATTCTGTATTTCACTGTCCACACCGAACATGTTTCTTCAACATCAAGGAGGAGCACAACTCTGTATCCGCATCATACAAACGATTGAAACTTTCAGCCATTTTTTGTTAAGACGACCGAGTGTTATTTCCATGCTTTCCTCCCATTTATTGAAAATCATGATTTTCTCCCATTAGATTGAAAAATAAAAGAGGGAATCCCATTGATTTCCTCTTTCTCTGTTAACCCAGCATCAATTGAATTCTCACCAGCCATTTGATTCTTTCGTATACAACGTTTTTCCACTTCAGCATTCTATTCTACACAGAGATCAAGACCATTTTCTAGTGATGCACAAATCCTAACCCTTGGTTACTCATGAAAATGATCTCTGATTGTTTTCAGATCCATGGCATCATCATGAAAATTCATGTTATGGTCCTGTAGCTTCTTTTAAACACAGTCAATGCAAAGAGTATCATGTCTCAATGTCTCAGCAATGTCAGAAAATGAAACTCAACATGCAATCGCATAACTTAGTTGCTTCACTTGCTTCACCCACCTGTTATCATTGTTTATCATGTCATGGAGGACTTGCAATATGTTATCAAGGTATACTTCAACAGTGTTTACTCCATCTGCCATTGTACTAGACCCACTTTCAGAGTCTGTCTTCACTACCACAGGGATAGCATATTAAGCTTTTTCCAAACACTTTCTTGAATGACAAAACACAGAGGGCTTGGATGTTTCCAAAAAAAGTCACCATAAATAGTTCTTGTTTGGTTGCATGTACACCCACCAAACTGCGTAAGTGATTATCACAATTGACCTACACAGTCATTTTCTTTGGTGGGAAACATTCTTCCAATTTAGCAGACCTTGCAGGTGAACCTGGACCCGAAGTATTTGCCACAACTTTCCTTGGAACTTTCTGGTGAGTCAAACATGCAGTCTGTTGATCACTGGGTGAAATACTGCCCAGGATTGCTTTGAATTTTTCTCATATAGATGGTAGAATTCGTAGAATTCTCTCATAGTCTTGAGTCTCACAGAATCTTTCATAAATTTTTTCCACAACAATAGAAGATGAAAAGGGTGCACTTACATTTAGCCACTTGTGTGCAAAGCTTGGCAGATTTGTGGCTGAAGCTGCTAAAATTTGTTTTTAATGGTTTCTTCAGGCGGAATTTTTTAGTGAAACTGGAAAGGAATGAGTGTTAGTTGAATAGGTGTAGGATTGAACATTTTCCTGTTATACCCATCAGCATAACCATGCCACAGAAAAAAGTTAAAAGACCATCATGTTCATATGTGCCACAGTTTGCAAGAAACACAAAAGTTCCTACATCTCTTTATAACGTGTATGAAAAAATCATTGTTCTACCACAATAGCACCAGCTCAAAAAGCCACTAGACACCGTTTGAAGTTTAATAGTTCCACACAATTTCATTGCTGGTTTGACAGAAAGTTCCAGTGATGGTTTGACATAATATCGTTGACGAGGTGTAGTGATACTGTAGCCACAAGAAATCTGATTTTCTATCAATCCAGCCACTGAACAACTACTCTCATCTCACAGTAATGCAAAACACTGCTAGGTCTTTCAAATGTCCATGGAACGCCACTTTCTAGCACATAAAGCAAAAATATAAAACAGCTTTCAAGAAAACATGTTTTTTTCACAAGCATGCTTTTCAGCAACTTTTACAAGAGGTTTGCTTCTAAAGAAATTCATTCATAAGAAAAATCACTGGTTTCCTTTGAAAACAAGAAAATTAACTAAGACACAGCACTACCTTTTTCAAGCTCATTCCATCCAAACCAATCACAAACAACCCTTCATCACTTGCAAAGTACAGAACCGCTTTCATCACATCAATAATTAAGTGTCTGGGCCGCTGCAAACTTTGCCACACAGAATCTGAGGTACGGTCTTCTAAATGGTGTTTCAGTCTGTGATTAAAAATGAAAATTAACTGGCATATCATTGTAGCAATTAGTAGAAATTAATAAAAAACTAAAGCAACAGTGAGACATAGACTTGTTTGCTGCAAAAAACAATACAGTAACATCAAAGTGTTACAAAATTTGATTGCATTTGAAAACGAACTGAAGACGCCTGCTCAGTAGGCAAAATATAGACCTGGTAGATATCACTGTCTGATTCATTGCTGTGGAATTCCTTTCCATAGATGTTCCGACAAATTTACACTTAGCACCACGCTGACAAGAAGTTACACAAATGCATGCAAGTCAAAGGATGATGCACATAGGAGCTTGGGGTACCCAAACAGAATGATGTTACACAAGGCAAATGGATGGGAAATTCTCATTCCAACAAATAGAGACATGTAGCCATGCAATTCAGTGGAAGGTTGTAAGGTCTAACATCTGTTACTTCAGCTTGTTACCACCTGTGATCATAGGCCCATTGCTTGGCTGCATGAGTGCATTCCTGCTGGTGCATTGTACCATTGATGTACCTTGTAGCCTACTGTAAGTTTTGATTGTTATAGCACTGTACACTTGAGAATCAATTATTTCTATGTGGCATTATCCTTTCCAATGTGAAATGGGTAGCGCCATGATCAGAAAACTCAAGCGGCAAGTGTGTAAAGCTTCACACTGTGGCAAGCAAGCAACAATACAGACCATGTGCTGTGATCACTCTATTATTGCTTGTTCATGCCACTTACATATGGATGTATTCTTCATACACATCCAGTTCATGGTGTATTGCATATTCGGTGACAGGCTGACCAAGAAGTGGCAACGGTAGTATTCTTTTCATTCATATTTTCTTAGTTTTCATTTTTGTTTGTTGGCTTTGTTCAACGTTATTTTATATTTCATGCATTTTGCAGAGCGGAATATGCTTTCTCAGCAGGTGAATTATATACATGTTAATCATCATAATGTCTGATTCATTGTTACCATGCCAGTTAGCGCCACATAAAATCAATTCAACTTATTGGTGTGGAATGATTCCTTTCACATAACCAACTTAAAGGTGTATGAAATTGAAACCTGTACAACACAAGTATTGCAGCATTGTGCATGGCCTGTATGTTCAAAGCGAAATTGAAATTCAAGCAAAGCTGAAATGTCTCACAACAACATCTTGGGGTAAACTACAATACAAAGCCATGCAACATAATTGGTTTCAAATATCGCACATGAAATCAGTTCGGCAAAAAACACTAATGCAGCAAATTTCACAATTTACAAAAAAAAGTGGTATAATTATGAACAAGAGTAAAAGACCAGCATCACACAGTATGAAGAGATAAACCATTATGATGGAAACAGTTTTGATAAATAATATTTTCAGCAGCTGCTAAATAGAGAAATCACAAACCTTCCATCTAGTGTTGAAACAATCAAACATGCTCTTAGCTTAACATCATCTCCTTTGTCACTATAAGCAGTCCAATAGACTTTATCTCGAAGCCAATCTACAGCAATTCCAAGCACTTTGAAAGAACCTGGTTCAAATGTTGAAGAAAAATCAACATCACCTCATTGAATGTCAAGTTTTGTAATAAAGAAACGATTGGTATAATAACTATTTTGGTTTTCCTACAATGTATCATCCGAAAAATGATGCTTCACAAGCAAATACAAATGATTTGGGTTATGAGAAAAAGCTAGTGTCGCAGTGGGTTGAGCATGCATCATGAGAGCTAGGTCCAATAGTAAGTTAGGTTTAATTCCCTATCAGCAGGCAGGCACCACTGAATTTGATATTTTCACATACAATGTTAAAACCTGATTAAATTAGTACATTATTGGTTGAAAAAATCCTAAAATGGTTCTCACACTATGGTCTATTTCACAGAAAACTCACAATTACTTGTTCCCTTACAATTTTTTCAAAACATTTGGAACATGTTCAAAACAGATTAAACTGGAATCTTGACAAGTTAGAAGCATATAAATACCTAAAATTATTTAGGTAAACTGCAGCCCTATCAATACAAACATCTATCAATCTTTCAACATTTGTTTCATTAGTAATAATGAAATGAATATTTAGCAAACAACAAGATTTCACCTACATTGGAGACAATTTTTCATGTTACAAATTACACTAAAAATATGGTCTACCTCAATTTTTAATGTTACGAATTCCACTAAAGATATGGTCTCCCTCACTTTTTTTAATGTTATGAAGTGTACTAAAGATATGACCTCCCTCAAATTTTGTAATGGCAGTCACTGGTTTTGCTGTCAGTGCCTGAGGACCTTTTGTCATTTCTTACGACCAGAATCAAGAAACTGGCTGTTTGGAAAATTATATTGGTGTCCGAGCATATAAGCACAGACCATTCCCAACTGACCTAGTGTTTAGCACTCATTGCATACTTTGCCTGTTGCATGGTGATTCCAATTAACAGCGCTGCCAAGGCAAACCATGAAGAGTGTAAAGCAGATAGTTGATTACCTCTCTCATGTGTTTTTTCTAAGATGCACACATTTGCATTAACCCAAATGCAAGGATGTGTTTAAAAGCCCTTTGTTCAAAGAAATAGTGTGACTTCTAGCACATAATTCACCTTTGACTTTTATGAAATACCTGAAAACTTTTGGATTCTTATCTTTTGCACTCATAATAAAGTGATGAAACACACAGTAAAGCACAATTTAACCTGAAAGCTTAGGAGAAAATAAGACTGGCTACCATGCTGAAAACATTCAATTTGTTTCCACAGATGAAATCTTCAAGAAAAGTCCTAGTTTGTTTACACTGCTTTTTATACCTTCCAGATAATGTAGTGCTATGCAAAGCAATGTTAGTTCACTACCAATTAGGAATAACGTTCATGTTACACTGCTGCTAGTAAACATAATGTTGCCTAGTGAATTTCGTCAGTAATCTGGTAATCCTTGCTAGTAACCCTAAAGGTTTCTAATAAAAATCCCTACTTTACAATGGCGTGCTGTGCATTTGACGCTTAAATCTGCAAAGGACCTCGTATCATGTATTAATCATACTCCATGCAAAAAGCACGATTACATTACAAAGCTACAAAAGCTATAGATATTATATACCTGCTCATTATAGCTCAGCTCTTTTTAGATCACTACACTGCTACAGATATGGTTTGATCAATCTGACTAGAAAGTAAGATGTGGCAGTTAACGTTTTTCTTACTTTTACAACAGTGGTTCTCAACCATTTCGCTGAATAGAGTCAAATCCAGACCTACGATTTTGTTAGAGAGACACACTAAAAAATTTTACCACAAGTCAATTGACACATTTTGTTTTATTGCACTAACGAAGTCTGTTACACAAAATATTAGAGGTGCTACTGAAAAAGACTGCTAAGAGCCACACAAATAATGCTTGGTAGATGCATGCGACTCTTAGAACAGTGCTTGAGAACCATTGTTCTACAAGTAACACGACCAACCCTGCCAGCTGTGATGCCACAGCATTAGTGATGATTAAACCAAAGAAAAATCAAAGGCTTGTAGATCCATTGTTGCAGTCTGGTTTCATAACTCGAAACTACCTCTCAAATGGCCATAGCTCCAGTTCTGGGCCTAAATTTTGAACTGAGCTCTGGATCCATCAGATTTTTTATTTGAGCTCAGGCTCCAGGCAAAATGCCCAGCTCCAGAACTCCAACAGTGGTTGTCAGATGAAATGATGAGTTGTTGTGCGGCAGGCACAAATGGCTGTCTCGATTTGAGACGTGTATTCGCACTCATTGGACAGGTGAGTTCTGAGTGGTACAAATGCCCAGGCTCCATGCCACAGTGTGCTAGAAACAGTGTGGCTCTTTTGCAACGAAGCTCAGCAGGTTGAATGCCTGCGAGGATGCACTGAAGTGGCTGTTTGTAAGGTTGTTGCTCCAGGACCCCAGCCCAAACGACTAAGCCACCTCAAGAGTGTGGCCTGTCCAACGTTACTCCAAGGTATTTGGGCACGGAGCAGAAGAGCAGGGGTTTGTTGTTGTGGTTGACTTTTAGCTCACATTTAGCTTCCTTGCAGTTGAAGTGGAAGACTGCTGACACCTTTTTGTAGTACTGAGCTTTAGCTTACAGATATGGAGGTATTCACTTACGATAGCCATATTTTGCTCAGCACCCCTTTTACTGCCTGCCAGTCTCTATCAGCATGCATGATTGCTAGGTCGTCTGTGCATGCATACATTTTGGAGACAGTGGTTGGCAGGTCAGAGATGCAGATGTTGCGGCCTCTTGTTAGCCAAAACTATATCCTTGATGTCCTGTGACGGCAGGGTGACCTGATCTACAGTCAACCTCCCATGTCAAAAGCCTGCTTGTTCCTGCAGTAGTAATGGGGCGACGATTGCTTCGACACGATTGTAGTTGTGTGTTTCAAGGATCTTGAAGGGAACATACAGCAGAGATACAGGGTGATAACTCTCTGGGTGCTCAAATGGCTTTTCTGGCTTAGGGATCGCACCTATTCGTGCTCTTTACCAGATCCAGGGGATTTGGAGTTCGCACATGCAATAAGTGAAGAAATTGCACAACCAGAATTTGAGAGTTGACCCAACATGGAGTATAAACTACAGGAAAATAGAATCCAGACCTAGAAACTTTCCTGGATTTAGGTGCCTGAGGGTAGCAGGAAGGTCCTTTGGCGTGAAGGAGCTCGAGACACTGTATCCCTCAGGTGTTGGGACCTTTTATAGGTTGGACAGTTTCAATTGTATTGAGGAACGTCTTCACTCCCACACGCAATGCGCTAGGCTTGGAACATGCATCACAGCAAAAGGAAATACACAAATACATGAAAGAATACGAGGATATATACATGGCGGTGGTAGAGAGTATACGCTTGATGACACTAATACATTTGCTGTTCTTCGATGAAACACAAACTTTTACACCAGATGCATGAATAATCCCATCATGATTACTATAATGTAGAACTTCCAAGTACATTGATGTATAAGATGCATGTGGGAGTGGGAGGCTGCAAAGAAGCAGGGGTCATTTAGGCTGTAGACCTCCCAAGGATGAAGCTGCTCAGTTGCTTGTTGGTGAGCCTGGCGGACTCGCAGCTCCCAGCCTTATGAGTCCTGTTCTTCACAAGTTGTGAGTGATATGGATTTGCTGAGATAGGGCACAGACGAGAGGAGCGTCCAGACCTGCCATTAAGTTTATCAATGGTGCTCCCAGCCTTGCAGCTGGAGTGCAAGGAGTTGATGGAATTGACAGCTCTTCCTATCTTCTTCCCATCTCTTTTGGTTGAGCCATGAAGGTAGGGATGAAGCAGCTCTGTCAGAGTCAGTCCCCAATGGGGCTCACATAATGAAGTGATGAAGGGTCTTGCACTCTTTGTCCCAACATTGCACACAATTCTTGGGACCGCTACTGGGGATGCATTATTTAGGCATAGATAGCATGCTCTTGTATAGTTACTGGTATGCCTTCTCGATGTTTGTTGTGTTTGGAGGTGGCAATCTCTCAATGAATTCTCCTGCAAAAAGGCAAAAGTGGTTCTAATCAGCCTTGTGAAAGCTTCAATGCTTCACCAGATTGCTGTGGGCAGGAACTTTGAGTCTCGGTGGCATTATAAGAGAGGGTCGGTGTTGTGACTGCAGGAACTTTCCTAGATCACATCTGTTTAGCAGTCAGTTGTCCTGGCTGACACTTGTGAAGGCCAAGTGCAGGTTGCTGCCAATGTTCCATCGGTGAGAGGAGAAACTGGCTACATCACTTTGATTGTATAGCAGCCCAAGGTTGTTGGCTGTTGCCCAAGAGTCCAGGCTCTCACCAACAGATATTTTGCTGTAGACCCAATTCACATACTGACAGATGAAGTCACCAACATACAAACGGGGTGTGGGAATGTCGGGATGGCCATAGGTGTGAGTTGCAAGGGTGGAGATTTGTAGATGTTGATGATCTTATATCCTGCGATGTCTATGCACAACCACTCAGTCTCTGATTGTTCTGGAGACTGATCGACCAGTGACCGTTCCAACTGCTCATGGACAAACGTGGCAAGGCTGTGCTTCCAGCTTGGGACTGACCCAGCTAGTGAGAAGTTGGGAATCACTAGCTTGTCTGCAGTTGTGCAGTGGTTCTCCTGTGGACGATGGTGAATAGTGTTGCTCTTGTAGGCTAGCTGCTTGATAACACTGATCTTGTTTGCAGTGAGCCCCTCGGTGTTCAACTGCAGAATGCTGGATTTTCAGTCATCCAATGGCAGCATCCCTTGAAAAATTGTCTTTGAAAAAGTCACACACAGGGGAGATGGTGCTTGTCTCTACAGTACAACTTCGAACTGATTCGAGCTGAATTGTGATTTTTAATTCTTCCATTCCATGTCTGTCCCAAAACGTTTCACTACAGGATAATGTCTTTGCACTTGTCAACAAAGAACTGCTCAGTCAAAAAATGAAAAATTAGTGGGAGTGCCACACTCCCCAGAATTGCGGGCATGCATCACACATCCACGATTCGCACCTCTGATGTTGGTACATTCAACTATCAGGCAATTCTAGCCCACAAAGTCACATACTTCTATGATCCTTTCAAGAAGGAAAAACGTGTGGAGGTCAACAAATAAATTCAATCAATTCCAGGACAACTTTTCTGAAAAACGACAGTTGATAATTTTAAATATTTTATCATTGGCTTTTACATCCAATCAACAAAACATAGAAGACCTCCAAACTCGAGTTTCTGGTGTAGTATTTGGTCAGGATAAGCTATTTGTGCATTTCAGTAGGCCGATGTAGAACCCAATAGGTCGCTAAGACTGCAGTAAACCCTGGTCAGCCTAAGGTTCAGTAGGCCATGGCTGGCCTGCAATGCATGTCATAGTAGACTTCAACAGGCTCCGGCAGACCTGTACTATTCAGACAAACCCTCAAATGTATGCTATTTGACAAGTTAGTGAAACTAAGTACACTGATATGATACCAGAACTAACAAACAGATATAAGATTTGTTTAAGTTTAGATAAATTTCACTCATTTTTTTGAGATGTTGCATAGTATATTGAAATTTGTGCTTTTATTACTAATAGTGCCTTTTTTAGAAATAATACGTACAAAATTAATCTGAAAAATCCAATAGATGACAACTGTTTCATGTTGTGGAATAGGGACATCTCAAATTAGTTTCAGATATAAAAACAGTACATTTTTGTCTTCAATTTGCATCACTGCATTTCACCAACCAGTTTCAATTATTGATACTCCTCCAGTTCCATTCAGCAATGCAGATCTGATTTCTTTACTGCCATCACTCCAGAATAATTTGCCAAGTTTGGGGTGCACAGCTAATTGGCTACCAGCTTCAACAATTGGTGTTGACAATGAATAACTAGCACTTGCATTTAAATCATCAGCACGAACAGCATGAATCTGTAACATAAATTGTTTGAAGAATTAATGAACTATGGTCTCTTCACATAGTGCAGAAACAATGTTTTATTGAAAACAATCATCCATGGCTAAGGAGGTAACTTATTCATTTAAGATATGTGGGGTCAAGCTATGCTTACCAACATAAAAAGAATGATAAACTTTGTGAATCTCCACAGTGCAGATGAACATCTACTGTTGAGACCACAACTTTGGCCAAAATGTAGTGTTGTTTAGTGACAAAGCAAATTTACATCCAACTATTTTAGTGTTATAAAACATTTATGTTTTGCAACAAACATTGAGATGCATGAATTTATCAAAAATGATTCCGGCAATCTGTTTATTAACACTTTGGCGTCTGGCTGCTTTCGGGGATTTTTGGAAAAAAAACACCTAAACGCACGTGGCTTTGCGTGGGAATATCTCCGCTCCTGTTTGAAGTGTCAAAAGACGTGGCAAATCTTCTAGTCTGCACTCGAAAAAAAATTTTTTGCTTGGGGGTGCGTTTTTTTGTGAGTGACGTCATAAGTGGAGGACTTTTAGGCCACCTTTGCCTGGCCCTGGGCGCCAACCGTTAGGTGATAGTATTTCGCTGAAGTTTTTACTGGAAACTAGGCTACAATCCAAGTCTTTTGATACTTTGGATGACCTGCTGGGGTTTCGGGTTCAAAAGTTGTGATGTAAGTTAGTATAAATATTTGACTAATTAGCTAATTAGATAATTAATTAATTTGTTTATTTTAGATCATAACTTTTGAAGCAGAAACGCTAGAAAGTCGATTAAAGGCTCAAAAGACTCGGACTCGAGCCTAGTTTCCAATGAAAACTTCAGCGAAACACTTTGGCCTAGCGGTTGAGCCCTAGGCCAGGCAACATGAGCCAAAATGACCCCAATACTCCTTCACTTATGACGTCACTCACAAAAAATCTGCACCCCCAACCAAAAAATTTTTTTGAGTGCAATCTATTAGACTGGCCGATCCATTTGAGCCCTTGAACAGCTCTCTAGTGCAATCGGCGGAGGAGCTAGGGTGTTGGTAAGGCAACCGAAAACTGAAAATGGAAGAAAGTCATTTAAAGCGCTGCTGCAACGTTTACGCGATTATGGGTTGTTTTTGAAGTTGGAAAAATGTGAGTTTTTTAAGGAATCTGTAGAATATCTTGGTCACATAATCGACAAGAACGGTAAACGTCCATCTGATTCGTCGATTGAAGCAATTAAACAACTGCCATGACCAACGACTGTTAAAGAATTGCAAGCGTTCTTGGGGAAAATTAATTATTACTGTCAATTGATTTCTAAGTTGTCTGATAAAGCAGTGCCATTGCACGCTTTGCTCAAGAAAAAAGCATCTTTCGTCTGGAGCAATACATGCGAGCGTGCATTTCAGCACCTTAAAGACGCAGTAATCAAGGCTACTCAACTTCAGCATTACGATGCCTCTGAGCCACTAATTTTGGCAACAGACGCTTCGGAGCACGGCGTCGTCGCTGTCATTTTGCGGGAATAGAACAGAGTTTAGTGTCCGATAACTCATGCCTCAAAGACACTCACCGATTCACAAAAAAAGTATTCGCGGATTGAAAAGGAGGCGTTGGCAATCATTTATGGTGATAGTAAGTTTCACCAGTTTTAGTTTGGCAGGAAGTTCACCTTGGTCACTGACTACAAACCCTTGGTTGCCATGTTTTCACCCAAGAAGAACATCCCTGTGTTAACAGTGCAGCGCTTACAGAGGTGGGCATTACTGTTAATGGCTCATCAGTATGATATTCGTTTAAAGCCCACAGATCAACATGGGAACGCCGACAGACTCTCTCGTTTGCCTATGGGTCCTGAAGAGTACTTCGACGCTCAGCAAGCCATAGAAAATGCCGAGATCTCTCATTCCATGCAAGAAGCCATGGATGGTCTACCACTTACGTCTGGTCTTATCAGAAACAAGACGTTGCAAGATAAGATTTTGAAAGTGGTTGCAAACTGTATCTCTAGAATTGGTGTTGTACATCGGATTTAACCTGTGACGTTTTTAATCTGTTTTGGCGTCACAGAGATTCTCTTTGGATACAGGACGATATTATTCTCCTGCAGCGTGATGGTCATTCTCATGTGGTAATACCCAAAGTACTACAAGGACGCGTGTTGAACCTGCTGCATCAAGGTCACTGGGGTATTACGAGAATGAAACAGATGGCTCGACGTTATGTTTGGTGGCCTTGCATCGACAAAGACATTGAAAACATGGTCAGGGCATGTGACCCGTGCTGTTGTGAGGCCGCGGCTCCTGATAGGGAATATGTGAGCTGGCCGCGACCAAGGAAGCCTTGGGAACGATTGCACTTGGATTATGCAGGACCCTTTCTGGGTAAGATGCGGTTGGTTTTTGTTGATTCCCATTCGAAGTTTCCCTATGTGGCAATGCTGAGCCACCGTCAAAACACATCACGAGATGCAGTTGGTGCTCTCGAACAAATTTTTGCCATTGAAGGCCTGCCAGAAACGGTGGTCAGCGAAATGGACCGCTGTTAACTTCTAAAGAGTTTTAAGAAAAACATGGTATCGTTCATTTGACTTCATCAGCATTTCATCCAGGCTCCAACGGGGACGCCGAACGGTTTGTTCAAACGTTCAAAACAGGTCTAAAGAAGAACTGTGCTGCCGGGAAGGAGGTACTTGAAGCTTTCTGCATCGTTCTGGCGTCTTACTGCAGTACCCCTCACACAGCGTTGGATTGGAAGGCTCCAGCCGAAGTATTGCACGGGTAGCAGCCTAGGTGCATGTTTTCACTGCTTATGCTGAAGGAAAAGAAAAGTCATCAGCAACTGAAGTCGTCATCGGGACATACTTTTGACGTTGATTCACCGGTTTATGCCAGGAATTATGCTTCTGGACCAGAGTGGCTCCCTGGCAAAGTTATTCGAAAGCTGGGTCTCGTGACTTACTACGTCTGAACTGATCGAGGAACTTGGAAGCGACATCAAAATTAACTTCAGCCGAGACTGGCTGATGTACTAGCGGAACTGAAGGACGATTGGGTTTATGGAACTCCAAAGCAGGAGCCACTGGCAAGATCACCAGAGCGCCATGCAGATGTGGTTCCGGCGGAACCACAACGTGTTCCGCAGAGGTGATACCCTTTGCGAGTCAGAAAACGATTAGATTTTTTTCAAGCTTAAGTGTTTCATGATATTTTGTGCACTAATTTTGTGAGGGAGGATTGTTGCAGTAATGTGACATTGGCACTTTAAATTCCTTTGCGCAGTGATTACAGCCACGTGCGTTGCGCCCACATTCTTACGTTTTGGTTTTGGTACCGCTTCGTCAAGCCCTCATTCTGTTGTGGTGGTCATTACCGTAATGTAATCGTTTTTCGTTGCTGTATGCAAAAGAAACGTTTGGTCACTTTGAGAGTGTGTGCAGCAGGATGTCGTATCGCAGGGTCAGGAACCAGTAGAGATACAGCATCGCCTTTGTTCAGCTGTGCAGACTTGGAGAAATGTTAGTTCCAAGCACGGACGTGCAGAGGTCTGGCAATAGCCAGGGCAACTGTTTGATTTTATGCCCTCCTACAAAATTATAGTCTATTATTGAGGAATGTGAGAAATAGAGGAATCGTAAAAACTGGTGTTGACGAAAACAATCAAATCCATCAGCATGTGTTGGTAGCTTTACAACATGAAATCATCTGTTTACAGCAGTTAAATTTTGTACTTTCTCTCTTTGGATGCTCCCCCGTCTTGGATTTTCCCCCCATGGATCCAAGTCACTGTTGGCCATTGCTGAAGTTAATGGTTGTCGAATGAGTTCATTTGTTGTTTTCAATGGAGTTATCCAAATTATGTCATTGATGGATTTAACAATCGGGTGTAGGATGTAACTCACAGGCGATTATCACGGTTATTATTCCATTTTACGGCACATAATTGGTGCAATATTGGGCAACAACACTGTTTACACGTTGAGAGCCGGCCTACGTGATATTTGTACTTGGATTCCGGCCTAAAAAAAAGCAGTTTTTGGTTGCCTTACCAACGCCATAGCTCCTCCACCGATTGCACTAGAGAGCTGTTCAAGGACTCAAACGGATCGGCCAGTCTAGTAGATTGCACTCGAAAATAATTTTTTTGGTTGGGGGGTGCGGATTTTTTGTGACTGACGTCATAAGTGAAGTAGTTTTAGGGTCATTTTGGCTCATGTTACCTGGCCTCGGGCCCAACCGCTAGGCCAAAGTGTTTCGCTGAAGTTT
>Ga0210059_1010597_pt1 | contig 14202 bp, 7 predicted proteins | sample Ectturendosymbi2_FD_188042 | JGI IMG/M metagenome (GOLD analysis project Ga0210059, IMG submission 188042) | Ecteinascidia turbinata endosymbiont from Florida, USA - Sample 2 (SPAdes) (version 2) | ecosystem: Host-associated > Tunicates > Ascidians > Unclassified | place: Key West, Florida... | reverse complement strand
GTTATCAGCTGCATACGTCAATCAGTCGCTCAAAAATTGGATAAGATCCACGTCTTTTATGCGCGCAAGTTTTGTAGACCAACTTCGGGAGTCCGTGTCTTAAAGCAAAGTTGCTACTCGGCTTCGATTGAATTTGTGTTGGTGTACATCAGAAGCGCATAAATATAGAAAACGCAATCATAATGACGGTCACAATGACTTCTTGCTCAACTGCAATATAGGCTGCAAATACCATACTGCAAATCTTGCTCTTAAACCATCGAGATTTCCACCATCGGTCTTGCATGAAGTTTTATAAGCAAATGGTGGTTTCATCCAAAATAGAAATGTGGAAATTTACTAAAAACAAACTTGAAAAACTTGTCAATTCAATGAAGATTGACTTCTGTTTGCCGGCTTAAATCTGAACATAATTATTCAGAATCAAAGCGCCAGAAAAACGCACCTTTTGTGGAAGATGCTTTAAAAACAAGGGGCATTATATATTTAAATGTTGAGACTTCGTTGTTGTTTGCCCCCCCCTTACCAAAATTTCTGGCTACGTGCCTGGCTGAGTGGAATAAAATATTCATCACAATGATTTGGGAGCAGTTTTTTATGATAAGAGTGCATGAATTTGCCCCTGAAAAGCTATATATAGTTTGGGAAGGCATAAAATGTTTAAGTGCTGGAAATATTCTTCTAGTGATCCCGTGTTAGTTGGATTTATTATTTTTATAGCTTTATTTTGGAGCTTAATGAGAGGCTGAATGATTGCATTTGAAGCACGTCCCCAATTGAGGATTGAGTAATTAAGGTGGGGATGGATTAATGAGTTATAGACTTTACTGTTTTAGCAGATTTTAGCTGAAAATTCGTGACAAGATTTTTAGTAGAATGTAGCTGTTTTATATGACACCATTTAGTAGATTTAGATGACAACCATCTGGCAACACTGACTTCAAGTTACAGTAGTAGGCGTTTTTCGGCATGTGACTCTTAAACGTAGACGTCTTTACCAAGTAATGCAGCGAGACATTGACTGCTGATAGAGGTAAGCCACGAAATTTGAAATTTTGTGAAAAGAAGCATGAGTGAAAAAGAAGCAATCGCCAACGAAGCGCAATTTGTGTGACTATTGCCGCCAGGGTTGCGTATTCGGTGTCGAAAGGAGTCGGAGGTTTTTGGATGGAGTCGGATTCCTAAGAATACTATGATTCGGAGTCGGGGTTGGATTTTTTTCCCACTTCGACTCAGGAAGTCCTATTGAATCATTTTTCACATCACATTCCTAAGTTTGGAATTCCCTTTGGAATGGTACAATTTCTTTTTAAACTTTTATTGAAACAGATAATTCTTGCTGTGTACCACGATTTCCGTTGGTTGCTAGTTGCTACAAAATTGTGGACAGGCAAACTTCATTCACGTTATGTTAAGGAGTCGGAGTCGGAAATTTTGGAAATGTTGGAATCCGTGTCAGAGTAGGAAATTTTTGAAAGGTCGGAGCAAAATGTTAATGTTGCCGCCTAGTAAAATTTCTGCGGACGCCCATGCTGTCTAGGTATAGTGGTGTGGCAAATTTTTTCAAACAAGCATTGCCGAATAACAATGTGTAAACAACCACAAAATGAACAACTTTACAACTGTTTAAGAACTTTCAAGGACGCCGGAAAATGCTCAAGCACAACAAAATATTTTTCAAGGATCAAGGACATAACCAGTTTTGATAGCAAATTCAAGGAAAGTCCTTGGCGCCCAAGGACGTCAGGCAACCTTAGACCGGAGCTGGAGCCAAAAACTTTTAGATGTTGGAGCCGTAGCTGGAGTTGGAGACAAAAATTCTAGAGGCCTGTAGCTGGAGCCAGAGTCTGAAATTTGAGTTCCGATCACCCACATTCCAGCTTTCAAGCTCATCAAGATATATGACAAATGGGTATGGCTGTGCATACCTCACTGCAGGCCCGTAATCAGGGGGGCGAAGCCGCCCTAGAAATTTTTTCGCCCCCCTGGAAAAATGTGTTGGACACAGTTTAAAAATATTGGACATAGTTCAAAAAATTTGGGCCCCTCTCGGAAAACTCTTTGCCCCTCCTGGTGTCCCAGGCTGGTTACTGGCCTGCCTCACCGACCGCCACTGGTTACGAAAGGGGACATGCAAAAAACGTGTGAGCAGGGAGTGCCAGAACTGATCTCATGAAAGTTACCTTGGGCCAAAAGTCCATGCCATAGTTCGAACAAGAAAAAATACGTGTCTATGTTTTGCTATCCAAACTTGCCGTATTGACAAATTACTGAGAAGTTGTCTCGTTTTTTACTGAAGGAATACTTGGAATCAAACGGGGGAACACCCATTCAAAAAGGTTGGGGGAACAACGTTTCCCCCTTCCTTCACAGTTTTGCCAGTGGTGTTAAAGCTTTGAAGTAATGCGATCGATCTTTTTGAGTTACGAACTCGGGTTAAGACTGATAAAGTCTACAGACCCTATCACTACGTTTATCCTCATCGTCGCTAATGCAGTTGCACTTGCGACTGCACAATGCACGTAATGTACCTACTGATTGCGGCACAATGAACATCACACTGAAGGTTAATTAGAAGCTCCATCTGGGCATACTGTATGTGTATGTATGAAAGAGAATGTTTAGACAAATGTGCATGAAGAAATCATTTTTCAAGAAAAATGAGAAGAATTTTGAACGTCTTCAATAAACAAATTCATCGCTTAAAAAACCAAAAGAACTATTTTTAAATTTAAATATTTCGCTTTAATTGAGATTTAAATAAAATTTAGCTGGCCCCTAAAAAAGTATCCATCAACATTTTGGGGCTCATTGATCCTAATTTCAATAACCTTTTTTTAAAGCTAAGCTGTGTTGATGCCAGTGGAGTTGAACGCTACAAGCCAAGAGTTTTTTTGTCGGTTTGCTGCTACATCAAAAAATTAATCCCAAACCACTCAGGCGATGTACATTTTGAAATGTTTTAACAACATGCTACGGGTTTAGCAAGTTTAAGTCCAGCAAGCAGTTTTTCAAAGCAGTTGCGTTGCTTCCTTCTATAAAAAGCAAGAATACATTTTTGCTCACGTGCTTTCTACTTGAATGCAAAAGCAATAGCACACATATGGTGTTTATGAAAAAAAGAAAACGTATTAAAGCCAAAAAAACCGACGTCTGTGTTGGTGTTAGCGAATTATATATCAGTTATTCCAAAGGTAATGTCAGGCTTATGAATAATCTTAACAAGCACTACGCAGTTTCACTGATCAGATCTGTTTTGCTCTTTTTCATTCGTATCTAACTCAATCAAAACTTAATTGGGTAAATTGCATCAATACATAATTATCAAACAAAGCTTAGTAAAAATACCATTTGCTGAGAATAAAAATATCTCAGGGTCAACTTTGTTTTAATGTATATTGGTCACAAACTTTGTTCTGAAATTCCTGAAAACCTGACGTATCCTTCAACTTTTCATTTGGAAAGCAATAAAAATGTCTTGATTTCTTGCCAATATGCCAGTTCATTTGTATGTTTGTTCCAGTTATCCATGTTTTTGTATATATATGGCCTTGCTTCATCTCTCTTTAGGGTCACCTAACATATATTTGCATGCCCCCTGCGGCAAGCGCCCATCATATCCATACAGTATATGTTTGTAGCCTTGCAATACCAAGAAGCATCTAATTACAGCATTTTATGTACTTTTTTAATTGCACTCCTTGGATGTCCTGCTGCCTTTGATTCTGGGGGCCGTCGCTCGTTTCGCTTCCCCTCTCCACGCACCTGGCTCACCCACTCTCTGCATATAAGCATGTTTTTCACCCTCTGTGTTTTTTTTGCTTTTCTTCGATGTTTTGTGTTATATTACTACGTTCTGTGTAACGTTCAAATTATTGCATTTTGTCGCATCATTTTTCCTCTTCAAATGAAACATCTTCAACGTAATATTGATTTGCGCCAGCATGCAGGGCTGGTTGAGTTGTTGTCCCACAAGGTCTTTTGCCAACACATTGTGTCTCAAGTACGTAATTCACACCAATTTGCGGAATTCCAAGTCCTCTATTTGTTTTTGTGCTTTTTATTAACATGCAGTGAACTTTTCTGCCCTTTAATGCTTTGCTTTTTTCATTGCACTTCTATTACTTGGAGGTTCGAGTCACAAAGATACATCAATAAACTTACCCACCTCGAGGTGTGCTTGTTTACGTTGTTCAAGACAACAGCAAATTAAGGCGGCAAGGGGTTGAAGTTCGGAACAACTAATGATGTTACACTATTAAATGTTAACGAAGCACATAAAACTTCTTTTAACTACTTGTAAATGAAAGCAAAGATTTGCTGAAATTCGTTTTACTAGGCACTTAGTTCTTTGTAGTTGTGCGTGTATGACGCTGTTAACTTTATGGCGTCAAACATCGTAAGACAAAAAGTTTATGTAGAATTCCTATTCCTGACATGAATACCACTTTGCGCAAGCCCTAAATTTGCGGACGGTCCAAACTGGTTTTTCCAGCTGCACCAGCTTTGGATGTTATGTTTTGGTCTATTTCAGTGAAACAAGGTTGATATCGCAGATCAACAGTATATGCCTCTGTAACTTTTCACAAAAAAGATATATATCGTGCAGCTATGACCTTATACTTCTAGCTAGTGGCGTTGTTGACACAAAGAAGGCAGCACGAATTTCACTTAATTCACGAGCCGCTCCAAAATCTGGTATCAGATAATTATGAAATCTTAGTTGAAGATGACATTTTTACTTGTCCTTTAAAACATTTCGTACAACAGGGTTCATCGATATGTTTTTGTTTAGCCACTCTAAGCTGCCCATGGCCCTTGCGTGCGTTGACTAATATGAATTTACTTAATTTTGTGCTTCCTCAGCACCTACACGGTTCCCTTTATTTTGTTTTCCTTTCTTTTTGTTTTCTTTCTGGCAATGTTTTGATTGAAAAATAGTATTTTGTATGTTTACTGAAAATGTTTTATTGCGCTATGTGTCTCAATATGCGTCCGCTTACAAGCTGTTAAGGTATGAGCTAATGACATTGTCAAGCTTCGGCCTGCCTTCATTGGCCTTCGAATAAAGCACAACGCAAACACCAGCCACCAATTTCGAAACACTCCTGTGCTGAGTTCAAACTAGTGCAGGCCCTTTTAGACATCTTGAGGGTGTCTGCAGCTAATTTAATCCTTTCACTTTTCTTCGCCAATTGAGCATTTTTACCAGCTTCCACCACTCACAGTTTTTGAAAACGTTTGTAATGCATGGTTAATATTTCATCAAAATTTAAGCAGAAAAACAAGTTTAGCGCTTTTTTGGCAAAGTTTCTTCATTTAGATCTATAACAATTTTCAAACTACACGAAACAATCATTTTTTAGAAGGAAGTGAAATAAGCATACACGTCATCTTTGCTTGCTGTGTCTTCACCATAACTAGAGTAGTTTGTGAAAATGGCTAGCAGAACTTGCTAGCACATTAACTTGTTGATATCTTGAGAGATTTAACAGCTGGAAAGTTAGTTCATTTCAGTTTACTCGGATTAGTTGTAAAATGTTTCATCCCGGCGAATTAAAATGATCATACCCGATCACAGACCATTATTAAGTTAGGCGAATGACCCCAGGCCAACTAGTTTACTTCGGACCGCGTTATTAAAACGTTTACTGAGCTTGTAAACTGGCAATCAATGGAAGGAAAAACTGCAGGGGCTGCGTAAGCAAAAACAAACCATTGTGAAGCATTTCGAGAAAACGATTTACTTGAAAAGAACAATAGTATCTGTTAATCAAGTTATAATGATAGTATTTATGCGGGGCGGGGCTTTTATCAAGCTGTTCCGATGTTCCTCAGGTAAGAAAATGCCCGTGGCAAATCCCTGCTGTTGAACTAACGTCCCTTGTAGTTTAGAATGTTACGGAAGGTTTACAAGAAATTTAATCATCGCCACTGGCAAATGATTTGTGAGAAAGGTAAATTACAGGTCGCGACGAAAAAAGTGGAGATTGGTCAACACTGCAGTTAAGAAAATTTTGTGGACTATGAAAGAAAACTGTGATCCATCATGAGTCTGGAGGCCTCCTTATAGGTTCGACGAAACAAAGACGTTTTTCCATAATTTCTATCTGCGCGTACACTTTTCAAAACCTAGCCACATCACCACTATCGCTTTTCGTGTATTCAAGGTTTGGAACACGTTGTACTCATAGAAAGCTTACGTCAATTTTGAGACAAAAATTGAAAGAGAAAAGAAAAACGTGCAAAACTTTAAGTGATATTGCTAGAACGTTTAGTGGGTTTCACGTGTAAAACTTTACGTGGAGATTAAATCTTGCCATTGGAGCGTTTCGCAATTTTTTGATTTTAAATGTCATTCAACCATTCTGCATTTTCAACTTTCGAAACATTTATCTTGCTTTAATAGTCCAAACTTGGTATTTTTTACTGCTGTAAGAAATATTTTTACTGATAAAAGATTTTTTCTTCGACAAGGAACACAATACATCGACAAACACAAAGAAAAGTTTTTTGATAAGCACCAACATTAGAAAGGAACAACGAAATCTTAGATATATGAATCTCTTTTTTTGTGCTTCATTCTGGCACAGATTTCATCTATATTTTGGCAACAGAACAATTCCCTCTTCATTCGATAGCTTCCTAAATTTTACCCCGTCACTAGTAAGGTTCATCGCCCTACTCCTTTTTATCAAAAGTGTTTGAAAAGATTGTTTATGAGCATTTGTATTCGCCCCTTCAATCTTAACAATCTTCTAAATCTCAGAAATTCTGGGTTTCGTAAAAATCATTCAACGATAGCTTCGCTCCTAAAGAATTGTCATGATATCATCTCCACGAATAGTCTTTCTTTATCTCAAAAGGTTATCCATCACGCTGTTTACATTAATTTCAAGCTTCAACAACTGAGTATTGGCGGCTCTCCATCTTCGCTCAATTTCCTAGTTGGAAGACTCGAACACCCCTGAAATATATCAGGAGTAGGGAAATTTTTCCTAGTCGAAGGCCGCATTTCAGATAACTGGTTATCAGAAGGCCGGGAAAAGCGTATTAACGATATAATTCAAAGATTGTTTACAGCATTAATGAAATGGCGGTTATGGGCTCGAGCTCTTTCAATGGGGCGAACGATTGCATTAGACCCAAATATTTATTGTGACAAAGCATAATAAAAACTAGCAACGGAATAAAACACATTTGTAAAAGAATCAGTGAGTGGAATACTATGCAAACTCCTCGAAAAGGCTGCACTTTCCCACCTCTACGAATTGAAGTGTACCGCAAGGTTTATTCCGTGGATCACTTCTTTCTCTTATAAGTATTGATGATAATTCTGATCATAAGCGTACGGCATGGGGATGCGGTCGCATCCCTAACGCTGAAAAATTGGCCATTATTCGGGCTAAATTTTCAACATTTGGGCAAAGTATGCAGCTACATTCACATGTAAGTGGGGTAGTGTCTATTTTCCCAACTAAGGCAAAATAATGGCCAAAACGGCAAAATAATCTGAGACTATTTTGTCATTCTTTTTGCCCCTGACAGTGAAATAGAAACTGCCCTTGAGAGAATTGGAATCATGTGGTAATTGCAACAGCTTTTATCAAATTTGGGCCAACTAAAAACCTTCATTCAAGTTTTGGGTAAATTTGGAAACATTTGAGTGAATTAGGAGCATTTGGGTATGGTCCAACAGCTTCAGTTAAATATAGGCAAATGAGAAAAGCTTCGTTCAAATTTAGGTGAAAATAAAAACATTTAGATGTATTGGAAACATTTGGATGAAGTCCATCAGTCAAATCAAATTTTGCCAATTTGCAACAGCTTCATTCAGTTGTGAGTAACTTCAAACAGTCTACAGTCTTGTTTAGCTGGGCTATATAGAATAACTCAATTGAAAGTTTAGTACATTTAGAAATGTCTGGGTGAACTATAAGAGCTTTATTCAAATTTGAATAAAATCAGAATGATTTGAGTAAATTTTAACAAACTCAATGAAATTTGAGCAATATGGGACGACTTCAATCAATTTTGGTTGAAGTTAGAAATGTTTCCATAAATTGGAAGAGTTTGGGTGAATTCCAACAGACTAAATTAACTCTGGCCAAACGGCAATAGCTCCATTCAAATTTGGACATAGTGGAACATTTCATTCAATTTAGGGTAACTTCAAACAGCTTTATGCATTTTTAGGAAACTTCAAATAGCTTTATTCATTTATGGGGAACTTCAAACAGCTTTGTTCCCATTTGGGCAATAAACAACTGCTTCATTTAAATTTGCATAGAATTAGAAGCATTTGGGCAAATTTCAACACTCTCTATCAAATTTGGGTAATTAAACAACTTCATTCAAACTTGGGTGCAATTGGAACCATCTGGGCAGATTGGAAGAGTTTCATTCTTATTTGTATATATTATAAGTATTTGGGCAAATTACAACAGCCAAAACAAATTTGGGCTAATTTGAGACAACCTCATTGAAATTTGGGTAGAGTTAGAAACGTTTCACAATTAGGAACATGTAGTGGCAACCCGCCATTCCAACTAGCCCTAATTTTTGTAAACCTCAAACTGTTGATGCTGTAAAGTGTACAACTAAAATGTAGCTGTAGTTCCAAAATATTTTGCGATAGTGATGTGGTGTAGCTGTGATATGATACTGTGAAGTTTTCTTGTTTCGATCTTGCTGGACTCTGTGTGATTTGCAAGTATGAATCTGTTTCCACTAAGTATTCATGAACAAAATTAACCACAGAACTGCAGCGGTAATATGTTGCCTGGTTGTAATGTAGCTGTGATTTTATACTGTTTAGGTTTTGATATTTTCCTTTTGTTTCATGCAATGAATTTCATATGTTGCATCCTGCCGAAGTTTAATGTTTCAATTTAATGCTGCAAAGTGAAGTTTTCATGAACAGTAGCAACTGCACTATCTATTGCACTGCATAATTCATTAATGAATTACAGTGAAGCACTACTATTTTTATAAAATATTCTTGTTGATGCAATAAGTCATTGGAAATGTTCCGTTTTACGCACTCCTTGGTGATTGATCAAAGGTATAGTCTCGTATAGGCTGCAGCATTTGCGTGTATCAGTCTCATATTGCTATATTTGCTTCGTATGCTGTGTTCAGTGCACATTTAACCGTCTAAACTGGAGTGGATTTTTGGTTTTCATAATGTGACGTTTGAAGCTGCAAACGAACAGTAAGTTGTAGTATTTTAAGTACACCACATTGCAGTGAATATTGCCTGATGTGGAAGGCTAAGCTATATGCTCTGTAGTAAATTGCCTCCTTTCCCTCTTCTTACTTGAGACTTGACCTATTTGCAGCAATGTAATACTTTAAATCGTAACCTGATATTTTACTCCTTTTCCAGATTGATTGCGATTGTGGTAACACAAATGCATACATCTATGCTGGAGAAGAACAGATCTTAGCTATTAGGATGATCGTGTTGGAAGAATAAATTTAGAACGTATACAAAAACTTGCAAATTAAGATCCTGAAAAACACCTTCCACGCGTGGTGGCATGAACAGCAATTTTTGGGGGGATTTTATTGTAATTAGCTACCTTTTACAACACAATAAATATACCCATTGTTCACATGTGGTTATGCAGAATATTGACTGCTAGTTGAGAGCGTGCGGCTTTGAACTCGATAATTGATAATTAGGCATGCAGATACCTTGATTTGTTTACAATGGTACGTTTTGGTCTTAACATTAAAGACTCGCCGTTTACATGTTATTTGGGAAAACAAGATCAATTTTGGGCAAACGTTTTTTGCATCCCCAAAAATATGCACTCCCGTACACTTATAAATTCTGTATAAAGATTTTTTTACTTCAGCAAAGTGATCTGACCTTTGGGGTGTTAGTTTTAATGCTTATAGGACAATACAAAATTGTATCACTAGCAAAAAAAGAGACAGATAATTAATTATTATCAGAAATGTCATTAATATATATACTACAATACATACTGACTATTATACATAGTCACTATGTCTATGTGTAATAGTCAGTATTTTTCGTTATGCAATCAAAGGAGTGGAATGAACAAAAACGTATTCATCTAACTTCAGGGGTACTCAACCTTTTGGAACATGTGGCCCAATTAATAAACAATAAGGTCCGTGGCCCACCGGCTGTGGAACTTCTGCAGCTCCTTGCGGAACTGAGCAAACAACGATAGATACCGGTTGCGACCCAGCACTCTCGTACAACTGTGTTGATCATCCAGAAGACTGCAACCTCTTCAAAACTACAACCTTATTAAATTCGCACTAATTCGGCCATCAACTTTCAACCACAATGGAAATTTATGAAACTTTCGAGGGGCGCCCGACGAGACAACCTGTTTTGCAGGTTTTTTTCGGTGTCCCAGCGCCTTAATTTTGTTTTTGCATGAAATTGTTTAATGTTTGTGCCAATAAACTCTCTCTCTCTCTCTCTCTCTCTTTGCAATGCAACAACTGTTGCACATGCACAGAGAATAAATAAAAACAACTAAAAACAATATTTAATAACACAACGTGCGCTAGAATCAATACAAAGGCTGAGATGTATGCTTTTAGAAAGTGTAAATATTTCAGGCTCAATACACAATAATTCACTGTTCAAGTCATATTCCACATTTGGCCTGCGTGTAGATCTAGTTTTTTTCAGTCATAGACCGACTTTTTTTTAAATGACCGAAAAGCGTTAAGTCAATTCGGTCACAATGACTGAAAACATATATTAATGAATACTGCTACGGCGAATTTTAGTACTACTATGGGACAAACGACTGAAACGTCTCAGCAAAAAAAGACCGAAATGTCTCAACGAAACACAAAAAGTTCTAGATTTCATTTTCATGGCAACAGGAGCCGCATGTCTGCCTCAAAATACGTTCAGTAAACTGTATATTGGGTACAACGTGGTAGACTACGTGAAAATTTCCACGTCGCAATAATTTCTAACAGATAAGGATATCATGAAAGAGAGCGTATTATGGTGTTTGTAGCTCAAGAGCTATAACTACTTTTTCGATTAAAGCATCTTTTCTTCAAACATTTGTGGGTGAAGGCTTAAGCCTAGGGTCTCGAGATCCAAGGGGGCCTCCAGCAAACTGTGATGTGCATAGAGTCAATTGCCGGTTTAATGATCAATTCGATAAATATTCGTCAAAATTTTATATCTTCATTATTCATATTGAGTTTCATTGACCTAATCAGATTTCATGTTGGTCACGCCAGAGTCTTCCGAGTTTCCACGAATTTCAATATACCGTAAAACCTCTATTTGAGCGCCACCTCTATTTAAAAGTCACCTCTAATTGAACGCCACTTTGATGAATTCTTCTATTTTGGAAAGTATTGAAAATGACGAGGACTGCTTCAACAGCGACGTGTCACTTGATTTTCACCAGTGAATCTGTGATTACTTACCAGTAATCACTCTGTATTGGTGTCTTTTGCTAATTATGTAAATGTGTTAGACAGGCCCGTAGCCAGGTTTTGAGGTTTGGAGGGGCAAGATACATATTTAGGGGGGCACGATTTTTGTTTTTATTACATTTTTAAAACAAATTTTTCTGGGAACAAGAAAACTTGGGGGGGGGGCACAAAAGAAATTTGGGGGGAAACTGCCCCCGAATTCCCCCCCCCGTGGCTACGGGCCTGGTGCTAGATGTTTTTTCTTTTCATTAATAAATTTTATCTCAAGATTCTGACCAGCTAGTCGAAAAATAGAGCGCTACCCTCTAACCCTGCTCAGGTAACCTCTGCCCAATTTGGGCAAACGGTTCTTCTACCTAAATTAAAGATTAGTTAAAGTTCACGTAGAAAGCTGGTTCTTTCAGTAGCTGCATTTTTTAGACGCTCTTTCGGGCAGTCCTATCGAAATCTGCACAAGTTTTGTAGTTTTCGATGGGGAACAAAAATTTGCTCAAATTGACCCATGGGTACCTGAGGTGTAAAAAAATTCCTTCGCAAAGATCCCTCCAAAGGTAACCTTGACCAATTTGGGCAAAAGCAGTTGGTGCATGTAGGTTCACTAGTAATCCACGCCAGCAACCATTGACCGAAGCCAGCACGGGAGTAGATCACACGAGTGCAAGCCCTGACGACACAAATCAATTTGGCGCGAATGGCTCCTGCTCAGCTCGTGGTTTTCATTGCGAAACAGGCAGGAGAATGTATGACGCCTTCTCCATCAGAGAAAAGAAATTGGAGCCAGAAAGGGCCTGCACCGTGTGCACTTGTGGTGAAAGGTCAAAGCATTTTATTGAGGACATGATGAACTTTGTACTTCTCTTTACCTAATTGAAATGTCTGGAAGTCTGGCTTAGCCAAAAAAGGCTTGCTCCTTGTTGTGCGTACACTTGCGGTAAAAGGCCAAAGCATTTTATTGAGGACATGAACTTTGAGACCAGACAACGCTGTGGAACCTGTCCACCATCAAAACAGAACAAAACGAGGTTCACGTGCCAACTGCCAACGATGGGGAGCCCTTGTCTGCATTGATCACTTCCAAGTTTTCTGCAAAGGTTAATCACACCAGGGGCGGATCCAGCCCGTAAGTTTAGGGGGACGATTTCGGTAATATTTGGCAGTCAATCTCAGTTGGCAGTCAAGTGTCTTTCCGAATTTTGTACAAAATCATGGTGAAAAAAGTTACTTTCGTAGGTTTTAGGGCCCCTGACTCACATCCCTGAAATGGTAACCCCTGGTGATTTCCACGCAGACAGGAGTGGTGGCCATGTGGTCCCTAGGTGAAAATCACCCGACGTTATGGTTGATTATGAATTCGGGTGAAAATCACCCCACGTTATGGTTAGTGTGAGTTTGGGGTGAAAATCACCCGATGTTATGGTTAGAGTGAGTTTTTGGTTTCTCTGCCTTGACATTGTGCAGATTGACAAAACCCACTAATTTATAGTTTTCATATTTCAAATTAGCGAGGCTTGGTGCATTGTTTGGGTGGGCTCAGCCCACCAAATCCCCCTGCGACGACGGGACTGGTCGTATGTGAGACATGAAAGTCAGTAGCAGTGCCGCGATCAATCTGATTGCCCAACAATTGTCTTAAACCATTTGCCTATTTTGGGCAAGTTTACCTTATGTGCCTGATTTCGTAAAAAATTTGCCCATTTTGGGCATGGTTGATTAATGTGACTGAAAATTTCAATGAAAATAGAAAATTTTCATGTCTCAACCTAATTTACTTTTATTGCAGATAGAACCACAAGCTTGAAATGAGTTTTTTTTAAACCTTAAAGCGACCACCAATGACGTCTACTGGCGGAATTTTTGGATTTTTCTTTACTTTTTCGTTCATTTGTTAAGAGCACTTCCCACATTTTCGTTTGGAAAAATGCTGTTGTTCTTCATCATATGAAAATTTTTCCAAAATCAACACGTTGTTTTTTGTGATCGGATGAGCTTGACAAGACTTGCTAAGTTGTACAAAAATCCGCGCGCACGTCTAAACCTATCGGTTAGTCCAATATAAGCGAATATACAAAAACTGCCCATTTTGTGCAAAGACAACAGCGGTGTTTGTGTTTAGAGGTCACCTGAGCAGGGCTAATTGAACGTCACCTCTAATAGAACACCACTATGGGGGAAGGGTTGAAAAATAGAGCGCCATGTTGGTGAAATAGAGGTTTTACGGTATCCGTTGTTCAAGCCGCATGTCGACTATTAATGTGTCGTCAAACTCCTTTGGCTGCGACCTGCGTTTACCTGAATCACGTCGACTGTTACGTGTCAATCAGTGGACAGAACTTGTGACTGTTCGTGTTTGAAATGCACCTGATCAAAGCTTTAAGGTTGTATTGCAGATAAGAGCTATGTGTAGGGTTAGCAGCATTATCCTACAACAAAAACATAGCAATACAGAAGTTTTGCTAGAGTTTCTATTACGTAAAGCGCGTTTAGTATTTTTAGATGTGACTTTTTCCATTTTTTCTATGTGACTTTTTCCATTTTAGTATTTTTAGATGTGACTTTTTCCAAGCAGATCACGTCTGCCGTGAAACGCTGCTTCTTTTCCGTTGAACCACGTGGTGTTTTTACGACCAGACAGCTCTTACCAGCAACAAAGAAAGACGTGCTACCTTCCCATCATCAAAACAACGTAATCTACCAATTTGTGTGCCACTGTGACAGTCGGTACGTTGGTCGCACGTCTCAACGCTTAGA
>Ga0210059_1010596_pt1 | contig 14202 bp, 10 predicted proteins | sample Ectturendosymbi2_FD_188042 | JGI IMG/M metagenome (GOLD analysis project Ga0210059, IMG submission 188042) | Ecteinascidia turbinata endosymbiont from Florida, USA - Sample 2 (SPAdes) (version 2) | ecosystem: Host-associated > Tunicates > Ascidians > Unclassified | place: Key West, Florida... | reverse complement strand
CCCCCCCTTACATTGCGTAGGGTAATATGAGCGCGTGTGGTGTTTTTGAACCTTCGCTTAGTTTCAATTTTCAAATAAAATCATACTAATTGTCAATGTGCGGTTAATTGAAAGTTACCAGACTGTAGGCACTGACCGAAGAGTTCGTGATGTCAGGACTTCCTGTTAATTCACACCGCGTTTGCAACATGCTTTTTACCATCCTTAGTTGTTTAAAGCAAACGCCTACAAAGTCTTCGTTCTTGCAGCCTTTTAGGGATGGTTTTTAATTTGACAGGATGCGTCTAAAAGTAGCATCGCAGGAGAAAATTTGATTTCCATTACAAAATTTGTACTCGGGAGACTCACAAGTAGGTTTTCAAACATGCAAGCAACTCGGTAGAGCCCAATAACAAATTTTAAAAAACTACCCGGTAAAGGAGAATTTCAGGGTGATTGTGGTAAAGAAGAGCACAGGCCTTGACATGCATCCACTCTTTGTTTCAGAACATCAAGAAATTGCTTGCCTGTCTAATACTTTACAATCATGTATTTGCTTCTATATCTTCACACGTGTGTTTGTGTGGGCGCGCGCGCGTGCGCGTGCAAGATGAAAAATAATACTACAGTGAGGCGATCAGTTATTTCTTGAGCCGGACCGCCGTTTGTCCAACGAAATTTTAAGCATTAACTGTCAGCGATGACCAATAAACCGGAACTGTGCCGCCTAGATAGAATTGTTGTTCGTTTATTATTTTTGAATTAACTATTTCGGATTTGCTTTATTAGATTGAATCGGCGCTTCGTGCCAAGAGGCTCCTTGCGTTCTCGGCAAAGGGTTGTTTGAGGCAGAATCGCAAAGTCAAACCACAAATACTTTTCATCAAACTCACGGCATCACGTCAAGGAGGTGTCGATGTTGAAATATTATCTGCGCTGTTTTCTTCGTGTTATTTGCTTAGAGACTATTTAAAAAATGAATCTAAAACTTCCAAAAAAGCAATAAAAATGAATTACAGTGGGGTTCGGTTGTCATGTAGGCAAACTTGAGTACCTTCATAAATTAGGAATGATTATTATATCAGTCAATTTTTTAAAAAATTTGTGAAAAGGAAGGTATTGCAACTTAACTGAAATCAAAATTTCGTTATAGTAGCATTTGTATTTCTGTGAAAAAGCTTTTTCTGAAAAAGCGAGATTTCATTGTTGCAAAACTGTTTTGCAATCATTTTATTTGCTGAACTATTTGAATAAGGGGGATAGTGTTGTAATAATGTGTGTAATAACCTAACTTAATACTGTATAAAACAATATGCAACTTGCTGCTGAATACTGACATTGGATATAAAGAAACCAAGCAGGATGTCAAGTTCGAAAAATTTCAATCAACTCTGGCACGGCATCCAAGAATTGAAAGAAACAATGCTCATTCAGAATAAAAGACTGGATAAGCTAACAACTATTGAGAATAAGCTAGATGGAATACAACAAAAGATGGTTGAATATGAAAATAAGTTGAATCAGCTTGAAAAAGAAAAAGAACAACTACGCGATAAGATGGTTCAGAAAACAAATCTGCTTGTCTTCCAACTTGACAGACAAGACCAATACATCAGAAGAGAAAATATTCTTATTTATGGAGTAGAAGAAAATAAAGAAGACAACGGTGATGGGGAAAAGGTTTTGTTCAAAATAGCAGATGAGCTCGAAATCGATCTCGAAGACAATGAAATACAAAGAGTACTACTTGAATGACAAACTGCCAGAGGCAAAATGCATACGTAAGTGTGTTAAGTTTGTATGTTGGAATGCTTTTTCTGTTCTGAATATATGGCTGCTGGCGCAGCAGTGCAAAGTGAACTTCCCACCTGAACCTAGATGAATGGACTGTAAACATTGCAATGCTTAATTGCTTCCTGATTGTGAATGTCTAACAAGGAACAACCGCTCTGACAGCGATCTACAATTTGATTTACCAATAGCACGTTCGAACTCAGGAGCTAAAATGATAAAACATAGTGCAATAGAAATCTGGTCAAGAATTCCTTTAGAAACAAAAAATAAAACGTGTTTGGCACTTTTTTCGGAGGAGTATAAGAAATAAGAAATATGTATAACTCTGATAATAGAAATATACTATGTGATCTTATTGATTGGTGTACATAAACCAAGTGGATTGCTTTAATTACGTAACGTTGTTACAGTGGAAACTGTCCAATAATGAAGTATCTCTGTTAAATATTACATTGTCTGGTTGTTCACAAAATTTGGTCGCATCAAACCAGTGTATGAAGTAGTGGGATGCAGTAGCCTGTAGACACAGAGTGGCGAATTTCCGTTCTCAGCAATCAGCATGCATTTACAGCAAGTTCTTTTCCGCAAAGCATGATTGCGCGACTGGTTCTCAACCTGCTTAAATCTCGTGACACCATTGTAGTGTTGAAGCGATCTACAGCTTTTGACGCATTTCCTCTCTGGCATACACGAATATTTTTGAATGTGTGGAAACATTAAATGTTTCATTTGATAACTCTAAGCCATTTTCTTCTGTTGGCTTGGTTTTGCCTGCAATACATTTTACTTCAATTTACCCTATAACCGCATATTACATTTTATACCCAGAGCAAAAGACTTTTACTAACTATTGTGCACTATTCCCTTTACAAAATAAGCAGTTTCGCCCTTTGGAGGTCTGCAGCCTAGATGACCTTTGGTCCTTCGCAGCCTCCCACTCCCTCAAGCATTTTATAAATCGATGTACGTGGAAGTCATCGCAGTACTACATTATAATAAGCAGGATGACGTCATTCATACGTATGTCTCAAAAGCTTGTGTTTCATCAAAGTAAATCTATTTGCGCCATCAAACGTATACTCTCTACTACCGCGATGTATGTATCCTTACCTTCCTTCATGTATTTGCGTATTGCATGTTACTGCGATGCATGCTTAAATTCAAGTGCCTTGCTTGTGGGAGTGATGACGTTACTCAATACAATAAATAAGAACGTTAAACGTTTTCCCACCGCACGTAACCGTTACGTAGATGAGGACTTACATTGCTTGCCAGGCAACGGCTGATATGTCAAGATCATGTGGCTGAAGACAACTTTCTCTGCAAAATCAAGAGCGAATATTGCCAGGCGCATAACATAATGTGCGTCCGACAAAACACCTGTGTTTTGAGTTTACCTGCCGGTGCTATTCGTAGGTAATGTGATGTGACGTTATAGCAGGTCACAAGCTACTGTATGTGCTAAGCTGCTGCACGTGTGAGCAAGACGCGCGTGCGGTTTGCCATTACATGAAATCAGATGACCGTGAGACCATTTGAAAGCCAGTTGCGTCATATCGAACTGAAAGTTAACAGCTTGCAAACATATTGCCGCTACAACGGGATCTCTACCAGGCAATCTCGATTTTGCATGCGTTTATGAATAAAACTTTCATGCGACTTGTAACTACACTATTCTTTCTTTGTGCTGTTGTCCATCTCGTGTGGGCAGTTTGGGCGTTTCTTAAATATTCACAAAGTTCGCGATTCTTAATTGCCTGCTTTCCCTTAATGTTACTCCATTCATCTGTCTCACAATGCAATAAGAGCGATTCGAAATGTCTTAAAATAAATACGAATGATTTTGTAAAAGTTTTGTTAGTGTTGATGAAGCTTATCTGTCTTTCCCAGGTTCATGCTTCAGTTCTACACCATAAGCAAACTTTCATTTCAGATCATTGTTTTCAAAGACTATAGCCATTAATAGCTTTTGTCACGTTTAAACATATACTCGTATTCTTAAGCACTGTCTGTGCACACTGCACCAGTAACAAAAATCAGCACGCATTGATGTTATTTAATGGAAATCGATTTCGCCATACGGCGAAATTTCGCCATTTGGCCATATCGATTTCGCCATATTTAATGGAAATCGATTTCGCCATAACATCAATCCGTGCAATCAATGCGTGCTGATTTTTGTTACTGGTGCAGTGTGCACAGACAGTGCATAAGTTGAAGATATGGATAAACAAGAATCGCCGCAGTTAATGGAAAGGAAGACACAGGTTGATACTGATGCTCAAGAAACACGTAGAGCTTCCAAGTATACTCGTATTCCTATCAATTTTGCGGATCAAACACTGTGAAAATATCTGGGGTCTCTTTCAACAAGGATGAAGGAAAGTAGAAGGGTATCTTGCAAGGACATTCTCGCCCCATTCTTTAAGTTAAATTTCTCAGTTGATGCAAACAGATCACAACTGAAGTATTTGTGGTGAACCTGACAAAAAAATTTGCGTAATTATTTCAAAGTGATTTTGTGAGATTTTACTAATATTTGACCGTTTCTGACAGAACTGATGCAGCGATATCCCCGAAGTGCGAAAACAAACAAAGAAATAGAGTACATGGCGTAACAAGCAACATACATTGTACATTGAAATTTTGACTGAGCAGAGCAAAAAATTTTTTGCATATTTTGAGTGATTAGCCGTGCAACAATTAAAAACTTTTCCATCTGCTCAAACTTGCTCCAAGCGGTGTGTTACACACTGTTGATTCAACACTTTCGACAAAAGTAAAACAATTTCACCGCTTTTTTCAAACTGTGACAAAAAGTACTGTAGTTTTAAATATGAAAAATTACCAACAACTACAAACAGTAAAGTTTTCTCAACAAACACGCGACAGTTGACGTTCATGACAGGTGGCAACAACCGCTTTTCATCATGACAAAACAACACCAGCTACTACTAGTCCGCGTTGCAAGAACAGCGCACAGTTTTAGAGGTAAAATGTTACATCAGCCAGACGCTTCCATCGTCATAGATGACGTCACTCTGTTTGATGACGCGATCTCGTATCGGGCGGGTTGGAACTGTCGGTGATGACGTCGCTTACGACGGATGAGCAAGTAGATCATTATGACGACGATGAGGAGCAATATGAAGCACAGCACAGCTACTAGCCACTTCCAAGCATCTGGAATGTATACGGACAGGTTAAATAAATCATTTAATTCGGCTGCTCATTTCTTCTCAACTTCCAAAACTTGATTTTTGGAAGTTGTTTTTTTTCATTTTTGCAGAAAACGTACTTTTGCAACTTCTGAAGCGTTTCTTTGCAACGATTAAATCACATGAGTTCAGCATGATGTCATTGAGGACCTATCCCTAATTCAAGTAATAAACAAAGACACAGACCTGACGAAGTCGGTGTGCTAGAAGTCGTGATATCTTGTTGCTCTGTGGAAGAAGAAAACGTTTCAAGATTTGTTGAGGTGTGCATCGCTGAAGTGGTTGTTGCTTGTGGTGTTTGTGACGATGTTGCAGGTGACGTTTGTGGGCGAACAACGTCAACAGGAAAATGAGCGTCAAGCATCTCCCCTGGTGAAATTGTTCTGGTCCAAAGTTTGCACTCGTCAACGCAGATGGTCAAGCCTAACCCTCCAATTTCCAGCAGTCCCGTAGAAAGAAAAAGTTCTTCTTTTGTTGTATTTGACGGACCGTCGAGATACGATGACACTTCGCTCCCATTGTAGTATATCTGTGATTGTGATGCGAAAGGTGAGTACACCCGAAAGAAACTGCTATTCTGCCATTCTTAATTCTTGCTATGGATAAACAACAATTTTCGTGCCTTATATGTTCATAAACAAAACCTAGCTTGGAAACTAACCAGTATTTTAACAGAGAATAGTGGTAACCGGAAGCAGAATTTTTGCAAAAAGTGCTTTAAACCCTTCCAAGAAAAATTTCAACTCTTTCTTCGATAAATAACAAGTAAAAATATTTGGCGATAGTACACTGGATAACGTAAACACGAACGTTAACTGAGACTAGCCTAGCATCTACTTAAATATCAAAATTTGTTTGCGTTGTTTAGTAAAACCATAAGCAACAATGCACTTTGTAAATATCTGTAACTCAAGCATCGTGCTTGTCAAAATATAATATGAACTCTTTCACGTATTTTACACCTTCTCTTTGGAAGCCTTAAATCAAAGCCTCCCAGATTTCCATATGCCGCAGAAAGCAACCATCTACTAAAAAGTGGCCCTTGCAGGACATACGGAGACCACCTTATACTAGACCTGAATCAGTTAAAATTACGTTACTAACTATGTATGTTAAGCAAAGCACGACGCTCTTAAGAAACGACGATGCCACCTTGTAGACTCACTGTCATTTATGAACAATCTTTTCGCGAACAGACAAAATCTGGTTAAAATTACACTTGCGTGCATCGCGAGACACGTTAAGCATGAAGCGCTGCACTGTTCTGAAATCACTCACTTTAATTCCACGATGAGCTGACCAAGTTATTCCAATGTGTGTCCAGGTTCCGTAAACAAAGTTTCCGGAGGTTGCAGTATATGCCGGTCCTAAACGAAGTAGACTTTCATTGAAATGGTTTTTGAAAAAGGTTAGGGGTATTTGAGCTTGGCTAATTTCTAACCGAATTGATACAGTTTATTTGGCTAAATTGATAAAAGGTTGATGATTATTTCAAAAGACAAACAAATACTACGACAATTAAAATGCTTTTCGATACAAAAGGAACAGAATTCATTATATCGTCAACAAAGAAAAATCGAAAAAGCAAATTGAACAAAATTACAATAACATGACTACAGACGTCTTGGGTAAAATTGTTCTAATACAGCGTGGTCCAACTACGTTTGACCTACGGGTCATTTTACAAAAACGTGACAACTTGTGAGCCATTTCCAATAAAATGAAGTATAAAAAAACAGCTTCATAAGACATTAAACCAAAAAAGGGAAGATAAGTGAGTGCTTCATTGAAATTATTGCACAATAACAAACAGCAATTTATTACAAATCTGTATCAGTAAGATGCCTGTGGTTGAGGCAGGGGCAGATCCAGAGGGGGGCGATCGCCCCCTATAAAACCCGTGAAAATAGCTTTATTCACCATACAATTCGAAAAACAACATTCGCGATATAAGGCCATTTTGTCGTCCACTGTTTGGTCACAGTAATCTGCATTGTCCTCAAAAGATGTTATGTTTGTTTTGATTAAAATTACCTACGGCAGGGATGGGCAATTAATTTGGCTCGGGAGCCATTTTGAAAAGGCCGCGTTTAGCGGATAGATAAATAGATATTTTTAGCGGTATTGAGTTTGTTGCACCGGATGGAGCCCACTCGTCAACACAACGAATACTGAGGCACGAAAAAACCCCGAGATTATCCAGACAGGAGCCCCAGCGGAGACCCGTGCCTATTCTAATTTGATTGTAAATAAATTAAACAGAAATGGTGCACAGAAAAGACTCTATTCATTGTTCTTGTGCAAATGCACTTTTTCCAGCGCAAGCAATTCAGTGAGACAAATGTAACCTTACACGCTTTTGAATAAGTTTCACATTTGCAGATTTTTCCTGAATGCTTTCACGGGCCACTGAAAACGCTGGAGTGGCCCACGTGCGGCCTGCGGGCTTGCGGTTGGGCCACTCTGTTCTAATAGATCAGGAAACGGTTCCGATGAAGAAATTCACAAACAATGCCTTTAAGGTCGCAAATGTTCTGGGCAGATGCAAAGTAAACGTGACTAAGCAATTCACAATTGATATTTTTTTATTGACGATTTAATCAACTCCATTGCATCAACAGGAACTGGCGATAAAAGTGTTCATTGTTGCAGAGAATTTAGTATGCAGGCCCGAAATCGGTCCGAAACATTTTGACAAACTTAAGCCCGAACCCGGCCAGACCCAAGAAAACCTGCCCCATTTGCAACTTTGGCGCGTGCACCCACCTGATCGCAGTCGAATGTCAACGATAATTTTGTTCGCTGCTTCCCTGACCGACATTCCAGGTCTCATCGAAGCATCGCAGAAAAACGATGAAGAAAGCAAACATCGTCCAAACGAATATTTCGACCCGGGATCTTGAATTTTGAACCATGCACCAAAAGACATCCCGGATTCTGTGTAATCGAATGCCATGCACAATCACTTACTGCAATCAATAAATGATGACATCAGTGATGGATTCAGCGTGGGCAAATGTGGCACGTGTCTCGGTTCCTCCCTTTTGTGACGTCAGCAAACCAATGGTAATGTTGTTATCAAAAGATGTTTTTAGAAATGCTCTAATGTCAGTAAACTATCTGAAAAGGTTTTGCATGTACGTGTTTGTCGTGCAGTGTATTTGGCCACTGAAAGTAAACGTTCCATATAGCAGTATGTCAGCATTATTCTTTGTACGATAACCGTCACAATGCTATCTGGTCTACATGGTATCTTTGCCCAAGCTGTGATTTACGGAATGCAGGAGATGTTGCAAAACGTTCCTTAAAACCTTTTTTCCGTACAAAAGCATTGTCGGATCACTTTATTCATTATTTGAGGGCAGGGGTGCAGTGCCATAAAAAGAGGTGTGGGAACACCGTTCCCACAAAAAATAAAAAGGAGGACTGCACCAAATACAGTAGTTCGAATAAATTGAGCATTCACCTAGATGAACTTCCACACTGGATCTTCCTGTTTCATTGTAGTACTGCATTGCTGTATACGAGATAACTTGTCATTTGTTCATTTATGCTGCTCCCGGCGCTACACGTAGAAATTGAAATGAAAAATCTAATTCTTCATGTAAGATTACTAGTGCGAAAAGGTGTGGGACTCGTTTCCACCCCACTACACCCCTGTTTGGGGGTAAGATCCCGTTTTTGTAAAGCTGTAGAAAGAATCATACCATGACTTCCTTTATGTTACTTTCCTGCAAAACAACTTTTCATAGCCAATATATAAACTTGATACTTCAAAAACGATGGTTGGAGAATGGAGATCTTTTTTAGAACAGCGGCTCCTATCATAAGTGATTTAATACTTTGCTTAGATTTGATCAATTATCCTTCCATTATACCTTCATTTATTTTAATCTCCGCTGACAATTGGTTATTTCTTTGCATGACGTTTTTTGTATTGTTTTTGCCTATCAGTTGAGTCAGATGAAGCAATAAATCAATCAGTCAGTCACCTGAGCACAACGCGGGATAAGCAAAGCAGCTTTGTCGCATTGTTGTCCCGTTTCCGATGTCGATCCTTGTCTGATTGATCTTCAACGCTTGATGCCGAACCCCTGGTACAAGTTCTGCCAAAAGGGACAATTACGGAATAAAGATTTTCGCAAAAGGAATTTCAATATTCTGAAAACAATAAACTGCAGTTCTTCATTGTACAGTATCGTAGTCTGTTCACAATTTCGTACAGAAAACATGGTACATATCAGCGATTGTGTGATTAACCGCGTGATCGATTAGTGTTTCTGTAAACTGGTTGATTGAATATGTTGGCGGTTGCCGGAATCACCGTGAGCATTTTAGAACTGCACAGACTTGTGGAGAGTTTTTTGGCCTTATGTTTCAACCAGTTTGGCTTAATTGCCTGAAACATAGCTGAATGTACTGTTTGGACATTCCATATATGCCATTTCTTTTTATCAATACGCTGCCAGAGAACACTTGTGAGCAAATACACGCTGCATTCTGAAACACCCACGAATCGGTGCAAACCACCCACAGCGTTTCTCTGATGCATGAATAGTGACGACCCCGCATTCTATTCAAGTATTGCATCGTCAGACCTGCTGGCTACTGGCCTACTGTCAATACGTTTGGTGGATTAATGTCCTCGTTCAAGCGACTTTGATGAAACCAGTTATACAGTAGCAGCAAATAAGGCCAGGGATTGTTCAAATATTCGATCACGGTTGACTCAACACCAAAGGCTTCTTTCCAGAATCCTGTCTACTGCATGTTGCATTCCTTTGCCTGTTCTTGCTATTCGCATTCACCGCCGCATAGTGTGAGCGCTCTTGTTTATGAGTTTTTTTGCATACTAATGACATAATCATGTTCGATAGGTCAACCTGCAATTGCCACATGCTGCCCTGGAGTGGCTCAAGCACCCCTCAGTAACAATTGTGCGTACTAGTGTCGTCCAACAGACTTTAGACATCTTTATATTCAAAGCACACGTTTAAATCTTGTAACTTCAAGATTATTTCCTATAACATTCTATAGCAGTGGTTCCCAACCGGGGTGCCATTTACAGTGCCCAGGGGTGCCGCGGGCTAACACGTTTTTTTACCATATCATTAAAAATAGATTTTCAAACTGTCATCAAACCTCAAAGCAAATTGCTATGGGTGCCGTAAATTATTATTCTTTTCTGTAGGGTGCCGCAAGCCTAAAAAGGTTGGGTAACACTGTTCTATAGCATCTGATTGTAAATAAGGCATTGACATATACCAGTGCGAATGCATTCAGCCTCCAATAAGTGTGTACTGTATGGCTGCCTTGGAAAAAGTTGCCCTGTGTTTCCCTTGCTCATGCAAGGTGTTCTTGCTTTGTTAATATGGATCCATGTCGATGACAAACGTACAAAATATATATTTAGTGAAAACAAAAAATTAAGTTTTCCTTACAAATAGAAGCTCCGCTCGTGAGTGTGGCAGATATCGAACTGTCATTGTTACTTACTAACGTAACAACATAGTGCTTTCTCTAACTTGTCTCAAACTCACTAAATTTATGTTCGTCCTCCATAGTCAACTTCAAGCTTTTGTACTCATTAAGACAACCTTGGTAAAAACGAAATTTGGCTATAGATAACAGGTATGCTTTGCCAGCAGCATAAAGCAAATGGCTTAAAAGGTATCAGCAATTAGCTTTAATTTTGAGTTGGACGCAAAGCTGCTATTTGTGATTGAAAACAGTGGAAGTTCCAGGGCTATACAAAAATCCAAAGGACGAATTTTGATGTTTGAGTTGAATTTTTCGCAAACTGACTTTAGATTCCGTCACAAAACTTCAAATCAAATCTCAGTTGGTGAAACTTTTGAAAAAGATGACCAAGCAAACAAACACAAAAATAATTTTATGACTTGCACGTTGCATGCACATACGCAATGCGCCGCAGAGTAGACGAACCACGCGACTCACCAACGTTCAGTTCGCTTAAGCGTGCGGAGTACATAACATTTCCAATATCTGGTCTGAGCCATTCGGTGATGGTGTCCATTGACCAATAAATGTCCGGATTGGAAGCGTCTTTTGAAAAAACGAACGAGTTAACAACAAACGAACTTGTGCAGTTAAACATGCAAAGAACTGCTCTGCGTCCTGACGTTTTCGAACCCTAATAGTTGTATTCCGGAACGACATTATGAAATACCTTCCTGAAATTATCTACTCCTTTGCCACATAAACACGTTCCTGCACGTTTTCGTTCCTGCAGTGTGCATTTCAGAGCAGAAAACCAATCAGCAAATTCAATCGTTTTATTATAGATTTGAATTTGACAAATCTGAGAACACTTACCTGACATAGCGATCGCCACCAAGAAAGCACTTATGGCTAAACAACGCATGGTCGGTAATTCGCAAGATTCAAACTTTTAGGCGACAGTTTCAAGGCAGCAGCTAAGTCGATTGAAAAAGTAGAATCCTGTGAATCTTATATAGTGATGGTTCGTTTTGATTGTGCAATGACCACGTGACAAATTCGAAGCTTGTAGGTGGTGAAACAGATGTGAACGCGCAACCTCACGTCGCATGGTATGATGCTGATGCATTGATGCGTAAAATACGTGGGCAGGTGATGCCTGCTAAGACGATCCCAATTAAGCTAAAGGCCTGCCGCTACATGAAGACGTTCCCCAAAAGCTGAAAATGTTTCGCTTTATGGCACGTTTTAGCTTTGTGGCACGAGCTTTATTCTGCATGTAATACTAAAAACGCAGGATGGATTTGATATGTTACGCGTGCTTATCAGATCCGACACAAATTGAACCGTGTCTATTGGCCTGAGCTATAAGTATTGCAACATAACGCCTACGTTGTTTTGACATTGAAATCTATTTCGATCATTAGCTTACGAGTACACCGCGGTCCTTCTGTTAAATCCATTTCGTTCCACAGGGCAAAGAACAAATTAAGAGGTGCTATCAAATCAAATTTCTTGCAAAAAAGCAAATGCATCAAGGTGGGACAAAAATAACTGATTGAAAAGTAAATTTTCAAGAGCAAATTTAAATACGTGTGCAATGTCTGCAGCGTCAGTACATCTTTTCAGCAACTGGCTATGAAAGCAGCCACGTAGGTACTTACATCAACCCAATCATTCGCTGATGATAATATGCTTTGTAAGCACTATAACTGTTTTCCACGCGTAATTTAACGCCGCGCAAGGCACAGAATGTAGAACTTTGATTGTCTTTGGCGATGTTAATTGTTGTGCGCAGGCTATTTCATTAACGAAAATTGCAGGATGATTTTAGTATAAAGAGTAAAACTTGTAACTAATCAACTATAAACTGTTTTGAAACAGTGTTTGCGTTATTTGTAATGAAGGCGATCCTTAATCCAACACTGTGCCGCCTATAGAGTTTGCTTTCATTGCATTGAATTTACGCGTCGTCTTGTGTGATTTATACATTCTCAGTCAAATCAAGATTTTGCTTTCCCCAATGGCAAACCTTAGCCGAAGACAGAATGGTAGATCAGTGGCACAAAGGCGTCGACTGTGTGCACGAGACTTTAAACCTTCATCGCAACGACACCGAACGTCTTTCTTCATCCTTGAAATATGGTTTTAGTTTGAAAACGTCGAACCGGATTGTTTCGAGGGTAACGGTCTTTAGGAAGTAACATGAACAAAGAAAATATTTTGCAGGATAAAACGTGATATGCGAAATCAAACAACAGAGGAAATCGATTTCTGTGTAAATACTTCGTAAATGTCAGAAATTTCAGGAAATTTTTGGTTGCTTCAGAAAGTGGAAAATGTACAGTTGCTCGAATTAACCTGTGCAATTAACGATAGCTTGATGTTTCAAGAAGGAAAAAACGATTTCAAGGAAAAACATTCTTCTTTATTTTTTTATACGTTTTTTTGCTCGACGTCAAACTTTTCTATTCACGTGAATAAGGACTCATGCGCTGTACAGTGATCGAGGTGTCCAACAGTAGCGTCATTTTTTCTGAACCACGGCATTTCTACCTTCTTATAACAACTGAAACGCGTATTGACAGCGCGCCGTGAATTAGGTCAGAAGACGTCACTGCCCAGAAGCAGCATGTGACGTGTTGCTAGTGCTATTGCCCATCTTCCTTTTGTTTGCCGCACGCAATGCATTGTGACGTTGCAACGGAGGAGGAAGCAAAGTGCACAAAGTGGTGCATGACTGAGATGTACTCATTGCCGTTGCACGTAATCACGGGACTGTAGAAACTCAAGGAATGAAAGTTGCAACATCTCTAAGGGGCAGTTGTTACCTTGCAACAACACAATCCCCCTTGGTAGAATACTTAATTCCGGAATGCATTTGTCGGTAAATGAAAGGGAAATTGTAATGCTCTTTGAATCTGACATTTTCTCCTGAAAACGTTTTCGAATGCTCAGTTTTTCTTTTGCACAGATTCATTTTCGTGATAAAGCCTTGCTGATTCTTTAATTGTGACGTACATTCTGTTTAGCCATGACTTCGCCATTAAATTGAAACAGACCCTGTGTTGTTATGGTTTTGTTTCTGGTTAAAGATTCTAAGCTGTTTTTAGCAAAACGGGCTGCTATTTTGCGGGGACGCAATTGGTAAAGAACGCATTCAAAAGTGTTGATTTCAATTGTTATAAATACTTAACAATTCTTTGAAAAGCGGAATCGGGATTTTCTAAAATGGTTTAAGGTTTGTTTGGATGGTTGATCCATACCGGTTTAATGCAAGTGCTTTTGCTTAATTCTATGTTGTACGCATAAGCTATTGATTGGCTGAATGAATGTTTGATAAAGGAATCAGTGATTGGTCGATGGTTTCGTTGGTTGTTTGATGAAGTTTAGCAAATTAGCGATTAATTGTTTGATTGGTACATAATATGCGCCTAGAAATGCAAAATAATTACAAGCCCACCTCTATCAGTAAAATGTAATGCAATATCCTTTTCGTCAGCACTCAGCAATGTGTGCTCTGTGCAAGTTTTAAACGGAACTTTTTACAATTTCAGACATTCTGCATGATTAAAAGCAAAAATTTTCGGAGAAAACAAAGAAAAATTCAAACGTATTTCCAACATTCATCACATTTTTAGAGCTTACTCACCACGCGTCTAGAAATTTGTTTACCGACTTTTGTGTCTCTATTTCAACGACTGCCACTGAAACGCCCTCCCAAAGGTGCGTCAGTTACTCTTACCATCTC
>Ga0210059_1010594_pt1 | contig 14204 bp, 4 predicted proteins | sample Ectturendosymbi2_FD_188042 | JGI IMG/M metagenome (GOLD analysis project Ga0210059, IMG submission 188042) | Ecteinascidia turbinata endosymbiont from Florida, USA - Sample 2 (SPAdes) (version 2) | ecosystem: Host-associated > Tunicates > Ascidians > Unclassified | place: Key West, Florida... | reverse complement strand
AGCTTTTTGGCTAACTCCTGTATGTCAAGTGGCATGGCGTACTCGAAGGGCACCGAAAGATTAGCAAAGCGGGGTGATCAACCCCATACACAAGAAAGGAGACATGAGGAATGCACTAATTATCGGAGGATTTCCCTTAAGCTTCATGGAAAATGATGCAGCGAAATAATTGAACCAACGCTGGAGGGTAACCGGTGCCGGTGCGGTTTTCGTCCCGAGGTGTTATGTTTCTGCAGAAACCCATGCCAGTGCGCACTGCAAATATTCGGCAATGCACTGCAGCAGGCCGAGGAGCTCGAGCACCTTGAGGTGGTATTCACGAGTGACGGAAGGCAGAACAAAAAGGTTGATACATGGATTGGTAAAGCAAACGCAGTTCTGCGTGAACTTTATCGCTCTGTGGTCACAAAACGGGAGCTTTCAAACATCGTAAAGCTTTCAGTTTTTAAATCGGTCTTTGTTCCGATCCTCGCCTTTGGTCATTCATTAATCTTGGGTAAGGACTGAAAGTGTGATATCTTATGTGCAAACGGCAGAGATGAAATTTTTGCGAAGACCTCACGGCGTGACACTTCGCGACAAAGTGCGCAGCTGTTAAAATCGTAAACTCTTGGATGTCGACCCACTTCTCCGAATAGAGATCCCAGCTACGTTGGTTCGGCCACGTAACCAGGATGCCCCAGGTAAGATTGGTGAGGAGAGTCCTGCTGGCTACACGCACGAGAAAGCGGGGTCGATCAAGGACCAGGCAGGGTGATTACATCTCTGACATGGCTTGGTCCCGTCTTGGTGTGGAAACAGCAGAACTATCAGAGGTTGATAACCGTGAGATCTTATGAGTCCTCCCAGAGTTGCTGCTTCCGCGACCCTCCCCAGAGGAAAAGCGGGTGTGAAGATGAATGGATGAAGCTTAAAGTACGTCACGGTCTAAGGTTAATCATGTTTCAGCAGACTACCAGTTAAATAAATAGGTAACATCAAACAAAGCAGAGGAATCCAACTGAATGTTAAGAAATTGGTTCCAAAATCAGTTCAAGTAACTTCGAACTATGATTTGAAAAACGCAGGTTACTGCCAATAAACAAAATCATTATAAACGCGCAACAGAAAACAGCCGCTCACCCACGTTTTTACTATCAACGACTTAATATTCAGTCATTTACAACAAACCGTTAACAAAAAAGTCTCCTCCATAGCGATGAACTACTATACTTGTTTTGGATAAAACTGTTCAACAAAATGGACAGAACACTTGTAGGTCATGTCAACTAACAGTTATGTATGCATTGCAAGCAAACCGATATAGTAAACGAACCATACGGATGAGTTCGAAACAGAATCAAAAGAAGGCTGACGCAAGAATTACAAGGTCGCTTTAACAGCGAGTATCGACGAAACGCAGTCACTACTTCAGATAAAAACAGTGTCGCCTGATTTGTTCCCACAGTTTACTGGCAAGCAGTGGCGGCTCGTGGTGAAAATAGCCGGGAGGGTTCCAAATTTCCATCTCTGTTTGGACATCCAGGATTGCCCTCCTGGCCGTCTTTAAAAATTAGTGGCGTTTCCAGTCACTCCAGCAGGCCTAATCCTATCAACATTGTAATTTTCAGTTGTTCCTATCGATACATCGATAGCATTAACTTCAGTTTCATTAATCCTAAGCCCAAACCCTAAAGCGTGAACAGAAACATAAAAGTATTGGAAACTTTAAAAAAGTAAATGAAAACCAGTCCCATCACAAGTATAAACACTACCACCAAAGCGAAAGCCGCAAAGGTGAGATCCGAACCGAAAACACTCGCCCAGTATACTAGGACGCTTCCGTTCTACTGCCATGACGGTCCGCTGGTATGACAAACTAAACGTTTTATTTGAACCATGTCACTGCCAGCAGACCTACTGCCATTTCCTTCTTGAGCTGGTACTTTCACCATGTCATCTCAAAGGAAGTTCAAATTTTCCACAAAATCTTAAAACAATTTATAATTTTAGACAAAATTTGTTTTGTTAACTAGATTGTTATGCTTTTCCGGTAAAACTTTGTATCCTGAATCAATTTCAGCTGCAATGTCACCTCACAAAGAAATTAAAGGTCTACTTATATGCTTGCCAGATCTCTCATGCTACAAAATTTTCTCATTTAAATGTTTTAAATCAGTCGCACCTTTTGTTGTCTAAGAATGATCTCCACCAAATACTGACCTCCATCTTCAAGCGCCAACCCTCATAGACAACTCATCCGCTTGCTGTGGTGCAGATAAAGGGCTGCATTTTCGCAGCCCGAGGTTGGCGACCAAATTTAACTCCAATGCCGCTAATATCGCCAAAGTACTAGTAACAGCATTGTTTAAAGTATAATTATCAAATTCATTATTCAAGAAATTCAGGTAGTAAAAACCAGTCAAGATAACATTTCCTCCGTTTTTTCAAAAAAGTTCATCGTCAAAATAACAAAAACTCCTTGCTACAGGTGGATATACCAACATGTTTCTTGTAGCCACTTGCTTGGTTCTTTAGTTTAGGGCTGTACCGAAAACAGCCCCGAAACCGCCAAATTCATCGGTGTGATGAAATGCCATCGCATAAACGGTGTCGTTGGAAAACATTGGTTTGAAACATTGGTTTTGTTGGATTACTAGGGAACTATTGAGCCAAAATGGTATTGGAAGTACTGACGAAGATTGTGTTGTGAAATTTCGTCAACTAAATCCCAACTTAAGGCGAATTCGGTGGAATCTTTTGCCTTGCACTTTTCAGGGAGGGTTGCAGCCCGTCTAGACGAGCTGCACCTGCTGGCGAGCGATAATATCGTTACCTCTTGAATTTTTTAATCTGATGTGGATTTTACGTCGGTAGTTTATGTCATTGTCAGCGCAAGGAGCTGTTTTTTTCGGTCATAGACCGAAACGTTTGTGAAATGACTGAAAAAAATTAAGCCATTTCGGTCAGAACGTTTAAAAATATAGGCTAAAAAGCACTTGTATGGCAAGTTTTAATACAACTGCGAGACACAATACCGAAATGTTTCAGTGTCCAAAATGTCTCAGCAAAAAATGACCGAAATGTTTCAACGAAAAAAAAACAGGCAGGGAGAGACCCAACTTGAGCTGAACACAATCCCGGTGCGTCCGTGCCACAAACCGCACTTAACATTCTTAAATTTACGGCAAGTGTTCAGTCTCCAACCTTACAACCTCTTAATAGGAAGGCTCACCTGAGTCGCAGTACAGTAGCAAATAGTTGAATCTTGTAACAACCAATGCTGCACGACGTCCAGTAATTCCCAGCATGGCCATGAACACTTTTCTGAGGTAGTTTCCAGGGCATCGTTATTCGTCTCTTTGGTTCTGACATATGCAAGATGTAACATCCTAAATTCTCACCGAAACTATCACATGTAGGATGGAACACGAAACTGAGCGTGAAATGTAATACAAAAACCTGAATGTTAAAAATCGCGCACACAGGACGACTTTGCACACATGGATACGGCAATAGTCTCAGGTATCGCTTTCACAAAGGAGACACCAACAACGCATAAAGGGTCTAATCGACAAAAATTGTGAGGTCAAAACAATGGAAGCAGCGTTTTGAGAATGCAATTGTTTGAAGTTATCCGGCTGAGGTAATGACCACTGACAGCACAAAACATTAATCGTTGGCAAACAAACAACGCGTCAGCATTAAAGTTATTTTCTTTACAACCAGCAAAACAAATGTTACACTGACAAATGAGTTATGACAAAAAACTTCAATGACGGCAAACTGGGAGTGAAACGTTTCATAATTAGATTCTGTCCGTTTGGGATGTTCAGTAGGCAACTACAAACTAATACGGGAAGGTCCCTCAAGTAAGATTGTTGACGTTATTGCGGTACCCAACACATCAATATTTGCACAAATCTGCTGTTTAATTCGTGCGTCTGAATGCAGAATGGTGCTGCAGATGGTTCAGCTATAAAGAAACTCGTCAGTACCTGGCATTATTAGCAACTGGCTACGTAATGCGTAATGGGCAAAACAACAGAGCCTTCTCCACTGGTGTGCATAATAATGTATAAAACTTACAGCGTGTAAAAGGTTGTCACAGCAACCATGAAGACGCAACAGAATCTTGGACATATTTCGAGGCAGGCTTTGAGATCATTCGACCCACCAGTTTGTAAGACACAATAATCCGTGACAATCGATGAAACTAGATGAAAGACGTGCTCCTTTTCACAGCTCTGGAAAGGACGTACGATAGTAAAGCATATGCGACGTGCGCAGAAATGCTCAGCATATTTGATGGAATCAAGGAGGATCGTCCAAGTATAAGTCATGCAGCTGTGTGCTACAATTAAATGTAATTTTAAATCGACGCCTTGCTTAGTTGCACAACCTTCCCCTAAAAAGTATTACTAAACAAAGCCGAAAAATAACAAACCGATTCAAACGTTAACTATCTCGATTAAGTTTATCACGACAATGGAACGTGATTGCAAACAAACACCCACTGTGAGTAGGACTACCGAAATTATCCTCAGCATGATAGAGAAAACAAGTGCAGTAACTTTCACTAAAAACAAAAGACAAGGAGAAAAAACTTTGACATACCAGCATTTGCTTTCAGTAAACAACTAACCACCAATACAAGACGTAAAGCTGACTTGAGGCGTTCCAGAAACGAGTACGATAAGATTTTCATTTTTTCGATACTGCTATAGATATTTCGATAATAGGGCTTGTCTTTATTTTAAAAGGTCGAAACGAATATTGCCATTCTTCAGTTACTTTCTGTGGGAAGCGTAATTTTAACCAAAACGATTTTTCCTTTTCTAGCTAATTTAGGGTGTTGCCTTAATCAACCTTTAGAATCATTGGTGTTTTGGCAATATGGGCTCTCAAAACTCAGATAAGTTAACTCACACTTTCTGCTTGGGCATTGCTAAAGCAAAATATTTACACAGCAATTTTTTAAGATCTTCGCTTTAGATTGTGGGTAGTATCAGTCGCTTTTTAGTCGATGAAATACCAATATCTTAAGCACCTCTAATTTACTGTAGTACAGTGGATTTAGATGTGATCACACAGTGGGAACATACTAATGCGAAAACACGCGGAAGATAAAACTATGTGATGAATGCAGCAAAATCAACCAGTGAACTGCGTGATTCTCATGCGAGTTCGGACGTATTCTGAATGCAAACCAACGTTTTCGCTGCCTCAAATTCTCGCGTTGTTTCTTGACTGCAAACTATCGTCCTGATCACATCAGTAAGAAAGAAACAGCGGAAGAATAAAACCATGTGCTATCCACAATTCAAAAGTTTACTGAGACGTTTTTTACTATTATCGAGTCCTATAGAAAAGCACATGGAAGTATTGTGAGCTATAACCACACGCAGTTAGAAGACGAAACTTTGGCATATCATGGGTGAATAAAATAGGTCAGTGAGTTTTTGTAAACCTCAGCAACCCTGACAAGCAACTAATGAATGCTATCGATATATATCTAGCATGATTGATTCAACCTTAACTTGTCGCAGCTTTGAATCATTCTGTTAAAACTTAAGACTCTTTTGTTTTCCGAAAAATGTTATGTATTAATCAAAACCACCACTGGTACATTGCCGCACAGGCAAAAATCCAGCACAAATAAACATTTTGCATTGGTCCACTGCCAATCGCCAGTAAATGTGAATTGATAACACCGTTATCGCATTAAGCGCTGTCAAGCGAGCCTGTATCAAAGACCATGAAGGTTGACACAAAAACAACTCGCACAACCACCAAAGTTTAACTTAAAAGAAACCTGGCACCAACCACTACAAAAGGCTAACCCAAAAAAGAATTCGCACACTTAGTTATAAACATCAACCCGTTGGCTTCCTGATTTTGGCATTATTTTTCGCAGCAGATTCAGACGTATTCACATAAAAAAGTTACTTTAGTAGTGTCCGAAGTACAGTATGCTCGCTTTAATGCGCAATCCAACGTGACACACTGAACATGTACGCTGTACAGAAACGTTGCATTCACTAAAAAACACATATATGGAGTATTTGGAAAATGATCGTAGCAACATGAGAAAGCGACTAAATTTATGTCACTACTATTGTAGCACAGTCAATTGGATAGAAGTAGCTGTATTCTACCCCCAATGAAGTGATGTCATAAATGAAAATTCAATATGATGAAGAACTTGGTAAAGACCTGGTTCTAAATCTAGCGCACTTAGTAACTTGTTACTGAGTAAGCACTGCACGCTCTTTGCGTCCTTATAGGCGCAATACCACTGATAACAGCTGATTCAGAAAGAAGAGTAACAATAACCCACAACTGCCAATCACAAACCAATTTCACCTCAACTTAAACGATTTCTCAGCAGCGGTAGCTTTAAGGATGGCAACTGATAACATAATGTGCCGGTCGCACATCAACCTACATGTCCGATGCCACTGGCATTTCACCGTGTCCGCGAACGTGTGATTTCTAATTGCAATTATTTTTTGACGGAACATGAAAAGGCAAAACCAAACTAAGGCAGTAAACGCGAAAATCATCGTTTCAAACTTGAGAAAATTAAAAAAAAAATAAAATAAAATTTGGAGCATAAAATTGGGATAGACTGAACAGTTTCATCAACACTAAAAAAGCCTTCAAAACACTATACATTTTTATTTTGAGACGTTTCGGATTATTCTTAATCCATCTTCAGTCAAAAAATAAAGCAACACCTGGCAATGCTGGCAATTCAAAACCAAAAGACTCTGTGACGCAAAAGACGTCAAAAGCAAAACCAAGACACCCAACCCTGTCAAATTCGCTGAAGTAAAAGCAGGACCAACAGCTATGCAGAAAGTGCTAGAACAAAACCTACATAAGATCGTAATCTACGAAAACAAGCCAAGACCAGCAGCAAGAGACCGTTCACAGAGCACTGCAAGCGAAGGATGCAAAAATTTTAACAATTACTAGTACTACAATCAGCATGATATGTCTACGTCAGCACCAACAGCAATGCACGAAACATGTATCAACATAAGAACTGAGCATCAACCAATTATTTGACATAAAATCTACGTATTGAAGAGCGAATTTGACAGGGCTGGGGGTCTTGGTTTTGCTTTTGAAGTCTTTTGCGTCACACTATTATTTCTTGCGTCACAGAGTCTTTTGGTTTTGAATTGGTAGCATTGCCAATAGTTGCTTTATTTTTTGACTGAAGATGGATTAAGAATAATCCGAAATGTCTCAAAATAAAACATGCATAGTTTTTTGAAGGCTTTTTTAGTGTTGATAAAAAAATAAAATGTTGTCATAAATTTGAGTTACCAACAAGCGAAATCGTTGACATCGCAGTATTCTGGCGGAGTTGCGGTATTGTCAAAAATGTCTTCTGCTATCGATAGAAATTGGTAACATCGGCACAGCTGGTATCAGAACATCTCTGACAAGCAAATACCTTCATCCATAAAGCCGCACATTCCAGTGTTGCGGAAGACTTTGATGCAACTGCCAGTGATACAAGCTTGCACAATATATTTCTCCTACAAGTGCATTAAAGTGTTTTAAGTCCGCGCATTCCAACAAAAAATGTATCAACGCAAAATGTAACATAGGAGTTGTCGCATAAACCCTCACTGTTGGTTGAAAGTCTTTGAGAGCAAGAACAGTTTTCATCACGAAGCCTTTTCAAAACCAAATATAAATGCATTTTTTTGCGGGACAAACTTAAAATAAACTACTTTCGACACTGATGCCTGGTACACCTCTAGTTGAGAATAAATTTAAACGATATGTCTATATCTGAATTATCTTGACATTACAGCAGTGCCTAAGACAAGATATCTCATCATATTATATCAACCTAATAGCAATCAACCTTACCGTGACACTACACATTTTATAATAAACTACTGGCATGTTACTTGCCACATAAATATATTAAACCTTAACATTGGTGATACAAAAGTCATCTTCTGAACATTAACAAAGAGCAATATGAAAAGTCAGTATAGCAAAATCTTATACACTTGTTTTACCTGTATTCCAAAGCTTCATCTCTAGCCATTGAAAATATTGCATCAAAAATTCGGTACCGAACATACTCGTGCTTTTGCTCTTGCAAATACATTCCTAATTCATCCACCAATTCTAATTCTTCTAGAGGTGCCAAATTCTGAAAACACATAATTCAGAACAACGCAAGTGTTTCACAGAATAGCACATTCATCAGGTTCTCATCTGTGTTAAGCTTCGAAAACGCGCACAAACCTTACGGTTACCACAGCAGACCTGGTGGAAATGTATCAATTCATGGAAAAAGATAACATCTGCATCGCTACTACCTCAGGTGTGACAGGGTCACTGTGTTGTTGTTTCATAAATTTTGACATGGAATTAAAAGTTTCAAATCTTATTAGAACAGTTCAGTTGGATTCCATCACTTTCTCATACTCAGTGTCACTTGGCTTGTATTTTCCTCTGTGCCTAAATCTTGACCAATTTCATTTCTTACGGCAATAGTTTAACATAGGTGAGAAAGACGCAATTTGCCTTTTTTCTGCAAGCATGGGCTCCTACTTTGATAAAAAAATTGCACATGAGGTTCAATTTGTTGGGACACATAAGCACTAAATCATCTGAAGATAAAAAGAACAAATGCCAAAGCCACCAAAAGACATATACACCAGTCTGTTGACCACCTCTCAGCAGACAGTAAATTTTCTTTGAACGATTTAAACCTGATGGCGATATAGTCATGTAAAGGACAAATAAACACAAATTTCATATTGACTTAAGCCTTTCGGACAGTCAATACAAATGTGCATAACAACTGGGTTCTAACTGATATCTTTCATGGCATTGCTCAGATCTGAAACCAAAAGGATGTGACACATAAAGTGTTTCAACCACGATAAAATAGAACTCTGCAAAGTTCTCACAATTCTTTCACTCTCGAGCAATGATAGGTTTGTGCATTTTTATAACAAACTATTCAGGAATATAGCTAGGACGTTTTCTTCATTCCCTCCATTATCAAAGATTACTAGGACCATATGTGATTACAATATGGTCCTAGTAATCCTTTCTAAAGCTGGATCAAAGACTATATCTGTAGTTGATGGTTCATTCGGTACGGCTGCAGATTTTGTTTTTCATTCATGGCTCTCTGCCTATGATATTTTGATAATCAAGCGATTTTTGACTGCCAAGCTGTTAGCACTAGTCAATTTGAAAAGAATAAACACTTTTCAACAGTGTGAAGTATTCATTAAAATTCATGCAGCAACTAAGTTGTTGTTGAACAATCGTAGTATTAGATTTCTGCATAAATAATCTAACCTACAGCAGTACCTTTTGCCTTCCAACCCATTCATCACCTTGTCTGAACATCACATTGTCAATCCTGGGGAAAATGTTTTCTTTTATGTATGGTCCAGACACAGATGCCATGCCCTGGTTCTAAATATAAATAACAGCAACATTGTGACATTACAGTTTTATGCAACGACTTGCTTCAACAAACCTGGCAAATGATATGCAGTTTTTCCAATAAGAGAAACTCTTTAATGCTCATAACTTATGAAAACAGGAGAATCTGCCTTTATAGTAGCAAAACATGTCTTCAGAAAGCAAGCACCAGTAAGCTGCGCAGGTACACCCCTGTTAACCAAGATATTGACATCAACAGATAGTTAATAGTTCAAACTTTGCTGTTTCATGGCATTGTGCACTTAGTGGTTTCACCACTTTTGTTTACCAATACTAACAAACAAGCATAAAAACAAGGGTGGCCAACCCGTTTGGCTTGCAAAACGCATGCAGCTCTTTGTCCAGCTTCATGCAGCTCTTAATTACTGTAAGTCCCAATAAATAACATTCATAACAATAAATGCCTTGTAAAGTTTTGTTATTGTCATGTTGGTGTGTGATATTTACAATAAATCTAACTAAGTAAAGGTATGTGTGTGGGTGAGGAAGAGATATGGTGATGTTCATGTGTGCCCATGTGTATAATGTGATTCTTTGCGGTAATACAGTAAGAAATGTAGCTCTTGGTCTTTGACTGGTTGGTCACCCCTGCATAAGAAGAAATGGTACCTACTGCATAAAAAAGTGTGATAATTATCAACTGAAACATCTTCACTCTAACAGGTGAAGAACTAAAACTGATCATAAAGCTGATATCATGATTTGGGTTAATTTTTTTTGACGAACAGTTAGGGCTAACTTTTTGATTTTGATGACAGAAACAGTTTTAGTACTTTGGAGTTGAAAGATGGTTGGTCAGTCTCAGTAGGTGTTGTTGAGTCAACATTAATACGCACAGTGGATTGAGCTATAATAGGCAATGTTGTTTAATGAAGAGGTCCATTAACAGTAAGTCTAAGGGTCAAGCTTCACTGGTTAAAATTAATATATTTTATAAATTGACACCTACATTTTGGATGTCTGTAAAAAAATCAAGACCAATAAGATCACCTATAAAATAATTTAATCAATGCAGTTTTTCACGCACCAGGCGCACAATAGTATAAAGCAAAATGTCATGCTACACAATAGAAAGAGCTGTATTCTTATTTTTTCAATCTATTTCTGACACTTTCAACAGATTTTCAAAATATCTGTCAATGCATACAGATTTACAGTCATAGCCTCTCTTTTAGGATTTTGGCACACATACATCATTGGTGGGAAAAAAATTTCTCTGATCATTTGACAAAACACTACCAATATCCTTAGAAATGAATCAGCTACCATGTGTTTATGACTCTATGTGAAGAACAATTCAAATACACCAAGAGAAAAACTGACTAAAATCTCACAGACTTCCTCTTTGACAAACAATTTCATTAAGCTATAGCCTAGCAATGGAAAAATAAAAACAGCATTGCAATCTTGAGAAAAATTCTAAATACATTTGTTAAATGTAATAACAAAACTGCAAAATACTGATGGATTTCAAATTTTCAGTTATACTGCACCGAAAAAGTTTTTTCCAAGTTTCGCAGGACATCTTGAACAGCTGTCGTAAATTGCCTTTGATTCATCGACCAAAAATTTTGTCTTCATGAAACAAGCTCAAAACACGTTGGCTGCTATTAAACCTGCCAAATACCAGCATCGAACTGTTAGCTTAATTTTATGTAATAGCAAAAACTTGGCACAAAGCTAAATATGAAGTACCAAATATTAACCTAATGTAGGCTTTCTAATTTGATGAATAAGCCCACTTGAAAATAGTGTGAAAGCAATGCAAGGTAAAGGTGCTGATGATGAAACAAATATGATGCTGAAACAAATGAATTCCCATACAACACATGAAAAAATCATTTTATCATGTCCGCACTTTGTAGGAGTGTAGGTTTGCAACAGCATTTAAAACAATAGCAGCTTTAGTGTTGCTACTTAGAACTATTTCTCCACATTTTACACATCAACAAAACCTTAACACTTTAAATTTGTTTAATTGCAATAGCCAATACTGTCTATTGAAAGGAATCATTTCGCAGCAAAGAATCAGACACTAAGATCTTACTGAGAATATATTTCACCTACGGAGTAGGCATCATCAGCCCTTGTTATTCATAAGAGAACAACGAATACAATAGTAGCTTGTTCATTCTGACATGACAATATTTGGAATACAAACTACAATACTACATAAAACCATAATCAAATTCTTAAAAATTTAATGGCCTCAGAAGTTTCAAGCAATGTGGAACATACATATCACAGTGCTGTAGCATCACCATAGGATATGTGATAGTCAAATAGTTAACCAATCCAATGAGTGAAGTAATACTACTACACAAGAGGACAACAAAACTTACAGAAAGCATTTGGGAGGCAATAGTCATACACTGAAACAAAGGCAAGTAGCGCCAGCGGGCAGTAATACTGGTCAGCTAAATTAGATTAGACATTGAACACAGACCAATACGTTGGTGGCGTTATCTTATAGTCAAATAGTTAACCAATGTGTGAAGTAATACTACACAAGACGGTGACAAAACTTACAGTACAGAAACTGGATTTGGGAGGCAATAGCTGTACACCGAAACAAAGGCAAGAAGCGGGCAGTAATTACTGGTCAGCTAAATTAGATTACACACTGAACACAGACCAATATGTTGGTGGCGTTCCCTTTGACCACAGCCAGGAACAGGTGCTGGTGAAACCAATGTCGCTCCCTGGGAATGGGATAACCAGACACATCAACAAGTTCCTTTGCAAAGCCCAGTCAGTACTAGTAGGGTTCGTCGCTGACTGTGCCAAATAGCAGAGGTTTTGGCATGCAACAGACCGAATGACGACGAACGGATCTAGCACGCAGCACTAACTAAAATATACAAAACAAAAATTAATACAAGAGAAATAGAGATGTGGCAATGAACCACACATCGGAAGTGCCAAACAGAAGAGGTTAATCTCAACAAAACCGCCAAAATGCCACATACAGTAGGAAAAGTTGTTGCGTTGTATACTGTAGTCAGGGACGTAGTGCTAAAAAAAGAGGTGTGGGAACGCCGTTCCTACCACTATAGCCGTATAGGCTTTTGACTAGCAGTGCGAGTCTGCGTATCGTTGGCAGTCTGGCACATCTGTGAGATCGCAGCCATGTTTTAATGTAGCCTTATCTAGTGCAAAAAGGTGTGGGAACGCGTTCCCACGCGAAATAAAGGTGTGGGAACGCCGTTCCCACACGTTCCCACCCCACTACACCCCTGACTGTAGTTGGTGCTGCGCGATAGATCCGTTTGTCGTCTTATGGTTTACTGCATACCAAAACCTCTGCTATTTTGCACCTCTGCTATTTGTCACCGTCGGCGACGAACCCGTGTGGCAAGGCCGCTCAAAGGGGTTAGTGGATTTGCCATACACACAGTGGCGTAGCAAAGGGGGGGGGTGCGGGCCCAGGGCGGCACTTTTCGGGGGGCAGCACTTTGCTGATTAAAATTCAATATTTTAAATAAGTTTAAAAGTTCTAGCTTTTTGTTATTATTTTTAACTAAATTTTTTTAAGTTCTAACTTTTTTCAATTTTGTGTTTAGAAGCCCGAGACCAGTAGGCTAGCCTAAAAAACACGACATGTGGCTGTGGTGAGAGCAAATTGATGAAATGTTCACTCAAAAGTATGGGTCAAATCCAATGTGCTAAAGTGCACCAGTGTTTGTCTTGAAATCAAGACTTATTTAACACACTTACCTGGGACCAATTGTGCCCCAGTCCCTACACCTTCCTCGCCAGACAAAGCCATCCCAGTCAAAAGTCTTCACTTGCTTTCATTGCTTTGCGTACTTCCACTCGTTTTTACTTTTAATTTACTTGGACTGAAGATGCTGTATGGCGTAATCGATTTCCATTAAATAACATCAATGCGTGCTGATTTTTGTTACTTGTGCAGTGTGCACAGACAGTACTACTGGTTAATTATCACCTTACAAGATTTATCTTGAGATAAGCCAGTGGTTCCCAACCTATTCAGTGTCTTGGACCATTTTGACGATTTGGCGGAAAGCTGTGGAACCCCTTAACAAAACCAGTCAAAACCCTTCTCAAGAACAAGTGACTTAAATGGTTAAAACCAGTTTTTAACTTAATATTTGAAATACTTAGAATTACCGCTTAAAGCTGATGCTTTCAGTTATTGGATTTTTATGCGCTCTGTCCAACAGTCCTACTAAAATTTGCGCACGTTTCATATTTATCACGTTAGAGGGGGGTAAATGGCCTATTTGGCCTTGCTTTTTTGACGTGTAACAAAAAGATTTGCCAATTTGGTCTTGGTGCTAATTCTAATTTTAATCAAATTTGCTAATAGTGTTGGAGGCACTACGTTTCCCAACACCGATAAAGACGAAAGTGCAATATTAGAGAACGAATGGTAATGGTTTATTGTTTCATATGACTCAGCCAATAAGCAGAAGCACCATAAAAGCCATCGCATGCAGTAAACCAACCATTAGCGAACATTAGAGCAAATGAGAATACAATGGCACAATAGCTGATCAGTGTAAACAAAGAGGGGCGCTGTGTCACATAGGATTGGCGAAAGACTGTGGCGGTCATCTGGTCAACCAACCCCGTTTATCACTTTTTGTCAAGTGATTGAGAAACAACAGTTGCAGATCAAATAGGCATAATGAAAAGAAAACAGAAAACGAATGAACGCAGAACATGGTGAAGAAAATGTACAGGTGAAAGCGCATGCC
>Ga0210059_1010593_pt1 | contig 14205 bp, 5 predicted proteins | sample Ectturendosymbi2_FD_188042 | JGI IMG/M metagenome (GOLD analysis project Ga0210059, IMG submission 188042) | Ecteinascidia turbinata endosymbiont from Florida, USA - Sample 2 (SPAdes) (version 2) | ecosystem: Host-associated > Tunicates > Ascidians > Unclassified | place: Key West, Florida... | reverse complement strand
TGTAAATTAGCAAGTTTGGCCCACAGCTTATAATATTATCAATTCCGTCAGTAACGACAATGAAATTACCTATTCTCCAATTTGGTTGAAGTATTTGGGGAATTTCGTAGTTATTTCAGGGCGTCACGTCATGTTTTTCGATTTGCATGCAAGTTTCTGTGGAGCTCATGTGAATACTAAACCTTTCCCGGTCACGGTGTACTACTCTCTGGAATGGCCCTCTCAAGGGGAGATCAAACTGCTCATTCAACCATTGCACATGTGCGAGCTCCTGTGCCCTTGCCACAAGCGTTTAGAGATTTAACCGCTTTAGATCGCATGGACATACCTTTGACAAAATTTTTGTAAATTAGCAAGTTTGGCCCACAGCTTATAATATTATCAATTCCGTCAGTAACGACAATGAAATTACCTATTCTCCAATTTGGTTGAAGTATTTGGGGAATTTCGTAGTTATTTCAGGGCGTCACTTCATGTTTTTCGATTTGCATGCAAGTTTCTGTGGAGCTCATGTGAATACTAAACCTTTCCCGGTCACGGTGTACTACTCTCTGGAATGGCCCTCTCAAGGAGAGATCAAACTACTCATTCAACCATTGCACATGTGCGAGCTCCTGTGCCCTTGCCACAATCGTTTAGAGATTTAACCGCTTTAGATCGCATGGACATACCGTCAAACAGTGTTGCCAACTGACTTATTTTTATCTCAAATATCTGCAACTTGGCATTTTTTGGAGGCTGTTAGCATAAATATCCTTTCTTTGGCATATTTGTAAAATTTGACTTGTTTTCACATATTTTTCAAAAACCAAGTTTTTAGACACATGCAAAATGTTGATCTAGGTTCTATACAAATTTTCTAACACTTTTGTGTTTGAAAACACTCATGCAACTGCTCTCTGTGCGTTGTTTTCACAACTTAACAATGAAACATAACTGTTGTAAAGAATTGAAAAAGGCCAAGTAATGCTGGAAGACTTCACTACCTCTTTGTACTAAAACTTTGATAAGACCCTAATATGCTGCAGTTACTACCACTGAAGTAACTAGGGTTTCTCGCGCCCGGGAACAAAGCCAGTTCGTGACCCCCATCCAGCTGGTTTGTGGTGGCATAGACGAGTACACTGAGTTGAGATTAAAGGAACGTCGAAAGCTGACTCGGGCCCTGCGTATATTTGAGACCCGTCTGAAAACTTCGTATGACTGTGACGTCGCGGGATTGATGTCAGGATCTCTGAATCTTAGAAATAAATAAACTATCGTCGAGTTAAGAATCTAATCGTTTCGCGTGAAGCCTACCACACTTCAAGATTTTGGCCACGATTAAACATTCAAACTGCTGCATTGCGACATCTCAAATTGCGGTGATACATTCAAATTGTAGCAAGTATAGTGAAAAAAATGCCAAAACGTGGGAAACCGTTTCCTGAGCGAAAATCTGCATGAATTTTGCATACAGAATTATATGGTCACAAAAATCTTATAACACAGCATAAATATCGCCAGAGTTGCACTTTGTTTTCCTAACCATGGGTTTGTCAGAGCATTTTGAAGATCCCGAACGCAGCATACCCGTTTGTTCCCCTCTCACACCAAGTCTGATCACAATCACCGCTGGTGCGTGGTATGGGGGTGTCTGGAGCTTTTACTTCCATAATTTTAAGTTATAGAACGTTATTAAGGACTGACTGAGGGCATGACTCACTGATACATGAAAGAGGACAGACTGAAGAATGCATACCAAAAACTTCAGGCAAGTTATTTTATGCAAACTACTAGGTAAATTTAAAATTGCCAAAACCTAAACAATTCTTCGGATATAACGCACTGAATAGTTAACAGAAAACCCAATGAATACTGCGATGTAATGCTTTACCTGTAAGTAACTTCAAAAACAAACTTATCTTGTCTTTGGTGCTGCAAATTTATTGATTATGTTGCCAAAAAGCTGATATAAATTGAATGCGTCACATGTGTTTACGTAGGAAATATCTAAGACTAGTGAAGCTCCGTGAGAAGTTCTAGGTTAGCAAATTTGTGACCTGAATTTCGAGAATCATGTCCATGAAGATGCTTAGTTTATAACTTGAATTAATAAAAGAACGTGTAGGAGCAATTCAACCATTCACTGTTATAACTAATATACTCAACGCCTGGGAGTGCGCGAGGGGGGTTACAACAGGTCCATCGTATTTGGAACTGGCAAATACAATGGCCCGGCAGGATGAGAGTACGCAAGTTAATTTTATCTATAATCAAGCCCAAAATTACTAGCGCAAGCCAGTTACAAGTATAACAATCAATATATTTCTAAACTTTAGCATTGTAGCTGTTTTATCCATATTTTGATTGTTATACAAAGAAGCTATACAAGTTTCAACAAGGAACCAAAGGCCCCAGAAGTTGGTGGCACAGTATCGGTCTTCGTACCCCCGGGTAAAATTCCCTCAGAGGCCTTGGCCTTCGGTATGAGCCACATCAAATCCACTTGAACGTTAACTTTGTCAAACCATTAAAGCTAAAAAACTTTCCTCAACATCAGATCTGTTGTCCTAACGCGTAACGACATACTGTAAGTTTCATTACTCCACCAATAGGATACGAAATCAGGGTTGCTAGATGCTTGACAAAAAACATGACAAGTGTTATTCCAGTTTATGGCAAATTTTTGGCAAACAAATTTTTAAAAAGGCAATGTTATTGGCAATATTGAATTTTCGATAGGTACTCTTTTCTGCAATTAATTTTTTTCCATACTTTTCATTTTTTAATTTTTGACATTAGTTTCACTGTGAAGCAAATTACCAGTAACTTTGCTTTGTGAAAATTGGAGGGTGACCAGAAAGATAATTCATAATGATTAATGCTGAGCCGTAGTTTCTCTCTGACGTTTGGGTATTCATTTGATAAATATTCCAAAACAAATTGTTTTGTCTATACTGACAATTGGTATTCCAAAAAATTGTAAAATTTTGGCACAAAAAATATTGCCAAAAAGGATGGCAATTTTTCGGAAAACAATGACTTTTGGCAATATTTTCCAAATTGGAAACCATGTGGTCAGTGTTCGCTCTAAGAAAATTATACACTGAGCAAATGTTCGCCTTGTTGCGTACGAAGCGCATACAACTGCACAACCATGCAGACGCAAACAGTGAAGCGTTCCCAACGTTAAAAGGTCTATGCGTAATATACATATATATATATCTACCGTATTGAATTTAGAATGTTGGAAGTGCGCGAGAATGAGATAGCACTGCGCAAATTGTCTGGTGGTACTGCGCATGCGCACCTTGGAGGGAGCACTGCATCTGGCAACCCTGTGCGAAGCAGCAAACTGCATGCAGGGTTCTCACAAATGCAACTCCAAAAATCCCTAGGACAAAAAGAATCCCTAAATCTGTGATGAATCTGTGGTGGCGCAGAATCTGTGGTGGTACCAAAAAATCTCTAAGTCTGTGGTGGTGCAGCATAAAATCGGAGTACCAATGATAAATGTTACAAATAGAACCAAATATGATTTGCAAAATAAACTGAAATACTTCATTTCACACATATTCCTACTTTCTGAAAATCCCTAAAAAATTCCTAAATCCCTAAAAAATCCCTCAAAAGGGTAAAACCTTCCAAACTAGGGACAAAATCCCTGAAAGTGAGAGCACCGATGCACAGTGAACACTGAATTCCCGTCCGATTGTGACGCAACTACAGAATGAGAGCGAAGTCGGAAAGTTTGCGACCTGGCTGTCTGAAAGCATTGTGACGCAACGTGAGTCAAACCACATGCGGTCGTTGATTGATGGAGACAGGATGTTTGTAACTGGTCGCCTTCGAACCTTGGTGATCTTGATGAGATTTCGCAACTTAATAGCAGCCGCTGGCATTCGACATATTGCAAATCGTAATTATTAGCATCCACTGACGTTTGCCATTTCGTAAATAATATGTAACATGCCCACCTCTATTTGGCGCCTCCAAATTGCTACGCCCGGCGGCAAATGTCTCCCCTTGCTCCCCCTTATTTACGCCACTGCCAACTGGATACTACAGTACATGAGTACATCAGAGTGAAGAAATCTCGAGGTCCATTTTTGCGAGTCTAGGTCTCGTTGGCTGCAGGTCTTGGTTTGGAAAGTTTTGTTTTGAGATTTTTTATACTCAAACGATGTGGCTTAGTGAAGCTTCCGGATTCAGTATCTTTACAATCTGTCGAATCTGCAGGAAACGAAAAGCCAAAACAGGTAGCAAAACGCTCAAAAATCAACTTACATACAGCCTGGAAGCAAGGATTATATTTTTATGAAGTATTCTGTAAAGATTTCGGCGAATGTCACAATTTTTCGAGATTCGAGTCTTGAACTTTCAGGTTTCGGTCTTGATTTATTTGATGAAGTCTCGGTCTCGAAGTTTTAATCACGTCTTGATGTCCATTTAGGAGGTTACGGTCTCCACTACATCCCTGCTACATAATATTGCAACATGTCATGGCTGTATTATTTTGCTGTGAGATTTTGTAGCTTTTTGCATTGTATAAATACACAGCAGTGCTTTTATTGTTCCACGTATGCATTCAAGTGTTGTTCCAGCATTTGTGTATGTCTGCTGTAAATCTCCACCTGTTTTCAAATCTGATGTGGCCATGTTGAAAGCGCCTGTCCTGTTGGTCCGTGCCTGCTGAATTTGAACTTGCATATACATTATATGTGAGGACGGAAATACCGCTTACTTAAAAGTAATGCATGTAATGATCACTGATCACCTTGATGAAGGTAGCGCGGTACCCATAAATCAGCGTGGGGCCCTAAACTGAAGCTAAACCAGAATATCTCTTAAATCATAAATTCTGCTGGTATGCATGTACTCACCATTAAGCATACTGATTTTTTGCATCTACGAAAAACATGATTTTAAATAGCAACTGGTGAATATTTGGGTTAAATATCTCTTTTCCAAAAATGTCTACACGTATCTTTTTACCAAGAAGAAATACAATACTGTACAGCTCACATGTACAGCACAGAAGCAGCAATCAAGATGGAACAAATTTGCGTTTTATTGTGTTCAAGTGCACTGCTTAATCTTCATTCCTAAATGTTCAATGTAATTAATAGTTCAATATTGAACAATTGCACAACTGTTTGAGAACATTCAAGAACACCGGAAAATACTCAAGGACAACAAAATGTTTTTGAAGGATCAATGACACAAACCAGTTTTGAGAGCAAACTCAAGAAAGTCCTTAGCGCTCAAGGACATCTGGCAACCTTACTTCTATTAACAACACCTGATAAAGCGCGACAAACCTCATTGAAATCGAAACAGAGCAAGTGTCGTTAAATGGAGAAGTCGGTCATGCGTAAAGTAAAAATGTTATTCTCAACACAGCGAAAGGAGCTTCTTCAGCTTGGACTAATTTCCAAACACATGCGTGGTTGAGAGATTGCTGAAATAAACTTAAAAATACGAATATAACTTCATGGCATCTCAAAAGGTGAGGAAACGTGGAAAACAAAAACAGTTGTGCCCAGTCAAGATGAAATTTGTCTGCAATACCTCAGACTTCACAAATTTCTCTCAAAACAACAGATCTGACGTTAAAAGATCAGAACTAGCAACACTGGTTTGTGATGAGGCAGCATAAGCGACCGGTGATTACGCTTAGAAAAGCAAGGCTCAAACTGTTGCGAAATACCTTCACAAAACAATAGCTGTGATGTTGTTTGAACGGCCAGTGCCGCGAAAGAAGTTTTTCACGGTTTCCTGAGTTATCGTACGTCACTCTGTCACGTGTTCCGACTTGCCAGCCGCGCCCCGAAATATTATTTCTCTACAACAAATCTTTTTTCCTTCTGTTCAAGGGTTCCGCGCACGTGACGGCTGAAGGCCTTCATTTCGTTTTGCAATTCGCACAAGCAGGCCCGAATCTTTTCTGAAATGTTTGCTACAGCTAATTATACGGCGTAGCATTGTAAAAACATTTTCGCAGTCGCTTTAGCACTCGAAGAATGCAGCTGGTTAATTCTTTCATTTCAGTAATCATCACACGGATATAGAATTAGTAGCAATAGTTTGCTGTTAACTATAAGAAAGATGTGCAGTGATGTGTTTGTCAACAAATGAGTACTGAAGGTGAAGCTTATTAAAACAATTAACCAACATTCACACACATTTACTTTTTAAACTTGCTGACTTTGCTATTGATCAAATCGGGTACTGGAGCAACTTTTCAACAAAACTTTCCACAGGCAATCTTTGTTGACCAGCGCAAAAATATTGATAAAAAACAAAGTCCAAACACTACGTTTGCAAGACAATGCAAACACCACTGGCTTCCCTTTTACAGTAAACTTTTGTGCATGATACTTCCTGTTGAAGCATTCCAATAACTCCTGAAATTATGATTTCGCGTGTTGTTTTCAGTAGCACATTTGCAGGCATTTACCGCAAACAACAAATACGGATCGGTTTTGTCAATCTTTTCGATTATAATCACAAAACATCTGCACAAAAGGGTGTATAGAGCGGTTATATCAATTTTGTCGATATCCACAAAAAATCTGCACAAAAAGGTGTATAGCTCGAAAATGAACTCCTCAGTGGTGACATCCTTCCGTTCGGTTTACAGTGTAGGGCAGAAATAAGAAATTTGTTTCCTCCGCGGTCTGCGTTAGAAACCTATAGAAAGCAATTTTTCGATTCAGACTTAAATGCAAAAGATAGTTCTGGAGTATTGTACTGTCAACTATGAACAAAGATTTACTTAACACCTGCCTTCGCCGCATGTCTGTTAACAAAGCAATATTATAAAATATTCCATGCATCTTATTTTCATTATATTAAAAAAACAGTTAAGAAATTGAAACTTATACTTTAGAAGTGATGGAGATGATCTTTTGAAAGCTGTAAGGTCCTGAAGCAATCATGTGTAGTTAGAAGTGATCTAAGCTCTCTGGTATTTGGTTTGCTGATTCAGCTTGTTGTGCAAATGTTTCATTCCATTTTGTTCTCAATGATGAAAGATGACCGAAATGCCTTTGACAAACATTTTTTATGAATTAGCAAGTTGCGGCCGGCATCTTACCACGTTACCCATTCCTTCGTTAACGACGATGAACTCGGCTGTTCTCCAATTTGGTCGAAGTATTTGGGGGAATTTTGAAGTTATTTTAGGCGTCACGTCATGTTGTTCGATTCGCAAACTAGTTTCACAACTGGGCTCATGTGAATACTAAATCTTTCAAGGTCACGGTTGACTACTCTTTAGCATGACCATCTCAGGAAGAGAAAAAATAACTCATCGAAGCACTGCACATTTGCGGGCTCCTGTGTCCCTACAAATAGGAGAGATTTTGTCGCTTGAAATCGCTTGGCCACAACATCACGGAGAGCTTTCAGCCTCAATCTGCGTTGAAGGACATATTCAAGCGTGACGGAAGATGTGATTGATAGCAGAACCTATTGACAGAAAATCCTCTGTGCTAACGTTGTTTACAGGTCTTCGGCTGCGTCCATTTCGACCCAACATTTTTTATGTTGCCGAGTAACTGGTTGAGTACAGAACCGTCGCCACAAAATTTTCAATAGGGGGGCTTTAGGTTCGTACAGGGGGACGTGACATTCTAATATTTGACAAAAACTCTACTTATTTATAGTGTTTCATATTACAGTTTAGGGGGCTTGGAGCTTTGTTTGGGGGACTACGCCCACCAAAGACCCCCGTAGCGACGGGATTGTATGATAAATTTGACGTTTCAACTTTTAGAACTTAGAGCAGTCTCTGAATCTATTTTTTCTTACTTGGCAAGCTGTTCAGAGCCGATCAAACGGCCTCAGAACAAAGCATCACATCTCAAACTTAGGAAATGTAAATCAGCACCGAGCGCAAAATAGCTCTGCAGCTAGAACGTAATTCCTCTTGAATTATGAGTTGTCAGTTTAGACACAAGGCCCTGCTTTGCCCGTTTGAAGATGTTTGTTCTGATTTAGCTACTTTAAAAGCTACGAGTAGGTGACCTATTGCTTTGTGTTTGTTTGTTCTTCAGGAATTTTTGTTATCTAACCCTATCTTTTGCAAAGTATTAGATACATTTTCATGCAGAAAACTGCTTAGTCAATCTCAAAGAAACTTTTGATAGATGCACAGTGGCATGTTATTCGCAAATACGTTTTCCATTTTTTTCGTTTTAAAATCAGGAAATCACTTTAGAATAATTTGTCTGACTGGAAATGAGCGGTATGAACACAGGAATCCCAGGTGAAATATCTGAATGTTTTTGTGGAAATTAGCTGCAGAAAGTTGGCTGACAATTAACTGCAAATGAACCATCAATTTATTTTGCATTTTATGTTTATGAGACGTTGACGCTTGCAGCAGTCTCAGTTCTCCCATCGTTTCCATTCACATTAATTCTCAAAAGAAATTCATTTAAGAAGTTCTTAAAGGGATGGACGCACGCATAAAAAACATGAAACGAGTTTGAACGTGTCATATCCTTCAAGTGGTATGTTCTTTTAAGCTTTTTTGTGTTTGCCCATATGTTACTTCACCAGGAGCGTTTTCTTAACGGAAATGTTTTCTTTCTGTCTGTCCAAAATAATTTAAATCAACCATGAAATTTGCTAAAAAGTCAGTGGTTTCTGCCTTTACGTGCAGATGAAAACTGGTAACTTCAGAACGCAGAAATTCTGATCTTTGGGTAAATGTTCAACTTCAAATTTTATGAGCATTCGTTGCGTTAAAAAAATACAGTTGTGAAAAACTTAATTTACGTCAAATGAAAGCTGTTTATCTTTTGAAATGTCAAAACAACAAAGTAAATTGTGCTTTCATCTCGAACTTTGCTTCATTTTGAAATATCAATGGCTGACCCACCCGTTTGGTAAATGTATATCGCTTAATATTTTGTAAATACCAAAGATTGATTCTAACAATCTTTAGTTTTTACAAAATATTAAACGATATACCTTAAAGCAGGTTTCTCAACTTGTGGGCCATGGCCAGCTAGTGAGCCATAGAAGAAATTTTAATGGGTCACCGACTCACGACCACGTATTATTGATATTGAGTGCGTTTTGCAAGTAGAACTTATCAGTTCGAAACCGTAGGTAGCTCCTGAGCTGCAAACGTCATCGTATACTATTTTTTGTCATTGTGGGTTTGAAAGTATTGCTACATAGGAATTTTTATGTGCACATTAAACCACTGGTGCCACGCCTAGTGTTTTTTCACTAGAGCTACTGATTTTTGGACTGATGTAGTGCAATCGGTTGTCTTGTTTTTAACTTCTCAGCCCTTTTTCATCCGTAGACATTAGAATACGTGAGTTGTGTTAAGATTTGCACGGACAGAACAAACAAAATTTCCTTATCTGAAATTATTGCTGCAATGTTACATATGACATTAGCTTTTTTTCTTTGCAGGAACACTGCAGTAAAAACAATTGATTTAATGTTAAGATGTTTGGTCTGGAATATTCTTTCAATGTTGTCGTTTCCAGCTCTTTAAAGAAGCCTGAAGAATGTTGGCGTAAGATTTCCAGGCTTCATCATGATCTATTTTAACACACTGGCAAATGTTGCAAAGGTTTTTGGGCGATGAAGTACACAGCTAAATTGTTTCAAGCAAAACTGTTAACTTCGAGGCAGAAATGTTGAAGGTAGATATTGGTTTTTGTGAATCTAGTGATTTCTGCAAAAAGACCTGTGGCAGCACTGCAAAAAAACAGTGACTGAATTCAATTTGATACCGACAGGCGGCTCTTTATGCCATGAAGCAAAATCTTGAAGCAGGTTTCATGTTTAACATGGCAATACATAGATCAAGAACTTGATCTATGTTGTGTGCATGAAATGTTGCTTTTATTTGTAGCTTACTTATTTCTGCTCCGTGCACGTGCAACAGCTGTCGCATTGGGGATGTGGTACAGTCCGTGAATCACGGTCCTTCTGTTTGTTTATTAACTGGGTCACATGCTTTGAAAAGGTTGCGAACCCTTGCCTTAAGCATCTTTGTCTATACCGCGGGCCGCATATGGCCCGTTTGAAGGTTTTGTGCAGTCCAGTTAGAATTTTCATTGTTGTGTATGTACTGTACATTATAGTGACATCTAGCCCTTATTTTGATAATCTTAAGTTTGACATTAACAAGCGCTAACTCAAGTGCCAAGATGGGGCGGTCATATTTGCAGAAAAGACTAAGTGTGTTGCTGCCGATGTACAGGCAAAACATACTCATTGCTGAAGTCAAAATTTAAGCGGTGACGATTATGTGAAACTAAATGCACCAAAATTATAAACATAAGATGGCAAATAATTTTTTTTTAAAGTTGTCGTGTGAATGAGTGAAATTCCACAATCGAAACACAACCAAGCCAGTTTTGCACAGACATGCATCAAATCAATAATCGTATTAACAAATGAAAGGACTCTGTCTGTGATCACCTGAGTAAAACTTGGCCGTTCTCACGCGCTCAAGACATGACCAAAGAGCAGTATTGTTAGTAAAGAATATCACTGATGATGCTATTCGCTAGTAGAGGCCTGCCAGACTTTTTCATGAATCATAAATTCTGTCGTTTAACCAGGTTTGAGGGATTATTTGGATGATGTTTTTTAATCTTTGTTTTTGCTTGCATAAGCACGTAAAATGAGCAAAATTACATCAAAGGAACCCATAAATCCATGAACGTTTGGGTGGGAGGCGGGTGCACTTCACTTCCCCGTGGTTTCACCACTGGAAGTGTGTATCGGGCATTTCATTGTGTGTCGTTTCACTGTGCATTAGTTTGTGAGACGAGAAAAAATAATTGCTTTGCATACTATGTGCATTTGCACATTTTGACGTAGTTATTATTGTTGAAAATAAAATGTAATAACGAAATTTAATCTTTTGTAACTGACAATGTTGCATGTCAGTGACTGTAGAGTTGCTTTTGTTTAAAGAACTTTTCTAAGGCAGTGGTCTTCAACCTTTTTTTTACAATCGCCCCCCTACGGGAAACTTTCTTTGAAAATCGCCCCCTACCTGTAATTTTTGCGTTGTCTGAAAATGTCATTTTGTTTTGAAAATAATTTAAGTGGTGATGAAATATAAACGGGAAATCTGGTCAGCATAAAAGCAAAACGAACAAACAAAACGAATGCAAGTTCACTCGAAGAATAAATATTATTCATTTCCAAAAAAACAGCTGGTTCCAGCTAATGCGAACCTTGCGATGGTGTTTATCTGCAAGCTTTTTCAAAGCAGGTCGCAAGTTGGTCAGCTTATTAAGCCGTATGGCGTTTCCACCGGGCTTGTTCATGTCAAGACGATTGCTGTATTTATTACACGTGTGTAGTATTTGGCAGAAAATTTGCTCAGCAATGTACGTCGTGGGAAACGCCAGTAGCTTCACTTTTCCTAAAGTTCGGGAAAACGTTCTGCACTTAATCCAAAATTTGACCATTCGTGTGTATGAACTATAGCACCGGCTTCATCGTGGATTTGGATGTCGATGAGACGTTCCTAGATGGTGGAATCGCATTCGCTTATGGTAGCTGACAAAAAGGCATTTCACCTAGTAACTTTTTCCGCAATGTAACTTTCGGCGTGATATCCACAGCAGAATGACTTCATAGCAAGCCTCAAACAACAGGTGGCGAAACAGATTTTTGGTCTCCTTAGTTTAGCCAAGATTGGGTGTTTGGTCTTACTTGCTGGTCTAAGTTACTCCACTCCTAGCCTACTGCTCTGTTATACTCTGTCATAAGTCAGATGAACACAGCACAGCAAAACACTCGAACTGATTGAAAAACACGATAAGCACGTTTTATAACTTAACGGCTAGCTCCAGCTAATTTTACTAACCTTTAATTGCTACGTAAATCATCTCCCAACTGTCAAATTTCCAATATTTTTACAACAGAACACACTTCAATAAGTCGGCATTGTTTTACTCGTGTTACGGTACTAACCAAATTATAAAACACGTGATAAAGGACTGTCATATTTTTTGCCTACGAAACAATGGTTTAACAATGCTCTTCGGAAGGCCATGAATACTTGTTTCAAGGCAATTTTGATAAAAATAACACAATACGGTTGGAGTGATTTGTGACCGTTCACGACGAAATCTCACTAGGCTAAACTTGACAGCAACTTGCAATTGATATTCACTATCGCCGCGAAAGTCGATGTGATGATTTGGTAGCAATGTTATGATTGTTGGGCCATTTTCACTAAGTTGAAAAATGCTGGAGTTTTCCTTCTGAAAAATGGAGTTTGACCGATTGCGTACTTTCCGATAGCTATATCAGTATTGGTCGCTTTCAACCAATATCAAAATAAAAGAACTAATTAACGCATACTGTACGAGAAAAGTCCAAAACCCCGCGTGCTGAATGTAAACAGGCTGGCAAATGTCATTGTTTGATGTCTTTTTTTGTGACGATGATCATCCAACGATTGGGTTAACAAAACAATCTACTCAGTCAGTGGCGTACGAGGGGTGTCGGGGGGGGGCTCCCGCCCCCCGGCTTGAAAAATGCAGGGCAAAGTCTGTTTTCAGAGCAAGCACAAATTGCTAAAAAATCATGAAAGATAAAACATATTTCAATACAGTGAAAAATTTCAGGGCAAACTCTGTTTTTCAGGGCACACTCTGTTTTTCAGGGCAAGCGCAATTTGTTAAAAAATACTGAATGTAGCCTACAAAGTATGTTCAATACAGTGAAAACTTTCTGGGCAAACTCTGCTTTCAGGGAGAGCGAGAGTTGTTCAAAATTCTGAAACATAAAAAATATATATTAAATACAGTGAATTCAGGGCAAACTCTGCTTTTCACGGCAAGCGCGAATTGCTCAAAAATCCTGAATGCAAAACGTATATTCAATACAGTGAAAAATTTCAGGGCAAATTCTGTTGTCAGGGCAAGCGCAAGTTGCTCAAAAATGCTGAACGATATAAAATATTTCAATGCAGTGAATTTGAAAAATTTCAAGCCAAATTTCAGGGCAAGCACAAGTTGCTCAAAAATCCTGAATGTGAAAAGCGTATTCAAAACAGTGAAAAATTTCAGGGCAAACTCTGTTTTTTAGGGCAAGCGCAAGTTGTTCAAAATTCTGAATGATAAAGATCAGTGACGTGCCGTCAGGGGAGGTAAGGGAGGGAGTGCCTCCCCTACCATAATAATGAAATGTGCAAAACGAATTAGGGATCCAAATTAACATATTGAATAATCATTTGTTCTTTCATGTTGAAAAGGTGGAATTATTGTATGATTCTAATCATTTTCTTAGTCAATACATCTGAATTTGCGTATTTCTTCTTCATGCCATGGGAAATTCACGAAGGGAGGCAGCCACTGCTTGTGCCTCCTCTTCTCACCGGGTGTCTTTCGCACTGAGCAGTTTGTCACAAACTGTGTTGGTGAGTGCTTACCGTGCAATTTCCTTTGAATCAGCTCTGTAACCTTAATGTCAGCTACAGTGTAATGTTTCTATACACTTTTAATAATGTACCCCTACTATATGCTCTCGCATTCCATAGTCTGGCACTTAATTCGCGGTGTGTATAATATACTCAATATGCAGCGTTATGTCACATCAATAGCTGGTCAGACATGCAGCTACAGTGATGAGGCGACGAAGGGAGGAAGCCAATATTTCACTGTTACGACATAGGCAATTCTACCGTGCTGATACGGCATCAATGGTGTGACCGACAAACTGCGTTGGGGAAACTTGCTTTGAAAATGTGTGGACTACAGCAGGATTTTGTGACATGAAATATCTACCAAGAAACCTCAGCGGACATGCAAGGTCAACAAAATCACACTCAGAACCAAATTGCTTTAAACGCTTTTGGAAGCGCAAGGATCGACTTTGGATTTGAACGAACAGCGGATACTAAATATCAGCGTTCACAATGCTAAGGTAAGGGAAAACCGAGAGATTTTGAAAGACCTCATTAATGTAAGTTGCTTCCCAGCCAAACAGCAATTAGCGTTTCGTAGTAACGATGAGATTTCGGTCTCCTGCAATTGTGGCAACTATGTGGAACTTTTACATACTGTTGCTGCGAAAGATGAAAGATCAGCTCGACATTATTAGAGACATCTACTGTGTTTTCTGGCTTCTCAAACATAATTCAGAACGATTTAATTGAAGCAATAGGTGATGTGATTAGATATGATATAAAGGAGATAAGTGCAGCCCCATTTGCTGCTG